>Ga0181532_10001338_pt1 | contig 24059 bp, 20 predicted proteins | sample PEATcosm2014_Bin_33_FD_119768 | JGI IMG/M metagenome (GOLD analysis project Ga0181532, IMG submission 119768) | Peatland microbial communities from MTU Mesocosm Facility, Houghton, MI, USA - PEATcosm2014_Bin11_30_metaG | ecosystem: Environmental > Terrestrial > Soil > Wetlands > Peat | place... | reverse complement strand
CGTCGCGCCCCACATCGGTCGTGGCGGTTGGACGTGGTACACCGGTTCCGCAGGTTGGATGTATCGGCTCCTGCTCGAAACCCTGCTCGGCGTGAATCTGGAAGGCAATCAACTGCGCCTGACACCCAGCATGCCTCGGAAGTGGAGCACGTTCACCGTCCACTACCGCTATCGGCAAACCCCGTACCACATTCGCATCACCCGTCTCCCTAGCGCCCCTTCGGGTGGCAGCAGCCTATCACTCGACGGTCAGGCGCTCGCTGGTAATATCATCTCCTTGCTGGACGACCGCCGTGATCATTCTGTGGAAATGGAACTCACTTAATCTGGAAAATCCCCTCTGGATGTTTGCAAAGCCCTCCATGATGATTCCTCTCTCCAGACGAATTCCCGGGGCATACAATTCCAGCAGTCGGTTGTATTTGGCAATGCGCTCCGACCGGTACACCGACCCGCCCCCTTTCTGGCTTGAGCCGGTGATTTGCCATCGGCGGAATGTTTTCAGTGCGGAATGCCGATTTCCGCCAGCAACGCCTTGATGCCGTTCCAAGTGATCCCGACGCCGATGCACACCATGATGAACGCCGAGAGCCGCACCACCACCATCATGCCGGTGTTTCCAATCCGTTTGCCGACCCGCTGGGCGTAGCGATACGTCAGCAGAATGGATAGCGCGATGATGCCGGCACCGATGACGGCGGCAAGCACTTGAATCACCGCGTGCTTGAACGAGTGCGCGTGATTGGCCCCGACGGTGATCGCAACCGAAATAACCCCGGCATCAATCGTCATCGGCAAGGTCAGCGGGGAAAAAGCCCGACCCAGCGCGATGAGCTTGGCGTGGGCCGGATCCAGGGTCACATCGGCCGGTTTGGGAATGTCGGCCAGGAGCTTCCAACCCAGCGCGCACACCACGGCCCCACCCGCGACTTGCACCACAGCGATAGAAAGGCCGAACATGCGTAATACAAACGAGCCCAGCAACAACGAACCCAGCACCAGGAAAAACGAGTAAAACGCGATGCGCTTCGCCAGAAACGCGCGCGTGATTTCATCACAGCCGGGGGTCATTCGCAGGAAAATCGGGGCGTCGCCCAATGGATTAACGACCGGCAACAGTGCCCCGATGATCAGCAGGATCGCGACGGTGAGTTGAACGAGGTCGGACCAGATCATCGTGCGGCCTTATTTCGCAGATCTTCCCAGATGCCCGCCGAACCCGTAGCGCATGGCCGAGAGCAGCTTGTCCTGAAAACTGATACTGGTCGAGTGGAGCAGAGGCGCGACCGGTTTAGACCAATGGCTTCCTGTGTATCTGCCCTTCCGAGCATCGTGGAAATGGCCACTAGCTCTTACCCTCGTTTCCTCCGCCCCCTCTATTCATTCCGTATGGCGGGTTTTCCCGCATCCGGCTGGAAGCCAGCCTTGTCCTCCTGCGCCCTTCCGAAACCCGTCCAGGCTTTGTTTGACACCGGAGCTGCCGTTCACCCGTTCCTGGCCATTTCGTATCCAGGCGTCTGGAACGGCGGCTGCACCCACAGGCCCTTGGCGCAGCGCGGTTTATCATGTCCGCGCCTGCAATCGCTACTACGGCCTGATCCGCCAGTCTGACGAACTCCGTCCAGTTTGGTTTTATCAGCTTACGCTGGCCGGTCTTTGCCCTGGTCGGGCGGTTCACCTCACTTTCCGTTCTTTGCTTTGTCATACTGTCCCTACATGCCGCTACCTCTACCCCGTCGGCTGACCAAGTTCGCTTGATGGCTTATCCCTCGGTCATAAGAGCCTTCAACCTTCCTATCGTGGTTCGGCGGTTCCGAATTACCCTCCTCATTGGCTTCAGAGGAGGAAGCAATCTCGGGGCGGCAGTTTTCTCGTAATGTTGCGGCCTGCACGTTGGCTAGAGCGGCTGGCCAATCCCCGCTGACGGCTCTGCGCCGCCGATAGGCCCGCCCGTTTACGGCAGAGCTTGCCCCAGTCGGGGTCTCCCTCAACCAAGGTCTGTCATGACTACTCGGCCCAACCATCCATTGCGGAGGCAGGACTTGCACCTGCAAGCATGGCAAAGATCGAAGGCTGCACATAGGATTTGCTCTTCCACGCCCGCTGCGCGCGTGCAGGATCACCTGGTTTCCTCGTTTTGCGCGTTTCACACCTCATTGCTAACGCGAATCAGGCCGCCTGGCTATCCGGTGGAATGCTGAAAAAATCTCCTCCAAATGCTGAGACCCGCTTAAATCAATCCCTGGGTCCCCGCCCAACAGACGGCGTATTTGAGCAGCGCCGGCCCGCTGTCGAGCCGGAGCTTCTCGCGGACGTGGGAGGCGGTGGGTCTCGACGGTTTTCGGGCCTAGCGTAGCGGCTGGCCGACCTCGCGTGTAGTCAGTCCCCGGCCGAGCAATTGAAAGACTTCAAACTCCCGGTCGATCAGCTTGCCAAGGACAGTATCGTCCGCGCGCCGGCGGCGGCCGGAGAAGATGTCCAGGACATTGTCGGACATGTTGTCGCTGACGTAAATTGGCGGGTGGCTCCGGCATTGCTCCGGTATTGCTCCCAGGTGCATCGCGCAACTCCCTGCTATTAATCAACTTACGAAGGTGCTCTCGACAAGGTCCGCTTTGGCTCTACTTCTAATCAAACTCCCCCTTCCGCAATACGCAACCATCGCTACCACAATATGTTACGAGTCACAGCCCGCTCCGGCTACTGCATTGCCAGGTTCAGGGTAAGGGGTTGCCGTGATTCTCGGGAGTGGGACTGCACATGGCGGCGGGTCGAGTTGTTGCGCTCTCTACGGGCCAGCTTCCCAACCGGCAATTGACACCGCACAAAAAGAGCCGAAGGTTGAGCTTGTCACGTTCTTCGGAGTGGATTTGATCGAACGCTTTTCCCGAAGCCAATGGGACAGGAACAAATGCACGCAATTCGTTCATCAAGTCTGGTCTTCGGGACAATGCTTATGACCGCGCTCATCGGTCGCCCCGCCCACAGCCTCGGGGCCAACGACACCCCGGCCATCGTCGCCGGTAACACGGCCTTCGCCTTGGACCTTTATAGTCGGCTCAAGAACGCCGAGGGCAACCTCTTTTTCTCCCCCTACAGCATCTCCACCTGTCTGGCCATGACCTATGCCGGCGCGCGCGGAAGCACCGCTACGCAGATGGCCCGGACGCTTCATTTCGGCGCCAACCCGGACCAACTCGCGGCCACATTCGGCGCACTGCAAAGGCAATTAAGCGACGTGGAGAAGAAAAAAGGGCTGGAGCTGAACGTTGCTAACGGGCTGTGGGCACAGAAAGCCCATCCGTTCCTTCCGGCCTTTTTGGATGCGGCCACCAAAGCGTATCAGGCGAACCTGCAACAGACGGACTTTCGCACCCAGGCGGAACCGGCGCGCAAGGCGATTAACGACTGGGTCAGCCAGAAGACCAAAGGCAAGATCGCCGATCTGCTCCAGCCAGGAGTGGTCAATGAAGCCACGCGGCTGGTTCTGGTCAATGCCATCTATTTCAAGGGGCAATGGACCCGCCAGTTCAACAAGAACAACACCGCCCCTGCGCCCTTTTCGGTCACAGCCCAGCGCAAGGTCCAAGCGCCCCTGATGAACCTGACCGCCGAGTGCAAGTACGCGGAGGTTGAAGGGTTGCAGTTGCTGGAGCTTCCTTATGTGGGTGACGACCTCTCGATGGTAGTGCTTCTCCCCCGGGAAATCGACGGCTTAACCGGCATGGAAGGGCGGCTCAATGAGCAAACACTCAACACTTGGCTGGCGCACGCCCGCGACCAGAAGGTCAACGTGTTTCTGCCCAAGTTCAAACTCACGGCGCAATTCAGTCTCGCACAGACGCTGGCCGGGATGGGCATGAGCGCGGCCTTCTCTCCCAACGCGGACTTTTCTGGTATGGACGGCGCGCGGGATCTGTGCATATCAGCGGTCGTTCACAAGGCGTTCGTTGATGTCAACGAAGAGGGGACGGAGGCCGCCGCCGCAACCGGCACCGTGATGAGGAGCATGGCCGTAATGCGCCCCCTGCCCATACCGGTCTTCCGCGCCGACCACCCCTTCCTCTTCCTGATCCGCGACACCCATTCCGGCAGCATCCTGTTCCTGGGCCGAGTGGTCGATCCGAGCCGAGCCTGACCATCTGGTCCGCCGCGCCCTCCGGGTGGCTGCGCGTAACCCCGCAACACCTCGGCTATCTCACGCCATTTCCTGCGACAAGCCGAGCCAGGTGCCTTGCAAACTTGTAATGTTCGGGACAGCGCCCGGCAACATGGGTGTGTTCTATTATTAGTAGAAGCGAAGGCGACGAGCGCCGGTCAAAGGCCGAGTCGCACAAGAACAAACACAAATGCGCATTCAAAGTGTGATGAAAGCAAGGTTGCTTGCACTGTCGGACCCATGACTGTCAAAGATTATTCCCGTGATGATGATTCCGCGTTGGTGCGAGCGGCGCGGCAGGGCGATACTGCGGCCTTCGAGGAGTTGGTGGCCCGGCACCGGGACAAGATATACGCCCGCGCCTTCACCATGGTACGAAACGAAGCAGAAGCAATCGATCTTTCTCAGGAAGCTTGGATAAAGGGCTGGCAGCGCCTGCCACAGTTCCTGGGAGAGTCGAGTTTCGCCACCTGGATAACGCGGATTGTAATTAACGGTTGCCTGGACTACCTGCGCAAAAAGAAGCGGCAGCGCATCGAGTCCATCGAAGAACTGAACGAGGAATCCGGCGGGGTCGAGCGCCAGATGGCGGTCGTGACCGTCAACCCGACGGCCCGCCTCGAGCGCGCCGAGTTGCGCCAGCGCATCGACTAGGCCCTGGGCCAATTGTCTCCTGAGCAGCGTACCGTCCTTGTGCTGCGTGAATTTGAGCAGATGGACTATAAAGAGATTGCCAAGACCCTGCGCTGCGCGCGAGGCACCGTGATGTCGCGGCTCTTTTATGCCCGCCGCAAAATGGCCGCCCTGTTGGCTGGCCTGAAGAAAGCAGAAGAGCTGCCAATCCCCATTACCCTAGGACACGCTAGGACCGGGTGTCTTGCAAACTTGTAATCTCTGGGAAAGCCCCCGGCAATGCGGCTGTGTTCTATTATTGGTGGAAACGAAGGCGGCGGCCGCTGGTCAGTGGCCCCGTCGCCCGACAACAAACAGAAATCAAGATTCAAAGTGCTATGAAATTAAAACTGCTCCTGCGCCCGGCTATTGCCGCGCTGGCTTCTCTTGTTCTCACCGGCTTTGTCACAGCGGCCGCCTCCGGAAGCCGAACGGCGTTGCTGGCGGCGGACGCGAACGACCCGACCGACGGCAACATTACGCGGATCACCGCCGGCCTGCTGGAACATTCCCAATTCTCGCATCACCGGCTTGATGAGGAACTGGCCGCGAGATTCCTCGACCGCTACCTCGATTCACTCGACCCGGCCCACTTGCTGTTTCTTCAGTCGGATGCGCAGGAATTCGACAGCTTCCGTTCACGCCTGCCCGAAATGACCCGCCGCGAAGGGGACGTCACTCCCGCGCGCGCCATCTTCGAGCGCTATTTGGAACGGCTGGACCAGCGCGTCGCGTATGCCACGAACCTGCTGCATAGCGAGAAGTTTGATTTTACCGGGCACGATACCTACTCGTTCGACCGCGAGAAGGCTCCGCGCCCGCGGGACGTCGATGCCGCCCATGAAATTTGGCGGCAAAACGTCCGCGCTGAGTATTTGCAGGAGAAGCTCGCGGGCAAGAAACCCGCCGACATCGTTACGGCCCTCACGCGTCGCTACACCCGCCTGTCGCAGACCATGAGAAAACTCACTCCCGAGGAAGTGCTCGAAGTGTATCTCAACGCCTTGGCGCATGTGTATGACCCGCACTCGGATTACCTGGGGCGCGCGCAGTTGGACGACTTCTCCATCGCCATGAACCTGTCCCTGTTCGGCATCGGCGCGACGCTGCGGGCGGAGGACGGCTATTGTAAGATTTACGATCTCGTGCCCGGCGGCCCGGCGGCCCGGAGCGGGCTGCTCAAACCGGGCGACCGCATTGTCGCGGTCGGGCAGGGGGATCAAAAGCCCGTGGACATCGTGGACCTGCCGCTGCCCGATGCGGTGAAGTTGATTCGCGGCCCAAAAGGCACGCGCGTCCGCCTGACGCTCATTCCCGCGGCCAGCGCCGATGAGTCCGCGCGCAAAGCCATCACCCTCGTGCGTGACGAGGTTAAGCTGGAGGACCAGCAGGCCAAGGCGCGGATAGTGGACTTGCCGGAAAAGAACGGTCCCACTCAGCGCCTAGGCATCATTGACCTCCCCTCCTTCTATGGCGGCTACGACGGGCCGAAACATACCACGCCCAGCAGCGCCACGGCCGACGTGGCGAAGCTCATCCGCAAGCTGGAGGCCGAACACGTCCAAGGCCTCATTCTGGACTTGCGGCACAACGGCGGTGGTTCCCTGGAAGAAGCGATCAGCCTCACCGGTTTGTTCATCCGTGAAGGCCCGGTTGTGCAGACCCGCGAGCCGGACGGACGCACGGACGTCGGAGCGGACACCGATGCTTCGGAGCTTTATGATGGACCACTGATCGTGCTCACGAGCCGCTTCAGCGCGTCGGCGTCGGAGATTCTGGCGGGGGCGTTGCAGGACTATGGCCGGGCTCTAATCGTGGGAGACAAGTCAACTTTTGGAAAGGGCACCGTGCAGTCGGTCGTTCCGCTGGCGAGGTTGATGGATCAGAACCGTCTCGCGCACTCCGTTGACCCCGGAGCGCTCAAAGTCACCATTCGGAAGTTTTACCGTCCGAGTGGCGCTTCCACTCAACTTAAGGGAGTGGCGGCCGACATCGCGCTGCCGTCCTTGAGTGACGCGGCCGACGTGGGCGAAGCCGAACTGAAAGACCCGTTACCGTGGGACCGCGTTCCGCCATCGGACTTCACCCGTGAGGACCAGGTTAGCCCCTTCCGGCATGACCTCCGGGATCAATCCGCCGCGCGCGTGGCTGGAAACGAGGACTTCGCCTATCTCCGCGAGGACATCGCGCAACTAAAGAAGAGCCTCTCAACCAAAACGGTTGCCTTGAACGAAGCGAACCGCCGCCAGGAAAAGGAAGAAGGCCGGGCGCGCGAAGAAGCGCGCAAGCGGGAACGCGCCGCCCGCAAGGAAAGCCAGCCGACCACGTACGAAATCACGCTCAAAAATGCGGACACCCCGGGCCTGCCCGCGCCGGCAACCGCGATAAGTTCGCCGGTGGCTAAATTGCCGGCGTCCCCCGCTGACGAAACTGAGGAGGCCGAAACAAGTATTCCGCAGAGTGATCCGGTCCTCCGCGAGTCTGAGCGCATCCTGGCTGATTACGTGGCATTGCTGCACCGGCACTCTTCGGTGGCGGTGGCAGCGCATTGACATGAAAGAGCGTCAACCCTGGGCCGCCCCGCCAGGTCCGCCGCCTTGCACATTTGTAATCCGTCAGCAAGGTGCCGGTCAGGTTGGTGTCGTCTATTTGCATCAGTAAGCGGCGGAACGCCGCAACACAAAACAACACAGAAAAATAAAACATATATGAAACAGGCATCTACTCATGTGTTCTCCTGGCGGCGCGCGGCGCGGCTCGGGGGCACCGCATTGTTAGCAGTCACCGCATTGGCGTTCACACCTCGGGCACACGCGAAGGGCAATTCGCCGGCGGCACCCGTGCGACTTGAAGTCAACGACTCGCCCGTCGCGCGTGATGGCAAGTTCACCACAAGCTTTGCGCCGGTGGTGAAAAAGGTCTCGCCGAGCGTGGTCAAAGTGTTTGTCACCGCCAAAGCAAAATCGACCACCCTATCCGGCGCCGACATTCCCGATCGGCACCGCTTCTTCGGTGAAGAAGAGAACCCGCAGGATTTGCCACGGCAGTTCCGCGCTCCGAAGCAGCACGGCGTCGGCAGCGGCGTCATCGTCACCAAGGATGGCTATATTCTCACGAACAACCACGTCGTGGAGAGCGCCACCGACGTCAAGGTGGCGCTGGACGATGGCCGGGAGTTTTCCGCCAAGGTCATCGGCCGCGATCCGCAAACAGACATCGCGGTGCTGAAGATTGACGCGCACGGCCTGCCGTTCCTCACACTGGCCGACAGCGACAAGATCGAGGTGGGTGACGTGGTGCTGGCCATTGGCAATCCCTTCGGCATCGGACAGACGGTGACCACCGGCATCGTCAGCGCCAAGGGCCGCGCCACACTGGGTCTCGATTACGAGGATTTTATCCAGACCGATGCGGCCATCAACCCCGGCAATTCCGGCGGCGCGCTCGTGGATACCGACGGCCGGCTGATCGGCATCAACACCGCCATCCTCAGCGAAAGCGGGGGCAATCAAGGCATTGGGTTTGCCGTGCCGACGAATCTTGCCCGTTGGGTCATGGACGGTCTCATGCAGAACGGACGCGTCGAGCGTGGTTTCCTGGGTGTGAACATTCAGGATTTGACGCCCGATCTCGCAAAGGAGTTCAAGCTCGACCACGCCACCGGCGCGCTGGTGTCGGAAGTCACGCCGCAAAGTCCCGCCGACAAAGCTGGATTGAAGGGCGGCGATGTGATCGTGCAATTCAATGGCAAGCCAGTCACCGACAGCCGTCACTTGAAGTTGCAAGTAGGCGCGACGAAAGCCGGTTCTTCCGTGCCGCTGAAAATCCTGCGTGACGGCGCGAGCAAGACTCTGCAGGTCACCGTCAAAGAGTTGCCCGGCGACAAACTCGCGAAGGCATCTTCGAGCACCGACCAGACCGAGGACGCGCTGCACGGCGTCGGCGTGGTTGACCTTGACCGCACCAGCCGCGCGGAACTCGATGTGCCAGAGCGCGTCACCGGCGCGCTCGTCTCCCAAGTTGAACCCGGCTCCGCCGCGTATGAAGCCGGCCTGCGCACGGGCGATGTGATCACCGAGATCAATCGCAAGCCCCTGAAAAACGCCGAGCAAGCCGTCGCCGCATGCGCAAAGCCGGCGGACAAACAGACGTTGGTCAAAGTCTGGAGTCACGGCGGCAGCCGCTACGTCGTCGTAGACGAGACCAAGGCCAGTTGAAATTGCTGACGATCCGCTTCGCCCTCCTGTCGCACTGATCAGGAGGGCGAATCTTTTTAAAGATTTCTTAGCGCGAAAGTCTCGGATACTCTTGCCCCACTTGGATTATGCGCGTACTTGTGGTTGAAGATGACAGTAAAATCGCCTCGTTCGTCGTCAACGGGCTGAAGCAAAACGGCTTCGCCGTGGACCATGCGCCCGATGGGGAAAAGGGCTTCGGGCTGGCGCAGGCGGTCACCTACGACGCGGCGGTGCTCGACATCATGCTGCCGAAGCTCGACGGGCTTTCGTTGCTGCGTCGATTGCGCCAGGACAAAATCCTCACGCCGGTGCTCATCCTCAGCGCGAAAGCCAGCGTGGACGACCGCGTGAAAGGCTTGCAGGCGGGCGGCGACGATTATCTCACCAAGCCGTTTGCGTTTTCCGAGTTGCTCGCGCGGGTGCAGGCGCTCATCCGCCGCGCCACGCAAACCGCCGAGCCAACACAACTCTCGGCGGGCGGCCTCACGATGGATTTGCTCACGCACGAGGTCACGCGCAGCGGGCAACAGATCGAACTTCAATCCCGCGAGTTCGCGTTGCTCGAACTACTGCTGCGGCATCCCGGTCGCGCGGTCACCAAGACCATGATTTTGGAGCAGGTCTGGGATTCCAGCTTCGACCCGCAAACCAACGTCGTGGACGTGCTCGTCCACCGGCTGCGCGCGAAGGTGGACAAGGGTTTTCCCGTGAAACTCATCCAGACCATCCGCGGATTCGGCTATGTCCTCAAACCCGCTTGAACGGCTGGCCCGCAGCTTCACTTTTCGCCTGAGCCTCGGCTACGCGGCGCTGTTCACGCTCAGTGCGGCGATTCTCTTCGGCCTGCTTTATCTGCTGCTGGCTTCAACGCTGCAAGGCAAGGATCACGAAGTCATTGAAGCCCGGCTCAGGGAATGCGCGGCGGTCTATGACAATGGCGGTCTCGCTGCGTTGCAGGACCTCGTCCAGCGCAGCCGCGATTCGGACAAGGACAAATCCTTCTTCGTGCGCCTGGCCGGACAGCGCGGCAGCGTATTGTTGCTGGCGGCTCCAGACGATTGGGTTCAGTTCGACACCTCGGCGCTGGACCGTGGCGGCGACCTGTCGCGACTCGTCTGGTTGCGCATTCCGAAAGACGAGGAACGCGACTTCACCGTCGCCGCGATGCGGTTGCCCGACGGGTCGGTTCTGCAAGTCGGCCGCAGCACGAACAATCGCGAAATCCTTCTCCAGGCGTTCCGCCGCGACTTCCTGATTGTCATGACGCCCACCCTGTTGCTCGGGGTGCTCGGCGGCGCGTTTTTTGCCCATCGCGCCACCAAGCCCGTGCGCGAAGTCGTGGCCACGGCGCGCGCCATCATAGACACGGGCAACCTGTCGGCCCGCGTCCCCGCCAGCGCCCGCCAGACGGAACTGGAGGATCTGGCCCGCCAGTTCAACCGCGTGCTCGACAAAAACCAGGCGCTGATCCAGGGCATGCGCGAAGCGTTGGACAACGTGGCGCACGATCTCCGCACCCCGCTCACCCGCCTGCGGGGCACGGCGGAAATCGCCGTGCAAGCGACGCCCGATCCTGCCGCGCGCGAAGCCTTGGCGGATTGCGTCGAGGAATCCGACCGCGTCCTCACCATGCTCACCGCGCTCATGGACATCACCGAAGCTGAGGCGGGTGTGATGAAGCTAAACCTCGAAAAGACTTCCATCGGCTCGCTGCTGACCAATGTGCTTGAACTCTACGAACTCGTCGCCGAGGAAAAGCGCATCACCATCACCACTGACTTCGCCGCAACATGCGAAGCCGTTGTGGACGCGACCCGCATGCGCCAAGCCTTCGCGAACCTCCTCGACAACGCGCTCAAATACACGCCCGAGGGCGGGAACGTCCGGCTCTCCTGCGCCGTTGCATCCGGTCGCGTAACCGTGCGGGTGCGCGACACCGGCATGGGCATCCCGCCAGACGAGCAACCGCGCATCTGGGAGCGGCTTTACCGCGGCGACAAGAGCCGTTCCCAACGCGGCCTGGGCCTTGGATTGAGCCTGGTAAAAGCCATCGTTGAAGCCCACCACGGCGCAGTGTCGGTCCAGAGTCAGCCGGGCGAGGGTTCGGAGTTCGCGGTCGTCATTTCGCAGTCTGGCCCCCTGGCGTGACGATTTGCCTTCTGCGGGAATGTCTTTGAAAATGTCTTTGGGATTTTCAACGAAAGACACGTTGGCCCGCGTGGCGGATGTGAAGCCGATGCGGTGGCTGGCCGTGCAGTGGAACAAGCTCAAAGGCCTTGAGGACTCACCGCGCGCCGTGGCCGTGGGTGTCGCGGCGGGAATCTTTTTTGGATTTACGCCGTTGGTGGGTTTGAAGACGCTGCTCGCCATCGGTGCGGCCTGGTTATTGCGCGGAAGCCGCCTGGCTGCGGCTGTCGCTGTGACCTTGCACGATATTCTTCTCCCGTTAATGCCGGTGTTGTTGCGCTGGGAATACGATCTGGGTTACTGGGTGTTGAGCCATCCTCACGAAAGTCCGCCCTCGATCGATCTGGCGCTCCAACTGCACCCGAGCGTTTGGCTGCACTGGTCCACCTTTTTGACGGTCGGTCGCCCGGTGCTGCTCGGTTCGTTGTTTTTCAGCACGCCGGCCTGCGCGGTGTCGTTCGTTCTAATGCGAGCCTTCCTGGAACGAAGGCAACGCCGCCGCCGGAGGGCGCGGGCGACCACGGACCATCAGCAGCCTGCGATGCAGGACAATCCATAAAAGATTCGGGAGACGCAGACTGTGGCGGCTGGCACGGCCAGCCATCACCGCGATACGCCAACTACAAGAAGGCCGCGATGCACCATGCCACAGCAGCCTGCGCTCCCGAAATTCATTTTGCCTTGGCCAACTCGGTTTGCCCGTGTTCGTCCAACTCGCGAATAGCAGGAAAGCCAAGTGTTCGGAGGCCAGGCTCGATTTTAGCGCGATCCCCGATGACGACCCAAACGAGTTGCTTTGGATGAACCACCTCTCGGCCGGCGGCTTCAACATCCGACACGGTCAGGTCGGCGACTTCTTCCGGGTAGCGGGTGAAGTAATCGGCAGGCAGGCCGAAAATTACCATCTCGGCGACAGAATGCGCGACGTGTCCGAGCGTTTCCCACGCGCCGGCCAGTTTAAGGGCCTGGTCCTTTTGCGCTTTGGCCAGTTCATCAGGTGTGATGGGGCGTGAGCCAACGAGGTCGTCAAGTTCGCGCTGGAGTTCAGCCACGGATTCGCTAGGGCTCACGCTGCCGGATGGGTTGGCAGCACCTGGGCGATGGTTTGCTCATCAAGCTCCATCGGATGGCCAGACCAAACCACCCGGCCGTCTTTGTCCAAAAGCCAGGCCTGCGGGATGGTCTGAACCTGAAACTCAGTGGCCAGCGCCTGGTCCCGGTCCAACGCCACGGCATAATGCATCGGCGTGCGCGCCCGGAAGCGCTCGACCACCGTGTTGTCCTCGCCGGTGATACTGACGATTTCCAGCCCGCGGTTGTGGTATTTTTTGTCCAGGTCGTTCAGGTGCGCGATGCTCGCACGGCAAGGCGGACACCACGTCGCCCAGAACTCGATCAGCACCGGGCGGCCCGTGAGGGAGGGTGTGTCGCCGAGAAACTCGAGGTTCTTGGCAAGCGACTTCACGTTGACGCGAGCGGATGGCTCTGTTTCGGCGGGCACGGCCGCGGTAGCGGCTGGTTTCAGCGTTGCCCCGCCCACGTCAGCGCGAGCATGAGTCAAGGTTGCGTAGGCGCCAACGGCTGCGAGGCCGAGTGTGACGGTCAGGAGCAAGAGCACAGCTTTTGTTGTCATGGATTCCAGGGTGTTGGGTTGCTTCAGGTTTGGTTCGTGGATTAAGAGCGGTCGCGGGATTGCGGCACGACGCGCGCGAGATCCGCGCGCGCCACCCAGCCCGAGCGGCCCGCTGAGGTTTGCACGAGCGCGAAGTCCTGGTGCTCCGCGCGCATCGTCACGGTTTCGCCTTCATGCAGCTTAAACGCCGCTTCAGCGGCCGAGACAGGCGCAATGCGGGCGGGCGCCTCGCGAGAGATGACGACAGCTTCGTTGACTCTTGGCCACGTCGTGATCGCACTGCCGATGGCGGTGGCGACGAGCCATACGCCCGCGAAGGTCAACGAGCGGAAAGCCAGACGCCGCTGCGGATACAGGCGCACAAGGAGCAGGCTCATGCCGGCGAGCACCAGGCCAAGGCTTCCGAGCCAGGCCAGCGTATTCGGGCGGACGTAGCGCAAGCTGCGGGCGAACCAGTTCTCCGGCGCGTCCGGCAGGCCGGCCTTCGCGCGAACGAAGTGAAGGTTCGCGGCGATGTCGGCATCGTTGGGCGCGAGCAGGAGCGCGCGTTCGTAATTCAGAATGGCCAGGCCGGATTTGCCCTCGCGGGCGCAAGCGTTGGCCCGATTGAAGAGCGCCGCGGCGGAGTAGCCGCTTGTCGCAATACTGCTCCCCCTCGGTTGTGCGCCGGCCGCTGCCTGTGCGGTGACGAGCCAGATCGGCAGCATCAATACCGCCACAAGCGCGGCGCAGAACGACCCGGTGAATCCGCCACGCTTTCGTCGGTGCGGTTTCGTCGGCTTTGAGCAGGGCTTGCCGCCGGCTTCACGGCACACTCGGTCGATCAGTTTTCGCGTGACCTTCGTCTTACCTGTAGCCACGCGTCGCGTCAGAATCTGAAACAATGTCATAATTCCTCCGTATGGTTAAGTTGGCCGCGGACGGTTTCCTTCCACTGCTGGAAATCCCCCGCGCCCAGGTGTTGACCGGAATAGGCGGCCTGATCCGCGAGGGCGAAGATGCGGCGCATTTCTGCGCCTTCACCGTTCAGGCGCGCGTCAATTTCCGCAATGGTGATCGAGGCGGGCACGACGTGCCAGCGCGTGGCCAGCCGCTGCTGCAACGCAGCGCGCGCGCATTGGAAAAACCGGACGGCATCGCCGGCGATGGACGCCGCGTCCATCTCAGCCAGGCAACTTGCGATCGCGCTGGATGCCACACGCCTTCGCGCGCCGTCGGCGTCATTCATGCGGTGTTCACGACGGCGCAAAAAGATCAAACCGCCGGCGAAACAAAGAACCAACGCGCTCTGACTGCCGACAAACCACGTCTGAAAATAGAGAGGACGGAGGGTCGCAACCGTGCTGCCCGTTTCGACGTGGTCCGGGCACAGTCCATCGCGCGGGGGCTTAGGTGCCGGAATGGGGCTTGCGTTCGAAGCGGAGGCAGTGGCCGTGGCCAGGCTGCCAGCGGGGGCAGTGGACACCTCCACGCTCAAGGGCGCCGTCAGTTTGGTTTCGTACTGGCGTGTGTCGGGATTGAAAAAGCTGAACGCCAGCGCGGGCACGATTTGCCTGCCCGTCTGGATCGGGATGACGGCTTGCTCAAAATGCTTTTCGCCGCTGTAACCGGCGCTGTCGGCCGGCTCGAACTTCGCCGTCGGCTTGTAGGTCTTCCAACCTCCCACCTCGCCGAGCATCGTACTGTTGACACGGTCAAAATTCCCCGTGCCGGTCACTTTCAAGCGGAGCGTGAGCGGGTCCCCAGCGACGGTCTTGGCGGTGGAGAGTTCGCTGCCGACCCCGAACTTTCCAACCGCGCCGGCAAATCCCGCGGGCCGGCCCGCGGTGGGCAACGCCAGCACCTTGAGCCCGTCCGGCTCGCTGGCGAGGGTGATTTGCTTCTCGGTCGTGCCGCCGAAGAAACTTTGAAAAAACGAGTCGTTGAAGACGTCGTCGAACAGCGAATCATCAGACGCTCCTCTCGGCATTCGGGGGCGCCGCTGCGGCACGGTACGCATCCGCACGGTGAGCGGCGTTTCGACGGTGAGGGAGAAATCGCCCGGCTTCACGGCGGCCAGGGCGCTGTGCCAGGTCAGCACCGTATAAGGTTTGCCCGCGACCACCTCCTGCGTCTGCTCCGGCTGGGGGGTAAGTTTATTCAACGTGAAGGCGTCCCCGTTCAGCGTTGGCAGACCCTCGAGCGACGCCTCTAACCCAGGGCGCAGCCCGACCTGGATGTCCATCGGAACGGTTTCACCCACATACAACTCGCGCTTCGGCAACCGCAGTCGCACGAACGCCGAGCCGTCCTGCGTCAGGTGCGTTTCCCCGGCGGACAATCCGCCCGTGGCCGGGGGCGGCAGGCTGGACGCGCCGGAGCTGCTGCCGGCCGATGCGCGGCTGCGCCCGTTGGCGGGTTGGACATGCAACACGACCGGCTGCGACCCGCGGCTCAGGGCCGGGATGGTGAAGGTGCCCGCGCGCTGCGGAATGACCTCATAGGTTACCGAGGAGGTCGAGGTGGCGACGCCGTTGATGGATTGGTACTGGCTTGATTGGCCGGCGGCCACGAACTCCAGCCCCGGCACGGCGGGTGGTGCGACCGCGTCATCGCCACCGCCGGAAACCGTGATCGTGAGCTGCGCGGAATCACCGAGCGCAATGTCGGCGCGGTCGAGTTGCGCGGTGACGGCGGACGGCGCGGCGGACGCCGTAGCGGCGAGAACGATGACGGCGGCAAGAGCCGCGGCCATCGGACGGAAGCGAGATAAGTTTGTTTTCATATCACCAATCCTTGATGGGTTGATCCGGCCGCTGGTCGTCGTTGCCGTTGCGCGCGACCGGCGCCGCCGGGAGACGACGTGCTTCGCCTTTCATCGAGTCGAGGAGTGTGCGTGCGTCCTCCTTGCTCATCTGGCCGGGCTCACGCTGGGAGTCGGCGGCTTGGGCGGCTTCGTCCTTGTGCTGGTCCGCGCCGGCCTGGGCTTGAGCGTTGCCTTGCGGTTGACCGTTGGCCGGCTTGGGCTGCTGTCCCGGTTGATCCGGCTGCTTTTGCTGGTCCGGCTTCGAGCCGCTGTTGCCTTGTTGCTGATCCTTCGGCTGGTCGGGCTTGGAATCCGCACCGGATTTCTGGTCTTTGTTTTCCTGGTTCTTCGTCTGGGACTTTTGACCCGATTGATTCTGCTGGTCCGGCTTCGAGCCGCTGTTGCCTTGTTGCTGATCCTTCGGTTGGTCGGGCTTGGAATCCGCACCGGATTTCTGATCTTTGTTTTCCTGGTTCTTCGCCTGGGAATTTTGACCGGACTGATTCTGCTGGTCCGGCTTTTGGTCTTTATTCGGTTGGTTCTTCTGGTCAGAATTCTGTCCTGACTGGTTCTGTTGATTCTTGCTCTTCTGATCCTGTTTTTGATCCTGTTTTTGGTTCTGCTGGCTCTGCTGCTGTTGTTTTTGCTGCTGCTCCTGCTGCTTCTTCAATTGGTCCAGCTTTCGCTGCACGAGGTCGCGGTTGTATTTGGCGTCGGTGTCGTTGGCGCGGAGTTGCAGGGCGGCGTCATACGTTTTCACCGCCTGTTCCCAGGTCTGGATGGTTTGCGGCGCGTTGCTCGGCTCGGTCTTCTGGCCGCTGCGATAAAGCGTGTTCCCGAGGTCGTAATAGGCGTCCTCTTGCGCGGCCAACCGCTTGGGGTCGGCGGACGGTTTGCCATCGAGCGATTTCTGAAACGCCTCGGCTGCCTGCGCAAACTGGCCCACCTTGTAAGCCGCCGTGCCGACGTTGAATTGCAGATCGGGTGTCTTCGGGTCGCGTTGAGCGGCCGCAGCATACTCGCGTTGAGCCGTGGCAAAGTCGCCCTTCTGGTAAGCCTTTTCGGCGGTCGCGGTCGAGGCCTGCGCGTGATTGAACGGCAGGCACAACATTGCGCCGAGCATGGCCGCCGCGGGTTGCGCCATAAGGTGCGGCCGCACTGTTCCCGTCGCCGACGCCGGCACCTGGTTCTTTCGCGGGCTGCGGCGCCGTGTGCCGACGAGCAGGCTCGCGAGCAGCAACGCGAGTGATCCCGTGAGCGGCCACTGGAATCGTTCCGTGTAAACCCGCTGCCGGCGCGACGCGAGCTCATGTTTGGCCAGCGGCGCGAGGGCTTGCTGGTAAATGGTGTCGAGTCCCTGGCCTTGCGCCCCGAGCGGCGCGTAGAGTCCGCCGGTCGCCTCGGCAATCGCCTTTAAGCCGGCCTCACCGAGGTGCGACTTTACGAACTGGCCGGAGTCGTCCTTTACGAAGCTACCACCTTGTTCCGCCGGAATCGGAATCAAGTCACCGTTCGCCGTGCCAACACCGACCGTGCAGATCTTCAGGCCGTCCTTAGCCGCCGCGTTCGCCGTGGCGAGCGCGCTGCCTTCGAGGTCCTCGCCGTCGGTAAGCAGGATGAGGATTTTGTCTTTGCCGGGGCGGTTTTGCAGCGCGGCCTGCGCCTCGCGAATCGCGCTGGCAATGTCCGTGCCGCCACGGGGAATGATGGTGGTGTCGAGCGCCTCGAGCGACTCGTGGAATGCGTCGTAGTCGAGGGTGATAGGGCATTGCAGGAAGGCGTTGCCCGCAAAAGCGATCAGGCCGACGCCATCACCATTGAGATGGCTCACGAAATCATCCACGGCGAGCTTCGCGCGAGTGAGCCGGTCGGGCTTCACGTCGGGCGTCAACATGCTGCGCGAGGTGTCCACGGCAAAGACGACTTCGATGCCACGCCGCTTCACTTCCTCCCAACGGAAACCGGCCTGAGGCCGCGCGAGCGCAAGGAAGAGGCAGCCGACAGCGGCGAGCAACAACCCGCGTTTCCAGTGTCTCTTGGCGGCGGAGAACGACGCGGTGAGTTGCGCGTGCAGGTGCGATGACGCGAAGGTGGCAAGCGCCGCGCGCTGACGGGCATCGTAACGCCGCCACGCCCACACGAGCGCGCCGCAGGCGATCAAACCGGCCAACAACCAGATGGGTTCAGCGAATTTCATATTGGTTCTTTCGAGTGTGAGTGGAAATGGATTTGTTCCGGGTCATGGCAGCCTCCGATAGCGCGTTTGCTCCAGCCCCACGGCGAGGCCGAGCACGCCGAGCGCGGGAAACAAGGCCCAGGCGAATAGTTCCTGATAACGCTCGAACTTGCGGACGGTCTGCGTGGTTGTTTCGAGGCGGTTGATTTCCGCGTAAATGTGTTTCAGCGAATCGGTGTCCGTGGCGCGATAGAATTTTCCCCCGGTCTCGGCGGCGATTTTCTGGAGCGTCTCCTCGTCCACATCCACTTTGGCCATGACGAGTTGCGTGTTGCCGAAGTTGTCCTTTACCGGCACGGGCGCTTCGCCGCGCACGCCGGCGGCGATGGTGTAGACTTTCACGCCCAGCGCCTTCGCGGCCTCGGCGGCAGCGGCGGGCGAAATCTTGCCGGTGTTATTCATGCCGTCGGTGAGCAGCACCACGACCTTCGATTTGGCGGGTGTACTCCGCAGGCGGTTGACGCAGGTGGCGATCGCCGAGCCGATGGCCGTGCCGTCTTCGACCCCGGCGACCTGGACACGGCCGAGGTTTTGCTGAAGCCAATCGTGGTCGAGCGTGAGCGGACTGACGAGGTACGGCGCGCCGGCAAATGCGACCAGACCAATGCGGTCGTTGGGGCGCTCTTGAATGAACTTCGCCACGACGGACTTCACGACATCGATGCGGTTGGCCGGCTGGCCGTCGAGTTTGAAGTCGAGCGCCTGCATTGAGCCGGACACATCCAGGGCGAGCACGACGTCAATGCCGCTCGCCTGCGCTTCGGTGCGGCCGTGGCCGAATTGCGGTCGTGCCAGGCCGACCACCATCAGTGCGCCGGCGAGGATCGGCAGCAACCAGACCCAGCGGCCGGCGCGGCTGCGCGTTTGGCGGGCGACCTGCCGGGCCAGACTGACGTTGGAGTATTGGACGGCCGCCACCGCGCCGCGTCGTCCGCGCCAGAGCAGCGCGAGGGGCAGCAGCGTGAGCAGCCACAGCCATTCAGGTTGAAGAAATCGAATCATAGTAACCTCCGATCAAGCGGCAAGGCCTCTGCAAGTTGATGCGAGTCATGCGCCATCGACAAAGAAACCGGCGCATCCAGCCGGGCATCGCCCGTTGCGGGCAAAGAGGGAGTCCCGACCGTCTGCGCCGGAGAGTTTTGGATACTGTCGATCGGCTGGCCTGTCTCCCGCACAAATCGGCAGGCGCTTTCGAGCATGGTGTCCATTTCCTCGCTCGAGAGAATCCAGCGGGCGAACTTCGCGAGGTCGCAGTGGCGGAGAAACTCCGCCAGCAAACTGCGATGGCTCGTCAGCAACGCATCGGATGGTTCGAGCAGGTCGTGAAGAAACTCCTCGGTTGTCCGGCGCGCGGCCCAGACCCGGAAACGCTGCTCGATGTAATGGCGCACGATCTCAGAGACGGCGATGGAGAATTCGCGGGCATTTTCCGGCTGCATCAGCGCCCGGGCTTCCTCCAGCCGGGCGAGCGCGATTTCATACGGAAGCAGCGCGGCAAGAGCGCGACGACGATTCCAGAGCCATCCGGCGTAAAGCAGCGCTGCGAGCGCCGCACCGCCAGCCAGCCATAAGGGCCAGAGCCAGCTCGACGAAATGGGTTTCGGCCCGCGGATGTCGCGGATGTCCTCAGTCATAACGCTCGGCGTGGTGGTGGGAGCAGCTTTCGACAATCCGGGCGCAGTCATTTTGGTGGCCGGAGCGAGGGGGCTGCGGGCAGAAGCCGCCAGATTTGTTTGAGTCGCACTGGTCAGCGCGAGACTATTTAAACCTGCAAGCGACAACACGGCGGCGGTCAAGGCCAGTCCGCGCCCCAGGTTCAATTTGAATTTGTATTTCATTAGTGTCTCCGTTCCCGATTCTTGAAGAAATGTTGCAACGCCGGCAAAAACGGCGAGGCGGTGTCCAACTCCAGAGTGTCGATCGCCTCGGCGCGAAAGCCGCGCACGAGCCGTCGCGTGCGGTCGTTCACTTCCTGCTCGAAACGGACGCGGACCTCTGGGTCGGCGGTGTCGAGTTCGACCACCTGGTCGGTCTCAGCATCCTCGAGGGCGAGCACGCCCACGTCCGGCAGCGACTTTTCGCGGGCATCCTGGATGTGCAACGCGACGAGGTCGTGGCGGCGATTGGTCTGCCGCATCGCGCGGCGCAGGTCGGCGAGTGCCTGGTCGGGATCGCCGGACGACTGAAAGTCCGAGATGAGAAACGCAATCGCACGCCGATGCAGGATGCGATTGGCGAAATCGAGCGCCTTGACGGTGTCCGTGCCGCGGCCGCGAGGTTCGTAATACAGAATTTCCCGCACGACTCGGAGAACGTGGCGGCGGCCTTTCTTGGGCGGAATGTATAGTTCGACCTCATTGGTATATAGAATTAGGCCGACCTTGTCGCTGTTGCGAATGGCGGAGAAGGCCAGCACGCTGGCGAGTTCGGCGGCGAGTTCGCGTTTGGTGTGCGCGGCCGAGCCGAAATTCCCCGACGCGCTGACATCTACGAGCAACAAGATGGTCAGCTCGCGTTCCTCGGTGAACTTCTTCACGAATGGGCGGCCGGCGCGCGCGGTGACGTTCCAGTCAATCGTCCGCACTTCGTCGCCAGCGACGTATTCGCGGACATCGTCGAAGTCCATGCCCCGGCCTTTGAAGACCGAGTGGTATTCGCCGGCCAGAGTGTCGTTGACCAGGCGACTCGTACGGATTTCAAGCTGCCGCATCCGGCTCAGGATGTTTTTGGCTCTTTCGGGGTTCATAACAATTTCTTCGTTCCAAGTTGGCCGCCGGGTCACGGCACCGGCAGCGTATCGAGAATTTTCTGGATGATGTCCTCCGAGGTGATGTTCTCGGCCTCGGCCTCGTAACTCACCGCCACGCGGTGGCGCAGCACGTCGGGCGCGAGCTTCTTCACGTCTTGCGGCGTCACGTAACCGCGGCCTTCGAGGAACGCGGCGGCACGCGCGGCGAGCGTGAGGTTGATCGTGGCGCGCGGCGAAGCGCCGGTTTGGATGTAACCGTTGAGGTCCAGCCGGGCGGCTTTCGGGTCGCGGGTCGCCAACACCAGGTCCACGATGTAGTCCTTGATTTTGTCGTCCACGTAGATGGTATTGACCACGCGGCGGGCGCGAAGGATTTCCTCGCCCGAGACAACCGGCCGGACCTGGAGCGATGGTTCGCTGGTAGCCATCGCTTCGAGAATGGCGCGCTCCTCGACGCGGTTCGGGTAGCCGACGATGACCTTCATCATGAAACGGTCCACCTGCGCCTCGGGCAGCGGATACGTGCCTTCGTGCTCCAGCGGGTTCTGCGTCGCGAGCACGAGGAACGGGTTGGGCAGTTCGTAGGTCGAGTCGCCGAGGGTTACCTGCCGCTCCTGCATGGCTTCGAGCAACGCGCTTTGCACCTTGGCCGGAGCGCGGTTAATTTCGTCAGCCAGAATGAGGTTGCTGAAAATCGGGCCGTGCTTGGTGCGAAAGCCGCCGTCCTGCGGATTGTAAATCATCGTGCCCACGATGTCGGCGGGCAGCATGTCCGGCGTAAACTGGACACGCTGGAAGCGGAGGTTGACGCCGCCGGCGAGGGTTTTGAGCGAAAGCGTCTTTGCCAAGCCAGGCACGCCTTCGAGCAGGACGTGCCCGCTGGTAACGAGGGCAATGAGCAGGCGGTCGATCAGATGCTTCTGGCCGACAATCACGCGCCCCATCTCCTGTTGCAGCGGGCGCACCCACGCCGAAGTCTCCTGCACCGCGTCATGCACCGCCTGAATGGTCGGGTTCGGCCCGGCGTCGGGCGAAGCCGGTCTGGCCACTGGTGACGGGGCGGGTCTAACGCTGGGCCGTGGGGTGGGTCGGTATCGGACGTTGTCGAAGTCAGCGTCATTCGTGGCTGGCGCAGGAGCGGGCAGCGTGGCGACGGCGGCATCGCGGTCTTGAACTGGAGAATTCCATTGCTTGTTTTGCATAAACTTTAATCGGTCATTTGCTTTGTTTTAGTTCCGCGGCATCACCTCGACACCGCTTCGTTCTATAGGTAATAGACCATAGGGACATGGCTGCGAGGTTGCGGCAGACTTACAAATGTGTAATCCGAACGCGCTGTTTTCAGTCAAAAGCGCCACCCGGACGAGCGGCACAAGTGCGGGCCTCTCGCGCTGGCGTGGCGCAGGCTCGGATCGGCCGCATACTTGGGTAATTTCAACCGGGAACTGCGGACCATCACACCATTCGACTCTCAACCGGGAAGCGCGCTGGCCTGTCAGCTCGCGCGCCACAGGAGCATGGCCAAGCGTGCTTCTCCGCCAATGCGAGCGGAGACGAATCAAGAACAGCAGATTGCTTTTCATATCACCGGTCTCTTAAAAGAGGTTCTTCCTGTGGGTGGCCTGAGCTCGTCTGGTCTTCGCCAGCGGGCGAGGGCGCTAGCTTGGGCACGTGGGGCGGCTGGGCTGCCAGCGCAGCACGCATGCGCTTGGAGAGAGGGATACTAGCTTTTTACGCATATTTTTGATCTCTTCCGTTGCCTTATTTGTGTTCGCACTCTGCTTCATTGGACAGAACGCCTCTAACGGGAAACTGTCCGCAGCATTACATTTTTGACAGGAATAAATGGGTCGTGCCGGCGCCGAATCTAAACTCCTGGAACAGACTCCGGTGACCAGAAGGAGTGCCGTTCAAAAGGCAGGAATGGATTTATGGAACAGACCTCGTTCGACAGGGCTCCTGTTGCCCGACGGATAAGCTTAGAGGGATGATGCAAAGGATCCCGTGTTCATTTTACAGGTAACAGCGATGTGGTTCGGAGTGATGGCCCACAGACTTGGCCGCAACTGCGTGACCCTGATTGCCAGTATGCCCAGATGTGTATCCGTGACGGACGCCAGCACGGGCAGCGACCCGATTTTTTACCGGCTGAACCTCTATCGCAAGACCATTCCGCACGAACGCCCAGTGAGCGGTGCCGGAGCCAAACTCCCCCTCAAAATGCTCGTATGAAATGAAGGTTGACGCTGCCCCGCGTGAAGAACGCTTTGAACAGATTCACCTCACTCGCTCTCAAGAACGTCCATCCGGCCTTTCCCTCTTCGGCGATCTTGGCCTCCATTTCTTTCCCCCTGCCGCCGCGCCACCATGATGAGGCGAAGGCCAGGTAAACCACCTTTTGCTCATGCCGGGGCATCTCTGCCAGCAGCCTTCTCGCATGCCGCTCCATCCGTATCCGAGGGATAAGTGCGATCCAGATGAACGGAACGAGCAACGCCGGAATCCCCAGAAACATCAGCCAGAACAGATGGTCCAATAGACGGTCTAACATAACCAGGCAGCGGTTTGAGCTAACTTGGCGTCGGCGGGCCATTGCTCGACATGAAACTCCGTCTTCATCTGAAAATGACTGTATGGTCTCGGCTTGCAATGGCAAGCACGCTTTATGCAGCAATTCTCATTTTGAGTTGAGGTAGTGGGAAGCGGTGGGAGTTGGCGAGGGAGAGGGTGGTGGGCGCCACGCGATGGCCATCATTGTCACACAATTGTAACTTGTACTCAGGGATCCGTACTGGCATTGCTGGTCCCGTGAACACGCGATGCTTCGATCACATTGTCGAACGCCTGCGCACGGTCGCCGCCGCGCTGCCAGACCGGCGCACCGGCGAGAACACCCGCTACAGCATGGCCGACATCGTTCTGTCGGCTTTTGCGGTGTTCTTCACGCAGTGACCCCTAACAGACCCAGCCCTCTTGAGCGATGATTTGCCGCTCATAAAGGCAGTTTATGCTCGCTTTCAAGCATCCTAGCTGAAGACCTCATGGTTTGTTCTTTGCTCAGATCCACTTCAGACGCAGCAGCCACATCTTCACGCCCTGGGTGAGCAGCATGTAGCAAACGATCGTCAGCCCCAGCAGCGGCCAGTAGAGACGCGGCAGCATTGAAAAACCCAGGTAGTGGCCTAGCGGTGAAAGGGGAATCGCCACGCCGACCGCCATGATGACGGCGGTCGTCACCGTCAGCGCCAAGGAAGGACGACTCTGCAAAAAGGGAATTTTGTTGGTTCGGATGACGTCGATGATCATCGTCTGCGTTAACAAGCTTTCGACGAACCAGCCGGTCTGGAACACGCTGGCGCTGTGAGCCGCGGCCGTTGGCGTCGAGGTGTCCCAGCAATGG
>Ga0181532_10001336_pt1 | contig 24065 bp, 14 predicted proteins | sample PEATcosm2014_Bin_33_FD_119768 | JGI IMG/M metagenome (GOLD analysis project Ga0181532, IMG submission 119768) | Peatland microbial communities from MTU Mesocosm Facility, Houghton, MI, USA - PEATcosm2014_Bin11_30_metaG | ecosystem: Environmental > Terrestrial > Soil > Wetlands > Peat | place... | reverse complement strand
TGTACTAACATAGATGCTCGATCCGGTCAAAACTTTTCACGCGACCGTCCCGTTTTTCTTAGGCCGTTGTGGCTGATTGGCACGTCCTCTCCCGTGGGGGCTTTCCGGATGAGTCTCTAGGGGCATTGCCAGCATCCGACTATCCGGTTGTTGAATTTTGGTTCGGGGCAGACGACGTGCCAAGTTCAGAGCGCGAACTGTCAGGCGTTAACTTTGACACTGGCTTGTCAATCTGTCAATCGTCACCGAAGACGGGGATAGTTAGCAAAGCAGCCCGATTTCCTAGATCGGGCTATTTTACTTTTGGCCTGAGTTTCCTGTATTTTACGCGCTATAATCCTGCCGCGCCATGAGAGACCACGGCAGATCGCTCCCGTTAAAGAATGCCCCACTCCAATACGCGCCAGACGGCGAGATGGGCGTGGTCTATCTGTTTGCGAACATCGCCAAGAAACTGCAGTTCCGCATCGAAACAATCCGCGTTGCCTACCCGGACTGCATCGCCTATCGGCAAGTGGGCGACCGGGAGAAGCGAGTCCGAATTGAGTTTGAGTTTAAGTCGAGCAACTTCAAGGCGCACGGCCACGATCCGGCCCTCTGCGACTGCGTTGTGTGCTGGCACCACGATTGCCCAACGATTCCACGCCGCATCGAAGTAATCGAACTCAAGCGATTTTTTGGTGTCCCGTTCAAAGTCTGGATACAGGCAGCCGTCCGAAACCAATGGGAATACCTAGATGCCCACAACCGCATGGGCTGGGCATTGTCCACGCGGGTCACCTACGGCGATCTGCTTTTGATGTATCGCTGCTATCCGCAATGCAGCATCACGGACTTATTCATCGTTACCGACTCCAGATTGCAACCCGGAAAGCCGGGATGGAGAATTGGCGGCGAAGCGAACTACGGAAAGATTCAACGGCTCTGCAAACTGGACGCGCCCGTATTTCTAGACGATCTGCGGAATCACAAGGTTCTCAGCACATCCTCTTTCGTGCGGCAGAATATGCAGGGACGCGGAGGTTTGCTGGTTTCGGAATATTGGCCGTATCTATACGCGATGCTCCGTGAGCGCAATCCGAAACATCGGCGCACGTTGGCTAAGTTTGCGCCGGAGAAGCTGTCAGCGTGATCATCAAGACTGGGGATGCTGGGGCACGAGCGCGGCGCACGGCGCGGCAGGATCGCACGGCGCAGGGAATAGATCTGCGGCTGGCTGGGCTGGAAGGCTGGGGCAGTACCATGGCAATCGCTTAGTGGGAAGGCTTGGGGATCGCTAGGCAAACGCTTGGCAAGGCCTAGGCTCAAAGTACATGACGAATTGCTGGCAAGTAGGAGTGACCGCCATAAGACGTGGACCATGCCATGGCTGGAAGGCATGGTTTAGCCTAGGGAAAGCCTAGGGTAAGTGCCATGGTTGGAACCATGACAGGTAGGCTGGTCTGGTGGGTGGTCTGGAGGAAGGGCTGGTGGGTGGCCCGGCTGGCATCCGGCTGGGGTCCCTCCGGGGTTCCTGCCACCTGAAAGGGAGGCTCGTGGGCTGGGGAGGCTTGGGGTAGTAGGCTTTCCTTAGGGGAATGGGTCAGGTGGTCGACTTCTGAGCGTATTTTGTGCGTTGGACTGGCGGCCCGTACATGTGGAACAACGAAATGCGGTTCTGTGGGCAGGAATGACCTTGGAAACCATGGGGAACGCTTGGGCGCGCTGCGCGGAAGTACCATGGGAATGAATGGTTTGGAGCATGGCGGATGCTCAGGGAGTACCATGGGATCACCGTCAGGAACCATATGGGACGGCTTTTGACTAGGTTGTGGCTCACACCGTAACATCAGGGCTTGCTTAGAAGTCCCATGGTATGTAGCACTTGGCGCATTCCCTCGGGGGAGGGAAAGCGTGACCGAATGACCACGGTAGCCGTGACCCGGTGGTACGGCTTAGGGACGGCTACGGTACCGGCTTGGGTCGACGGCTTGGGTTGGAAGGCTTCAGGTAGATGGAACGGGTGGGCCTGAACTCAGGCCGGTCCCATGACGTGCTCCCATGGGTGGCCTGCGGCTGGTCCTGCTCCCCTTGAGGGAGGGTAGGGCTTGGGTAGGCTGGGTGGGGTAGGCTTGCAGTCTAGGGGATAAGGGTGTCAGGGGGAATGGGTCTCTGGGGGCGATCTCGTGGGGTACACCGTACGGCACGGCAGGGCGCAATGCGTGGGTTGTCCGTGGTCCTCGCAAGTGATTGAGCGAGTACTATACATATTCTCTCCATGGAAAGGTTTTCCTAAGCAACAGCAACGCAACACCCCAATCCTCTTTTCCTCTCATACCCTACAATCCCTCTCTCTCCTTTTCCCCTTTCCCCTCTTTAACTTAGCCATTGTGCTTAGGAACCACAACGCATTAAACCCCTTATGCTATTGGCTGAAAGTAGGTATAACTACTGTTCATACCTCATTTCACTCAGTGTTTATGCGTCTATTTCTAAACAGACCGACTGGTCGGTATCTTGGTGTACCTTAGGGTTTCATATGCCAAATCTGGATAGTTTGGGTTACTAAGTAGTAAACATGTTGCTGCAAATCACCAATAGGCATAGGGTTTGGCACTCCACGTGCTCCTAGGAAAAGCGTAGTAACTAAGTAGTTAACAGATAAGTGCTTTAGAATGTGGTGTGTCAAAATTGACACAGTAGCCGACTTGTTGAAAAGTGTCAACTGTATGGCACTTGGCAGCTGCCTACAAGAAAGCAGAATTGCTTGGGCACAGGGCACAGGGCGTACGGGAGCGGTCAGGCGGTCAGGTGGTCGGACCGTTTATGCGCGATGGGAAAAAATCTGGTGGCCTCGTGATTTTAGAAACGCTTGAGAAAAGGGACCGATCCAAACTGAAGTCTTCCAAGGGACCCCTAGAAAAGTACAAAAATGTAGATGCCTGCCCCCGCGCTTCCAAAGGGTGGTCAAAAAAGGGGTATACCCGTGGGGTGAAGCCCGGTTGACCACCCTATCCTTGGTTGAGAACCCTGAAGGCTGGCGCTTTGTGGAGGGAGGTGTTCGCGGAGGAGGAGTTCGGGGATGGTCCCACAGCAGGAGGGTGAACAGCGTAACGCTTGGTCCTTCGCGTGGGATGGTCGCGTGGTTCTGAAGTCTGTGTTTGTATGCAGCTAGTTGCCTGACCGTGGGTGATCGCTTGGCGTGACCGCCCTGTGGGTTCTGCATCCATCAGCAGACTGGTGTGGACCTGAGGCTTCGGGGCTTGGGTGTGTGATAGCAGGGAGCTGGTGCTGATGGTTCTGGGCGGTTTCTCAGTGCACTGTATACGCAGGTTGCGAACGTACGGAGTAGCACGGCTGTGCAATGGTGGTGAAGGTTTGCGTCATATAGCATCGAAGCATGAAGGCTTACAGGCTGGTGAAGGATTCGCACCGCAACAGAACTCTCCACACAGGCAGCACACGTTTGCCTCTGGTGATCACAAGCGACTCGCATGTTCCTTACCCCGGCATCTCGGTAGCTTTCACTATGCTCCTGCACCACTTCGAAGGTGAGGCAGAAGCCGAAGTGAAGGCGCGACTGCTGGCACGTCCCGTAGCACTTGCATTGCGACGGCTGGGCGATGAGTGGACGCTCACCGAAGCCGGGTTGAACGATTTGATTATGCTGACCATGGTGCAGTTCAAGACGGCTGTGGATGAAGCACAGTGCGACTATGCCGTGGAACTCCTGAGCAGTTGCCGTAGGGACACGCTACGCCTGAGCAACTGAAGGCGATAGTTACTCAGCAGTCCACTCAGCACAAGAGAGTCGGGAGTTCGCCTCTTTATATAGTGAAATCGCCTGTAAATACGCACCTTTAACGTCAACACGTTACAAAGACATAGAACTTCCCAAGCTGGATGTCACGGGTTCGATCCCCGTCTCCCGCTCCATCTCTTCAATAGGCTACAGGGGCTCGAAAACAGTCGCAGTGACGATCCACCAGCCGCAAACTCACCGCACCCGCACGCTGACGAGTTCGGTCTCGACCGGCACGCCGCGAGCGATCTTCACTCGGACCAGCGCCTCGAACGGTCGTATCGGCCCGCTGCTAGAGCCGGGGATCTCATGCAGCAGTTTTTCCACTGACTCCTGGCGGCAAACAAACTCCACTACGCCTTGCGTCCCGAACGTGGTCGATCCTGCCAGAATCATCACGTAGTGCCCTGAGCCTATTGCCGGCACCAGCCCGATTACGCCATAGTCTTCCGTCAATGGAGCGTTGGAAGGACTAGCGAGGTAGGTGCTGGCCTCGCCTGGCTTCGGATGCTCGATCACGATCGAAAGATCGCCTTGACGCGGCCCTGACGCCACCCTCCGAAAAACAAATTCCTGCGTTCCCGGAATGTCGCGCAACGAAAGATTCTCGGAAGGAGAGCCGACAAAGATCAGGTTGTTACTCCTGACGTCGTCGAGCGTGAACAGGCTGCCGCGCTTCACCAGGATCCGCCGTCCCAGCGTGCTGAACGCGTCGTCGAGGGCATGCACCGCCAACACTTCTCCCACGCCTGTGTAGTGATCGTAGACGGTGCTCTTCGCATCCCGCTGGGTGTAGTAACGCATGCCGGTCTCCGGACGTCCCACAAAGGCAGCGTTGCTAAAGATCACCCAAGGCTCTTCGACTCCGGAGGTAAAGGGTCTCCAAAAGGCGGCGAGAGCGCTGGCGGCAGCCCGCGATGTGCTGGGCACCGCCGTCGCAGGCTCGGGCAATTTGCGATTCCACAGCAGGATCCCCACGGCCAACAACGACATGGCGAGACACGCCAAGAGCAAGATCAGCGCAGTCCGCATGCGCACTGGAACGGTTTCGACCACAACGCTGCGTGGTACAGGTTCGGCGGAAGGTTCGGTCTGGGGCGGCGACTCGACCAGTTTCGCCTCGAAAACAAGGTGATAACTTCCTTTCGGAATTTTGACCAGGATGGGATCCGCCGCTCCTTCCCCCGCGTAGTACTCCGCCAGTTTGGTCCGAAGGCGGCTGGCTTGCACGCGCACGGTTGAATCTGACTGTGGATCAAAGTCCGCGGGCCGCCCGAATACTTCGGTGGCAATCTGATACTCCTTCAGCGGTGAGTGGGGATGATCGAGAGATTGTTTCGCGAGGTACTGCAGCAATCTGCAGAGCGACTCGCAGCCCCGCAGGCTATGGCTTTTAATAATGTCATCTATTTGTTGGTAGAACTGCTCTGGACCGGCAATGAAAGAGGGCGTCACAGCCATAAACATCGATGTAACAGAGGTTGCCTCGCGGTGCAAAGCGGTATTTTACTACTGTAACCGTTCAAAAACCTAATGAAACCTCCTTCCCTGGCTGCTTTGCACTAAGAGTGCAGTTTTCCAAACCGGCGTAGATAGCAAAAGCAACTTCTCTCGAAGTCTCTGAATTGGAGGAAACGTGAAGAGTAAATCCTTTCTGGTCATCATTCTTGTGTTTTGCCTGGCAGGCTGGGCGCTGGCTCAGTCGGATACGGCCCGTCTTATTGGAACGATCACAGATCCCACCGGAGCCGTCATCCCGAACGCGACCGTTGCGGTCACCGACGTCGGAACGGGTCGGGCCCTCACCGCGAAAACCGACGCTGCGGGCCAGTACAACATCAATGCGCTGCCGGTCGGAAAGTACCATGTTGAGGTAAAGCAGGAAGGCTTTAAGACGGCCAGCGCCGACGTTTCCCTTGATGTTTCCCAAGTCCTCGAGCTCAACCTGAAGCTGGAAACTGGCGCCGCTTCCATCACCGTAAATGTGACGAACTCAGTTCCGCTCGTCGATACGGCCACATCCAGCGCGGGCGAAGTGATCCAGGGCACACAGATTACCGAGCTTCCTCTCAACGGCCGCAACTTCACGTCGCTGGCCCTTTTGACCCCAGGCGTCAGCCGCGGCCAGTATTCGAACAACGCAAGCGCGCCCAACAACAATGCCGAAACCTGGCGCAATGCCGAATCCGGCGGTGCCGCCATGGCCGTGGATGGTCTCCGGCCTCAATCGAATAACTTCATCATGGACGGCATCGATAATAACGATTCCATGGTCAACACGCTGGTCATCTTCCCGGCGATCGAAGACATCGCAGAATTCAAGACCACGACCAGCACCCCTCCGGCAGAGTTTGGCCGCTCCGGCGGTGGCGTTGTCCAGGTTTCCACCAAGTCCGGAACCAACAGCATTCACGGCGCGGCCTATTGGTTTAACCGTTCCAAGATCGCTGCCGCGGATGTTTTCAGCATACCTACTACTCCCGAACTCAGCCGCAATCAGTTCGGCGGATCGCTGGGTGGACCCATCTGGAAGAGCAAGCTGTTCGCCTTCGTTGATTACCAGGGTTGGCGTCAGAATGTGCCGGCAGGGGTTGTCACGACCCGTGTTCCCACGGCCTTGATGCGCCAAGGCAATTTCACCGAACTGCTCGCACCCGGTACGGGGAGCGCGACCACTCTGCCCTTCACAGGAGCCGGCACCGTTGCGAATCCCGGGCTGCCCGGCTGCTACGCTGCCAGTCAAGCCCAGCCCAACGCTTTCCTTTCTGCCGGCAACGGATACGTCTTCGATCCTCAGACTTGTCTGCCCTTCGGTTGGAACACGACCACGGACGCCCCCGGTCCGAATATCAATATCATTCCGACGGCCAACCAGGTCACCGCCGGCATGAACTATCTGAACGCGTTTCCGAACCCTAATATCAGCGGCGCCAACATCGCGACGAATTCTCCGAATTTCATGCGGGCGCAACAGAACATCACCCACATGGACGACTATGATGCGCGCCTGGACTTCGTGGCCACGACCAGAGACACCATCTTCGCCCGCTACAGCCTCGGCCAGGATTTTCTGGACAACGTCCCCTTCCTGCAGGATGCCACTCACTTCCTGCCTTCGGGCAACGGCACCAACCCGGCGCATCCGCGTCAAGTCGCGGTGGGCTATACCCACATTGTCAGCAACACCGTGATCAACGAATTCCACTACGGCTATATTCGGGATCTTCTCGGCTACCAGCAGCCCGACAGCACGGTTCCGCTGGCGCAGAACCTTGGGATTGCCAATGCCAATACCTCTCCGTTGCTGGGCGGCATGCCGATCATCGGCGGCTGGTACGGAAACCTCAGCTATGTGGGTGACGGCGGCCCCTATCTCATTATCGAGCCCACCCAGCAGTTTTCCGACTCGGTGAGCTGGACCAAGGGACGCCACACCTTCAAGTTTGGCGCCAGCATTATTCATCGTGACGTGAATTGGGATCAGGGTAATAATGCCAAGGGCTACTTCTGGATCGACGACGGAAACTTTGGCGCGTACCCCGCCGCAACCTCCGGCCATGGAACCTTTACTGGCTATGAGACCTCAGAGGTTCTGGCCGGTTTCATGGGCGCGTATTCGGTTGGCGGATTCTCTGGGTACTACCAGACCCGAAGCTGGGAGAACGGTTTCTTTGGGCAGGACGATTTCCGCGTCAACCGCAAGCTGACTCTGAACTTTGGCCTGCGTTACGACCTTTATACCTGGCCGAGTGAAGCCAACAACCATCAGTCCAACTTCAATCCCGCGACCGGGGAACTGGTTGAGGCTGGAAGCCGCGGATGGAACCCCTCTTTGATCGACACGCCGAAGAAGAATTTCGGTCCGCGTGTCGGGTTCGCCTTCGATGTGTTTGGAACTGGCAAAACCGTGCTCCGCGGCGGCTATGGCCTGTTCTACTACCTGGACCGCGGCGGCGTTGCCAATGAACTCTCGGAGAACCCCGACTGGAACGGCACCCAGACCTTCTATGCCTGTCCGACGGCGGCGACTTGCGGGACTGGCAATCGCTACACTTTCGCCGGAGCGGGAGCACTCGGGAGCACCGATCCGACGCTGGCCACGGGAGCCCTGCCGCCTAAAGTCGGCATCAGCCCAAACGCGCTGACCAACACCGATAACGTCGTTTACTACCCCAAGAACAGCCCGAACTCGCACATCCACCAATGGAACGTGCAGGTCGAGCAGGCCTTGGACAGCAAGACGTCGGTCAACATCGGATACGTTGGGACGAAGATGGGAAACGTTGCAACTCCCTTCAACGCCAACGCGAACGTTCTCGGTACTGGTATTGGTACCCAACCCCCCGCCCAGCAGTGGTTCCCGGTATGCCCCCCCACCAATCCTACTTGCAGTCCCAATCCGAATGGCGTGGGCGCCATCAACGCCTACGAGATGATCGGCAGCGGAAACTACAACGGTCTCCAGGCGAAGGTAACTCGCAATATGAACGGGCTTCTGCTCACCGCAGCCTACACTTGGTCCCATACGCTGGATAACTCCGCCGACGCACTCAGCACTGCCCCCAACGGTATCGTCGTGGGCAGTAACGGTACGCCATTGTTGCCCTATCAGTATAGCAACTCAAACAACGATCAGCGCCAACTGTTTGCCGCCAGCGCCGTCTATGACCTGCCCTTTGGACGAGGAAAAACTTTCGGTCGCAACATGTCGAAGGGGCTGGACTACGTGCTTGGCGGCTGGCAGTTTAACAACGTGATTGTGCTGGCCACGGGCACGCCGATGGACATCCAAGGCGCGCCGAACAGCCCGAACGGCCGCCCGGATTACCACGGCGGATGCAAAACCAACGTCTCGGATGCCGTCTGGATCAGCTGTCCGGCCGGTGCCTTCACTGCTCCCGCTGGGCTGGTCGGCGATCTGCCTCGCAACTTCTTTCCTGGACCAGGCACTCACACCTGGGACGCCGCGCTCGTGAAGAGCATCACCATCGCTGAACGGATGAGGACGGAGTTTCGTGCCCAGGTATACAACCTGACCAACACGCCTCAGTTCCAGATCCCTGACAACAAGTACACCGACGGCAACTTCGGGCTCCTGCAGTCGCCTCGGCTGGCGCCCACCAATCGGGAACTCGAACTCGCGGTGCGCATAACCTTCTAACCTACAGCTCAGGGAGACGCTTGAGAACAGTTCTCAAGCGTCTCCTTATGCGCTTGAGCCGGATAGCAGGATACGCTCTCGAGTCTCCCTTCTCGATTTGTTTGCTCCACGTTGCTCCGTAGGTCTGCCGCAAGCGGCTCGCCGGTAACTGTCATGAAGAACAAACGCACCATTGCGCTGTCGCTGATCCTGGCCTGCCTGTTCACGCTGCCGGCATGGCCGCAGTCGAATGCCACGGCGGGGCAAGGTCCCGTAGTTCGCAAGATTGAGCCGCCCAACTGGTGGGTCCACTACACTCCCGCGCTCACGCTGCTGCTCACGGGTGAAAATCTGAGTGGCGCCCGAGTGGAAAGCGGGACGAACGGGCTGACCTCGCTCGGCGCAGAAGCTTCTGCCAACGGACATTATCTTTTCGTCCACCTGCAACTCAGTTCCGAACTGCCGCCCGGAACCGTGAACTTGCATCTGATCACTTCTGCCGGATCAACGACGGTGCGGTTGCCGCTGCTGGCACGCGCAGACTTCCACGGCCGCTTCGAGGGCTTTTCTCGCGACGATGTCATCTACCTGATCATGCCCGACCGCTTCGCTGACGGCGATCCCGCGAACGACCAGCCCTTCTATGACCGCGGCAAACCCATGGCGTATCACGGTGGCGATCTGCGCGGCATTCGCGAGCATCTCGGATATCTGCACGACCTTGGGGTCACCACGCTGTGGCTCACTCCAGTCTGGAAGAACACCGACGCCGACTACCACGGGTATCACGTCGTCGATTTCTACGCTCTCGACGACCATATGGGTTCCATGCCGGAATACCAGGCGTTGGTAGCCGACGCTCACCGGCTGGGCATGAAGGTGTTGATCGATTATGTTGTCAATCACACCGGCCCTCATCATCCCTGGGCCAACGATCCCCCGACGCCCACCTGGTTTCACGGCACGCCGGCGCATCATCTGGAGCCCGAGTATACGTTCCGAGGGTTGGTTGATCCGCATGCGTCGCCGCGCGAATATCTCAACACGCTCGACGGCTGGTTCGCCGGCAAGTTGCCGGATCTGAACCCCGACGATCCCGCGCTGGCTGTCTACGTGACGCAGAATGCGATGTGGTGGACCGAGAGTGCGCAACTGGATGGATTCCGTCTGGACACATTCCCCTATTCCTCGCGCCAGTTCTGGAGCAGATGGCACGAGCGACTGCGCGATGTCTATCCGCAAATCAACGGAGCCGGCGAAGTGAGCGACGGCGATTCGACCATCACCGCCTTCTTCGAAGGCGGACGAAAGCAGTTCGACGGCATCGACACCGGCCTGGCCACGGTGTTCGACTTTCCCCTCTGCTATGTCTTGCGCGACGTAATTATTAAAGGGGCATCGATGGAGAAGATCGTCGAAGTGCTCCGGCACGACGAACTCTATCCCCATCCGGAAATGCTGGTCACCTTCATCGGAAATCATGACGAGCGGCGTTTTGTCAGTGAAAAAGGCAGCGACCCGGCCAAACTCAAAGCCGCGCTGTCACTGCTGCTGACCTTGCGCGGGATTCCACAGATTTATTCCGGTGACGAAATCGCGATGCCGGGCGGTGACGACCCCGACAACCGGCACGACTTTCCAGGAGGTTTTCCCGGCGATCCGCGCAACGCCTTTACCGCCAACGGCCGCACCGCCGAACAACAAGACGTATTCGCCTACGTGCAGTCGCTGCTGGCGCTGCGCAAGAACCACGCCGCGCTGCGTACCGGAAAGCAGTGGCACATCGGGTGGGACGACACTTACTACGCTTTCCTCCGTGAGTCGGCGGAAGAGAAGTTGCTGGTCGTGTACAACAACGCCCCGAAGACGCGCGAACTCGACATCCCCGTCGAAAACACGCCGCTGGAAGCCGCCCGCGAGTTGCAGACAGTGTTCGGGAATAGTGCGGCGGAACTTGTAAGCGGAAAAGTGCGGGTCTCACTGCCAGCTCAGACACTCTCCGTGTTTAGTGTGCGCTAGTGCGGTAGCACTTGCTGGCGCGGAGTACAGCCGGATATGATTCGATCCACATTGGACGACGGAAGCGCGTCCCCACGGCTCTTCATTTTTCGGGATCTGCCCCAAGTGACAACCCATACCCGGCCTGCAAATCGTCTCCGTACTATCCTGCTGTTGGCAGCGCTGTTTCCCGTCACCGGAGCCGCGGTTCGAGCGCAGAACGCAGGCCGTTCTGCCGAGTCTCCCTTGATGCGGCAACTCCAGCAAGCGCTCAATCTCGAAGACCACGGCGACCGGCAGGGGGCAATGAATTCCGTCCTCCGTTTACTGGAGCAGCATCCAGACTTTGAGCCGGCAATCAAGCTGAAAGGCATGTTGTTGGAGGAGGCAGGCCGCACCACCGAAGCCGCGGCCGCCTATGAAGAGGCTCTGAAACTCACGCCCAACGACCCGGACGTCTTGCTGGAAGTCGGTAAGTACAAACTCACTGCGGGCCAAAAAGAAGAAGCCATCCAGCTGCTGGAGCACTGCATCCGGATTCTTCCCGGCGATGGGGACGCGCAGTATTACCTTGCCCAGGCCTATCACCTGAATGGGCAAAACGACCTGGCGCTACGCTCCATCCGACTGAGTTTGAAGGCCGAACCGGACAATCCCTCGGTGTGGCAGAAGTACGGAGAACTGCTGTGCGTCACGGAAGATTGCGATGCGGGTCTGAAGTGGCTGATCAAGACGCAGCATGCGGATCCTACTCTGCCGCAGATCGATTATGACATTGCTTTGACGGATCTAAAATTGATGGATCTTGCCGCAGCCGCGCAGTATGGAACGCGCGCCGTTGATGCCCAGCCCAACGATGTGCAAGCCCTGCAGTTGCTGGCTTCCGTGGATACGAAGCTCGCTAAATGGCAAGAAGCCAAGCATGCCTTCGAACACATCCTCGCGTTCAAGACCGACGATGTGGATTCGTTGCTGGGGCTTGGCCAATGCGAACTGGAACTGAAGAACTATCCCGCCGCCGTCGAGAAATTGCAATTGGTGTTACGGTTGGACCCCATGCGGCTGCCGGCGCATTTCTATCTGTCACGGGCGTTTGCCGGGATGGGCAGGACGGCGGACGCCGAGCATGAGGCCGCTCTGCATCAGTTGATGATGGAACAGATGACGTTCGTCCGTTCCGTGGAGAGCGAAGGAAGCGAAGGACCCATCCAGGCTCAGGCCTATCAATTGCTGGCAGAGCATCACGAAGAAGATGCATTGCAGCTGTATCGGAAGCACTTCAAGGTAACTGCCGCCACTCTGGCGGATGCATACGTGTTTGTTGGAAAACTGTATCTGACCATGGGAAACAAAGTGGATGGCCTGCGCAGTCTTCATCATGCACTGCAACTCCAGCCCACCGTGCGCGGAGCTCATACCTACGAGGGAATCCTGGCGCTGAAAGTGGGCGACTTGAGCGGGGCCGAGAATGAATTCAAGGCGGAGCTCGCCAACGACCCGAACTATCAGACGGCGATTGCCGAGATGGGCGAGGTCCGCTACCACCAGGGGCGCTGGTCCGAAGCGGCAAAACAACTGGCGAAATCGCGAACCATGACTCCGGAGTTGCTGTACATGCTTTGCGATGCTTACTTCCATATCGGAAAAGTATCGGATGCCAACTTGACGGCCGAAACCGCGGCGGCGTACGGAAGAGATAATCCCCAACTCATGAAAGATCTTATCGATCTGCTCCAGCGCAACGGGCAAACCGAACTAGCACAGCGTTTCTCTGCCCATCTCGCGCAGAAATAAAAGTAAACTTAAAGATAAAGAGAGAAGTAAGAGCAGCTCATTGCGACCTGCTCTCCGTCACCGTGAGGATCTGGTCTGCCTTGACGTTTTTCAGAACCTGCTTGATGCCGCTCGGCCATGTGAGTTCCATCGTGTCAACCACGCTGGCTGCGCCCAGCCCGAAGTGCACGCGCTTATCGCTCGAAGAGTTGTAGCTTACCGCGGTGGTCGCCTGGTTGTACTGGCTGCCCAGTGAAGTGGTGATCTTGACCTTGGTTCCCAGACCGTCGCGGTTGGATTTAACGCCCACCAGTTTCAGAAGGATCCAGTGATTCTGGTTGCTGGCGTTCTGAGTACCGGATCGGTTCATCCAGATCTCCGGCGGCCCGTTCAGAACCGTCACGACGGCGTCGATTTTGCCATCGTTGTTGAGGTCGCCGAAGGCCGCGCCGCGATGCGGAGCCGGAACTGAAAAAGACGTTCCAGCCTTGGAACTCACATCCTCAAAGGTCAGGTTGCCTTTGTTGCGAAACACTCGATTGGGGAGCGGAAAGGGCCTGTGCGCCAGTTCCATGGCGTTGTCCAGAATGTCGGAGTTGGCGGTGAACAGGTCTTTGTTCCCGTCGTTGTCGAAATCGAAAACCCCAACTCCCCAGGCGGTTGAGCGGGCGGTCAGCGCACTCAGTCCTGCCGTAGCAGTGACATCCTGAAATTGACCATCCCCTAGATTCTTATAAAGGGGAAAGCCTTCCCCGAACATGGCTGTTTCAAAAATGTCCGGCTTGCCATCGTTGTCGATATCCCGGAAATCCGCACCCATGCCGGCGATGGCTTTGCCGAATGCGCTGTACGCAACCCCGGCAAGCAGCGCGACATTGGTAAAGGTTCCATCTCCGTTGTTGTGCAGAAGATAATTCTCGAAGGTGTCGTTGGAAACGAAGATATCGGTAAATCCATCGTCGTCATAATCGGCAAACGCCAAGCCCATCCCTTTGCCGACATATTGGGAAATGTGGGACTGCTCGGAGACGTCGGTAAAAGTGCCGTCGCCATTGTTGCGATAGAGGATGTTCGGAGTTCCCAGAAAATCGACCGGCGAGCAGTAGGCCGGGAGTCCTTGCTGCACGCAGTGAGTTGCAGTCTTGATGCCGTAATTGAGGTAGTTCACGACAAAAAGGTCGAGCAGACCATCGTTGTTGTAATCGGACCATCCCGCAGCGACCGACCATGCCTTGCCGAGTTTCGGGACCATACCGCCGACCCCTGCCTTCTCGGTCACGTCCGTAAAGGTGCCGTCCCCATTGTTATGGAAGAGCTGGTTGCGGTTGACGCCGGTCACGTAAAGGTCGACAAATCCATCATTGTCATAGTCGCCGGCGGCCACTCCCATCGAATAGCCGATGCCCTGCAGGCCGGCTTTCTCAGTCACATCTGTAAAGGTGCCGTCCCCGTTGTTGCGGAAGAGCCGGTTGGAGTAACTAGGATCGCTCTTCTCCAGCGAGGGGATGGCGGCGCCATTGGTAAAGAAGATGTCCAGCAAACCGTCGTTGTTGTAGTCGAAGAGGGCGACTCCGCCAGCCATGGTTTCAAATGTGTAGCGCTGGGGACTCACGCTGTTCTTGAGCTTGAACTTGATCTTCGATTGTTCGATGGCGTTCTCGAACTGGATCGCAGATGTGGTGGATGCCGGAGTCTTCGCGGAATCCTTGCCGGCAGCGACATGGCGCGATTGCGCTGCCTGATGAGGCGCCAGCCCTGGGACCAGCGTGGCCGGCGGAGACTGGGCAAGCAAGCTGGGAACGCTGCACAGCAAGCAAAGGGTCAGCCAAGCAGCGAGATTCCTGTGGCGGCTCTTCTCGAATCGGCGTCGGCTATACGTAGGGGACCTCCGACTTGGAATGGGGCAGATGCTTGCGCGGATTTAGCTGCATAGCGACCAAACGAAGATTGTAAATCTATCCGACACGTGGGTAGTGATTATGCAATTCCTCCCAAATCCCGTAACCGTTACCGTCTCAACCCTCGGCCTTCTGCCATGCCCAAGATGCACCACCGTTACCTGTCTGCAAGGCCGGGTTCCAAATACTCTTTCCCAATGGACTCCCCTCAACGCCTACAACGGCGCGGCATTCGCTACTCTCTGAACCTTCCTGTCTCGCTCACGCTGGCTCACAAGGAATTACACGCCCGTTCGGAGAACATCAGTCTCGGGGGCATTTTGCTCTCCAGCGCTTTTCTGATTCCCGAGGGTTCTATGGTAGACGTGGCTGTCGGAGTGGCGCGTCTGCCCCAACCCGGTACCCAACTCAGCGCTCGCGGCAAGGTTCTACGAGTGCTGCCGAAAGCCGGTGGAGATTTCGCGGTGGCAATTGCATTCGAGCGTCCTTTCGAGTTTCGTCTCCGAAATCTGAACGCAGGCTCCGGCTGCCAGGGGGAGGGAACTCGATTGCCCCAACAGGAAAATAGGGTTGTGACCAAACGACGACTCCACCTCGCCGCGGCTTGGCACATGGAGACGTAGTCCTGAACGCACTCCGACTCTGCTCGTTATGCTGGAGAGCCTTATGCGACGAATATTCTTGAGAATTTTCGCCGTCGCTTTGTTGATGAACGTGGCCGCCTACGGGCAGTCGCTGGGCGAGATTGCGCGCGAGAACCGCGAGAAACAGAAGGCCCAGGAGTCGTCTGCAGCGCCGCCGAAGGTGATCACCAACAGGGACCTCGGAGAAGGTCCTGACGGGAGCCCAGAGGCCCGCGAGGAGCAACTGGCCGCGGCCAGCAAGTTTAACCGTCGTTCGGCAGAAATGGACCGTCGTTCGGAACAAGAGCTCCTACAGGGACAGCGCGCCGGTGGACAATGGAAGAGACAGATTTTGGAACAAGAAAGCAGGGTGGCGAGTCTGCAGGCGCGGATCGACCAGATCAATGCGGCGCTACGTCTCGGGGGCGCGAGCGGCCAGGCTCCGTACAACCGCTATCAGGCACGTCAACTCGAGCGTGTGGCAGAGATGCAGCTGCAACTCGATGAGCAGAAGAGGAGGCTCGATCAGATGCAGGACGGGGCGCGCCGTGCGGGCATGCACACCGCGGTGTACGATCCGTAAGGTCGGCCTTATGCGCAAGAGGCCGCTGAAGCTTGTAGTACGCGTGGACGCAGAGTCCGAGAAAATGTCCCCGTAAGTTTCGGTCGCAGCCGACCTAACTCCGTCTTTTTGTAGATCTCCAGTCGTGAAATTCATTTTCTGGTAGACACCCTCGCGATGTTTTGAATTAAGCCGCGCCCGCGCCTCCCAACACAAATCTGAATCGTGTCTACCCGTGGTTCGGATTTGTAGGACCGTACCTTCCCTTTGTCTTGCCGTAACTCAGCCGCCAAAACGCCCTGCAGATGGTCATGCGACTGCACCGGAGGTTTTCAGTATGCGGAGAGGAAAACCATGCGATTTGCGACATCGAGCAGACAACTTGTTCTTCTGATGGTGTTGGCCGTTCTTTTCCCCGGCGTCCTGCTGGCCCAGAGCACGACGCAGGGTGCAATTAGCGGAACGGTTTCGGACCCCAGCAATGCCGTTCTCCCCAACTTAATCGTCACGTTGAAGAGTCTGGACAAAGGTTTCACGCACGACGCCACAACCAACGCACAGGGCGCGTTTCAGTTCCCGTTGATCGAACCGGGCCCGTACGAGGTTCAAATCACAGCCACCGGCTTCAAGCAATTCACGGCCAAGGTTGCGGTGAACGTCGGACAAGTGACCATTGTGAACGCCAAGCTCGAAGTGGGCGCAACCGGCACGATGGTGGAAGTTTCCGGCGTGGCCCCGCTGATGGAGACAGAGTCTGCCGACATGTCCACGAACTTCGACCAGAACCTGGTCGCGAATCTGCCCAATGGCGGTAACGACTTAACCGCCGTGGCTTACACGGCGCCGGGCGTAATGATGAACAGCGGCGGCATGTACGGTAACTTTACCGCGAACGGCCTGCCCGCCACAGCGAACGTGTTTACCGTCGATGGCGAAAATCAAATGGATCCGTTTCTCAACCTCAACAACTCGGGTCCGACCAACCTCATGCTGGGCAAGAACAGTATTGACGAAGCCACCGTGGTCACCAACGCCTATTCTGGCCAATACGGACAGCAGGCGGGCGCCCAAGTCAATTTGGTGAGCAAGGGGGGTACGAACAATTTCCACGGGAACGCGCAGTACCAGTGGACCGGACGCTACCTGGACGCAAACAACTGGTTTAACACTTTCTTCCAGCCGGTCCAACCTCGTCCGTTTGCCAACAACAACCAGTGGGTCGCCTCGTTCGGCGGACCGATTAAGAAGGATAAGACTTTCTTCTTCATCGACACGGAAGGCATTCGCTATATTGTGCCGTCGACGACAACTGTTTTTGCACCCACCGCCGCATTTCTCAATGACACCATCAATATTGGCCTGCCGGCCGCGGGCGCGTCCGCCAACACGATCGCGACCTACCAGCAAGCCGCCAAAATTTGGCAGAATGCCCCAGGCTTTTCGACCGGAGTTCCTATGGCCGCATCCACCAGTTGCGTAGATCCCCTCACCGGCGCACAGATCGACAACGGCCCGGGGGCGACCGCAACCGCGGGCTGCATCCAATCGTATACGGCAAGCCCGGCCCTACCAGCGAAGGAGACGCTCCTGATCGGCCGCTTCGATCAGAATGTCGGCACCAAGGACCGCCTGTTTTTCCGGTTTGATATTGACACGGGCACTCAGGCCACCTACGCGGACCCGATCAGCGGCTCTTTCTCCGCCGCGAGCTATCAACCGGAATACAACAACAGCTTGAACTGGACGCACGCCTTCAGCGGCACCGCGACCAATCAGTTCGTGGCCGCGCTCAGCTACTACCGCGCACTGTTTGACGAGAACACAAACGGGCCGACGTCACCGTTTCCATATTCGATGTACGTTGGGGTTAACGGCGCCACTTCGAGCCCTTTTGGATTGCCCTCTGCAAGCGGCCTGAATGCTCTAAACTTTGAATTCCCCTCGGGCCGCAACGTCACCCAGTACCAGTTTGTGGATGACTTCGCCAAGAATATCGGTCGGCACAATCTGAAAGTTGGAGTCAACTTCCGCCGCTACGACATCAGCAACTACGATGCTTCCCAGTTTGCCACCCCGCTGATCTATGCGGGATTGGGCGACTTCTTCAACGGCAGCGCGTCGGTATACGTTCAAAACAACCCGCTTCATCCTTCGGCACCCATGAACACGGGTGGTCTCGGGATCTACGCTCAGGACGAATGGGCGATCACTTCGCGATTCAAGCTGACCGCAGCGCTGCGCGCGGAGCATAACTTCAATCCGACCTGCGACACCAGCTGCTTCACTCTTCTCAGCGGACCGTTCTCGCAAATAGAGACCCAGGGCGCGACCACCCCGTACAACAAGGCGCTCGTCACCGGCCGAAAAGACGCCTTCAATTCAGTAGACACCATCAACTGGGCGCCTCGCCTCGGTTTTACGTGGTCTCCTCTGGCCAATAGCAAAACGGTCGTCAGCGGCGGGATCGGATTCTTTTACGATGCCTTCCCAGCGTTCATCACCGATTCGTTCGTCAACGTTCCCTATCTCGTAGGAGTCACCCTCTCCGGTCCCGACCTCAGCCCGCCTCCACCACTTCCCGCCAATGCCCCGGTGGCTTGGGGTGATCCACAGGGTGCCGCGGCCACTGTGAGTACGACCGTCAATACCATACGGAACGGGAATCCCTCGCTGGGCATTCCTTCTCTCGCCAACGGCTTGACGGAAGCACAACTCATCGCCGCCGGCGGCGCACAGCCGAGTGTCACCGGATTCCCAGGCAAGCTCCGCACTCCGCAGTACCAGGAATGGAATCTGCAAGTGCAGCAGGCGCTCGACACCCGGAGCAGGCTTACCGTCGCCTACGTTGGAAACCATGGCATCTTCGAGCCCTACCCGAACAGCACGCTCAACGCCACCAGCGGGAGCGGGGTTTCTGGGTATGCGGCTACGACGCCCGATACCCGGTTCGGTACGGTGACCCAATGGACCTCCGGAGCCATCTCCAATCACAACGCGCTGCTGGTGAGCTACAGCCGCCGTCTGACCGCCGGCTTCGTCGTCAATGCCAACTACACTTGGTCGCACACGTTGGACGAAATCTCCAACGGATCGCTTCTGCCCTCCAGCACCAGCGCTATCCAGGGGCAAATCAATCCTCTCGACTTTCGAGCCAACAACTACGGCAACGCCGACTACGACGTGCGGCACAGCTTTAACGCGAACTATGTCTGGACCGACCCCTACCACTTCCATAACCGTGCGTGGAACGGACTACTCGGGGGCTGGCTATTCTCTCAAAGCTTCATCGTCCGGGGCGGCCTGCCCTACACAATTACTGACGGCACGGCCTCCACACAGAACGGAGGCACCGCGATTCCTGTTGAGGTGCTCGGACCGGCGCAGCAAAGCTGCGTTAACGGAGGCAGCGCATGTTTCAACGGCGCACAGCTGGCAAGTGCCAATAATTTGGGGTTCTTTCCGAACGAAATGCGCAACCAGTATCGCGGACCTGGATTCTTTGCCTCCGATTTCACCTTCGGTAAAGATTTCCACGTTACCGAGCGCATGAAGCTCACGGTGGGTGCTAACCTTTACAACATTTTCAACCATCCGAACTTCCTGAACCCGAACAAGAACTGGGCTGCCCCCGCGAGCGGCGTACCGTGCTCCACAATTACATCTGGTTCGCTGCAGCCAAGTTGCGGAAATATCGCGGGACAGGCGGCGCCGCCGACCGGGCCCTACGGCTCGTTCTTCAACGGCCTGCCCAGTGGTCGCGTCGGTCAACTCCAGGCCAAGTTCGTCTTCTGAGTCTAGACTGAGTGGCTATGGAGAGAAATGAAAGTGCAGAGCCGTCCGGCCATTCGAGAACGACGTCGGCCCCAGGGCTGACGGTGGCGCTCTTGGGATGGCTCTGCATTGCGATCCCCGCGCTGGGGCAGATGGATCTGAATGTCCATCCAGCGCCTGATTTTGGAGCGGGCGATGTCTGGCTCGATCAAGGCGCGCCTGCACCACACCACATCGCCGACTACCACGGCCATGTTGTGCTCATTGATTTCTGGGAATACACCTGCATCAACTGCATCCGGGACTTTGGCGTGGTCAAGCGCTGGTACGGCAAGTACCACCAGTATGGCTTCGATGTCATCGGTGTGCACTACGGCGAATTCAATATTGGATTCAACGTGGACAACGTGCGCGCCGCGGCGCAGCAGTTCAAGCTGCCTTGGCCAATCGTCGCCGATCAGAAAGGCTCGACTTGGAAGGCATACGCGTCCGACGGATGGCCCAACCGCTACGTTATCGACCCCAACGGCAATATCGTGATGAAGGTATTCGGCGAGGTTAAGGATCACGAACTCGAGGTGAAGATCCGCGAGCTGCTTGCCGCGGTGCATCCCGAGGTCATGAAGATCGAGCTTGATCCCGACGCGAACGACCTCAAGCCTGCATGTGGAGTTCCCACCCAGGAGACATTCGTCGGCGAAATCTACGGTCGCAGCGCCGTCGAGGACATGGCCGGGCACCATGCCGGCGACGACGCGGACTTTCAGCCTCCGCATTCGCCTCCTGACGGCGGAGTCATGCTCGTCGGCCGCTGGCGTATCGAACGGGACGGCGTGGTTTCGGATGGTCACGGCGCTGCCGCCGAAGTCCGCTACCATGCACGATCGCTCTATGCCGTCCTGAGTCTCGAAGAGAAGAAACCAGTGCGCGTCAATCTCTTCCAGGATGGCATTCCCATGCCCAAAGAAGGCGCCGGGGCCGACGTAAGATTTGATGACAAGGGAACCTATCTGAACGTCACAGACTCGCGCATGTACTACCTTGTTCGCAGTCCGGCCTTCGCCGCGCACCTCATCTCACTGCAGCCGGAGAGTTCGGGGCTGGGTCTGCACTCCTTCACTTACGGCAACAATTGCCAACTGGAAGATCATCCCTAACGCCATCACGGTTCCTTATCGAGGATCCCGTTAAAGAGGAGAGACAGGATGAAGCGCTGCCTCGCAGCTTTGTTTTTCGCCGTATGGATTGCAGCTGCCCCCGCAATTGCTCAGAAAGCTCCGACGAGTATTCCCTTGATCCGTTTCGAAGGCGGACTGCTGATGATCTCTGGCTCGGTAGGCGCCGAAAATCAGTGCTCCTTCGTCCTCGATACCGGCGCCGACCTAAGGGTGCTTTCGAAGAGCCTCGTCGAAAAAGCTGGCGGGGTGCCGACCGGGCAATTCACCGGCTTTCGCATGACCGGCGAGCGCCTGGATGTGCAGCTCTACACCATTTCCGAACTGCGGGTTGGGCCTGTGTTGCTCAGCCCGGCGCTGGTCGGCGGATGGGATGGGCTCGACAAGCTCCATCTCGACGGCATTTCGCACGCAGCCGATCACCCTCGACTTCGAACGTAACCGACTGATCTTTGAGACTCCATCTTCGTGGGCACAGCGGCGCCGTTCCGGATCTGCGGTTCCGGTGCGCATTGACGATCAACGCAATCTCAACCTCGAACTATTCGCACAGTTCCTTGGCGGCTCGCATGTGGCCGAGTGCGAAGTTGACACTGGCAGTGAGGGCTACATCCTCCAGCAGCGCTACATGGAACTGCTTGGCATCAGCAAAGACAGCCGCTCAATCAAGGAGTCAGAGCACGCATCCTCGGGAACAAGGAGATCCGCTACGACACCACCATTCCGTCCCTCGCATTGGACGGCGTACCGGCCAGTTCCCGAACGAACGCCGCCGTCACCTTTCAGGACCTGATCTATGACTGTGTGATCGGTGCGAACTTTTGGGCCGGACGCAGCATGACCTTCGACATTGCCCACAAAACGCTGATCGTCTCAGCGAAGTAGAGCCCGTCCGTACCTTCGCTAGGCTAGGCTCTGACCGCGCCTCTGCCGCGCATGCCAGGTGCAAATCCAGCATCCCCCGCACATTCCCATCGCACTGAAGGCGCTGGACCACTCCTCTGGGCGTTTGGAGCATGAGCGCGAAGCGCGATCACGGATCTGGGGGAATGGAGAATCAGGAACCAGAGCAAGAACATGATCCCCAGCAGGAACGTGAACAGCTCGTCCTTCCATTTCGTCACGATGCTGCTTCCTGCGGCGATGAAAGCCCCGCCCGTCAAATACGCCTCATTACCCAGACGACGGGTCAGAGCGCGTGGTCGCAACGGGAAGCTCTCTGCCGCCGCCCGAATCGAGCTAGGGACCGGTGTACCCACGCCAACCACGCACGACGGATGCTAGCTCCCCCAATCAACTCCGCGAAATATTCGACAAGCGACCTCCTACCGTCCTTTGCCCGGCTTGGGTGCGGCTTTGGGCGCGCTTTGCGGATGCGGCGTAGGCGTCGGTGTGCTCTGGTGCTGTGCCACCGGCTTGACGACAGGGGTCGACTTTGGCGCACTCTGGTGCGGTTGCGATGCCGTGTGGGACGGATGCGACGGAGGAGCGGCTGTCTTGGCCGCGTGCGTCTCATTCGCATGCGTTTCATTCGGATGAGCACTATTCTGCGCCTTATGGTTGCTCGTCTTATTTGTATTTGTGTGGCTGGTGTTCGCCTTGTTGCTGGCCGTATTGTTCTTGTTCGAAGCGGTGGACGGGTGGTTCGCCGGCTTGCTCTTGTTATTCGCACTTGCGGAAGTGGAGGCAGGCTTCGCCGCAGGTGTTGACGCGCGCGCCTGCTTTGGAGACATGGCTGGCGCCTTATACGGAGCGCCCGCAGACTTGGCCGCCACGACACCCTTCCCTTTGAATTCGCCGGGTCTGGCGGTGGCCGCGATCGCGGGGCGTCCGTGGTTTGTGGACGCGAAGTTTTGTTTGTTCTGGCTGGCCATATGTTCGTGACGCGTTTGATCGGCTAGCGGTTCGCGGTGGTGCTCGTGCTCGGCCATTTCTTCTTCGTGCGTGGGACGGGCCGCAACGCCGCCCGCGCCGCCGTTGAAGGCCACATGGGACTCGTTGTTAACGATGACTGTCTTGTTTACGTAGACGTTAGTGATGTGGACCGAATCTACATGCACCACGGCGGTGTTGTAGAAGAAAGCACCTCCGCGCCATTCTCCGCCGCCAAAGCCGACGCCGCCGTAGCCGAACCCGTAGTTCACTCCGCCGTAAAAGCCGATGTGCGGGCCCCAATATCCTCGATGCCATCCATAAACTCCGTCGGACCATCCCCAGTAGCCAGGAGTCCACAGATAGCCTACCGGCGCGACCACCCAGGTACCGGGCACCCAGTAGTATCCAGCATCGTCATTCCATGCCCAGTAGCCGGGCGTCCACAGATAGCCGGGACCGGGGCAGATGGGCTGGGTGTAAACGGGCAGCGCGGGCGGAGCGACGCGCACTGAGATCCCGACGGTGATCTGTGAGAACGACGCGGCAGAGAGCGACAACATCATGACTGCGAATACCAGCCAGCGGACCGAGCGGTGCATTTTCATGGCTTTTCCTTTGACCCCGGTGCCCCCGGACGCTTACCGGAAGATCGGCAGCGTCACAGGCGGGGCGGACTCTTTGGCGTGAACTCATTGTGGCTCAGAACCTGCCAATAGGCCTGGTCACGTTCGTCCCTGGGAGACACTGGACCTTCGATTAAATTGCAGAAGAATGCGGAGGTTGCTTGGAGTGATGGATCACGTCAGCCGCAACGACTATTGAGATGTCTGGAACTCCATGTTCTCGTCGACCGAAAGCTGCGCGGGCGTGCCTGCGAGGTTGTCTCCGGAGCGGGTGGCGACGACGCGAAAGCTGCCGGAACTGAGTTCGACGGCGTAGCTATACGGCGGACGCTGCCGCGCCACCGTAATGTAGTTCGTCGAGATCAGATCGTCGAGGGAGGCATATTTTCCTTCCGTAGCGAAGTACCGGCGCTCGGCCGAAGCGATGCTGATCAGGTCGCTCTTCACGCCGGTGATGTTGATGGCGGCTTGCGGATTGCTCGCCCCGGCTTGCGCCGAGGAACCCTGCATCTGCTTCGAATAGATGTACATGCCGATCGCCATCACAATGATGACGCTGAGAAAGCCGAACATGCGGCTCATGGTTTCCTCCCCCAGACGCAATTGCACCGCGAAACCCGACCGCTGACAAGTAACCAGAGGTCTATGTCTCTAAACCCCGCTACTGGTGCTGGTTTTCAGTTTTTCAGCCTTCGCCGTGCACCCGCCGTGCACCCGGAGGCGATTCTAGAAATCCATCCGAAAACTGGTGTTCTGTACAGGTTGAAATTCGCGTGACTTGATTATTTGTTTGTGCGCCTTCGCTTACATTACAACTGCGGCCAAGCCGGGATTCGCTTCCAGTCC
>Ga0181532_10001334_pt1 | contig 24110 bp, 20 predicted proteins | sample PEATcosm2014_Bin_33_FD_119768 | JGI IMG/M metagenome (GOLD analysis project Ga0181532, IMG submission 119768) | Peatland microbial communities from MTU Mesocosm Facility, Houghton, MI, USA - PEATcosm2014_Bin11_30_metaG | ecosystem: Environmental > Terrestrial > Soil > Wetlands > Peat | place... | reverse complement strand
TCAGTTGGCGGAATCACCGGAAGGTAAAGCAGCCCTACGAGAGGGTCGTGCCACGTTGGTCGGCGCCATTTACGAGATCTCCACTGGCCGGGTGCGATACCTTTCAGAGAATTCTTGATCCGGCGACTGCGAGATTCGGGCTATGCTCCCCTTACGCGAAAACGGAGGACAACGGATGCAAGATCCTCGCCCGCAAATTTTGATCGCGGACGATCACGCCGTCTTTGCTGAGGCCCTTCGACTTCTGCTTGAGAAGAGTTACAGCGTAGTGGATATTGTCGGTGACGGACGTAGCCTGGTGAGTGCAGCCGCCAGATTGAAGCCTGATGTGATTGTTGTCGACATCGGCATGCCTCTCTTGAATGGTCTCGACGCTGCCCAAAGAATCCGGGAGCAGCTACCAAACGTGAAAATCGTTTTCCTAACGATGCAGGATAATCCCAATCTCGCTGCTGCCGCTTTGCAGTTAGAGCCGGCAGCATTTGTTCTGAAGCAGTCAGCTGGTTCTGAGCTTTTGAAAGCGATCGAGGAAGTGCTTCATGGTAGGAGCTATCTGACTCCTAAGCTGAGATCAGACGATTGGGTAACGACGAAGCGGAGAGCGCGTCAGTTTTCGAAAGAACTATCGGCGCGCCAGCGTGACATCGTGCAGATGTATGCAGAGGGCCGTCCGGCCAAAGAAATCGCTTACCTTCTAAACTTAAGCCAGAAAACTGTCGAATTCCACAAGCGCCACATCATGGACGCATTTAGCCTGCAAAGTAACGCCGACCTCGTGCTCTTCGCTCTAAAACAGGGACTGATTGTCCTGGAGCGTCCGCCTGCAACGAAAAAGCCTTCCTGAGTTTTGACATCACATCGCAGCTCTCATGTGTAGCTAGGGATTTCCCCAGTTGTGTGGTCCTGCGGTCTCGACTTAACTGAATGAAGAAATTGGCGAACCGGGTCGTTGAAGATCAGGTAGGAGGGCTAGGCGATGCTCGACGAAATGTGCAGGAAATCTCTTCGCTGCCAAGGAGGCTTGGACTACACGTGTACCAATGGGAGCTGTTATCAGAATAATTGCGGCAAAGTCGTTGCCGTGCCCTCTGGTACGCCCCTGGTTTCCGGCAACGCCGACATTTTTGCGAACGTGACCTCAGACGCAAATGGCAACTTGTACGGCACGACGTCGACGTGCGGCTTCAGAACGCCGCAAAGGACAAACGGTATGGTCTGGCAGTATTCGCCATGAACCGATTGTCCGTTGCAGGTTGCCGATTTTCACCTGTTTAGATCCCACCTCAAGTCCTCCTTTGCTTGAGTGGGTCTTTTATTTCTGGTCGCGCTACACTGATTCTCGCGCATCAAGGATGACCGGATGTCATTCAACATGAACAATGTGGGGAAAGTAGCTGTTGTAACATCCCCCATTCCGCTTAACGTGCTTCGCACTTACGAACGCATTTAAACTTTCGCGATATTCATATGCCTATAACAGCATTGAGCCCCAGAGCAATGATGATTCCTGTAACGACTGTGACCATGCCCGGCAACATGAAACTGTGGTTGAGCAGATACTTTCCGATTTTCGTTGTTCCGGTCTGGTCAAAAGAAACCGCCGCCAGCAGGGTACCGTAGGTTGGCAGAAAGAAAACGCTGTTTGCCGCCAGGTAAAACGCAATTAAATGCGATGGATGCAGACCCAGAGCCAGTCCCACCGGCATGAAAATGACGACGGTCGCCGCAGCGCTGAAGAGCAAGTTCGATAAAACAAACAGGCCGGCCGCAAACATCCAGGGATAGTGACGAATCAGACCGGAAAGGCTCGTGACAATATAGCCGCGGTTGGCTTCGAAGAAAGAGGATCCTAGCCAGGAGACGCCTACGATAGATATGACAGCCATGATCCCTCCCCGCATGATACTTCCTTTCAAAGTCTCCTCTGGGGACGCTTTGAACAGGATCATGGTAAGACCGGCGGCGGCAATCATGATGATCATGATCGCTCTTCCCATCTCTATCTGATCGGCATCAGCAATGCCGTTTTTGATGGTCTGGTATTCCGGAAGAAGGTTCGGAAAAATGCCGATTACCACGATCACGACGATGACAACAAGGAAGAGAATGGTGGAACCGCGAGCGTTGAATAGTTCCCGCCCTTGAAATTCCGGGGTAGGTTGGGGAGGCTTCAACTCGCCGGTCGCAAGGCGATGCTGATACTCGGGATCCTCGCTTAAGGGCTTGCCACGCCATGCTACTGATAGAGCGCCAATCAGAATAGCGAGGAAGGTCGAGGGAATAGTGACTGCAAGCAGCCTGGGAAGGGATATATCCCTGGCTGCCAGTAATCCGACCATTGCGACCGTGGCCGCGGATATGGGAGAGGCAATCACTCCCTGAAAACCGGCGATAACACTGATTGACATCGGCCGTTCCGGCCGGACATCCGCCTTGCGTGAGACCTCAGCGATGACAGGGAGTAGTGCGTAGATTACGTGAGTGGTGCCAGACGCAAGAACAAGAACATAGGTGGCGACTGGGGCCAGGAAGGTTATGTAGCGCGGATGCTTCCGCATGACCTTTTCGGCGAGGGAGACAAGGTAGTCGAGTCCCCCGACCGCCTGCATGGCCGCCAAAGCGGTGATGACCGCTATGATCATGCCGATTACGATTTGTGGCGGTCCTCCGGGAGGCTCTTTGAAGCCGAAGACAAAGATTAGCAAGCCAATTGCGGACACCGTGCCCAGCGCAATGCCTCCCAGCCGAGCCCCGATCAGAATGCAGGCAAGGAGAACGCAAAGTTCGATCCAGATCATGGTTCTCCTTCCTTTGGGTAGTGGAGGCTGCGGCGATGCTTTACCCGCTGGTCAGTAGGTCTGAAATAGCTGCTGTATCTCTGCGGTGCTGCGCGGTTTCAGCAGTGCGAGCATTAGCAGGATTCTGGCCTTTTGAGGATTCAGTTCATCAGAGGCCACAAAACCCATCTCATCATCATTTACCTCGACGTTGCGTCCGACGGCTCCGGTGGCCACGCGGCTGCTTCTGACGATCACTACTCCCTGCTTTGCAGCTCGTTCGGCAGCTTCCAGAGAAGCTTTGTTCATATTGCCGTTGCCGACCCCGGCAATAACGATTCCCTTTGCGCCGTTCGCGGCGGCGGAATCAATCAGGTCCGGCGACATATCAGCACACGCAAAGATGATGTCCACACGGGGCAACTTGGTGACCTTCGTCACGTCAAATTCGCTCGCTGTCGTGTGCTTCCATTGCGGAGCGTTATAGTAGTCGTTCTTACCGTAGGTGGAGACTCCGACAAGTCCCCGCAATGGCGACATAAACGTCTGGATGGCCGTCGTGCTTGTTTTAGTCAGCGAGTGTGCTCCGTGGATCCAGTCGTTCATGACAACCAGGACGCCAAGGCCTTTGGCATTCGGATCGGCAGCGACAGCGATAGCGTCATAGAGATTCAATGGCCCGTCGGCACTGACTGCAGTTGATGGCCGCATCGAACCGACTAGGACAACAGGCTTGTCGCTCTTCACCACCATGTTGAGGAAGAACGCGGTTTCCTCCATTGTGTCAGTGCCGTGAGTAACGACAACCCCGTCAACCGCAGGTGTGGCCAACAATTCGTTGATGCGCTTGGCGAGCGTCAACATGATGTTGAATGACATGTCCTGCGAGCCGACATTGGAAATCTGCTCGCCCCTGATATTGGCGAGGTCTTTGATGCCAGGAACAGCCGCGATCATCGAGTCGATGGTGACCGCACCTGACGTGTATCCTGCTTGAGTTCCTGTAGCCGCTGCGCCGGCAATCGTGCCACCGGTGGCAAGGATGACGATGTTGGGGAGCTTTCTCTGTTGAGCAGAGCACAACTCGCTCAGCAGGACCACAACTGCTATAAGACTCGAAGCGACTTTCCTATTAGGCCGCATGGATAACTCTCCCTCCGGAAGACCTACTTCTCCTTGGAGTATTTGCTTGCATCCAGGCCCGTCAGCTTCACAGGGTCCAGCAACTCATTGATCTGCTGTTCGGTGAGAATGTGTTTCTCTCGAATAATCTCGAGAATTCCTTTGTTGCTGGCGTATGCTTCTGCTGCCAGTTCAGTTGCCTTCTCATAGCCGATGATGGGGTTCAAGGCAGTAACAATCCCGACGGTGGTTTCCAGGTAGTGCTGCAACATCTTGTCATTGACCGTGATGCCATCAACGCATTTGGAACGTAAGGTGATCGATGTGCGATAGAGCAGGCTCTGTGATTCCAGAATTGCAAGAGCTTCGATCGGCTCGTAGGCGTTCAGTTGCAGCTGTCCATGGTCCGCGGCCAGGCTCACGGTGTAGTCATTGCCGACCACGCGAAAAGCGACCACGTTGACTAGTTCTGGGATAACGGGATTGACCTTCCCCGGCATAATTGAGGAACCCGGCTGCACAGCGGGCAAGTTGATTTCCGCAAGCCCTGCCCTCGGACCAGAGGCGAGAAGGATCAGATCACCGGCGATCTTCGAGAGCTTCACCGCGACACTCCGCAGTGCCGCCGAGTAGGCGAGAAATCCTTGCTGGTCCCAGGTTGCAGCGAGCATGTCGGAGGCTGGAACGATGGGCTTACCGGTCAACTCGGCAAGATGTGCTGCACACCTTTCGCTATATCCTTTCGGTGCGTTCAGTCCGGTGCCGATCGCGGTTGCACCCATGTTGACCGCATACAAATACTTCTCCGCATCTCGTAGCAGCTGAATCTCGCTCTCCATCGAGGCTGCAAATGCATAGAATTCTTGTCCGACGGTCATCGGCACCGCATCCTGCATCTCGGTGCGTCCCATCTTCACCATGCGAAGGTAAGCTTCGCCCTTTATCCGGAACGACCCAGCCAGCTTCTCCAGCTCAGCGATCAGCTTTTCGTTGCGTAGAAGAATCGCTACCTTGATTGCGGTCGGGTAGGAATCGTTAGTAGACTGGGACATATTGAGATCATCATGTGGATCGACGAACTGATACTCTCCTTTCTTGTGCCCCGAAAGCTCGAGGGCGATGTTGGCCAGCACCTCATTGGCGTTCATGTTTGACGACGTCCCCGCGCCGCCTTGAAACCAGTCCACGACGAATTGATTGTGATACTTGCCAGCGAGTACAGCGCGACAAGCCTTGTCGATGGCAGCTAGCTTCTCCGGGCTCATCGCGCCTACATCGGTGTTTGCCTCTGCGGCAGCGAGCTTCACAATCGCCCATGCCTCTACAAATCCCGGATAGTGATTGATCTCAATGCCGGAGATCTCAAAGTTTTCGAGGGCTCGTGCGGTTTGTACGCCGTAGTAGGCGTCAGCCGGAACTTCTTTTTGTCCCAACAGGTCCTTCTCGACGCGTACTTCCTGTCCAATCGCCGCTGCATGGAGGAGGGCGACTACAAAGGCTAAGAGAATGAGGGCGAGACGTCTCATGCTACCTCCAGGGACGTGCGTGCGAGGTCTACTTCAATCCCACGGATCCGGGGGAGAAGATGTTGTAGTTAAGCTGATTCGCAACGTACTCAATGACTTCTTGTGCCTTGACGCTATTTCCGGCTTCGTCGAGCCTGGGCGAGAAGACCGCAATGGCTCCCTTGCCCGGAGCCACCGCAACGATGCCGCCTCCGACTCCACTCTTGGCTGGAAGACCGACGTGCCAGGCCCAGCTCCCCGAGGAGTCATAAAGCCCGGCCATGGTCATAGTCGACAATATGTAGGGAATATCGTCGCGCTTGATCACCTGCTCGCCGGTCGCAGGATTGACCCCGTTATTCGCCAGGGTTGCTCCCATGCGCGCAAGTTGCAGAGCGTTTACTCCGACGGAACATTGCTTGGTGTAAACATCGACAGCTTCAAATGGATCGGAATATATGCGCTCGTACTTGGCCAGCAGCATTGCGAGAGCTTTGTTTCCCGCGTTGGTCGCAGCTTCAGACTTGTAAACCTCTTCGATTAGCGTCAGCTTCTCGCCAGCGACCTTACCGTAGAAGGCCAGGATTGTGTTCCATTTCTCGTCCTCGCTCTTGCCGTTGATGAGACTGGTCGCAGCTATGGCGCCTGCGTTCACGAACGGGTTGCCGGTATGCGTCGGCATGTCAACAACTGCATTTACGGAGTTGAATGCTCGTCCCGTCGGTTCGGAGCCGATTCTCTGAAACGTCTTTTCAGGACCAAGCTCTTCCATCGCCAGGGCAAGGGTGAACACCTTAGAAATTGATTGGATTGAGAACGAGTAATTCACGTCGCCCACCGTCAAGATCTGGTTGTCGGTGGTAACGATGGCAATTCCAAACAATGCCGGGTCAACCTGGGCGAGATAAGGGATGTAGTCGGCATTCTTGCCGGCTGTGTCGCTCTTAAACTTTTGAAAGGCCGCTTGAACTATTGTCTCGACCTGTTGACGCGTGGGGGCGACCGGACTTCTTGACTGCGCCGCCGACGAAGCCCCAAATACAGTCGCCGCGACCAGAATGACTGCTGTAATTTTCAACCACATCCAGCTGCGGTACATTGGATCCTCCGAAAAATGATTCCGATTAAATGGCTGCACAAACTAACGATCAAAGCCGAACGCCTTCGCCCAGTCATAGCGGACAGAAAACTGAATACGATAATCATTGGTGTTGAAACCGTCAGCGAAGTTTACGCGCCTGCCGAACTGGAACTCCGATCCAACCATGACCTGTTTCACGGGATAAAAGAGAAGATTTCCTACGGCGTAATGTCCCTGATGAAACGCCGCAGGGAGATCGCCGTCGGCATTTTGTATGTTCACCATCGAATAGCCGGCTGAAGTGCTGAACCGTGGGCTCCAGGTGTGGTCGATAAATGACACGACGCCCAACACCGGAAGCGCGACGCCCTTAATAGGATTCGCCGGATTTAAGGTTTTCTGAATACCGACGTCAACGGGCGCATCGTTCATGTAGTTTTCAACTCCCTGGCCGTAGACCACCGAAAGCTTGGCAACATCCCTGGAGGTGAACTTGAGGTTGGAGCTCACATTGACGCCCCCGCCGTAAACCGTGTTACTGAGGTTGGGTGGCATGGGACTGGTGTCCACCCAGCTGATCTTTCGGAAGATGCCGGCCACTTGCAGGTAGGCTTTTTCTCCGCTAAACCGCACATGACCGGAGATATCCGGCAGTGTGAATTGAGGTTTTACATTTTGTAGCTCGATGAACTCGCTATAGGAGCCCTGGTCTGCCGTTGCGCCAGGACGCTCAGCCGCGATCGTTACCTGAGTTTTCTTGCCCCGGAGTGGCATCCACCGGACCTGCACGTTGCGGTAGAAGACCATGCCGTTGGGACCCCAATACTCGATCGTGTTGGGGAAGACATCGATGTCCATGAACGGACTCCACGTCTGCCCGGCGCCGAACGCACCCAACTCGCCATAGGCCTGGCGCAGTCGAAAGGTCGTCTGCCCAGCGTCGACACCGGTACCAAACAGTTCAAACTCAAATCGAGTGTTGAGATCTCCCAGCGGAGTTGGTGTCGATGTTTTTACCCCAAACCTTGTCTGACGTACTCCAAACCAGACCTTCCCGTCAGGCCCATACTGTCCAGCATAGGAATTCAGTTGCGAAGGGCGCTCGACGTCGAACCAATTGGGATTATTGGTGGCGAAGTCATAACCGGAGTCGAGCATGACAAAGCCGTAAAGATCGAGGGTGGTGCCGCGCTCGGCGGGAAGCGGAGGGTTACCAACCTCCTCGATCGGTGTATGCGCCGAGGCTTCCTGATTCACAACCTCCTGCAAGGCTTCTTCGCTCTTGGTGGGAGGAGCAGGTGGTTTTTGCGGCTGCTGCTGCATCGAGCTGATCTGCTGTTTCAGCTCCTGCATCTGCTTCTCCATCTGCTCAAGCTTTAGTTGGAGCTGCTGTAGCTGCGTGCCCTGGTCGGCTTGTGCATAAGTACGCTGCGGGCAAAGCGCGAACAGCATCACAAGCACGAGCACGAGCCCTGCTGCTGTCTTGCTGTTACTCCCCTGTGGGTGGGTCATGATGCTGCTCCTTGTAACGGCCTTGGTTGAGGTCAACCAAATTGCGCGCAGACGGCGAGAGCGACTCTCACGCTAGGATCGCGTCTCATAGGCAGAGGAGAGCGCTACTGACTTGTAGATTTAAGGCTCCAGCACACTTTGTAGAACACCACTGCTCACTCGACAACTGGGGAAATCCCTAGTTACCTGCACCGCTGACCCCGCCTTACGCTACGATGTCATCAGCAGTAATCTCCGGAGACTGCACTCGACCATCCTTTAGCGGAAGCACACGTAGGCGGGCACCTCTCGAAAGCACGGAAGAAAAAGGCCGGCGACATGAGCAAGACAATCAGCAATCATGAGGCGATTGCCGAAGCTGTACCTTCCGCTCGAAGCCACCAACCTGACAGACTACGGAAGCTCTACAGCCCAAGCAACGACCTTCCAACCCACGTCCTCTTTGGTCCATAACAGCAAAAGAGCGGGTGATTGTTCCTCCCCATAGTTCAGTCGGCTGGCGGTCAAGTAATATGATCCGTATTTTGCATCAGCCGGCTCCAAGTCCGGAGAAACATCGGGCAAAGGAGGAGGTTGGCAGAAAAAGCTATTGGCTTTCTGGTTTGGTACCGCCATCATCGCAAAAGCACTGGAGTTCTCCTGCTGGACGGGGCGCAGCAAATCGTTGAGCGGCTGCACACCCGACATCATGTCCGACAGATTGGTGCTGGATGGGATTCTCGCGAGCGGCTGTTCCAGCCCAGACTGGATCCTGGCGATGGGCGTCAATTTCTTCTGGTCTTCGGAGGGTGCCGGCAGACATTGGTACGAGCGCGGCGACGCAAAGTTGGAAGCCTGGGCAACATTCCGTTTCACGATCCAACTCTGGTAGAACTCTGTGATGTCTTTTACGGCAGCGGGATCACCGGTGATGTTCTTTGGTTCTTCCACTGACGGTTCGGTCTGAGCCGCAGCATTGTCGGGGACGAGGCCGGCACCGCTGCTATCTTCGAGGCGGATGGCAATGATTTTCCAGTAGTCGCCCTCCTCAGTCCAAAGCAGGGACATCACCCTGTTCCGGCTGTCTCCCTTTTTTCCGCGAAACGCGGTGGCAAAGTATTTCTCTTTCGACCGTTTGCCCGAATCGTCGTTCAGTCCTGCGACACATTCCTCGTCCAGTGCCATGTCCGCCGGCAGGTTCACCAGCCGGAATTCCGATGCATACGCGTTCTTTGCGGGTTTCAATGTCTGCGACCATTTGTCGGCAGGCTCGAACACGTCGGCAATGGAATTCACCGTGCCGGTGCTATCGCTAAACTTCTGCATTGCCATCAGTGTGCGCAGCCGAACCATGCCTTGCGACACGGATTGCCTGCTGTTCTGCGGCATCGCCTCCAAACACGGATAGCTGCGGCGTGAAAAATAGGCAACCGACATATTCGGTTCTTTCTCCACCACCCAGTTCTGCAAGAAATCGTGCGCGCTCTTATCGACCCCCTGATCGGCCTTCACGCCGGGATTCAAGGGAATACGTCCCAGACGCTCAGTGGCGTTCTCCTTTGGCGGCTTGCCGCCAGTTCCGAGCTGTCCAAAGACGTCGCGCCACCAGCCATTGAGCCCCGACCAGCGACCGTCATGGCGGTCCAGGTTGTTTCCCGCGCGGACGTCCGAGTTGGAAGCGGTCAAGTGTCCATTGACCAGCGCTTTAGGAAAGCCGGAAGAGCGATAGTCGACATCAATGTCGGACAGTTTATGGTCGCGCGAAATAGAGACCTGAATCGAGGGAGGCCCTTTTTTCAGCCTGTAACAGATGGGAAAGCCCTTGTGATAGACGCTGTTGTCCTTATCGTGAAAGAACTCTTGGCTGCGGCTCAAGATGTCCACCGCGTCGGGTTTCAGGTACACATACAGGCGGAACTGACGGTCACCGCCTACGCCGGATTCCTCTCCCATCACTTCGTCAACGGCGTCCACCAGGTCAATCGCGCGACCTAGGCTGTTGCCCTGCGCATCCGTGATCCTAGCGTTCAGCAGAGCATGGGTCACAGCGTCGAACGTAGTGCGGATGGACAGTCGCGCATTGTCGTAAGCCTGTTCGGGAACAAGATTGCTTGCGGTAGTGGCGTTATAACGGCGAACGAATTCGTCTACCAGCAGCCTTTGCTCATGGCGCAACGCGGCATAGGATCTGCCGAGCTCCAGGGTCTCGCTTTTTGGCTTTGGAGGAGTAGCCGCCTGCAGGTGCGATTGCGTTTGAGCAATAACCAATGCCAGGGGGTTGAGTAAGAAAACGATGAGAACGATCAATTGGGCCATTAGTTTCATCGTGACCCTCCTGAGGGGAGAAGGCGAGATCGGCTTGCAATGTTCCAACCAGACAGTACCGCAGTGGATCAGCCTCTGCGCGCGAGTGCGAAGTGTCCGTCCTGGCTTTGTGGCAAGTAAGCATTGAGCTACCGCGTGGCTGGATAGCTCTTTAATCAATCATCAAGACAATAAGCGGCGGCGTTGAGTATCGTCTACTGGGGATTTCCCTAGTTGTTATCCTGGAAGCCAGTGACTGGGGCGGCCCAAATCACTTGCCTCACAAGCGAGCCGATGATTCCGTAGGGGTTACCAAAGTAGCCTGTACGATAAGGCGCCTACAATTCCGGAGTGACGGTTAATCTCGACCGTGGGATTGCCGAAAGGGGAGATCACGCCGACAAACGTGCAGCTGCCATCGGGATTAAGCGCCAGTCTGGCGCAGTTACCGCGATTGGGATTGTTCTGATCTACACGTAGCGATAGCCTTTTCCCAGCGACTCGAGACTCCGCTCTGCTATTGCTCGGCTCGCAACTCTCAATCAATGGGCAAAGAATGAACCGGGGACCAATACTTTTAAACTATGGGATTTTCCTAATGTTGTGCCATGAAGGGCAAACTCCGAAGGCTATTTCCCGTCGTGTCAGCTACTTCCGTTTTGCGCGAAATCGCCGTATAGGTAGTTCGTCAACGGCTGCGTAGTCGAGAAACATCGGTTCTATTTGCTGGCTAGGGATTTCCCTAGTTGATCACAAGCTTGCTGGTTGTTATAAGTGGCTTATTCTCAGGTCATGGCGCGCCACATGTTTGGGGAGGATTAGTGAAGTTCCCACGGCGCGATACTGTCCGACGTTTCGGCAAGCCAGAGATAATTCTGCTGCTCTTCGGGATATTCCTGGTTTCCGTCTATGTCGCGAATAGAGTCTACAGCGGCATTTACGCGCACGCCAGTGAGCAAAGTTTCTGGGCACATCAAACATCTACCCCAATACTGGTCGACATTCAATCGAAAGAGCATAGCAATACACCCGACTTCCGTCTCTGGTCAGAGAAGCGCATTCGCGCCTACCAGGCGAGCCTAGGGGCGGATGTATCTCCACCGTTAGGGGTTCTCGAAATCTCCAGGGTTCAGCTTCACGTGCCCGTTCTGGAGGGAACGGACGACCTGACGCTGGATCGTGGTGTCGGCCACATTCCTGGTACCGCGCCCCTTGGCGAAGCCGGAAACGTAGGAATTGCCGGGCACCGGGACGGTTTCTTTCGTGAACTCAAAGATGTTCACGTTGGCGACACGATTGATGTGTACACACAGCGCGGCCGTTCACGCTACGTTGTGGATGAGATTCGGATCGTCTCACCAGATGATGTGTCCGTTCTCGCGCCTCGGGGGAAACCTTCCCTAACCTTGGTGACCTGTTATCCATTTTATTTCGTCGGTAGCGCGCCTTCGCGCTACATCGTGCACGCGACGATGGCCGATGTGGATGACGTCAGCAAGTTCTGAAATGGCGGGCGACGAAGCGAAGCGCCCAAACGAACGAACTAACTTCGATGTAGAACCAACGGCGATGAGCCAATGATGGCTTATCCCAAAATAAGGAGAAGAAAATGAAGTCAAACAGCATTTGGATCAGGAGTATTTTGGTACTGGCGGTTGGGGCGCTTTGTCTCACATTGGCAGCCTCGATTACCGCGCAAGTACAGAGCCAAACAAGCACGACAACTGGAATGACCACAAAGGGAGTCACAATCGAGGTCGGTGAGGTCGTTGCCGTCGAAGGCAACAGTCTTTTCGTCAAGATGTCGGACGGTAGCCTTCGCGACTTTCCCAATGTTCCCGAAAACTCCAAAGTCACGGTGGACGGCCAGCAGCTTGGTGTCCACGATCTGAAGCCCGGCATGAAACTGCAGCGCACGACGGTCACATCAACCACACCGCAAGTAGTGACAACCGTCGAAACGGTCACCGGGAAAATCTGGCACGTGACTCCACCGCTTTCCGTCATCCTCACGTTGGAAAACGGGGAGAATCAGACATTCAAAATTCCGTCCGGGCAGAAATTCACGGTTAAGCGTAGCCCGGGCGATAACGGCATGGAAACGGATGCCTGGGGCCTGAGGAAAGGGATGATCGTGAGCGCGACGAAGATTACGGAGACTCCGCTGACTCTCACGTCCGAACATACCCAGGTCACCGGAACAATGCCGGCTGATGCGCCTGTGTTGATCGCTAAGGGAAATGCGAAGGCCAGCACTACTGCCGAAGCAACCACCACTACTGCCGAAGCGACCAGCACAACCGCTTCCAGTCAGTTGCCGAAGACTGGGAGTAATTTTCCTCTTCTTGGGGTTGTCGGGCTCCTATTAATGTGCGCTGCACTTGGGATCTCGCTCCTGCAAAGGACGCTTTGGATTAAAAGCTAGCGTCGAAGCGTTTCTTCGAACTGGTTCGGAAACCGTAGACGTTGTTCGGGGTCGGGAAGGAGATTGCTCGTGGCTGGCAAGCATCTTCCTCGCCACCTCCGAGGCGGCAGCCTGGTCAGATTCAGATAACCCGACGTCAGGTAGTAGCAGAGTAGACACTTCAATGAGGAGGATACAAAGCTGTGACAATCACAAGAGGAAAAACTACCACGATTCTGAAGTTCATCTTCCTCGCGCTGGCTTGCTCAATGGCGATTGTGGTGCGCGCAGCCGACGACAAGAAAGCCGAGGAGCAGAAGGAGATCCGGAAAATGGCCCAGAATACCCTCCAACGTCTTTATAAGGCTAAGCCGGAAGTCAAAGGCGCAGTCCAGGCAGCGGCAGGGTATGCAGTGTTCAGCAATACGGGCATGAAGATCTTCCTGTTTGGATCAGGCAAGGGCGAAGGCATTGCGGTGAACAACAAGAGCAAGGCGGAGACGTTCATGAAGGTGGTGGAGCTCCAGGCCGGCCTCGGCTTTGGGGTGAAGAAATTTAGTGTGATCTTCGTCTTCGACACCGATACTGCGTTCAACAACTTTGTTAACTCCGGCTGGGAATTCGGCGGACAATCCACAGCCGCGGCCACAACCGGGGAAAAGGGTGGAGCGCTGGCCGGAGCGGCTTCGGTCTCGCCTGGCGTCTGGATGTATCAAATGACGGACAAGGGCGTGGCTCTCGAGATCACCGCCAAGGGCACCAAGTACTACAAGGATGATGACCTGAATTGAAAGCTGGCGGTAATTTCAAAAGGAGAGCCACAGGCACTGCATGGAAATTCGCCGCCAACTCGTCACCAGTATGAGGGGGAATAGATGTTTCGAGCTCTGCGTGACTGCTCCTGCCTGGTCGTTCTCGTGGTGCTCAATGTTTCCGGGATGGCACAACAACGGCAAAGCAGTTCCGCCGATCAGATATGGAATCAATTGGTTGCCGGCAACCACCGCTTCGCCATCGGGAAGGTTGCGCCGCACGACCTGCGGGCGCAAAGGGAATCACTCACCAAGACTCAACATCCGCAGGTTGCGGTGCTAAGTTGCTCCGACAGCCGTGTCCCCCCGGAGTTGATCTTTGACGCAGGGCTGGGTGATCTGTTCGTCGTGCGCTCTGCGGGTGAGGATGACGATGCCATCGTGATCGGGAGTCTCGAATAGCAGTCGAACACCTCGGTTCAACTGTGATCGTGGTGATGGGACATGAAGGCTGTGGCGCGGTGACGGCAGCCTGTTCTGGAGGGAAGTCGGAATCGGACAATCTCGAAGCGGTGGTTAGCCCGATCGCTCCCTCGTGCACCAAGATGAATCGCGCGAAGCCAGAGAATCTTGATCTGGCGGTACGTGACCCTGTCCACAGGGTTTCCCAGGAGATACTGGCGAAGAGCGAGCTACTGCGGAAAGCCGCTGAAGAACACAAGATTGCTGTCATTGAGGCCTATTACTCCCTCGACACCGGAGAAGTGACCAGGCTGCATTGATCGGCAGAATGTCCCCTTTCAACATTGGTTGTCGATTTGAAGGATTCACCGGAGGAAACAATGAAGAAGTTAACGATAGCTCTCGTTATTGGAACGTCACTCCTGTTCATCCAGAGTGCGGCGTTCGCTCAGAAATCCGAGCCGTCGACATCGGCGTCGGCGGGTGTTGAGCAAGATGTACAGCTGCTGCGATCCGATATACGTTCCGCGAAAAAGCAGATCATTGCGGAAAACATGAAGCTGACCGATGCGCGAGCCAAAACATTTTGGCCAGTCTATGATTCATACACTCAGGAGACCACGAAGCTAGGTGACGCTAGTTACGCTCTCGTCAAGGAATATGCGCAAAACTGCGAGAACATGACGGACGCTCAAGCCGACAGCCTCGTCGAAAGAATGGCAACGTTGGACGTGCAAACTGAGACCCTGCGCAAGCAGTGGATTCCGAAGTTCCGGAAAGTGCTTACTGGAAAGCAGACTGCGTTGTTCTTCCAATTAGACCGCCGCATCAATCTACTGCTCGACCTGCAGTTTGCGGCAAACATTCCGCTTGTCAAGTAGCGTACCACGGCCGTTGACGAACTACGTATACGGCGATTCGCAAAAAGCGCAAGTACACTGACATGATAAGGCATAGCCTTCTGTTATGGATGGGTTTGTGCGCCTGTCCTACAACCATCCTACCGAAATTGCGCTTTCATGACACAACATTAGGAAAATCCCTAGTTTACAAGTATTGATATCCGGTTCATTCTTTGCACATTGATTGAGAGTTGGGCGCCGAGCAATACAAGAGCGGAGTCTCGAGTCGCTGGGGAAAGGCTACCACTCGTAGATCGCTCAAAGGCCTGCAATCAACCATTTAGCATGAGGGTGGGTGGCAATCATGATGGACATCATCATCCGCTCACCATTGCCTACCTCTGGAACGCGGCGCACCACTGTCCTCGTCGGAAACGATCGGCTCATGGAGATCGGCATGGAGCACCACGAGACAACTGCCGTCCCGCGACGCGTAGACAGCGAGGTGCTAACGGAGCGAAGAATCTTGTGTGTGGACGATCAAGAAGAGATCCTTACAATGCTTTGCGAGATGCTGACGGAAAGCGGTTTTCGTGTGTTATGCGAGTCCGACGCCGAACGTGCGCGCCAGATGGTTCACTCGCTGGATGTGGATGCGGTAGTACTGGACTATCAAATGCCAGGCTGTAACGGCCTTGAGTTGGCTTCTGCAATAAGGGCCAGCAAACCGAGCCTGCCAATACTAATATTCTCAGGAGCTCTACCCCCTGGTGAGCTGCCCACGACAGTGACGTCATTTGTGGCTAAGAGTCACGGCGTTTTCACATTGATCGATGCCTTGCAGCAGGAATTGAAACAATCCGTTCCTGGAAGAAGAGAAACATAAATCTAGCGGGATATCTCGCTTCTAATCTCTTGTGCTCGCCTTGTCTTAGGTGCAACGGCACAACAGACCTACCTCAACTCGCGGACCATCCACGTGATGCTCAACGGTGGTGGAATAAATTATTGAAATGTTTCCTGGAGGACACCATGAATTTATCTAAGCGGTGCATCGCAGAATTTATTGGAACCTTTTGGCTGGTGTTTGGCGGATGCGGCAGCGCAGTGCTGGCTGCAGCATTTCCCCAGCTAGGGATTGGATTCTATGGGGTCGCGCTCGCGTTTGGACTCACCGTGCTGACCATGGCCTATGCAATCGGGCACATTTCGGGTTGCCATCTCAATCCCGCAGTCACTTGTGGGCTAGTGGCGGGTAAGCGCTTCCCGGCTGCGGAATTGTTGCCATACATCGTCGCGCAGGTCGTCGGCGGAATGCTGGGAGCCGGAGTACTGTACGTGATCGCGAGTGGAAAAGCGGGATTCGACGTGAGCGGGGGTTTCGCGTCCAACGGATACGCCGCCCACTCTCCTGGCGGGTACTCGCTGCTTTCGTGCTTTGTTGCGGAAGTGGTACTGACCTTCTTTTTCCTGATGATCATTATGGGAGCAACCGACGGGCGTGTGCCATCGGGCTTTGCGCCGATCGCGATCGGACTGGGATTGACTTTGATTCACTTGATCGGAATCCCGGTTACCAATCTTTCGGTAAACCCCGCCCGGAGTACAGGGCCAGCGATCTTTGTTGGGGGATGGGCGCTTGCACAACTTTGGTTGTTCTGGGTAGCGCCCATCATTGGCGGTGCGATAGGCGGATTGTTGTATGCCGGAGTATTCGAGTCAGAGACCGCAAGGAAACAACTGGCAGATGCCGGCAAGAGTATCGCAGCAGTCGCCTCGGGCGTGGGCAACTGATCTGGGTCAGCCCCAAGGAAATCGCTTTATGCGACCGCACCGAAAAGTTCTGCTGCTAGCCGGACTTGGCTTGCTTGACCGCCAGTGCAGGATTGCGTAATTGCGTCGCGCGTCGGCCTTGAACGTACGCTCCGCCTGGCTTTGCGGCCCACTACGGTCGAGTGCGCAGGCAGCGGATCGAACCGGCAGGTTTTGTTCCATCGGAGGTCTATATGAACTGTAGGACGCGAATTGCATTGTGCTACGCGGCAATCTTCGCCGCTGTCAGCTTATCCACCGTGACCCATGCCCAGACGACTCCATTTGCAAAGACTCAGGTCGCGGATCGCATTCGCAAGGTGGAAGATGGCGTGGACCAATTCGACAAATACCTCGAGAACCGCGGAGAAGACGCGCAGAGCCGAGCCAACTCCGCACAGGCCAGCGGAGCGACAACCCGCCGCCAGCGTTCAAATTCTGGGAATACCCAAGCTCAGGGAAACCAAGCCAAGCAAACGAAGGACGACCTCGAAAGCGCGACGGACGATCTGAATCGGAGCACCAACCGTCTCCGGCGCAAGTTCGATGGAACCTCGAACTATCTGGAGACAAAGGTGCAAATGGAGCAGGTCATGGACAGCGCGCGCCGCGTCAATCAGGTGATGACCAAGGGGAATTATGGCAGTCAGATAGAACGATACTGGACTCCTTTGCGCGCGAACATCAATGATCTTGCGAGGTGCTACAACTTGACGCCATTAGGCACATAGATCTCCCATCACGCCGCAAGCAAGGAGTCGGCCCCATGAAGCGGCCCATTTGGTGCAATCACGTCCACGTCATAATGGTGCCAGGATTCGGCGCTTTTAATGCCCTTGGGCAGGTGGAATACTATTCGGGCATCACTCCTGTATACCGTGATTGGAACCGGGACCATCTGCCTGTAACACTCCACGACTTCCGCAATCTGCCCACAGCCGGCGTGTCCACGCGTGCAACCAAGTTACTGAGGTATCTTGGCAAACGCATAGCACGCGGCGAGATTCTGGAGGATGATGCAATCGTCCTGGTGGGGCATTCAACCGGTGGCCTCGATATCCGCCAGCTTATTTGCGACCTCTACAAACGCGAAAACCAGCGAGTCCATGTCGACAGCGGATACGTGGTGACGAGCCGGCAGATCCGCGAAAGACTGAAGGCGGTTGTATTCCTGTCCGTCCCCCATTGGGGTACCAACATCGCCGATTGGGTGCATTCCCACAGGTTGCTATGTGACGCGATGATCGCCGAGTTGCGGTTCGCTGTCCTCGGTTCGCGAAACTACGTTCTCAACGTGATCGAAACGCAAGCCATGGGAATCGCCGCCGCATGGACCGACGCAGGAATACTTTTGGCGCTGAAAGACGCCCTGACGGAAGCTAACGAGAACTATGGAACGCAGGGCCCATCACGCTCCGCACAAGCAATAAGAACTTCATCCGACTTGACGATGTATTTTCGCCAGATGTGGTCGGACTTCGATGCCATCTATGATCTCGGCTGCCGTCCGTACCATCCCGATCGGAAGAGCCCGGCACAGTTCAATGAAGCAGAGCGACGACGAGAACTAGCGTTGTGGGCTGACCCACCGATCAGGGCTCTTTCATATGCGACGGTGGGAGGCCGTGCCTACACTTTTCCGCTGGGCCAACCGGCGCCGGTCTGGGAACTCACCAGCCCAGGATCTTACGTCCATTTCGTCAAGGAACTATGGAGCAAAGCCAAGCACGACTTATCCTATGACCTTTGCTACCGAGCATGTGCAGGAGGCCCGTTCCGCTTGCCGAAAGGGCCTATCCCTATCAGCCGTGTGCTGGGGCGGTCCCCGGCGCTACCCCTTGAGAGTTGGGACAATGACGGCATTGTCAACACCGCGTCCATGTTCTGGCCCATAGGCGACAACGTTGTGGTCGCGGCTGACCACTTGGATGTGGTTGGCACTACAAATTGGTGAAGGCGCCTGATGCAAAGCGGGCCAACTCGGGATGGGGAGTGGATCGCGAATATCAGAGCTACGACATCCTCCGTTCGACGCCGCAATTCACGAAAAAGCTGTTCACACAAATTTGGACTGAAATCCTCGATTTCGCTGCGAATGCGACGGATGTCGCTCGCAGCGAGCCTACACCCCAACAGATTACTGGCCGGAAATCCGCTTACCACAACTAATCGGCTCTCGATCTACTGGCCGATGTTTGTGCGATGAGATGTCAGGAGCCGATGCTCCTTCTTTCAGCATTTGACGAACGCACGGGTTGTGCCACAACAGAGCTAACTCATAAGCATGATGACGACCATGCCCCAGAGCGTAAGGAATGTGTTACCAACGGCATAGGTTACGGTGTAGCCGAGCGCAGGAACCTGGCTTTTAGCGCGGTCGCAAACGAGCCCGAGCGAAGCTGTCGAGGTGCGCGCACCAGAAACGATGCCGAGGATGAGGGCGTCGTGAAAGCGGAAGATGTGCTTGGCTATGAGCATGCCGAAAATAAGCGGCAGAGTTGTTGCCAAGGCTCCCCATAAGAACAATCCGATGCCCTGGGTCTTCAAACCGCTAACGAAACCCCGGCCTGCCGAGATGCCGACAACAGCGATGAAAATGTTGAGCCCGACCGAATTCATGAACCAGACGGTGGATGTGGGGATGCGACCAAAAGTGGGGCGCACGGATCGCAACCACCCGGCGACGAGACCTGCCATGAGCGCACCGCCAGCAGTCGACAGCGTTAGCGGGACTCCGGCCACTTTCCATACAAGCGCGCCGATCAGCGCGCCGATCGCAATGCAGGCACCGATAAATGCGACATCCGCAACGTCGGTTGGACGATCTGGGACGCCAAGCAGCTTCGTCACGGCAGCTGTGTCCTCCGTGCGCCCGACAACGTCGAGAATGTCGCCACGGTAGATCTTCGTCGTTGGAAGAATCGGAATGGAGGTCGCGACGGCGCCGCGTGTGATTTTCCTCAGGAAGACGCCACGTGCTGCGGGCGCCTGAGCCAGTTCAGCAAGCGTTTTGCCGTCTACTTCCTTATTGGTCACGTAAACATCAATGCCTTCGATCGGCATATGCAGCAATTCAGGATCGTCCACTTCTTTAGGCGCTTCGACAACAACATTGCCGGCGCCTCCAGCTGCTGCTTTGGCCAGACCGACGGCGTTGACGAGCACTTGGCGAGCGCCGGCGAGCGCCACGACATCTCCTTCGCGCAGCACTGTGTCGGCAGTGGCTTCCTCAATCACGCCGTTGCGGCGTAACCGCAGCACAAACAGCCGCGCGTCCGGAACCATCGCTTCAACCTCGATGGCCCGAAGACCAGTGACCCTGCTTCCGGACTTTACTTGGAAGGCGCGAACTTCCCAGCGGTGCCAAGCCGAACCTGCCCCGCCGAGTTCTGTCCCACCGCCTTGCCTCTGTTCATAGTCCTTGCAGGCGGCGACGAGATCTATGCGGAGCAACCCAGGTCCCAACAGTGCGAGGACAAGCGCAGGTCCAACCGTGCCGAACAAGTACGTCACGGCGTAGGCGACCGGCATTGAATCGATCAGCCGCTTCGTCTCATCTGCCGCGAGCCCGAGCCGGTTGATTGCGTCGGTGGAAAGACCCAAGGCCGCAGATATTGTCTGTGATCCGGAGTACAAGCCCGCGGAATAACCGAGGTTGTAGCCGGCCATCTTAGAGACTGCTACGGGCACTAAAAGACTGAATACGCATTGGACTGCCGCAAAGACGGCCTGCGGCAGGCCGTCTTTGGCGACGCCGCGCACGAACTGCGGCCCAACCCCATAACCCACAGCAAATAAGAACAGGAGGAACACGGTCGCCTTAAGGGGCGCTCCGATCGTGATATCCAGTTGGCCCACAAGGACGCCAGCCAGCAGGGTGGCGGTGACAGACCCTAGCCCGATTCCGCGGAAAGTAAACTTGCCGAAGTAGTAGCCGAGCGCAAGCACCAAAAAGATAGCGATCTCGGGGTACTGCCGGAGTGTTGTCGCGAACCATGCGAAAAACATCGTCTTCTCCGCTCAGTATCAGGTTGAGTAATGGCTTCGTAGCAGCATAATGAGAGATCCTCATGCGTGCTTTAGTTCAAGGGCCCTCTTCTTTCCCCTGTCGTTTGAGGGGCTTTTCTTCAACGACGCGAGGAACGACGGCTTCAGGAGCTTCAGCCCGAGCGATGCATCGAAACCATGGATTTCCTTCACATCCAGCTTGCGCATGAATTCGAGCGTCCCAGCGTTGATGACCTGGCCGGGCACCATGATGGGGAAGCCCGGCGGATAGGGAATGACGAAATTTGCTGATACCAACTCGGGGCCGTTCTTAATCCGCTTGTCGAGCTCGGGGCTGGTCAGCTTAATATGCTCACACTGGTCTTCGTGGTAGGCGCCGAAAAAAGCGGTACGGATATCGCCTTCGCTTGTGTGACTAGAGGCATCTTCGCGGAAGCTGTTGTGGAAGCAACTGAAGTCAGGAAGATCGGGCACGTCATGCATCAGCGATTTCACTCGCGCAGCGAATTCCTCCTGTTCTCGTTTGCCCCCTTGCACCAGTCTCTTCTCGATCTTCTGTGAGATCTCAACCAACACCTTCATCAGGTGAGCAATATCACTTCGCGTGTTGTTGATGTTGGTCTGAAGTAGCACACTGTTACGTGAGGTCTTGTTAAGTTGGACGTCGTACTCCGCCGCCAGCAGGTTCTTGAATTGCGTACCGTCGAAGCCGGCCGAGCCACATACCAGCGTCAGACGAGTTACATCAAGCGCGAACTCATCTTCGCGTAGCGCCCGAATAGCCGTGCCCCAATTTGCCCCGGGAGTCAAATAGTCAACGAAACCAGAGTTCCTGAACTCCGCCGGAATCATCTCGTCAGCGCCGAGAATCCGGAAGTACTTCGAGACAATTGGATGAATGTTTACTTCACGCCGCAGGTCCAGAGCCAATTGGATAGCACGGTTCACCAGTTCATACCCTTCAAGCTCCATCTGACGGCGCGCCACATCGATCGAGGCAATGATCTGAAGGTTGGGAGAGGTCGAGGCATGGGTAAACACCGCTTCACGGAACTGCTCTTCCACCGTGTGGTAATCCTGATCCTTCACCAACACCATGGATCCCTGCCTCAAGCAGGACATGGATTTATGGGTTGAGTTGGTTTCGTATACCCGTAGATGGACCTTGGCCGGATTCGCAAGCAAGCGCGTATCGAGAAGGACCTTGTGGCTCGGATCGTTGCCGAGCTGTTTTGCCTGCTCTTGATAAGCCGTGCGGTATGTAGGGTCCTGAAATTTCTTTTCGAGAATTGCCGCAGCACCCATTGCGGTGCGACGACGATAGAAAGGAGTGAAGCGTGCGAAGCCAAACCAGGCCTCATCCCAAAGGAAGATGAGATCGGGCTTGATCGCTAAACACTCTTCCATGACTCGCTCGACGTTGTAGATATGGCCGTCGAACGTGCAATTTGTGAGCACGATCATGCGGGCTCGCTCGAGCTTGCCTTCTTCTTTAAGATCGAGCAGGGCTTTCTTGATGGTGCGGAGAGGCACCGCTCCATACATTGAATACTGAGTAAGAGGGTATGCCTCGACATAAAGCGGCAGGGCTCCCGAAAGCACCGCGCCATAGTGGTGCGACTTATGGCAGTTGCGGTCCACCAGCATGATGTCGCCTGGTGCCAGCAATGCCTGTTCCACCATTTTGTTAGAGGTTGAGGTGCCGTTCGTTACAAAGAAGACGTGATCTGCCCCAAATGCACGAGCTGCGTATTCCTGTGCGACTTTGATATTGCCGGTTGGCTCCAGCAAGCTGTCCAATCCACCGGTGGTCGCTGATGATTCGGCGAGAAACAGATTTAGCCCGTAGAAGTCGCCCATATCGCGAATCCAATTCGATTTGAAGATCGATTTGCCGCGAGCAATCGGTAGAGCATGGAATGTCCCGATGGGTTTTTGCGCGTATTTCTGCAGGTTGTCGAAGTAGGGACTGGAGTATCGGTCAGAAACGCCGTCGAGAACACTGAGGTGCAACTCCAGGGGCTCCTCAACTTGGTAGAAAATGCGCCGCACACAAGCGGCCTCAGGACTGCCGGCGGCTTTCTCGACCTCGCGATCCGACAGCAGATAAATGTCGAGTTCCGGCCGCACCAGTTTGAGGGCTTGTGCCAGCGTCAGACCGTGTTGCAGGGACTCGGAGTCGATTCCGCTTGCAACGCAATACGAAGTCAGGAACTCTCGCAAGACGGGATTGCTGTGGACCGAGGCAAACGGCACGTCGTCGTAAACAACAACAGCCTCGAAGCTGCCGTTTAGCACCACCGCGAGAATAGCGTCCTCGAAACTTCCGACAAAGACCGACTCATAGACAAACCTGTCTTGAGGCCTACGAAGTTTCCGAAGTTCCTGCCCTAAGTCCTTCCACATGGACTGACGAGCGGGGCTGACAAACAGAATTTCGAAATACGGCCGATATGTTGTTCTTGGCTCGCCGCTCAGCGGCAGACGATCGGCCAGATTACCCACACGGTCTTCTTCGTTTTCCCACTCCTCAAGATGAGTGCGATAAGAATGGGTCACGATTGCAGTACTGATTGTTCGGATCAGCCGGGTAGTTCCAACGGCATCGCTTGATGTGATTCGGTCTTTGAGCGTGGCGAGCAGGTTCACTCCGGGATACGCGAAATAGTCTTCCCACTGGCACAGTTCCTCGAAGGTCTCTAGGACTTGCGACTGATGGCTCTTCGCCCCAGCCTCCTGTTTGGTGGTTGACCACTCCCACTGCCGTGATTGCTGTAGAAGAGTGCGCCACCGGTCGTGCCTGGCTTCTGCTCCGGTAAAGAATTGGTCAACTCGTGGTTGGACTTTCGGTGCACTGCTCATAACCGTTACGTCCTTTCTGCTTTCGAAGCGTTTCCGGAACTCGAATATTTCTTCCTGTTGAACAACCCAGCGTCCTTTGAGATCTACATTGCGGAAGAAACAAATACTTTTCCGATCACGGCTGCATTGAGGACGGGAATAAGATCGTCAATCATATGGGTCTTAAGGACGGTGGCTGTCCTCTTCGCGGGGTTGTCATTTCCGCAGTCTGTCCCGTAACTTCATGGCTGGTCTCACCGCCGATTGCCAGGTCAGGCGGTGGTTATATCCCGAAGAACAGCAAGCTCTCTCTAGCCTGCTGAAACATCGGATTACACCGTTTCGGTAGCAGCGACTAACCCTCCCGAACACGTATACTGCCTGTGTCCTTTGGAACAAGCCCCTTATATCAAGCAGCTATTTTGCTATCAACTGGGGAAATCCCTAGTGATTGCAGCGCGCGGCACCACGCGACCTCCAGCGATCCGCAAATATTCCATCGGACCTCTGAACTGATTGAAAATGCGGAACGGTCAGGCTTTCGACACCATGCGCCGGCTGCGCTGGTGGGGATGCGCTCGTTCGGTCTGGTGAGCGATCACTTCCAGCTCCACCCGTTTGCCCGAGTGTCGGAAGAGGCCCCAGCTTACGAAGCATTTGAATCGACGATAACGCTTGCGGAATCCTTCGAGAAGCATCCTGGAGGCAT
>Ga0181532_10001333_pt1 | contig 24134 bp, 28 predicted proteins | sample PEATcosm2014_Bin_33_FD_119768 | JGI IMG/M metagenome (GOLD analysis project Ga0181532, IMG submission 119768) | Peatland microbial communities from MTU Mesocosm Facility, Houghton, MI, USA - PEATcosm2014_Bin11_30_metaG | ecosystem: Environmental > Terrestrial > Soil > Wetlands > Peat | place... | reverse complement strand
TCCCCGCGTCCGCCGCACCCGCGAGCGGCTTCCTTCAAGTCGTTGTATCAAAAGCGACCGCCGCAGACCTGAGCCGGCTACTGACTTCTCTGCGGTCGCTTCTGATACAACACTAGGACTTCTCGGTACCAATCCGGCCAACTTCCTCGAAGTGTTTCTGGATAATCTTCGGTTGGCCGACAAACCGCCCAGTGACGAGCCGATTCCGGGGTTGTGAGTGCTATGTCGAAGTTGTGTGGCAGAAGCAATGCCGCCTTTGACAGAAACCTCGTGAGCAACGGTACGAAGACTCGCAGCCGATCGTATACCGTGCCGGTACCTGTCCAGGCAGAACTGGAAGGGCAGAAACAGAGCAAGATTGAGGAGTGTAGTCCTCTATCCTAAGTGAGAGAGTCGCCAGTCATGGAAAGGCAGTCCGTCCCACGAGAGAGGGTTCCCCATCCCCCGGCCGGGGGATCACTTGAAAAAGAACGCTTTCGCTCACGGGTCCCTACTCGCTCTCCGAATCGATTTCCCGAAAGTGAGCCCTATTGACCAGACAGCACGTGGCCGACAATGCCCCAATACTTGCATGGGGACTCCACACTGGGAAACGTACGTCTAACGTCGGCCACTCGGAGACGCAAAACGGAAACCGACTTAAGAAGAATGAAACATGAAATCCCTTCGTTTTATGCCGTCAGTTGTTCTGATGTCGATCTCCACCCTGGCTCTTGCTCAGTCCGACGCGCAAAAGTCCTTCGACAAACTGAAAACTCTGGCGATTTCTTGGGAAGGCCACGTGACAACAGTCCCGCTGGAAACCGACATAGTAGGCAAGCTCATGCGGGTCTCGCTTCGCGTGACTTCCACGGGTAACGCGGTCATACATGAGATGACGGGAGCTGTTGCCGGTAGCACGGAGTACGGACACATGGACCATGCCGTCTTTACTGTGATCGACGCGAACCATCACACCGAGGACTGGACTTACATGATGCCTGGCGACAAGCCGGTCCATGCGCACACCGACCTGCAGCGCACCAAGTGACGCCGCTTCTGTCGCCATGTATGGCGACGAATCCGAGGAGGCGCCAATGGTCGATCGGAGCGATCGCCCCTCCGGGAGGTTCTGAAATGAAGGACCCGATTGCAGAAGCGTCGCCGCGTTTCAGGGCCAGGATGGCCGGTGCCTTTCAACTGCTCGAAGCCCTGACGGCCGGATTCGGCCAAGTAATCGTTCTTGACAGGCTTGTTGTGGCTGGCAACGGCGCGGCTACCGCGGCCAATATCCTGGGACACGAACGGTTATTTTGGTTGGGGTTTGCATCCTCGCTCATCGGGGTTGCGTGCCATATCGCTTGGGCGCTTCTCCTCTATGAGTTGCTTAAACCTGTGAACAGGGGCCTCTCCTTACTCGCAGCGTTCGTCATTCTCGTGGGATGCGCTATTCAGGCCCTTACCAGCCTCTTTTATGTCGCCCCCTTGCTCGTTTTGACAGGCGGGAACTCCTTGAGCGCATTTACGGCGGAACAGTTGCAGGCGCTGGGGCTCGTGCTTCTCAGATTGAACACCTACGCCTTCGACATCTACCTGGTGTTCTTCGGATTCTGGTGCATCCTGATCGGCTACCTCATTTTCAGGTCGACCTTCCTGCCTCGAGTTCTGGGAGTGCTGTTGGCGATCAGTGGCTTGGGTTGGGTGACCTATCTGTCACCACCGCTCGCAAACCATCTGTGGCCCTTCATCGCGGCCGCCTCTGCACTCGGGGAAATACCACTGGAGCTATGGCTCATGGTGATGGGCGTGAACGCTCAACGATGGCAGGAGCAGGCCAGCGCAGCGGGGGATTGGCGATCGCCGCGCCCACCCTTGATTCAATCGCCCGCTTAGGAGGAAAGCCTATGAGCACAGCTGTAATGATGAAGCGGATTGCAGAAGCGTCGCCGCGTCCCAGCGCCAGGATTACCGGTGTCGTTTATTTGCTTTACTTTCTGACGGCAGTCCTTGGCGGGTTCTTGATGAGAGGGATTGTCGTAGATGGCGACGCGGTGGCTACAGCGAACAACCTCGTGGCGCACCAGGCTTTATTTCGGTTGGGTTTAGCCACCGGCTTCATCGCGACCGCGTGCTACATCGTGGTGACGGCTCTCTTCTATGAACTGTTTAAGCCGGTGAACCGGGGCCTCTCTTTACTCGCGGCCTTCTTCAGCCTCGTGGGATGCGCCATTCTGGCTTTCGGTAGCCTCTTTCAACTCGCCCCCTTCGTCGTCTTGGGAGGCAGCCAGTACTTGAGTGTATTTAAGGTGGAACAGTTGCGTGCCGCGGCACTGATGTTTCTCGAGCTGAATACTCTGGCCGTCAACATCTGCCTGGTATTTTTCGGATTCTATGACCTCCTGATCGGGTACCTCATCTTCAGGTCGACCTTTCTGCCTCGAATTCTGGGTGTGCTGATGGCGCTAGCCGGTTTGGGTTGGCTGACCTTTCTGTCACCGCCGCTGGCAAACTATCTGTCTCCCTACAATCTGGTCCTCGGCTTCCTCGCAGAGCTATTGCTGATGCTATGGCTGCTGGTGAAGGGCGTAAACGTTCAGCGATGGAAGGAGCAGGCCAGCACAGCATGAAGGCTGCCGTCTACTGCGGCAGCGGCTGGGCCGCTATCGTGAACCGATCTGATTCGCGCCGGGCAGTTGGTTCAATAACTCGCATAAGGAGGAAAGAGCATGGGCGCCGCAGGAATGATGGAACGGATTGCAGAAGCGTCGCCGCGTTTCAAGGCCAGGATGGCCGGCGCCCTTAATTTTTTCAGCCTACTGACGGCTGGCTTTACCGAGATCTTTGTTCGCGGCAGGTTGAATTTCGTCGGGGGCTACATCGCGATCTCCAGCATGGTCGTTGTGACGCTGCTCCTCTATGACATCTTTAAGCCGGTGAACCGGCGCCTCTCTTTGCTCGCGGCGTCCTTCGCCTTCGTGGGACTCACTTTTGAGGTTTCTCGATGGCAGCCTCATGGCGTCAACATCGCCATAGTAATTCACGGATTCTATTGCCTTCTAATCGGTTACCTCATTTTCAGGTCGACCTTTCTGCCTCGAATTCTGGGCGCGCTGATGGCGTTTGCCGGTTTGGGTTGGCTGACCTTTCTGTCAAACCCGCTCGTCAACCATCTATCCCCCTACAACCTGGCCTCCGCCCTGCTCGCAGAACTATCGCTGATGCTGTGGCTCCTCGTGATGGGCGTGAACGTTCAACGATGGAACGAGCAGGCCAGCGCAGCATGAAAGTCGCCGTCTATCACCGCACCGGTGCGGCTAGGCCGCTATCGTGAACCGATCTGATTCGCGGGCACTTGATTCAATAAGTCGGATAAGGAGGAAAGAGTATGAGCGCAGCAAAGGAGATGAAACGGATTGCACAAGTGTCGCCGCGTTTCAAGGCGCGGATGGCCGGTGTCTTTTTCTCGCTCACCATGTTGACGGCAGCATTCACCGAGATCTTCGTTCGCATTAGCGGCAGGTTGAATTTTGCAGCGGACGTCGCAGCGGGCATCGTCGAGATCTCGGGCATGGTCGCGGTAACGCTGCTCTTTTACAGCATCTTTAAGCCGGTGAACCGGGGCCTCTCCTTGCTCGCGGCGTCCTTCAACCTCGTGGGACTTACCTTGGAGGCTCTTCAGGTCCTGAACATCGGCCTGGTATTTCACGGATTCTATTGCCTTTTGATCGGCTACCTGATTTTCAGGTCGACCTTCCTGCCACGAATTCTGGGCGTGCTAATGGCGATCGCGGGTTTGTGTTGGCTGACCTTCCTGTCAGCTCTGTCAACACCGCTCGCAGACTATCTGTCCCCCTACAATCTCGCCTCCGGCCTCGTCGGGGAAGGAGTGGTGATGCTATGGCTCCTCGTGATGGGAATGAACGTTCAACGATGGAGGGAGCAGGCCAGCGCAGCATGAAAGCCGCCGTCTATGGCCGATACGGACCACCGGACGTTGTCCAGATAAAGGACGTTGAGAAGCCTGTTCCCAGGGACAACGAAGTTTTGATAAAAGTCCGCGCGGCTTCCGTCAATCCCCTGGACTGGCACTTCATGAGAGGCACGCCGTACATCCTTCGCGTACAGGCCGGGCTGCGCAAACCAAAGGACACGCGACTTGGCGTTGATGTGGCCGGCCAGGTGGAAGCGGTGGGCAGGAACGTAACCCAGTTCCGATCAGGCGACGAGGTATTCGGCTCGTGCCGTGGGGCCTTTGCCGAATATGCGTGTACGTCCGAATCGGCATTGGTCATGAAGCCGGACAACGTGACCTTTGAGCAGGCGGCTTCTGTACCTGTGGCGGCATTCACCGCATTGCAGGGCCTTCGCAACAAGGGACAGATTCAGCCGAGGAAGAAGGTCTTGATTAACGGTGCGGCGGGAGGCGTTGGTACGTTCGCTGTGCAGATCGCCAAGTCGTTCGGTGCAGACGTGACCGGCGTATGCCGCACGAGGAATCTGGACATGGTCCGGTCGCTGGGCGCAGATCGGGTCATTGATTACACCCAGGAGGATTTCACCAAGAGTGCGCAACGTTATGACATATTTCTAGACTGCGTTGGGAACCACTCGTTGTCAGCATGCAGGCGCGTCTTAAATCCCAAGGGGATATATATTCCGGTCGGAGGAGAGGGCGGTCGGTGGATGGTCGGTGCTTTGGCCCGTGCGATTAAAACGCTTGTGTTGTCACGGTTCATGAGCCAGAAGCTGGTCCCATTCTTCCTGGCGAAGCCGAGCAAAGACGACCTGACCATGATGCACGAACTCATGGCAACCGGAAAGGTAACACCGGTCCTCGACAAGCGGTACAGGTTGAGTGAGGTCCCCGAGGCTATCCGGTATCTGGAAGAAGGGCACGCTCGAGGAAAAGTGGTAATAACCTTGGAATATTAACAACCAGGCCGAACAACGCGCTGCCTCTCGCCGCGGTCGAGTGACGGGCCGTTGGCCGACAATCCGGCCAGAGCCTCGTATTTCGCTTTCATCGACCACGTTTCTGGCCATGACGGACACTTGTTTATCCGAGTTATCAGGACCTAGACTGGGTCAGAGATATAGACTCCGTTCCAGTTCAGTAAATCTACGATTTTTGCAAACGATCATGCGTCCAGTTATTCAAGTTTCCGCAGTTCGCAAAACCTACGGCTCTACGGTGGCGGTCGACGAGGTATCGTTCGAGGTCAACGACGGTGAGATCTTTGGTTTAATCGGACCGAACGGCGCGGGAAAGACCACTACGATGGAGTGCATCGAGGGTTTGCGCACGCCCGACCGGGGCACCATCTCGGTGCTGGGTCTTGATCCCTTCAACGATGTGTACAAGCTGCAAGAGCGGATTGGAGTTCAGCTCCAGCAGTCGCAGCTGCAGAAGCGGATCAAAGTGTGGGAGGCGGTAGACCTCTGGGCTTCCCTTTACCAGAAGAATGCGATAGCCGGCGAGCGGTTGCTCGAACAGCTTGGCCTTATCGACAAGCGAAATGCCTGGTTCATGACCCTCTCGGGCGGCCAGAAGCAACGACTGTTCATCGCGCTTGCGCTGATCAACAATCCGGAGGTGGTGTTTCTCGACGAACTGACCACGGGGCTTGACCCGCAGTCGCGGCGCGCGATTTGGGACCTGGTGCGCGGCATTCGCGAACGCGGCAAGACGGTTTTCTTAACCACGCATCTCATGGAGGAGGCTGAACGACTGTGCGATCGAGTAGCAATCATCGAGCACGGACGCATCATTGACATAGACAGACCTGAGAACCTCGTTAATCGGCACTGCCCCGAGCGAACCATCGTCCTTGCCACGGACGACCGAACCGCGGAAGAGCGCTTTCGAGCGATCCCGCGAGTCGAGGCGGTAACCTGCAGCGACTCGCAGTTCACGATTCGAGGTCGGGGCGACGAGCTCGTCACCGCGGTGATTCATTGTCTGTCCGAGAACCGGATCCGGGTCACGGATTTCCGCACGATTCTCCCTAACCTGGAAGACGTCTTTATCAAACTAACTGGCCACTCGATTCGCGACTAGGCCCAAGAATGATGCTGCGTGGACTCTGGAAACTGACTTGGATCGAGCTCAAAATATTCCTCCGGGAACCTCTTGGGGCATTCGGGACGATCGTTATCCCCGTTTTGGTGTTCATCGTAGCGGGTCGAGTACTCGGCCGCGGACTTGCACCGAGCGCGCTCGCCGCCAGCAGTTTTATCAGCGTCGGCCTACCGGTCCTTGCATCGGTCCTGATCGCGGTCAGCGCCGTGCTGTCGCTGGTCACGATCATCTCGATCTACCGCGAGGGGGGCATTCTTAAACGACTCCGCGCCACTCCGCTGCGCCCTCAGACAATCCTCACCGCCCATGTGCTGGCCAAGTTGTTGCTCACGGCGGCCACACTGGCGTTGATGGTGCTGGCAGGCAAACGGTATTACCCGGTCGGCGTTCATGCTCCATTGTTTGGGTTTACGATTGCGCTGCTAATCAGCACTTGGAGCATCCTGTCAATCGGGTTTCTCATTGCCAGCATCGTTCCCACGGCGCGCTTTGCGCAGCCGATCGGCGCCTTCATCCTGTACCCGATGATCGCTGTCTCGGGACTCTTCGCGCCGGTTGAATCGCTGCCGCCGTCGCTCCACGCAGTGGCGAGAGTTGTGCCGCTAACCTACGCCGTGTCGCTGCTGGAAGGGATCTGGAAAGGCGACCCGTGGTCGGCGCACATGGGCGACGTAGCCGCACTGGCCGTGGTGTTTATCGTGTGCACGGCTCTCTCGGCGAAGGTGTTTCGTTGGGAGTAGCAAAGATTCGAAGCCCACCGTGTCAAATAAGAACTGTGAGTTCTAGGGAATCGAGCTGACCAATGCCCAGAAGCACAACCGACTTCGACACCGCACGGTATATCGGACTCGCGTTGCCCGGAGTGCAGGAGAGCACAGCGTACGGGTTCCCGGCGCTCAAGGTCCACGGAAAACTCTTGGCATTGGTATCTGCTAATCGCTCAGCCGACCCGCTTCGCTTGTCGTTCGCGCGGATTTCGATGACCGAGCCGAACTGCTTGCGGCGGCCCCCCATGTTTACTACGTGACGGACCGCTACGTCGACTATACCGCCGTTCTGGTTCGCCTGTCTCACGTTAATCCCGATGGGTTGCGGGACTTGCTTGGCAACACCTACAAGTTTGTGACGGCCAACGTGGCACCCCGTTCTCTATCGCGGAAGCGCCGAAAGCTCGGACCAAGAAAATGAATGAAGCGATTCCGACTGGTTGACGGGCAAGCCGGAAGTTATCGGTTGGCCCGTCGGATGAGTGCGACAAACCCGCTTCGCGGAAATATTGGCTGGGTCGATTCTCACAAGTCACAGGACTGATCCGCGCGGTGCCCGCCTGGATTACGTCCGGTTTCGACCAACCGCTCACAACTATTTTCCTGTGCCGCGCTCCGGTTCTCCAGCAGCGGATTCCGCCGTAACTCGATTTGGCACCTTGCCTTGAGACATGTAAGATGCACGCTGGTCTGAGCGGAGGATCTTGGGAATGGTCATCAGAAAACTGACGCTGTGTTTTGCTGCGATGGCAATTCTTGGCGGTATGTTTTCAGCGCTTGCCCAGCAAACGGGCTCCGATGAAGAAGAAGGTCAGTTTCGATTTCGATTTGTAGGCCCGAAAGTGGGGAATCGCATCGCGGCCGTAGCTGGCGTGCCGGGCGATGCGAGTACTTACTACGCAGGAGCTGCATCCGGAGGAGTCTGGAAATCGACGGACGGCGGGAATCACTGGCTGCCGATTTTTGACAAGCAACCGGTCGCCGCAATCGGCTCTCTGGCCGTAGCTCCTTCTGATCCGAGCACCGTTTGGGCGGGAACTGGCGAGGCGTGGGTGATCCGGGACAGCGACGTAATGGGAAACGGAATTTACAAATCGACTGACGCCGGCAAAACGTGGACCAACATGGGTCTGCCGGAGAGCGGCCGCATCGGCCGCATCGCCATCCATCCGTCCAATCCTGACATCGTTTTCGCCTGCGTTCTGGGGCGTACTACGGGATCGCAAGCGGAGCGGGGAGTCTTCCGCACGACCGACGGAGGTCTGCGTTGGGAGCGTGTGCTCTTTGCCGGAGAAAGCGTGGGCTGCTCCGGGCTGTCAATGGATCCTCACAATCCGCGCACTTTATTTGCGGGTATGTGGCAAGTGGAAATGCATACCTGGGGCGAATTCAGCGGTGGCCCCGGCAGCGGAATCTACGTTTCCCACGACGGCGGAACGAAGTGGGATCGCCTCGAAGAACATGGTCTGCCTCATGGCCCGTTGGGGAAGATCGATATCGCGGTTGCGCCGACAAATTCAAATCGCGTCTTTGCGCTAATTCAGACTAAGGACCAGGGTTCAGTCTGGAGATCCGACGATGTCGGAGAGCATTGGAAAGCGATCAATTACCAGCGAGCTTTGATTGGACGTGGGGGCTACTACATTCGACTGGCCATTTCGCCGGGAAGCGACAATGAAGTCTTGGTGGCCAACAGTTCCTTTCACCAGTCGTTGGATGGAGGCGAGAACTTTAAGGAAGTTTCCTGGGGCGGAGACACGCATGACATCTGGATCGACCCCACCAATGCCGATCGCTTTGTGATCACCGATGACGGCGGCCTGAGCATCACGACCGTGCACGGTCGCGGTTTTCACCGAGCTACTTTGCCCATTGGCCAGATGTACCACGTCGACGTCGATAATCAGATTCCTTACTACTTCTACAGCAACATGCAAGACGACGGGAACATGCGCGGCCCGAGTCTGCCTGTGGATTCGAGGGAAACAGGCTGGGATCACGAGATGGGCGGTTGCGAATCCGGCTTCACCGTTCCGGACTTAGTCGATCCAAACGTGGTGTGGGCCACTTGTTATGGGAATAAAGTCACCCGATGGGACGCCCGGACCAAACACGCGCGATCCGTCAGTCCATGGATGCATACCCTGGATTCACCACCAAACGATATCAAGTATCGCTGCCATTGGACGGCGCCGCTCGCCGTCGATCCCTTCGACCACAACACCGTCTACTACGGCTGCCAACTGATCTTCAAAACTACAAATGGTGGCCAGAGTTGGTCGATCATCAGCCCGGACCTTTCCACCCAAGACCCGTCTCGCATCGTGCCTTCGGGAGGAATCGTCGGGGATAACCTTGGACAATTCTATGGAGAAGTTGTCTTCGCAATCGCACCTTCCAAAATTCAGAAAGGACTTATCTGGGCAGGCACCAACGATGGTCAGGTCTGGCATACAAACGATGGGGCGAACTGGATCAACGTCACCAAGAATATTCCGGGCCTACCTCCGTGGGGCACGATCGCGAGCATTGCGCCTTCGAATTTCAATCCCGCGACCGCATATATCAGCGTTGATTTCCATCTCATGGATAATCGCGATCCTTTCATCTACAAGACTACGGACTTGGGTAAAACTTGGAAGCAAATCAGCGGCAATCTCCCGAAACACTCCTTATCCTATGTCCGTACGATCGCCGAAGATCCCAATTGCGAGGGTCTGCTGTTTGCCGGTACGGGAAGTGGTCTTTACTATTCTCTCGATGACGGGGGGCACTGGACCGCGCTGGAGGCGGGATTGCCCCACGCACCGGTGACCTGGGCCGTAGTGCAGAAAAATTTTCATGACCTGGTGATCTCCACCTACGGGCGAGGACTGTACATTCTCGACGACATTACGCCGCTGGAACAACTGGCAAAGAATCACTCTAATGCCTCGGTCATCCTGTTTGAACCGCGCCGGACCTACCGCTTTACCCGTGGCGGCCAGGCCATGCTCAATTTTTCGCTCAAGGCCGCACCGGAAGATCCAATACAGTTTGAAATCCTGGACCGGGAAGGGAAGGTGATCAGAAAACTCGAATCGAAGGGGCGCGCAGGCATAAATCGTGTGCGATGGGACCTGCGCTATGAATCTCCCCGCTTGATTGCGCTGCGAACGACCGCCCCGGACAATTCGCACATCTGGGAGGAACCCCGCTTCCGCGATTCCGATTCGCGGCCCATTACTCATTGGGGAACCAAACCGGCCGAGGCTGGTCCCATCGTGACCCCTGGGGAGTACACCGTTCGCCTGAAGATCGGAGAGCAGTCCTACACACAACCTCTGACCGTCTTGCGCGATCCTCGCGCGCCCGGGTCCGATGCCGACATTGAGCTGTCGGTGAAAACTCTGCACCGCATCAGCGCCGACATTAGCCGCGTTTCCGATACTGTCAACCAAATCGAATGGCTTCGCAAGCAAATCGAGGTAATAGTGACTATGCTTCGCCCGCCTAAGAAGAAAGAAAAGGAGAAGTCCGTGGTCGGTGAGGAGGATGACGAGGAAGCTGAGGAACCTGCGCCAGCCCCGCCACCAGTGCTGGACGAAGCTCAAGCCAAGCGCAAAGCCGAACTCTTGAAAGCCACAGAAGACCTGGACAAGAAGCTGTCCACCATCGAATACAAGCTGGCGTCGCCGGCCCTGCTCAACAGCGATGACAAGTACTTCGTCGAACCGTACAAGGTGTATCTCAATCTGATCTGGCTTAACGCGGAAGTCGGGACCGGAGGTGGCGACGTCGCCGGTGGTGCTGACTTTACACCGACCGATACCCAACTAGAGTTACTTCAGACGTTTGAAACGGAAATGACAGAAGTGGATGCGGACTACCAGAAAGTTATGAAGGAGGATCTTCCCGCGCTGAATCGCTCTCTCGCGGATAGCAGCTTTGCTTCCCTGGTTGCTCCGCTCAACTCTGGGCCAGCGAAGCCGGAATGAGCGAACCGCGACAGACCGAGGCTGACTCGATCAAGCGAATAGCGAACTGATTCGTCAGGGATCACACTTTGTCCATGATTGAGATTCTGGGCGGATGACGGGCACCCGGAAGTAATCAGTTCTTCTGGCAGATTAGTACCGACAAACGCCCGTCAGGACCTGATTTGCCTCCTCCTGCCGATCCGAGAGAATGGCAGGATGCAAGCCGACCTCCTGGTGCTGATCGGCGGAATATCCGCTCGCATCAGCACTCGTCCCTGGTGTGGGTTCAGCACAGCAGCTCAGGGAAAGTCCGTCACCTTCGGCGTCACACGCGGATGCGAATCATGAGCACAACAATGCGACCACGACCTTCTGGGTCGGGCGACGCGCCCAGCCCATCACTCCTGTGCAGAAGCCCACCGGCACGTCCACCGAATAGCTTCCGGGCAGGAACAATAGGGCATTCCGCTGCGGCCCAAGCTCGTTGTGCTGCTGCGTCGCATACGCCGCGTTGATCTTTTTCTGGATTGTCTGCGATGGCATCGACGGATCGAAGATCAGCACATTGGGTCCGAACTCCGGCTTCGCGCCCTTCGCTGCCAGCGCTGGTAGAGCCGCTGTCATGCCAGCAGTCCCGTCCTAATGCCAACCCGGCTCCGCAACCGCAGTGCACGCCTACCAGACATAAGTCCCCACTGACTCTGCGGGCATCAACGTCTGAAAGAACTTGCCGTGGTACTTCACAGCGAAGGGCTTCGGAAAATTTCCCGTGTTTGAAACCACCAACACCACCTTAACCTCCGGAGTTAAAAAGGCGACGCTAGCCAACTGCTCCATCTCGCCCGAAGCTATCCGCACCGAGCCCGGCGGCACGAACTGCGAAAAATGCTCCACTACATAATAAGCAACATTCTTGGTCGCAGAATCACCATCGAGCGTAATCGCACCAGAACATCCGGTGCATCCCCCGTTGTTGGTGTGTGGCCCGTTCTGGGGATCGGCCGCCAAATTCCACAGCAGCACGTTGCGGCTCCAGTTCCGTGTCGCGCCAATCACCACCTGCCTCACCGGCTCGGCGATTCCAAGCGACCCTCCGCTGCGCCGCCCCGTAACCGACTGCTCCGTCATGTACAGGCTCTTCTTCGGATGCGCATCATGCACCTGCGTCAGAACGCTCGTCTCGCCACCGTAAAGGTGAAAGGCCGTCCCATCCACATACTTGCTCGCTGCAGGATCGCCCAAAATCAATAGAGGATACGAGGGCACATCCGGGTTGTGATCGTAGAGCAGAATCTTCGTCCGAATCCCCGCCTTTTCGAACGCAGGCCCCAGGTCCTTCGCAATGAATGTGTCCTGTTGCTGGGCAAACATCACCATGCTCGGTGTGTTCTTCGGATTCAGCGGCTCATTCTCGACCGTGATCGCGTCAATCGCGATCCCCTCCGCCCGCATCCCCTCAATGTACTTCACGAAATACTTTGCGAACGCGCCGTAATACTCCGGCTTGAGCTCGCCACCCTTCACATCGTCGTTCGTCTTCATCCACGCCGGAGCCGACCAGGGCGATCCCAGGATCTTGATGCCCGGCCGTATCGCCAAAATTTCCTTCAGTACCGGAATCACATCCATGAGGTCCGGCCCCAGGCTGAACTTCGCCATCTCCACATCGGTCTCGCCCGCCGGCAGGTCATCGTACGAGAACACGCGCTCATTCATATCGGAGGCTCCGATGCTCACCCGCAGGTAGCTCACTCCGATCCCGTCACCGCCCGTGGTAAACAGCTCCTTGAGCAAAGCCGTCCGTTGTGCGGCGCCCATGCGCATCAGCAGCTGCGCACTTCCTCCCGTCAGCGCAAATCCAAAACCGTCCATGGTCTGGAAATGCTGCGTGTCGTCCACCGTCAGCAGCGGCAACTGACCCGCCTCCGAGGAAAAGTGCAGCGAGTTCGCCTGCGGCGCTACTACGGCAGCCCGGTCAGGCGTCGTCAGCCACAGCCGTACCTCCCGCTCCTGCTGCGCGCTCGACGGCCAGGAAGAAAACAGCAAGGCACAAGACGAGAGCAGGACCAATTTCAGCTTCATGTAACCTCCGATTTACGAAGGGCCCGGCCTTTTTCGAAAGACATAGCGGTTGTATGAATGCGAAGCAACAGTCGTGCCACCGTTCGCCAATGACCAATGATAAAAGCAGGGCAAACCGCGCCTGTCAACCCCAGCGCGGCCTCGGCAACGACGGCAGCCACTGACGCAGTGGATTGAACCGGTTGGCTGGATCGGAGAGCGCCAAACAATGGGCCGTTATGGAGTTTTGGAAGCGCCTTGGGTTGTGTCCGACATAGACGTGCGGATTTCTGTTCCTGTGGATTCGCGGCGTTCACTGAGAGTGCCATCAGGAATTACCACAGCCACCCAAGACGTCTTCGGCGAGACCACACGGGCGTGCCAGACGACCTCTCGGACACCTCCAGAACTTAAATTGATCTCCTGATCGCCTGGTTCGTTCATGGCGAGATTATCGTTGCGCATTGTCAACGTGTGGCGCCCGGCGCCATCAGCCAAGACTCGCAATATGACTTCATGGAGACCCAGATCCTGAGATGTCACTTTGAAGCCGAGCACGCGGTCAGGACGCAGATCGACATCATAGAATCCGCCTGGGAGAACGGTAACACTAGTGTGCGCTGAACCCTGCCGCACATCGTAGTGACCTTCGGGCAAATGAAGATTGAATTCGCCGGCGGGCGAACGTGCAGGCGCGGTTGTCACCTGACCACTCTTTTGTTCGCGGAACTCGACCGGCTCGCAGGATTGGCCGTTCCTCGCAAATGGATCAAACAGCATCTCAGAATCAAGGCGTTCTACGGCACCAGCGAGAACGCGGTGAAGACCCTAATCTGCATCGCTGTGTCGATGTATGTGCTGGTCGCCATCGCGCGAAAGAGGTTGGACCTGGAAGCAAGTCTCTACCAAACTCTACAGATTCTGAGCGTCAACCTTTTCGAGAAAACGCCCATTTCACAGGCCCTTCAGCCACTCGACATGGAAGCAAATCTACTCAGTGACCCTAACCAACCGATTTTCTTCGATCTTTAACCGGACAGCAGTGATAACAAATATGTGGAAGGTTTTGATGGACGCAGCACTGCATTTCTTGGATGTGGTACTTGGCGGTTGGAATTTCAATATCAGCCGTCCATTCACACTTTCGGGGCACACATACGAAGTGTGCCTGAATTGCGGCAAGGAGTTCCCATACTCGCTCCGCACAATGTCGTTAACCCCGGACAGGGCTGCTAGGCAGGCTCTCACAAGCAACGGATGTTTCCGCGGGGGACAGTAGCACGCGCCTACAAGCAGCAGATCTCTCGGGGCTCAAAGCGACGTGGATTCACTCGGACACCTTCACGACCTTAAGCTCCAATGCTCCCAGTCTTCGCCGTGCGGTCTCGACCGCTTTCGCTCCCGCTCCCTCTTCCCGCACTCTTCTGGCATTGCGAAGAGCCTGCTCCGCAACGCCGCTGACTTCGTGTAGAAGCGTTCGGATTTCAACTTCCAGATGCCCACGGCTCTCTTGAACACGGTCCAGAATGTCACTCTGCACTCGCGTAGGGTTGACTTCGAGTAGCCGGGCCAGGAACTCTCGTGCGTCCGTTTCGATGACACCCCGAGCACCGATGAGGCCCAAGAAGACGTCGGCCAGCCATCGCAGCGGCGACGCAGGCTGAGCGACCTCGATGAACTCCATGAAAGTGAACCTCGAACGAACACGGAAACCGGTTTCGGGGTCGAGCGCGTGCGGCATGCGCGCTAGCTCGGGAATACCGGCGTCGGCCAGTTTCCTAAGAAAGTCATTGCCCATCTCCACAAACCGACGGGACACTCGCCGATATTGCCGTTCCGCCTCTTCCTGCTCGGGCTTTAGCCATGGGAGCACATAACGCCTGGCAATTTCCTGCGCCTCTTTCATCATCCGGCGGCGATAGCCTGGTCCCGGCCCATGTCGGAGAGACAAAAGTGCCTTTTCAAATTCCTCCTTGGCGCGGGGCAAGACGCTTGCGAGAAACGCCTTATGCCGATCCACAAACAGATCGGAAATGTGTTGCTGCTCAGCCATGAACAAGAACCCAAGTTCCCGCATCGATCGATCGGCTTCGCCGATCGTGGCCCTCATGGTAGCAATCCGTCGCTCAGACTCTTCAATTGGCCGCTGCAGTGCCTCCCGTTCCTCACTGATAACTGCCAACAGTTGCTCACTGAGCCGGCTGAGCCCTCGCTCACAAGCCGACTTGATCAACCGCCGCCCAGATTGTTCTACCAGCCCGTCAAGGGCATCAACCAGCTTTTGCCAATCACGTTCTGGACCTTGATTTCCGATTCTCTCCGTTGCACTCACTTCAAAAATCGGGCCCAGGCTACGATGCAATCGCTTCCGCAATTGCCGATCTGCGAACTTTACAGCAGCGTCCTTTTCTTCTGGAGTGGTTCGATCGGCCTTGTTGAGAACCAGTACGAGATCCTGGACATGCGGCGCTACGGCTTCCACAAGCGCGAGTTCTTCTCCTGCCAGTGGCGGATCGGCACCGATCACAACCAGCGCCGCATCGATGTGGGGTATGAATGCGTGCGTTGCCGCCGTATTCCCGGTGAATACTGAGCCGAGGCCAGGCGTGTCCACGAAGCACATCCCACCCGCCAGTCGGGAGCCTGGTACAAAAACCTCTACACCCCGAATTCCCTTTGTGTTCTCCGGGTTCCATTCTTCCGATACGTAGCGATTGAGATCAGCTACGGAAACGTCCTGCCAGGAGCCATTTCCTACCTGTATTCGCGCCCTTCTCTGATCCCCGAACCTGATTACTGTAGGAACTGCGGTCACAGGAGTGAAACCAACTGGGAGAACTGGATCGCCGATCAGTGCATTGATCAACGTGGACTTGCCGCGCTTGAACTGGCCAATGCAAGCAACATAGAACCGGCCCTCGGAGATCCGACTGGCAAGATCTCGTGCCTCGCCAGCGATTCGACCCGAACCCAAGTCCTCCGCCAGTTCAGCCAGACGGAAGAGTCGCGCGGCACCATCAACGTCACTCGTTACCATAGGACCGGGCAAAAGACCGTGTCCTGCTTGGATGCTAACCGTGATTGGCGAATTGTCTTCGCTTTTCGTCATGCCCTCATGAGGCCGGAGAGCGAGCGCCCTCTTGATGCACGTACTTGATAACTTCCACATCCGACATGGCGATCAAGCCCTCATCCACCATTTCATCCAATGCAGGCAGGAGCTTGCTGATATTCTCGTGCGTGTCTACGACCGACACCATAATCGGACGGTCGGAAGACCTGAGCAGGTGAGCCCGGTGAATCAACGTGCTGGCACCGTAGCCTTCAACGCCCCGATAAACTGTTGCTCCGGCAATGTCGAGCTCGCGGCACTTTTCGACAATTGCCTGGTAGAGGGGCTTACCATGCCACTTGTCATCTTCTCCGAAGTGAATCCGGAGCATCTTGGCTTTGCCTTCAAGTTTCATGCACGTGTCTCCTGACGCCGTTCGGCCTTCTCGTAGTTGTGGGTGTACTTGATGACATCCACGTCGGAAAGCACAACCAACCCCTGCTGCACCATTTCATCCAGAATTGGCATGAACGCCTTGAGCTTCTCTTCCGTGTCCACGATCGAGAGCAAGATGGGCCGGTCATGCGAAAGACTGAGGGCCGCATCCTTGTGGATTCTCCGATTCGCGCCGTAGCCCAAGATGCCACGGTAAACCGTGACACCCGCAATATCGTGAGCCCGCAAACCGCCTACGATGGCCTCATACAAAGGCTTGCCATTCCACTTGTCGTTCTCGCCGACGTAAATCCGCATCAATTTGGCCTTGGTTTCACTCTTGAGCGCGGGTTTCTCGGGCACAGCCGCTTGCTCTTTCTTGGTCTCGGCTGGCTTCACGATGGTCGTATCATGCATTTCAATCAACCCAGTGCCAACCATCGTTTGCAGCTTGGGCAGCAACGCCTCCACTTTCTGCGCAGTCTCGATGAACTCAACCTTGACCGGCAAACGGGTGGCGAGGTCCACGAGTCGAGTCGTGTGCATTTGGTGGTCGGAGCCAAAGCCGGCAATGCCTCGCGTCACAGTTGCGCCCGAAACACCCCGAAAGAACAGAAAATCGAGGATAGCCGCGTAGGCGGCACTGCCGTGATAGTGCTGGTCCTCTGCAACGTAGATGGCGACCTTCTTAGCAGGTCCAGATGTGAGCACTTTTCCTCCTCCGGTCATAGCCCTCGCTGGCTGACAAGAAATTCAGCCGCACGTCCTAGTATCCCACCACCGCTGTGATCTCCGTGCTTTGTGTGTTCCAGGAAATCCCCGAGCTCTTGCTTTAGTTCAGTCCGTGTTCGTTCGACGATTTCGTCAATGAGCCGTCGCATCTTTAGCGGAGCATGATCCTGCAGTTTACGTGAGTGACTCAGGCAGAGACTGCCCTGGCTTTTCAACCCCTGGACAAAAATGGCTCGTTGCATCTGCTGCACCAGATCTCGCAACTGCAATTCCTCCTGAGCGAGAATTCTTTGGCAGAAGTCACAATCCGACGCCCCAACCTTAACCGCCGACGAATCTTCCAGCAGCTTAAGATAAAAGGCAGCCGCGCCCTTGGCCCGAGCCGCCCGCGCCAGGAGCCAAGTGTGAAAATTACATAAACTCAAGTCATCGCACACCTGGACCTTCCCCGCGAGGGCCGATTGAAATTCCTTGAGCACTCCACAGACCGGGCACGCCCCTCTCACCAACGCCTGACCAACCTTGATCTCGTGCGCGAATGCATCGGCCTTCATGGGATTACCCTTCCTGCAACCGCCCCAACCCAGACGCCAACAAATCCGACGACCACGCTCAGGGTGATATTGAGGATTGCCGTGAGCAGCTGACCGTCCTGAAAGAGGCGAAGCGTCTCATACTCAAAAGTGGAGAACGTTGTGTATCCCCCAATGAAACCGATGGGGATCAGATATCGCCAATTCGGACTCCAGTGCGCTTTGGTGGCCAACACAGTGAGAACCATGCCAATCAAGAAAGACCCCGTGATATTGATCACAAAAGTCCCATAGGGAAATCGAGCACCCAATCTTCCCCCGATAAAACTCCCCAGCCAGAAGCGCAAGACCGAACCTAGAAATCCTCCGATGCCAACCATCAAATACTTGATCAAGTCGTCGTGTTCCTTTCTGTTTTGGTAGGTTCTTCTTTCGCAGACTCCGTGTGGCCATGAATCTCGCTAGTCACGTAGTGATCAAACTCCGTCGCAAGGCCCACCAACTCGGAGGCAATTCGATTGAGATCCGTTGCGGCAGCAGGGGAAATCTGCCCATAGCCGCGCATGTATTTTGGCTGCAATTCCTCAGCGGCGATCGCAATAAATGTCAGCGATATGTGCAGCAACCGGCTAACGGGAATGGAAGGCTCCGGGTGCTCAATGCCCTGACCATCCAGGACACGGGCCAACTGAGCCCGGATGCGGGCGATGTAGCCTTCGATTACGTGCCGTTGGGCCGGTGTGACGTCAGACCAGTACTCGGGAAAAGCCTGCTTGGAACTGGCGACGCTGAGCGCATTTTCCATGTCGGCCAGCTGCTTGTCGATGTGGCGACACGTCACGGACAGCCGCCGAGCGTGGTTCGAGTTGAGGGACTCCTCTGGCATGAAGCTCCAGCAGGCGCCGATACACACGAGCCCTGCTTAACTTGTCAGCTACTCTGTGAATCTCTTGGAATTAGAAGATGGAGGGGAAACTCTGAAATTAACCCCTACCAAGAGAATTCCTTCTTCTTCGTAGGAGTCATCTGCCCGATGCGGGCGGTTAAAGGTGAACTCCAACACCCATGCAGATTATGACAAGCTGCCGTGGTGAAGTCAATTCTCGCTTTAGTCTCGGAGAGTCCTTCAGTTCAACAAAAATGGACTACCTCCACGTGCGCTAGAGCCGGAAGTCCACTTATTTCAATCGATTCAGGTAACTTTTCCTTTGCTCGTGGATACCTATTACGAGAGCAGATTATGAGAGCCAACGTTGCTAAGAGGAATCGGGCATTTGTTCCAGTCCGGATCCGCGTGGGCTGTTTGAGGAGATATTATGGCAACAACAACGATCGCTGCGATAAGAATCGAATCTCCAAGTTCAAAGCTGATTGCGCCGTGGCAGCACACGGCATTGATGGTCGCATTATTCCTAGGTTGGTGGGCGGAGCCTTCTTTCAGCGGCACGCTCACTCTGAACCCGGGATGCTGCAGCAGCATGGCAAACAACAGGTATCCCGGCCCCCTGCGTGGGCGTGATCGGCAAGCGAGTTCAGCGGCTTCGGATTGCCGGCGACCAATTCATGCGGAAATCGATGTAGAGCGGCGTAATCTTAATGTGCTCGTCGGTGCGATATTTCGGATACTTCGCCATTTGTAGCATGGAACGAATAGCTCCCGGATTTCCTTCACTCAGCTCCAGCACTTTTGCAAGGAATTCCTTGATATTCGATGCCGACAGCCCCGCTCGGCGGACCGTCTCTCGGGTGAACCGCTCCGCAGCGGCAGAGTCGAAGTTCTTCAATTCGCACCTGTCATGTCGATCCGAATATAAAGGCTGTAGGAACCCGGTGTCTTCCATGTGGCTGGAGCGTGCAACAGCGATCACAGGAGTGGAGCCCCTCCCGATGATCTCCCGAACTGCCGCAGCGAAAGATTGGGAGGGCCGATCTACGTGATCGAGGGCAATCGAGTAGCCTCCCTCGCGCAACGCATCCATCACGATACCTTTGAGCGATATTGCGGATTTTGTCTGGATGCCAGCTCGGTTGCGGCAGGTTCGTTGGACGCGCGGATCGCCTATATCCAGCAAGAACTGTGCCAAACTGCGAAACATGACCTGCGTGGTAGCCGAAGTCTCGCAATAGAAAACCGAGGGCATTTGCGCCAGCAAACTGCGGATCAGCAGCGTCTTTCCGACCCCTGTGGGTCCATGCAGAAGAAAAGCCTTTCTTTTCAGCAGACGCTGCTTGAGTGCCTGCAGTTCTTCCTCACGGTCGAAAATGAAGTCATCCATGTGTCCAAAGACAATCCGGGAAAGACAAACGGCGCAGCGACTCGGTCAATGAACCTCAAGCTATCGGAATCGCCGCGCCGCCCCCCTCAATGAGTCGCCAATTCGCCGGCCCACTTGGCATAAGCAGCCCGCCCAGCGTATTTCGCGTTTCTTCCAAGTTCCTTCTCAATCTCAAGCAATCGGTTGTACTTGGCGACCCGCTCCCCACGGCACGCCGAGCCAGTCTTAAGCTGTCCCACACCCGTTGCCACGCTGAAATCGGCAATGGTTGTGTCGTCGGTCTCGCCCGAACGATGGGAAACCACAGCGGTATAGCCGTGTTCTTTGGCCATCCCAATGCAGCGCAGAGTCTCGGTTACCGTGCCAATCTGATTCAGCTTGATGAGGATGGAATTTGCGATGCCCTCACGAATTCCTCGCTCGAAGATCTTTGGGTTGGTGACAAAGATGTCATCGCCGACTAGCTGAATCTTATCGCCAAGCCGTTTTGTGAGCTCCTGCCATCCCGTCCAATCGTCTTCCGCCAAGCCATCTTCCAGAGAAAAGATCTCCGGGTATTTCTTGGTCCAGTCGGCCCAGAAGTCGATCATCTCGGCTGAACTCTTCCGCCCTCCGCCAGACTTGTGAAAGACATAGGCACCGTCTTTATAGAACTCACTCGCGGCAGGGTCCAAATTGATCGCGATGTCCGCTCCGGGCTTGTAGCCTGCCTTCTGTATGGCAAAGTCTAGTAGCTCCATCGCTTCTTCCGCGGACCGCAGCCTGGGAGCGAAGCCACCTTCGTCTCCGACGCTGGTTTCGTACCCTTTCCTGTTCAACAGTCCCTTTAGGGTGTGAAACGTTTCCGAAGCCGCGCGCAGCGCCTCGGCAAAGCTGGGAGCGCCGACCGGAGCAATCATGAATTCCTGAAAATCCACATTATTGTCGGCGTGTCTCCCGCCGTTCAACACATTCAACATCGGCACAGGCAGCAAGTATTCCTTGCGGTCAGCGAACTGGCGATAGAGCGGGATTCTCTTCTCTGCAGCAGCGGCTTTGGCCGCGGCGATAGATACTCCCAAAATCGCATTGGCGCCGAGCTTACCCTTGTTCGGAGTGCCGTCGAGAGCAATCAGCTTCTCGTCGAGGGTTTCCTGGTCCGCCGCGTCCATGCCTACAACGGCTGGCTGAATGATATCCACGACATTCTTTACTGCCTTTAACACACCCTTGCCTGAGTATCGCTTCTGATCGCCATCGCGGAGCTCGACCGCTTCGTTACTGCCGGTCGAAGCGCCTGAGGGCACCTTGGCAACACCGGTGGCGCCGCTTTCCAGCGTGAGGTCTACCTGTATGGTGGGATTCCCCCGCGAGTCCAGAATTTCCAGCGCGGTTATTTTCTTTATGTTCGACATGATTGCATCCTTTTCTGCCCCGTTCTAAACGGAGCCGGTTTGAAGAACGGTAATGAGGTCCTTTTCAATTTCTGGCGGAAAGGACAGACGCTGCAGTTTTGCGATGGTTCTATTTAATGGGTATGAAAACGATTTGAGCTCAAACGTGCCGTCGTTCCACACGGCGTAACAGGCATCTGGCTTGCCCGTCTTAGGTTGGCCCAGGCTACCGGGATTGACCAGGAGCTGATTCCCGATCTTTCGCACAAACGGAGTGTGCGTGTGGCCGACAAGCACCACATCTGCCGGAACTGATTCGACTTCTTGAACCCATTCATCCGAGTCTTGCGGGCAATATCCATACAGCGGGTCTGACGGCCTAGCATGTGTGAGATGAAAACGTGTGTTCCCCCGCTTGATCTCAATTTTAAGTGGCAGGTCTCGCAGAAATTGTTTCTGGTCCTGAGTGACGACAGAGGTGCTGAATCTTCGCGTCGCATCCGCCATATCGCGATAACGCTGACCGCATCTTGGGTCTTCATCGTATCCGATCGAGTGATCATGGTTCCCGCGCACTACAACTGAGGCTTTCGCCCTCACCAAGTCCACAACTTCTCTCGGCTCCGGACCGTAATTGACCAGGTCCCCGAGAACCCACAGTTCGTCGTAGTCCTCGGGCAGAGCTCGCAGAGCGTCCCAGTTGCCGTGCACATCCGAAATAATCGCAATCTTCACGAGCTTCTCTTTAACATTCGCCAACTGCGGCCAGTTCAGTGCACGACCATCACAGGGCAATGGGCATATCTCAAAACGCGCTCTGAAACTGAACCCAACATCATCCGCGAGATCATGGATCGCCCCCGCCGACCCACGATAATCAGGTCAATGCCGTCTGCTTCCGCGCGATGGATGATCTGCTCTCCAGGATGCCCCACTGCCATATCCGTCTTTACGTCCAGGTCATGTGCTCGCGCCTTTTCACGGATTTTCCTGAATCCCTCTTCGTAGTGCTCTTTCGCATCATCCAGTACAGCCTCCAGTTCCACAGATGTTGCTGGCTCCGGGGGCCGAGCAACCGCGAAGATCAGAACCGTCGAATCGATGCAATCGGCAAGCGAGAGTGCGACCTCCACCGCCTTTTCCGACTGCGGAGATCCGTCATATCCCACCAACATGTGTCGAAAATGCGCGTTATGTCTTTTCCCGCTCATGGATGTTCTCCCTCAGGACTTAGGGTGACTGCCTGGGAAACTGCAGAACTTTCTACTTTGGACTTCGACAGCAGGTGCCTCGGCATGAACCAGGCATTGGCGATCATGGTAGGGATCACTGCACTGCCGATCACTGTAGCCACCAAATGCGAATACTGCGCTTGGTCAATAATGCCGTGGTTCAAGCCAAAAAGGGCAGAAATAGTTCCAAAGGTGAGGCCAGTAGACATCATCAACGTGAAGTACAAGCCTTCCTCATGTTGGTACTGGAATGCCTTCACGGTAGGGAAGAGGCCGACCACCTTGGAGATCATCTTCGCCAAAAACAGCGCCACGAACACGAGCGGAGCCGCTCTCAGCGCGGGCACCGAAACAAATGATCCCGCTCGGATGAAATAGAACGGCGTCAGCAGACCAAAAGTAAGAGTACGGAGGCGCCGGATCAGAACATGATCTTTGCCAACCGTACCCGCCAATACCATTCCGATGATGTACGCGGGTAAGACAGCTTCGCTCCCGGACCACACCGCCAGTCCGCCCATTGCGAACAACACAAACAGCAGGTATTTGGCTTCCAGTTCGGAGACCCGTCCTCCATAGAATTTGAAAAACCACGGTGTGAGAAAAGGCAAAACCGCAAATATGACCACGCTGGCGCCAACGAAGATCAGAGTCCTGATTGTGAACGGCGAGAAGATGAGGCCAAGCGCAATGACAGTTCCCAGATCGTTAACAAAACAGGCTGCCAGAATGGCCTTTCCGAAGTCCGTGACGTTGAAACCGAGTTCCAACATCACGGCGTAAACAACAGCTACCGAGGTTGTGGACAGAGCAACGCCTGCCAGCCAACTCGATCGGGTTGTCCAATGCAGGACGTAATGAGCGACCGCCGTACAGCCCAGGAACGGGCCAAAGAATCCCACCAGGCCGACAACCGTTGACTCTTTCCACTTGGTTCGGAAGATCTTGGGATCGAGTTCGGCGCCAGCCAAGAAAGTGAGCACGATCGCCCCGGTTCCAGCCAGGAAACTGATCCATTCGCTCTTAGCGGCGAGACCACCCTGCACGATGAAAGCGCCAAAGATGAGCTGGGCAACCGTGCCCACAACAATCTCAGTAAGGGCCGTGGAGATTTTGAACCATATGGCGAGAAGAGTCGCCACGAGGGCCAAGCCGACCCAGAGAGACGCAAGAACCCAAACGTTCTGCATAGAACGACACCTCGACTTCTGAACTTCTTCTGCAGGCTCTTGCCGGGTACCATGACTCCGCGACAAGGCCCGCTTGTCAGGAGTCATCAGCTGTTCCCGGCTCAAAGATAGGACAGCGGTTGGCGGTGAACTCCTTCACCGTTACTGCACGCTACCATGATGCGGTCGAGGCGCGGCGGAGTCAAGATCCTTGAAGCCCCTACATGGAATCACTACCAATCCCGCATTGTGCGATTGACGGTCGAAAAGCGCGGTTGAGGGAAAGAAAAACACGGGATTCTGGGGCCATGGTCGGCCACACGGAAGTGATCTGTTACCGACCTACCGCGATTAGTAATGGGAAGTCGGCCAGCGAGTAGGATTCCCCCGCAAACGCCGTTCACTACCGCACCGAAATTACGGGGATCGACCCGGCCAATGGGCAAGAACGGCGAGGATTGGAATGGTTCAATGGGTCGTCGATTCC
>Ga0181532_10001324_pt1 | contig 24208 bp, 11 predicted proteins | sample PEATcosm2014_Bin_33_FD_119768 | JGI IMG/M metagenome (GOLD analysis project Ga0181532, IMG submission 119768) | Peatland microbial communities from MTU Mesocosm Facility, Houghton, MI, USA - PEATcosm2014_Bin11_30_metaG | ecosystem: Environmental > Terrestrial > Soil > Wetlands > Peat | place... | reverse complement strand
GGCCGACCGCGAGCGGCGCATGAAGTGGTGGCACGATGCCAAGTTCGGCATGTTTATTCACTGGGGCCTTTACAGCACGATTGGCCACCATGAGTGGGCCATGGAGATGGAGGGCATCCCGGTGCCCCAATACGAACAGCTCGCCAAGATTTTCAAGCCGCAGCCCAACGCGGCGCGGGCCTGGGCTAAGCTGGCCAAGGCGGCCGGCCAGAAGTATATGGTGATGACCACCAAGCACCACGAAGGTTTCTGCAATTGGGACACGAAACTCACCAACTATTGCGCTCCCAAACAAGGGCCGGGCCGCGACCTGGTGGCGGAATACGTAGAAGCCGCCCGCGCCGAGGGACTGCGCGTCGGCTTCTATTACTCGCTGATGGATTGGCACCATCCGGATGGCGCGCGCTGCGCGACCGACGAGGAGGCGCGAAAGCGTTTTGTTGAGTACACACATGGCCTGATCCGCGAACTGCTGACCAACTACGGGAAGATCGATGTTCTTTGGTACGACGTGGATTGGCCGCTCACGGCCGAGCAGTGGGAATCGAAGAGGATGAACGAGATGGTGTTCAAACTTCAGCCGGACATCATCGTCAATAACCGCAACGGTCTGCCCGGAGACTTCTCGACACCAGAGCAGACGATTCGCGCCGAACGCGGAGGGCGCGCCTGGGAATCCTGCATGACCATGAACAATAGCTGGGGCTACACTCCGGCCGACGACGACTGGAAAAGCGCGAAGACCGTCGTTCGCAACATCGTGACCTGTGCCCGCGGAGGGGGCAACTACCTGCTGAATATCGGCCCCAAACCGGACGGGTCTGTGCCGGAGCAGTCAGCCAGTGTCCTAACCGAGGTTGGCCATTGGATGGACAAGAACGGGCCAACCATTTACGAATCAGAGCCCTGCAACGCGCGTGGCCACACGTTCGCCGGATACACGCGCAAGGGCAACACGCTTTACATCCATGTTCACTTCTGGCCAGCCCAAACGATCGGAACCCAGGCCCTGGAGTTTTACAAACCGCCCACGGTGGTGGCGATCGGCGGCATGCGCAGTAAAGTTAAGGCAGCGCGCTTGTATGCCTCAGGGAAGAAGGTGGATTTCGTGCAGGACGACATCTCGGTGCGCTTCACCGGACTTCCGCATGACGCGCCCGACCATCCTGTTACCGTGATCGAAGCGGAGTGCGAGTCAGAGCCGACAATCGACGCTTCGTACGTGCGTAAGAACCGCCCGAGAGCTGGGGTGGGCGTCGGGCAAGCGTCCTGAACGCTGGTTGTGGACCAGCGGTAGACAACCTTTGAAAACGTGTAGGGGTAGGGCTTGCCCTACCCCGGTGGGTGCAAGGTCGATCCGAGCAGGGGACGGCAAGCCGTCCCCCTACAATCGTGGTCAGAGTGAGAAGGTAGTCTGGCAAATTCGTTTTCGAGTCGAGATATGAAATACAACCTATTTACACGTTTAATAATATGCGTTTTCTTTCTCCTTTTGCTCCTAACCGCCGTTGGCACCAGGTCCGGGGGTCCGCACCGCATGTTGGCGCAGCAGCAGCCTGAGTTGAACCGCGCGCCATGGTACAAGCCGCCGCAACTTTTCGTCATGACGGGCTTCATTGCCAATACTACAACGGGCGTCTGGGGGCCGGAATACATCGTGAATGGGACGTGGACTCCGGCCAAGCAGGAAGCGGCGCTGCGGGCCTGGGAAAAAACCCTGGGCGACAGCTATGACGCCGAGAAGACCGTTCAGGAGTTTCAGGATGCCGGCGCGACGGGAGTGATCTTCTATGACAAGTGGCACGATGGGCTGGTGAATCATGACACGCACCTTACCGATTTCAAGACGCACCGCGACTTTGTAAAGCCCACACTGGCCGCCCTTCGCAAGCACACCATGGCCGCCGTGGTCTATTACTCCGTGGGGCTGGACAACAACCCGGAAACGAAGTTTCGGGACTGGACTTGCTTGGACGCCCAAGGCAAACCTATGGGTCTGGCTTTTGCGACCGAGTGGAAGTCGTTCCACTCACCTTACCGCCAGTACGTTATTGATCAGTTGACGGAAATTCTGAAAGAAGACGGCACGGTGGACGGCTTCTGGCTCGACCTCTACACGCAGCCAAACCCGATCTCCTACGACCCGTTCACACTTCGCAAATTCAGGGACAGATACCACGTCGCGGCCGGCCAAGCATCGCCGAAGCAGTTCTCTCAGTTCGAACTGGCCACGCTCCGGGACTTCCTGCTGGAGATTCGACAGAAGCTGCAAGCCATTCAGCCGGGTCTCAGTTTTACGTTCAACGGCGCGGGAATGGCCGATGTGGTCGAGCCCGCCCGGGCGCGGCAGGTAGATTCGGTGGTTGACTGGTTCTCGGTTGAAGGCCACACGTGGCCCAACATCGACAGGTCATCGCGCATCATGCATGCCGCAGACCGGCCATGGGAGGAGGGGATCTTGATCAGTTCCTCCTGGTACGTCCCTCCCAGCGACGATGCCCCTGCACCGGTGGAATCCCAATCTGAAGCAGTGGACTTGGCAGCGGCTACCTGGATTCAGGGCGGCAATGCTTACGCGGCCATCACACCGGGCCATGCGGGTGTGTACGATCCGCACGGGGACCTTGCCCTGCTGCGAGCCATGGGGAGTTGGCTGAAAGATAATCGCCCTTGGCTTGTGGACGCGCGTCCCTATGCCGAGATTGGCATCTTGACAGGCCACCCTGCCGATGACGTTGAACACATCCCCGACATGGGCGAACTATGGAAAGCATCTCACGGCTTCCGCCGGGCGGAAGCGGACGGCGATCCTGGCCGCGACACCTCCCATTATTTGCGCAACCTGGGTTACACCACGGAGCGGGTGGGAGGAACATTTTCCCCGCGCAGCTTCGACCTTGCCTCCTATCGAATGCTGCTCTTGCCCGAGACGGCCCTCCTGAGCGACAGCGACGTCGAAGAGGTCAGAGAATACGTCAAAAAGGGCGGCACGCTGCTCAGCTTCGGCCATGGCTCGCTGCTCGACCAGGAAGGGCGCCTGAAGAGCAATTTTGCCTTGGCCGACCTGTTCGGGTGCGAATACACCGGGACTTTAGCAGGATATAAACGGCTGGCGTTCTTGCCTGGATCGGGACTGGCGGCGACTCTCCCGCTGTACCCTGGCGCACTTGCGGTAAAGCCCACGACCGGGAAGGTCCTGGCTCAATGGGAGTACGCCGGCGATTCTCCCGCCATCCTGGAAAACACTTACGGACGGGGGCGCGTGATTTATGTGAGCGCGGAAGAACTAGCCTTCGGCGAGGGCAGCGCACTGCTGGGCGAACTCACTGCCCGCCTGATCGGCGCACCGGCTTTTGAGGTCCAGGGCTCGCGCCATTACGCTCTGCTGGTGAACCGCAAGGGCGACGATCTGCTGTGCTATCTGCTCAACCGCGATACCGCCCCCGCCCCCTACACCCAGGGGCGCCTCCTCAGGCAATCTAGCCTACCACAGCTCGAGACCCCCGAGCCGGTTCGGTTGATCCTGCGCACAGATCAGCTCGGCAACTTCGGATCAGCAGAGCTGATTCCCTCCGGCCAGGTATGGATCAGCCGTCAGAAGGGCTCAATCGAGTTGAACTTCGATGCGTCGCCGTCGGTGACCACGGTGCGGCTCACCCGGCCGTAACGTGGCCCGGCGTTTTTCAGCCTTCACTCGAACACTACCATGACGTGTGGACCCACCTTGGGGATCGTCACTTCGAGCATGTTGCCTCGCGTCTCGACCCGCAGTGGAATGTGATCCGGCCAGACCATTGTGGCTTTCCCACCTACTCCAAAACCCTCCGCGATGTTCACGCGGAGATCGGTGGCCGGAAGGTCAGTTTGCCAATTCACCAAGTGCAGAACGTGGCGGCGCTGGCTCGGCTGCGCGTTCAGGCCGGCCCAGATCTTCTCCGACCCTTTGAGCCGCCACGGCGCATGAGGCGCCAGGTTCCGAACGATCTCTTCCACCAACTGACCGGCCCAGCGCACTCCGGCGCCGTCCGGACCCCAGGCGGAGCGGGCGAAAATGCTCCCACAGAGGTAAACGCATTGGCCCTTTCCAAACTGGCTAACCTGGACCGCGGCGCGTGGGGTGGCGCTGCCCGGTGAATTCATGGGCGTACCCGCGTCATCGATTGCGTAGGCGGCCGCCTGGCCGGCCGTCGCGCGGACCATGACCGAGTCGCCCGGAATAATCAGCGCGGTATGAGGCAGGGAACGAAAAATGGGATGCGACGAACTTGAGGGTGTGATGTAAACGGGTTTCTTATTATCTTCGGTTTGAATTTGATTGCTGGGCGTCTCGTCGATATTCACTCCAAAGACATCCGCCAGCGCGAAGTCCGGCCTGGCATTTCCGTTCTCGTCAAAAAGCGAGGATTCTGCCGTGGCCAAGAGCCTTCCGCCGCCGCTCACGTACTCCCGCACCGCGGCAGTTTGAGCATCGCTCATGCAGCCGGTATTGGGAAGAATGACCAATGCATACGGCTTCAGGAAATCAGGCTGCAGATTCCAGTCCGCAATCACCGCATGCTGGATGTGCAGCGCATCGAGCATGCGCAGCGAGCCCAGCAAGTCGTCTGCGTGGCAACTGCGATCGGAGCGGCCTCTGTAAAACATGGTGGGCTCGCTACTCACGATTCCGACATACTTCAGCGGCTCAGATCCTTTCACGCAGGCCGTCTTTTCCTTGACCTCCTTGAAGATCTCGCCCCAACGATCAATGAAAACGCGGTCGGGTTCGCCGTCGACTGATGTGCGGTCATAGCGATAAGGCATGCCTCCGATGGCGAGAGTACGGCCGATGCGGGCTCGAACCTCGTCCGGATCAAACGGGTCGAGAACCGAAAAGGCGTTATTGAAGGTCACCCGGAACGGCTTGGGGTGGGCAATTCCCTTGGTCCAGTCGGCGTGCTCGCCGCCGCTTCCCGCTTCCGTAAAGGCATAATCCGTTTGCGGGTTAAGATGGGGCGGCTCGGGAACGAAATTTATCCCGCTGTCTCGACCGGGCATGGCGATTTCCGGACCCGGCCCGTTGAACGTGACCTCGACCCTGGGGTCCTGTTCTTTGATCGCATTGCGAAGTTTCTGCCAGTAGCCATCGATCTGCTTGATCTCCCAGCGCAACGTGGCGCGCCAATCCGGGTCACTCGCGAGCGAGGTTGGATAAGGCCGTCCTAAATCCTGCTGAAACTTTTTCTGCGTGAATTCCGACTGCCCGTACTTGATAAAAGTGATGCCGTCGGCGAAGAAGGCATCGCCGCCATAGGCAGGAATGAGTTCGCGGATCACGTCGACATACCAATCCGCCGCAGGAGAGTTCAAATCCGGGTGGTACCCGCCAAAGGCCGCCGTGTAGAGGCTCCCGTCCGGATTCCGCATGCCCCAGTCCCCGTGTTGCTGGATCAGGTAATCCGCCCACATGGTGGGGACGTAGAGCTCCATCGCAATTCCCTTCTGGTGCCCCAGGGTCACGATCTCTTTCAAGTAATCGAAATTAAGTGAAGGATGCCGCACGCCAACTTTGCTGTTGTAGAACATGTATCCCGAGATGGACATGCAGAAGACCATCAGGGAGTCGGAATCAATCTTAATGAGATCCTCAACTTCGCCCGCCGCGCTCAGGTGGGTGTAATCCGAGAGTGGCTTGACGTGCCCCTCGAGTTTGTCGACCCAGTTGAAGTCGAAGCAGTATTCCCGATATGCGCCGGAGAGCTTGGGCCGGGGCGGTTCTGCGTCCGGAGTGGCCGCAGGCGCTCCTTCCGCCCCTGAGTTGACTGCAGCCAAGCGCCTCGAGAAGGCCAGGCTCGAAAGAGCCAGAGCTGAGAACTTTGAAAACTGTCGCCGGTTCATTGCTTCCTCATTTCTAAAAAATGACTCATACCCGTCGGCTGACGGGCACTCGGAGACCATGAAAAGGCCCGTTCCAGTTCGTAGGGGGACGGCTTGCCGTCCCCTGGCTGGATCGATCTTGGACCATCCGGGGTAGGGCAAGCCCTACCCCCACCACCTTTTCAAAGCAGATATGCCGAGTAAGCTACCCCTCCAAAACAAAAACCGAGTGGACATCCAGTATGGGAAGATCGATCTCCACCGAGTCCCCGCGCTTGTTCATTTTGAGCGCTCGTGTCGTGGGATGGATCTGTCTGGCAGCTACGGGCTTGAAGAACGATGCGTCAACGAACAGCGTCCCCCCCTTCAGCGGATTCACTTCGCCCTGCAAGAGAGGAACGGTCCTGTTGATCTGGTGCACCACGAGCATGTTCTTGCCGCGCTTTTTGTAGAACGTGGTGCCCACGCCGCGGCGGTTCGCGAGGCCAACTCGCAGCGGGGGATTCTTCAGGTTTGATTGCAGCAACTGACGATGAAACTCCAGCGGCCACTGGTAGTCGTTGTTGATCATGCCATACAGATCGAAGCTGGCATAAATCACCTTGCCTTTTCCGTGCGCTCTCTCCAGGAGAGCGGGAAATTCCGTTGTTTTTGCCGGCGGGGGCGGCTCCCAGTTCACCCAGCATTGCTCGTTCTCATCCTCATCTTTACACCATACGGTGGAAGGAAGAATGTGAGTTGCAAGAACCTTGGTTCCGGACCGCGCCTTGACCGCCACGAAAGGCGCGCGCACCACCAGGGTAGTATCCGGCAGACTTTTCCACATCGCGTCGTCGGAGCGGTGAAGATAGCTTCCCCACAAGTTGTTTTTGTAAGTGTCGAAAACCTTCTCGAAGTCGCATCCCATGAGGTCAGCCAACGCGAAGTTCGCACGGACTTGCCCGTCGGCGTCCCTGGTGCCGGTTTGGCCCGTGACGATGAGCAAGCCACCCGATTCGACATACCGTCCAAAGGCGTCTGCATCGCTCGAGGACAAACAGATGACTTCCGGCAGTACCACAGCCTGGTAAGCCGCAAGACGCTCCAGGCTCCAGTCCGGGAGGATGTCGGAAGGAAACTGCGAATATGTGGCGGCTTCCATTGCGCCGCGAAGCACGTCTCGAACGTCGGAGTGGCAGTTGAAGCGTGTGTTGGCGCTGAATAAGACGGCCGCACAGGGCACGGAGTCACGATCCGTCAAGTAGGGTTGAACCTTCTCGATGTCCTTGTAGCCGGCGCCCATCTCGCGAAACCACAGCGAATCCAGGACGCCGTCCTGCCGCATGGTCTCCGAGTACATGAAAGCCCGGCAACCCTGGGCCGCGATCATGGCGCTCTCAACCCGGAATACCGACGCGGGCGAAGGATCGTAGACCCAGGCGACCAGGCCGGGGCCGATCTGCGGCAGCTTACCGGTGCCCCGAGCAAACATGGCGGAATGATAGTTGCCGGCGAACGGCTCGGCAAAGGTGTAGTCGAGCAGGTCCATCATTTCCTTGCGGAAGTCCAGGTGGCCTCCGTTGACGGTCATGGCGGCTTTTGAACCGAGCCCCCGCACGGTGGCGATGGCATCCTTCACAAAGCCGAGTTGGGTGGTCTGGTAGAGGAACTCGTCCGTCTCGCGCCAGTCACGGTCTGCGGCAGGGCCGCGCGGGATTTCGTGGCCGTAACGGGACCGATAAAGTTCTGAACACGATGCGCAATAGCAGAGTGGCTGGCCTACGATGTCGAGAAAAATGCCGTCGGGATTGTAACCCTTTACGATTTCAGTCAACTGATCGAGGACGTATTTGCGGTAAGGCGTGTTGATGCACACCCAGTGAAATTGCCCCTGGGAGTGCGAAACCCCTCCCGGTTCGACGCGGCGGTTCTTGCCGTTTTCGTCCAGGAGCGCCCATCCCGGGTGATTGAGGACCGCCCAATCGTCGAACCCGATGCAGTAATAAGCATGGAAGGCAATTCCCTTTTGGCGGAGGCGGTCGCTGAACGCCTTCACAAAATCAACTTTCAGGCCGGGATGCATGTGTCCTATCTTGGTTGGGTAGTAGGCTTCACCATGATGCCCCTTGCAGAAAACCCAGACGTGATCGAGGTCGGCTTCCTCGTAAAGGCGAAACCACTGGTCGGGGTCGAAGTTCTGATAGGTGATCGCGGGAGGATCCGGTGAATGGTGATCCACGATATACCCGCGGTATTGGTTTTCAAGGCTGGGCGGCGCGGGATTCGCGGGCGCGACACTTTCCGTCGCGGCATAGGCGGCGTGTTCTCCCCCGGACTCCGTAAACTCCCGCACCAAGCGACAAGAACCCCACAGTGTCAGCAACGTTGAATTGAACGCTCGACGATCCATCGCTCTCCCTCCCGCAAAAACATGACCTCGATGTTGAGATACGAATCCAGGCCGTTCCCTGGGCCCATCGCCGGATTGCTTCCTGCCGGTTTCAAGGCCCCGTTTCGCTACATCGAGCCGAATATTGTCTGTCAACTCGAGGGAATGTGAAAGACAAATGTGATCGCGGACCAACCCCTGGTCCCTGGGTAGCCTCAGATACACACGACTCGGGTGAAGAATCAGTAGATCAGTTTCAGCGAGAGTTGAATTTGGCGGGAAGTCCCTGCGGTGTGATTGATGACCCCGAAGCCCGAACCCCGCAAAATGTTCACGGGCAGCCCGAAGTTCACCAGGTTGAAAGCGTTGAAGAACTCGGCGCGGAACTCCAGGGAGGCGGGCTCAGAACGCGCTCGGCTGCCCAACGTGGTGTCTTTGATCAAAGCGATGTCGAGATTGTGAAAACCCGGTCCAAAGAAAGTGTTTCGTCCCAACGATCCGAAGCGGCCCTGGTTGGGCCCGGTGCCGCCAGGAACATCAATCGGGATGGAAAAGAAGGAAGGGTTGTTGTCGCCCCGGCCGAAGTAGTCCTCCCGAACCGTGCGGCTGGTAGAGAAGACCGGAACTGCAACCTGATCGGGCCGGTCGGCCCCCGCTGAGCCCACGCCAGTCTGTTGAATGCCGGAATAAACCGAGAACGGCGAGCCCGAAGTCAGGGTCGAAATGTTGAGGACTTGCCAGCCCGAGAGCAGTTTATTCCCCAGGGGGCGGAGAAATTCCACCCGTTCGAACGGCAAGATCTGAATGATGCTCGCCGAAAACGCCTGAGCGATGTCAAAAGTTGAGGGGCCTTTGTCGGCGCCAGAATTCCAGGGGTTCTGCGGCAAGGTTTGGAGGACCGTCCCGGTGGTTCCGGTGAAGCTGAGTGGCTCGGCGCTGGAATCGTCAAGAGCTTTGCCGAAAGTGTAGTTGGATTGAAAGCCCAGTCCCAGCCGGGCAGAGTTCTTGGTCGCGGAGACCTGGAGGGCGTGGTAAGTCGAGTGGGAAGGCATGCCGATCAGATATTCCTGACCGTAGCCGCCCAACACCTGGCCGCTGCTATTAAACTGCGTGAAGCGCGCGAACTGGGGGGAAGCGCCGGCGTAGCTGTTGGGGCTGAGCACACCGGGAAGCTTCGCCCCTAAGGTGGCAACATAGGACGCGTTGATTACCACGTCTTTAAACGTCCGTTCAAGCCCTGCCGTGTAGCTCACAATGTAGCCTGGGGGAAGGTTGGGTGACATGCCAAACACCAGGAGCGGCTGCGCTTGGTGGCCCGGCGTCAGCGCGGAAAGGTCCGCCTGGAAGCGCGCTACGTCCAGCAGGGTGTTAGGTGCGACGTCGTTCGTGCGGCCCGTGGGAAACGCCAACTGCCCCGAGGTCGTGTAGACGGGAGGTAACTGGAGCGTCATCACGGCGTCTTCAAAAGGCACGGGCGTGGCCGGCGAAGCCGTGAGATTGGGACTAACGATGAAGGGGAAGACACCAGTCAGGACGTTTTCTATCCCGAGAGTAGGGAGGTGCGTGGTGATCCCGCCACCCACGCGCAGCACCGTTCCGGGCGCGGCCCGCCATTCTGCCGTCAACCTCGGCCCCCACCCGCGCAGATCAAGTCCGTAGGGGGGCTGAGGGTCAAGAACCATAATCTGCCGCGCTCCGGGTTCCCAGGCGGGCACGTCTTTGCCCTCGGCATCCACAATCCGGAACGTCGAGGTGCGCCGCTCAGCTTCCTGAAGGGGGAGGTTCACTTCGTAGCGCAGACCATAGTTGAGCGTGAACTGCGGCGTGACCTTCCAGGTGTCCTGGAAGAAAAAGTTGTAAGCCTTGCGGCGGATGGCCACAGCATCAAAATCATTGCCCTGCGGAGTAAGCGCCAAGGCCGCCATGGTGTTGTAGGAAAAGGGGGTTGCGGTGAGAAATCCACTGAGTGTGTCCGGAAGGGGGGCGCCTGCCTGAATATCGTGCTGGCCAGTCTCTGAGGGGATTTCCGCCGGGGCGTACGCGACGCCACCCCCAAAAACGTACTGACCGTTGGTGTTCACTCCGTAAAGAGCGGTGTCGTGGTTGGAGCGGAACTCCACTCCAAATTTCAGTGTGTGGGTTCCGTGCACGTCGGTAAAGTTCTGGCGAACCTGATAGACGTTTCCGTAAAAGCCCATCACGCTCCCGGACGCCGAGTTAAACGCTTCGTAAAGACTATCTGCAAACGTTATTCCCGGCTGCGTGTGATTGTGGGGAAGAAAGAGCGGCGTGCTGCGAATGTAACCGAGCGAAGTCTCGGACGTGAAATTGGTCGATACTATGCGCGTGTAGTTTAGCCCCAGGCTGCGCTGGTAGTTAATGAAGGTGGTGGCAAAACTCGGATTGATGGCTGACTGGTCGGGATTGGTCAGTGGGCCGTTCACATTGTCGAGGCTGAAGCGGGCAAAAAACTGACTCTGGTCAGAAATGCGATGGTCAATACGCAGGGAAAATTGGTCGCTGTCCGTCGTGACCCTGGAAGGGGTGGCGTAGGTGCGCGGCCCAAAGGGCCCTTGCGGATCGTTGGGCAAAGGATAGCCCGCCAGGATGGGCGCCATCATCGGATTAACCGGCACATAGAGCGTATCGCGCGGGAATGCTGTCGTGTCCACACCCTGGCGCTCTGCCTGTGTCGGCACCGAGAGCACCTCCGTCGCGCCCAACACCTGGCGGAACCCCTGATACTGCCCAAAGAAAAAGGTCCTGTCGCGGCCCTGGTAAATTCCCGGTAGCGTGACCGGCCCCCCCAGTGTAAAGCCGAATTCGTTGCGCCGGAAGGGCGGAATGCGGCCGGGGTTGGCCAGAGATCGCTGATCGAAGAAATTGCGCGCATCGAAGTCCGAGTTGCGCACAAATTCAAAAACCGAGCCGTGCAGCAGGTTGGTCCCTGCCCTGGTCTTGATGTTGGTGAAGCCGGCAGCGCCGTGGCCGATTTCCGCAGGCATCACCCCGGAAAGAGACTCTATTTCCTGTACTGCGTCCACGTTGAAGTTTGTGAACGTGGCGCCACCCGTTTCTGGATCGGTGATGTCCACGCCATCCATGGCAAAGACGGCGTTGGCGCCGCGCTGGCCATTCACGGCGAATTGCTGGGTGAAATTCGCCGTGCCATTGGTATCCGTCATGGTGCCGGCCGCCAGCAGCAGCAGTTGACTGAAGTCGCGCTTGTTCAGGGGCAACTTCGAAACTTCCTGGCTGGAAAGCTTTTCACGACCGCTCGCTTGGGTTTGCCCTCCTGTCGCTGCCGTCTGGAGAACCAGCCATCCACCGGCCACGACAACCTGCACGACAGAGTTCAGATGGTCACCCGGCTGGATCTTCAGCAGTTCCCGCGAGGCGGTCGTCTTGCGATGCCAGCGGACAACTACCGCATAATTCCCCGCCAACACTTCGGAAAAGATGAAAGCGCCTTGCGCATCTGCAGTGGTGGTCAAGGTGCGATCTGATGCGGTTTCACGCAGTTCGACCTGCGCGCCAGCCATGACGTTTCCCCGGGCATCGCGCACTGTGCCGTGCCAGGAGGCAGGAGCGACCTGCGCGGGAGCTGAGACAGATACTGCCCACAAAACAACGCTAAGACTGATTAGGAAGGATTTGAATTTCGACAGTCTCAAGAGATTTGAACCCTACGGGCCGGAATAGGGCAGGCACGACCGGGCGTCGTTGCGCACCCACTCAGGAGCAGCCTGATTTCAGGACGCAATAAGATTGCGCCCGAGGGGTGGGCTTCGTCAAGCACCGAGCGGACCGAGCACTCGTAATGGGGCATGCCCGTTGGAACTGCGGCGGGCAAGTTCCCGAACACAGTTGGAATGAGCACCTAAGCACGGCTGCAACCAGGAAGCGATATGAGCGGCGTACCGCCGGTTCCGTGCCCGGGGACGCCGCTCGACCTCTCCGGCGCTTCCCGCTCGCGCCCATCGAAGCTGGCGACCCTTTGTACGATCCGGAATGCCGCGACTGCTGCTGTCGCTGCATGCCCCGGCGGCTGTCCGGGGGCTTCTTCTTCCATTGCGGCCATGTGTACCAGCGGAATGACCCTGAGTTCTGGCTGGCCGAGGAATCTCCCCACAGGCTCTACACCAATCAGAGCCCCGATTATCGGCCAAACTTAATCCGCATCCGTTCATAGCGTAGCGCGACCGATCCATTCGAGTAGGACTTGCATTCTGTCAGCCTGAAGTCGCGCTGCGGGAACTTGCCCGGGAAGCCGGGGACGCCATCGCCTAACAGCAGGGGACCAACGCCGATGAAGAGTTCGTCCACCAAATCCTCTCGCAGGAAACTTCGAGCCAATTCGCCCCCACCTCCTAGATAGATGTCTTTCCCCGGGCGGCGTTTGAGCTTTCTCACAAAGGTTGTCAGAGATCCACTCACGACTTCGAACCACTCGCGTTTGCCCGGCTTCCATCGCCGGGAAATTACGTAGTAGGCCATGCCCGGCGTGTCGGGCATCTCGCCACTCTTGCGCAATTTCGCCACGGCTGCTGCGGTCTTGCGGCCCATGACAGTGGTGTCGACCTTGGCGAAGAAGTCCGCCATCAACTTCTCACCCTCTTTGTCCATGACCAGAAAATCGATAGCGCCGTTCCGCCGCGCAATATAGCCGTCGATGCTGATTCCGAATCCCAGGATGACTTTTCGTGGCATGCCCCGATTGTAAATGGGCGTTCACTCACCGTCAATGCACATTCATGAGCGTACCGTAAATAAACATAAACTTCGTTGCGAGTTTCATGCCACCGACTCAGTTTCCGGAAAACTCTCGCTCCAGGGAGTACGAAGGCGGCGTCAAGCCGCCGCACTCCAAAGTCACATTCCAAAGGTATGGTGCGCGGATTAGATTTCGTGTAAGGTAAGGTGATTCCACCCGGAGGTGACCCTTGTCGACGGTACTCGAAGCCGCGCCGGTCGCGGCAGAACCAACCCGCACTCGCCAGCCCGTCGTGCGCAACGTCGCCGTGGACGCATACCGCGGCCTCGTGATGCTGCTGATGATGGGTGAAGTGCTGCAGTTCTCTCGCATCTCACAGGCTTTTCCGGCGAGCTGGTTCTGGAAAATCCTGGCCTTTAACCAGACGCACGCCGAATGGGCGGGCTGCTCCCTGCACGACCTGATCCAGCCGGGGTTTTCGTTCCTGGTAGGCGTAGCATTGCCTTACTCAATTGCCAGCCGCATGGCGAAAGGCGCGACCTTCGGCAAGCTGTTGGCACACACGGCCTGGCGAGCGCTGGTGCTCATCGCGCTGGGCATCTTTCTGCGGTCCATGAGCAGCACGCAGACCAACTTCACCTTCGAAGACACGCTCACCCAGATAGGACTCGGCTATGTGTTTTTGTTTCTGCTCGGTTTCCGCTCCCCGCGCTTTCAATGGACCGCCCTTGCTGTGATTTTGTTCGCCTATTGGCTGGCCTGGGCGCTCTACCCCGCGCCGGGCCCGGGATTCAACTGGCAGGCTGTCGGAGTGCCGGCGAATTGGACTCATTTCTACACGGGGTTCGCGGCCCACTGGAACAAGAACAGCAATTTGGGGCAAGCCGTTGATCTTTGGTTTCTTAACCTGTTCCCGCGCCCCAAGCCGTTTGCTTATAACGACGGTGGATACTTGACGCTCAGCTTCATTCCTACCCTGGGCACCATGATTCTGGGCTTGATTGCCGGCCAATGGTTGCGCGCCTCCGCGCCTCGCATTCCCATGAAACGGTTGTTGCTCGCCGGCGTCATCGGCATCGCGGCGGGCCTCTTGCTGCACGTCACCGGCATCTGCCCGGTCGTGAAGCGCATCTGGACGCCCAGTTGGACGCTCTTCAGCGGGGGAGCTTGTTTCCTGTTTCTGGCGGGTTTCAGTTGGGTGATCGAGGTAAAAGGCTACAAAAAGTGGTCGTTCTTCCTTGTGGTCATTGGAATGAACTCGATCGCCGCGTACCTCATCGCGCACCTGTTTGAGGATTTCATCGTAAGTTCCTTCCACATCAACCTGGGCCAGCACGTTTTCCAGATTTTCGGGACAGCTTATGAGCCTTTGACGCAGGGCGTGTTCGTACTGTTCACGTATTGGCTGATTCTCTTATGGATGTATCGGAGGAAGCTGTTCTTGAAAATCTAACGGAGAGGTGTCAGATGCAGGGTGCCGGGTAGCTCTACCCGGCACCTGACAGCTATTGCATCAGCCGCACCAGTGCTCGCGTCACCGTGCCTGCCACGTCTTCACCCGCAGAGTTAACCTCGCCGTACCAGCGGTCTTTTTTGTTCTGCAGCCAAGGCGGCTGGTTATCCCACTCGGCTTTGGGGATGATGTAGCCGAGTTCATCGTTAGCCAACCCAAAGATAAACTGATAACGGCTGTGCAGGTGGGCGCGCAGGGTGGGCTCGAACGGCGCGTCGGGGAAATCAGCGCCGGGGTACCTCGCGAAGCCACCGTTGACGAGCTCGGGGTAAATCTCACCCGGAACTGTCGTGATCTCCGCCATCAGATCGCCGTTGCTGAGCATTTGGACGTAGTCAACTTCCGTCTGAAGATCGTGTCCGGTGTTGCATTGGAGCTTGCCGATGCCGGGCAATTCCTTCTCGGCGGTCGCTGTATCGATTTTTCCGTCCGTGTAAAGCGGCTTCCGGTCTTTGTAGATATGGAGCGCGCCGGCGGCGCGAAAGCGGTCATTATCCAGGGGCGCGTAGACCACCGCCTTGCGAATCACCAACGCATCCACCGGCGCCTCCTGCCCGTTCTTCAATGCGCGTACGGCGAGTTCGCCGATCAGGTTGCCGAACAGTTCGGCCTTTTTCCAAGTCCCATCTTTGGCCACCCGGCCCGTTTCCGGATCTTGCAAGGCTACATCATCGCCGAGCGTCGAGAGCAGACCGCCAATCGAACCCTGGAAGAAAACCGCTGTGCCGCCCTCGTGGCTCTCGATGTACTGGCAGAGCCAGTGAGGATAGTCTGCCGAGATCAGTGTGTTGCGGCCGCCCAGCGTTTCCGGGTGGTCGCTCCAGTTCACCAGTGTGGCAATGGGGTGTTTGTCAGCCGTTGCCGTTAACTGCATGACGAAAAGATACGGGTCCTTCACGTAGGGGGGACGCGAGTCGCTTTGCAGCAGGGCCAGCAGCGGATGGTCGTCCCGGGCCAGCGCCATGCGTGCGTCCTGCATCGAGTGAACAGCCTGGAGGGCCGTGGAGGCGATGCGGTCGTCCAGCCACTCCATGTACTTCTCCTCCACGCCGCTCTGAAACGGCGTCGGCCCCCAAAGGCCCATGGTGTCCGGCCCCTCGTGATCGTGCGAAGAACCCACAATCACCTGCGTTACGTCGGGAGCCTGGGCCTTGACCTTTTCGCGAACCTTGAGCACGTCGTCATAAAACAGGCCAATGACGTCCGCCTCGCACAGAGCCAGCGTCTGGCCGCCGGCGCCAAGCGCCAGGCAGCGAACGTAAAGATCATCGTGCACGCCAGTGGCGACGCGATTGTTGTCGAACCCGGCCATGTAGACTTTGGCGGTCTTTACATCCGGCGTGATCGTCGCCTTGGCGGCTCCGGCCGTGAGGGCCGCGGCGCGCAGGACGCCGGCTCCCAAACTTGAGAGTGCCAGAGCAATCAATGCCAAGCTGCGCAAGGATGAGCGCATGATGGGTGCCTCGAACGAATGAATTGAACTCCGCTTCCAACGAGGACCAACGCTAACACGCCCGCCCGGCGATTTTCAAGCCGCAAAAAATGCTTGACAAGCTATGCTTAATATAGTAGGCTACTAAAACTGCAGGGTACTCTTGTCGAGGCCGGACCACGCATGCCGACGAGGCCGTCATCGGGCGTCTCAGCTCGCCAAAATGTCATTGCCTCCCTTTACTCCGACGGCTTAAAATACCTCAGTTCGAACAATCAAACCGGGAATGTTATTGAAAACAAAGAAGCGGCGGTAATTCACGAGCCACTGCGGAACCGAGAGGAAGGACTGATGAAACGTGGATGCGTGGTGCTCTCACTTTTTATCGTATGGGGCGGCGTCTGTTTCGCCCAGAGCTCGGGGCCGCTGTTGCTCCAGAGTCCAACCCTGAGCAAGACCCAGATCGCCTTCGCATACGGCGGCGACATCTGGATTGCGGATCGCGATGGCGGCGACGCTCGCCGCCTGGTGACGGGGACGGGACTGGAAAGCCGGCCGCTGTTTTCTCCCGATGGGGCATGGGTGGCTTACACCGGCGACTATGACGGCAACGAAGACGTTTACGTAGTGCCCGCGGCGGGCGGCGAGCCGCGCCGCTTGACTTACCACCCCGGCACGGACGTAGCAGTGGGATGGACACCAGACGGCAAGAACGTTTTGATCCGTTCCACGCGCAGCAGCTACTCGCGCTTTGAGAAGCTCTTCACGGTCCCTATCGAAGGCGGGTTCCCGACCGAGTTGCCTCTACCCATGGGAGTGCAGGGCTCGTATTCCGCCGACGGCTCAAGGATCGCCTACGTGCCAAGCTGGAATCGTCGCCTGGGGGCGGGCCCGGCGTATATCGCCATCAAGCATTATCGCGGCGGGCATACGGCGGCCATCTGGACTGCCAACCTGTCGGACTCGAGCATCGTGAAAGTGCCACGCCAAAACTCGAACGACTTCAATCCCATGTGGGTTGGCGACAAGATATATTTCCTCTCCGACCGCAACGGTCCCGTCACCCTCTTCGCCTACGATACCCGCACCAAAGAAGTGAAAGAGTTGTTGAAGAACGACGGCTTCGATTTCAAGTCGGCGGGGGTGGGGCCGGGAGCCATTGTCTACGAACAACTCGGATCGCTGCACCTTTACGACCTGGGCACGGGCAAAACGAAAACAGTTGAGGCGCGTGTGTCAGGCGATTTGCCGCAAGTGCTGCCACATTTCGAGAAGGTGGAAAAGCAGATCCTCTCGTCCAACATCTCACCCACCGGGCAGCGCGCCGTATTCGAAGCGCACGGTGAGATCCTGACGGTTCCCGCCGAAAAGGGCGACATCCGCAACCTTACGAACAGCCCCGGGGTCGCGGAGCGCGACCCGGCGTGGTCGCCGGATGGCAAATCCATCGCCTATTTCTCGGACGAATCCGGCGAATATGCGCTTCAGATCATCAGCCAGGATGGCCTGGGTGCAGTGCGAAAGATCGATCTGGGCCGGCCGCCTTCCTATTTCTACTCGCCCATCTGGTCGCCCGACAGCAAGAAAATCGCATACAGTGACAAGCGGTTGAATCTCTGGTATGTGGACGTTGACCGCCCAGCTCCGGTCAAGGTGGATACCGACCTTTTCGATTCCCCGCTGCACCAGTTTGATACGGCGTGGTCGCCCGACAATCGCTGGTTGGCCTACACGCGGCAACTGCCCAGCCACCAACGCGCGGTGTTTGTCTACTCCCTCGAAGAACGCAAGGCGACGCAAATTACCGACGGCATGAGCGATGCGCTCTACCCCAACTTCGACAAGAACGGGAAATATCTCTACTTTACGGCCAGCACGAACATGGGCCTTGCTACCGGCTGGCTCGATATGACCAGCATCGACCGCCCTGTTTCGCGCGCCGTCTACGTCGCCGTGCTGCGCAAAGACCTGCCTTCCCCGATTGCCCCGGAGAGCGATGACGAAAAAGCGGAAGAGAAGAAAGACGATAAGACCGGCCAAGCCGCCGACCAGAGCAAGAACAAGGACAAAGACAAAGAGAAGAAGGAGCCCGTCGAGGTCACGATTGATTTTGAAAACCTCAGCCAGCGTATCCTCGCTCTGCCGATTCCAGAGCGTAACTACCTGGGATTAACAGCGGGCAAGGAAGGAATCCTGTGCCTCGTGGAAGGTCCGCAACTGGAATCAGAAGGTCTGCCCCGTTTGACTCTGCAACGCTTCGATCTGAAAACGCGCAAGACCGAAAGGCTGATTGAGGGCGTGCAAGGTTTCGTACTCTCAGACAACGGCGAGAAGATGCTCTACCGCCAGGGCGAACACTGGTTTATAGCTGCCGCCGACAAGCCACCCAAGCCAGGAGACGGGCAGCTCAAAACTGCGGACATGGAAGTCCGCGTTGACCCTCACGCGGAGTGGAAGCAGATGTTCCACGAGATCTGGCGAATCGAGCGTGACTTCTTCTACGATCCGCACTATCACGGGCTGGACCTGAAGGCGGCGGAGGCGGCCTACGCGCCTTTCCTGGCCGGCGTGTCAAGCCGCGCGGATCTTGATTACTTGTTTGATGATATGTTGGGTAATATCAACGTCCTGCATATGTATGTGGGCGGTGGGACGCAGCCCGAACTCCAGACCGTGAAGGTGGGCTTGCTCGGAGCCGATTACTCCTTGGAAAACGGCCGCTACCGTTTCGAGCGCATTTTCAGCGGCGAGAATTGGAATCCGCAATTGCACGCGCCCCTTACCCAGCCGGGCGTCAACGTAAGGCAAGGCGAATATTTGTTGGCCGTCAACGGGCGCGACTTGCACACTACGGACGAGATCTACAGTTTCTTTCAGGAGACGGCCGGCAAACAGGTGGTGTTGAGAGTCGGTCCAAATCCTGACGGCAGCGGCGCCCGCGATGTGACCGTAGTTCCGGTTGACAATGAGACGGCGCTGCGCAACCTCGACTGGATCGAGTCCAACCGCCGCAAGGTGGACCGGATGAGCGGAGGCAAACTCGCCTACGTCTATCTGCCCAACACGGCCGGAGCCGGTTACACGAATTTCAACCGCTACTATTTTGCGCAAGTGGGCAAAGCAGGCGCGGTCCTCGACGAACGCTTCAACGGCGGCGGCGACCTCGCGGACTACATCATCGACTACCTGCGCCGTCCCGTGATGAGTTTTGTCTTGACGCGAGAAGGCGAGACCTACTCTGAGCCGCAAGAGGCCATTTATGGACCGAAGACGATGATCGTTAATGAATTCGCGGGTTCCGGCGGCGATGCCATGCCTTGGTACTTCCGCAAGGCCGGGATCGGCCCTCTGGTTGGCACCCGCACCTGGGGCGGGCTGGTCGGCATCGGCGGGTATCCGCAACTAATGGACGGCGGCTTCGTGACCGCTCCGCGCTGGGCCATCTACGGAACCAAAGGCGAGTGGGAAGTGGAGAACCACGGCATCGCGCCAGACATCGAGGTTGAGCTTGATCCTAAGCTTGTCCGCCAAGGCCACGACCCTCAACTCGAGAAGGCGGTCGAGGTGACGATGGAAGCGCTCAAGAAGAACCCGTCGCCCACATACAAGAAGCCGGCCTATCCGAATTACCATCCGCACGTGCCGGCGGCAGGCAGTGGGCAGTAGGCAGATGGGCAGGCGCCAGCAGGGAGCGCTCGCGCGACGGGCCGATTGAGAAGGTGAATCACCGGAGGGTGCGGTGAGGGTATTGTCGTGACGTTCACGAAACGCCTTCGCGAGGGAGTGCGTCGCAGCGAGATCACTTGCAGTGTCCGATTCTGGACGCGCCCTCACGTCAGAGTTGGCGCGCGTTACCGCATGGAAGAAGGTGAGATCGAAGTAGATTCAATCGAACCGATCGGATTTCCGGACATTACCCCAGCTTTGGCCCGTGAGTCCGGATTCCTTGGCGTCCTCGATCTGCTAAAGGTTGCAAAACACGGCTGCGGGGAAAACATCTATCTGGTCAGGTTTCACTTCGTGCCCCCTCGCAGCAAACGAACACGCCAGAGCTCGTAGGGGAACCAGCGAGTCGGCGAGGTATGACAGATTCGTGGAGTTATCACACAGGCCCCTGAGAAGAGGGTCGCCTGCATCACTGCCCAACCCCGAGCTGCGTCAGCATGAACGCGTAATCAAACGCGATCTCCTTCAGATAATCATAACGCCCCGAAGAGCCGCCGTGTCCCGCCGCCATATTGGTCTTAAGCAGCAGAACGTTATTATCTGTCTTGAGGGTACGCAGTTTAGCAACGTACTTTGCGGGTTCCCAGTACATCACCTGGCTGTCATTGAATGAAGTTTTCACCAAAATGGCCGGGTAGGCGCCTTCTTTCAGGTTGTCGTAGGGCGAGTATCGGAGCATGTAATCATACGCAGCCTTCTCATTCGGGTTGCCCCATTCCTCATATTCCGTAACCGTCAGCGGCAGTGACGCATCCAGCATCGTATTCATCACGTCCACAAAGGGCACGTGGGCAACCACAACCTTGAATAGATCCGGGCGGAGGTTCGTGACCGCGCCCATTAACAGGCCGCCGGCCGAACCGCCTTCAATGACGATCTTGTTGCGGGCCCCGTATTTATTGGCCACCAGGTATTCGGTGCAATCGATGAAGTCGGTGAAGGTATTCATCTTGTTCATCATGCGCCCGGCATCGTGCCAGGGCTTGCCGAGGTCCCCACCGCCTCGAATGTGCGCGAAGGCCATCACGAAGCCGCGGTCGAGCAAGCTCAAGCGATTTGAGCTGAAAGTGACCGGTAGCGGGAAGCCGTAGGAGCCGTACCCGTAGACGTAGAGTGGATTCGACCCATCCTCCTTTTTCATGTCCTTGCGATAGACCACAGAGATGGGGACCTTGGTTCCGTCTCGCGCGGTCGCCCAGAGCCTTTCGGAGTTGTACCTGGAAGAGTCGTATCCACCCGGCACCTCGTTCTGCTTGAGCAGCGTGGAAGTCTGCTTTTCCACGTCGTAGTCAAAGACCGAAGGCGGCGTCAGCAGCGACTGGTAAGCATAGCGAAAGAGTTTGGTCTTGAATTCGCGATTGGTCTGCGGAGAGGCAGTATAAACGGGTTCGGGGAACGGAATGCGCTCCTTGGCGCCGGTGGCCAGACTCACGATCGTGAGTTGCGGCAATCCTTGTTCGCGCTCGAAGAGAACATAGAAGTCCTGGAATGCCTCGAATGCCGATAGCATCACGCCCTCGCGCACTGGCACAACTTCTTTCCAATTCACTTTGCCGGGATCGTCCACGGACGCGGAGACCAGCCGGAAGTTGCGGCCCTTGTCATTGGTGCGAATGTAGAAGTGGTCCCCCAGGTGGTCCGCGTAGTATTCGACATCCTGCTCCCGCGGCGCGAGCAGCTTCCATTCCCCAGTGGGATTTGCCGCATCCAGATAGCGGACCTCGGAAGTGGTGTGGCTGGCGGAAGTCAAGAAGATGTATTTGCGGCTGCGCGACCTTTCGGCTCGAATGTTGAAGCGTTCATCCTTCTCTTCGTAGACAAGCTCATCGCTTCCAGCGGCGCTCCCCAGCGTGTGCCGGTACAGACGGTATTGCCGTTTGGCGTGATCTTCGATCGTGTAGAAGAGCGTTTGGCTGTCGGCTGCCCACACCAGCGATCCCGTTTTATCCGCCGTGTCCGGCAAATCCTTGCCCGTGTGCAGGTCGCGCACGTGCATGCGATATTGCCGGAAGCCGGTATTATCCGTCGAATAAGCCAGCCGGTTGCCGTCGTCGCTCACCTCGAAAGTTCCCAGCGACATGAACTTCTCACCTTTGGCAAGCTCATTCACATCCAAGATGATCTGCTCGGCCGCGCCTACGCTTCCCAGCTTTCTGCCCACGATCGGGTACTGCTTTCCCGCTTCCCAGCGCGAATAATAGAAGTAGCCGCCTTCTTTGTAAGGCACGTTGACGTCCGTCTCCTTGACGTGGCTGAGCATCTCGTCATAAAGCGCCTTTTGCAGGGCTTCTGTGGGCTTCATGACGGAATCGGTGTAGGAGTTCTCGGCCTCGAGATGCCGCGCCACTTCAGGGTTCGATTTCTCGCGCAGCCAATGGTAATCGTCGGTCAAGTTTCCTCCGTTGATGTGGTTCTCTGTATGGAGTGTCTTAGCCACCGGTGGAGCAACCTCATCTGCCGCACTCGACGGCGTTCTTTGCGCCGCAACAACAATTATCGCAGTAACGACCAGAATCGAATAAGCAAGTTTTTTCATGGCTGGCCTCGAGGGTAATCTGAAGGCCGATTCTATAATGAATCGGTCGTGCGAGCATAGTGCGCCGTCAAGCGCCGGTCAGGACAATGACCAAAAACGCTCCACCACAGAGTGCACGGAGTCAACCGGAGAAGTTCACCTCCGTGGGCACTGTGATTACTCTGGTGAAGCTTTTGTTTGCAGAGTACGAAGAGGGCTGTCTCTTCGGGATTCGCCCGCTTTATTCCCAGTCCCCGCAGGAGCGCGAGTATTAGTTCGGCTTTCCAGCGCTCCAACGGATGGCGTCCTGAACGAGTGTGTGGTAGAGCGGGTAGAGGTGCGCCGTTTCGCCATGGCCGAGTTCGATGTATACGACGCGCGATTTTGCATAAGGACTGATCCACGCCACCGGACCGTCGCTGGTGGGATTGTCGGTGCGGAGCAGCACTTTGACCTCCGGCGAGATCCACATTCCCTTGTAAGTCTCATCCCACAAGTGCATCGCCCCCAGGCGCGCCGTGATGGGGTGCTTTCCCACAACCTTGACGCATTGTTCCTGACCGTGCAGATAAGTGGACGCGGGCATGCTGCCGTCGGGCTTCAACAGGTACTTTCCGCCCACCACCTCCTTGTACCACCATTCCCAGTTCTGGTAATCCGCAATGGCATGGTGGAGCACCACTATTCCCTTCCCGCTTTCCACAAAGTCCCGCAAATGGTTCTTCTCGGTTTCGCTGATTTCATTCGAGAGATCGTAAAGGACGAGCACGTCATACTTGTTCCGGATGTCTTCGCGGAAAGCCTCGTGGTTCGAAACGGCATGGTCCCACTGCAGATCCTCCGTCCCCTCAAAGACCGTGTAGAAAGTTGTCGGGTACTCGTGCCCGCCTGTCACCACGAGCAACCGCAAGGGCTTCGGTCCGACTTTCGCGGCGCCGGCATCGGGAGGCAGCGTGACGGCACCCGAGGCCGCCCATTCGGTTCCCCGCAAAAACGTGTTCACGAATCCAGTCTCCTGCATGGCGGCAACATCGTGGCCAAGCGCCATGTACAGGGTCCGGCCCTGGCCGTAATTCACCGTCCAAATCATCGGCTCGTCCTTGCCGGTTCCGCCGTTCGCGGGGTCGTCGTAAGCTGAGGCCAGAACGTGAGCGTCGGGGGACATCTGGTGGCTGTGGTAGAGTTCGTCCGAGACCACAAAAGTTTCCGTCATGCCGCGCGTGATGGGGTGACTACGGTCCACGAATTTCACCGTAAAGCAGTGCCTGGGCGCATGCGCGGTCTTGGGCGGGCCGAGCGTCCACCAACCGCCGATCATCTTGAAATACTCCGGCCAGGGCGGTTCTTTCAGCCCCATAGGCCGGTGGTTATCGCCCAATGCCTCGAGGCCGCTAAAGGCGTAACTGGCCGCATGAATCGCTACCAGCCCTTTGCCCGATTTCACGAAATTCTCGATTGCCTTCTCCGTCGTTTCTCCCCAGCGCGGGCCGTCGTAGTCGAGCACCAGAACATCGTAAACAGCCAGCGTCGCCTCGGTGATTCCCATCGGTTCTTCTTCCACCCGCACGTCAAAGCGCCCGCTCTCAACAAGGGTCTTGCGCAGAAAGGGCGTGGTGGTGCGCCAGTCGTGATTGTTCCGCCCGGAGAGGATGAGGACGCGAGTTTTGCCCGGCTGGAAGAAAGGAATCGTCACCTGCGCGGTGGCGGTCTTTGGACACAGGATAGCAGCGCCTATTTGCATCGCGGCTATCATTCTGATCAAGCAGTAATTCTTCATAAGCGACCCTCGAGACAGCACTTCCAGATTCACCACAGCGCGGCATCGCCGCAACCAAATGCAGATTCTTCGCTTCGACCAGAATGGCATGTCATCCTGAGCCCGTTCACTTCGCTCAGGGTAAACTGCGCGAAGGATCTGATGTTCTCCGTGCTCTCATTGTCCTCTGTGGCGAGCTTCTCTTATTCTCCCAGCACGGCGTGCAGATGTGCCAGGCTGCGGCGGGCTTGTTCTTCGGTGCCGCACTCCACGGACAGGACACCATCAAAGCCCGACTCCCGCAGGATGCCGACCACCTTCTTCCAAT
>Ga0181532_10001322_pt1 | contig 24231 bp, 22 predicted proteins | sample PEATcosm2014_Bin_33_FD_119768 | JGI IMG/M metagenome (GOLD analysis project Ga0181532, IMG submission 119768) | Peatland microbial communities from MTU Mesocosm Facility, Houghton, MI, USA - PEATcosm2014_Bin11_30_metaG | ecosystem: Environmental > Terrestrial > Soil > Wetlands > Peat | place... | reverse complement strand
GCGTGGTTGCGCCAGCCGTACGTGCCCGCGCCGGTCACCTCGCTGCGGCCGCGGCCGCGCAGGTCGATCGCCACCAGCTGCAGTGTGCCGCCGGCGAGCCGTTCGGCGAGGCGGTCGAAGCCGCACAGGTTCGCCGACAGGCCGGGCACGCACACCACCGCCGGCGCCTCCGCGGCACCCCAGCGCCGCACCCGGAGCCTTCCGGACTCGAGCCGGATGTCGGCGTCCTCGTATCCCACGGCCTGCTGCGTCACGTCGGCACTCTCCTCTGCGCGTCGGCCGGTCCGAGGATAGCCCGGCGATGAGTGCTCAGCGTCGGCCCCGGCGGCTGGCGGCGACGGCCGGACGCGGAGCAGCCCGGCTGGCTGGTGAGGTTCCCAATGCCACCGGTTGCCCGTCAGCTCAGCGCGCGGCCGCCGAGAATGCGGACACTGCCATCGCTCTCCGACCGGTGGCGTCGAGCCGGAGCCGCCTCCCCCAATGTGTCCCGCTCTCTCGGGGTGCCGGTAACGAACGGAGCGCATTAGCGGGACACTGGCGGCTAGTGCCGGACATCTAGCCATCTGGAGGATCCATGACCGGACCCGGGCACTACCGTGAGGCCGGAAGACTCCTGACGGACACAGAAGAGCACCCTGACGCCGAGACCGCCAGTACCGCCAGCGGCGCAGCAACAAGGCGGGCCTGGCCAGGTGCAAGGCAGCAGGGAAGCCGGCGGCGGCGCTGTCAGCATCGAGGCAAGGACCGCAAGCTGCGCCAGCGCCGCAGCAGGACGGAGACCGCAGCATGACCGATCACGAGCACGTGCCGTGCCCTGCCTGCCAGGGCAGTGGACGCATCCCGGTGGAGGAAGCCGCCAAGATAGCAGGGGTCAGCCTCGAGGAGGCGAGGCGCGCGGCCCGGGAGGCCGAGAAGCAGAAGGCGGATGACCTGGAGCACCGCATCGCCGAGGCAGCCGCCAGGCGGGGCAGCCTCGAAGGGACCTGATTACTAAGACCCAGGTATCGACCCGGTGCGGCTCCGCAACGGATGCCTCGGGCCTGGTGATGCGGACCCGCTTGACGGCGATGCGGAGGCCTGGCGTCACGCCTGGCTTACCGCGCTGCGCGGTCGCCCTCGGCAGTGAGCTTGCTGGTCAGGCGCGCCTGAGCGCGGGACGCAAGTAACAACAGAGAACTAAGTTACACCGTTTACTTGACAGACCCTCGATTTACTTGACAGACCCTCGATGGAGTCGTTGACGCCGTCGTAGTGCCGTGCCGCTTGATCAATAGGAGGCGCCCTCGGCCTTGTATTCGTCGGCGGCCGCCCTGCAGGGCATGTGCGCGCCGGACGGCATACCGGTGGCGAGGTAGGCGTCGCGACCTGGCATGCGAAGCTCGGACGAAGCGAGACCCGTCGCCGGCGCGACAGGTTGCGGGATGCATCGGCAGGGCGCCCCGGGGTCGGCCGCCGCTGCGCGCGGGGTTTTGATCGGGATCGGTGGGCGCTATCGCAGTTGGTCGCGGCGGTGGGTTAGGTAGGCGGTCTCGGCGGTGTTGCCCGCCAGTTCGATGGCTTTGTCGTAGGCCGCGCGTGACTGCTGACTTTGGCCCAGCCTGCGTAGCAGGTCGGCGCGGGCGGCGTGGTAGGCGTGATAGCCGGCCAGCTTGTCCTTAAGACGGTCGACGGCCGCCAATGCCACCTGCGGGCCGTCGAGCTCGGCGACCGCGATGGCCCGGTTGAGGGCGATGACCGGCGAGGGGTCGACGCGGACGAGCTGGTCATAGAGGGCGACGACCTGCGACCAGTCGGTGTCGCGGATGTCGCGGGCGCAGGTGTGCACGGCGTTGATCGCGGCGAGGATCTGGTAGCGGCCCGGAGCGACCCCGGCGGCGGCAGCGGCCAGGCGCTCGCGCACCAGCCGGTGACCCTCGGCGATCAGCGCCGCGTCCCAGGCCCCACGGTCCTGCTCTTCGAGGGCGACCAGTTCGCCGCCGGCCGAGACCCGGGCGGTGCGGCGGGCCTCGGTGAGCAGCATCAGCGCCAGCAGCCCGGCCACCTCACCGTCGCCCGGCATCAGGGCACGGATCAGGCGGGTGAGCCGGATCGCCTCGGCGGTCAGGTCGTGACGTACGGGATCGGTGTCGGGGCCACTCGCCAGGTAGCCCTCGTTGAACACCAGGTACAGCACGGCGAGTACGCCGGAGACGCGTGCCGGGAGATCCTGCGCGGCCGGTACCCGATAGGGGATGCGGGCCGCCTTGATCTTGGCCTTCGCGCGGGTGATCCGCCGCTCCAAGGCGGTCTCCCGCACCAGGAAGGCGCTGGCGATCTCGGGCACGGTCAGACCGCCGACCATGCGCAGCGTCAGCGCCACGCGGGTCTGCATCGCCAGCGCCGGGTGACAGCAGGTGAAGATCAGCCGGAGCCGGTCGTCGTCGATGGCGCCGACAGGCTCGGGCGGGTCGTCGTCGTACACCATCTGAGCCTCCCTGTGCTTGTCCTCGCGCTTGTTCTCGCGCCGGAGCCGGTCGATGGCCTTGCGGTTGGCGGTGGTGGTCAGCCAGGCACCGGGGTTGGGGGGTATACCGTCGGCCGGCCACCGCTCCACGGCGGCCGCGAACGCCTCGGCCGCCGCCTCCTCGGCGATGTCGAGATCACCGAACCGCCTGGTCAGGGCGGCCACCACCCGCGCCCACTCCTCGTGGTGGACCCGGGTGACCGCCTCCTCGACGTCACTCACTGGAACGGCCGCACCTCGATCTTCCGATCGCAGACCTTCGACGCCTCGGCGGCGAGCTTGAGCGCCACATCCAGATCGGGGGCCTCCCACACCCAGACGCCGGCGAGATACTCCTTCGACTCCACGAAAGGCCCGTCGCTGAACACCGCCTGCTCGCCCCGGTTGTCGATGACCGTGGCCGCGTCGGTGTCCGCGAGTCCGCCCGCGAAAACCCAGTAGCCCTCGGCGATCAGTCGTTCGTTGAACGCGCTGATGGCAGGCCGCCTGTCCGTGCTGCCGGGATTGCTCTTGTCATCGATCACGGAAACCAGGTACTGCATCTGAAGATCATCTCCTGTGGTGTCAAGACAGCGTAGTTCGGTGGTCAGGGACTTCAGGCCGTTGCATACCGCGGACGCCCGGCCGGCCGGTAGACCTGAATCGACACGCCCTTCGAGTCGACCCGCGACTCGACCAGGTCGAGCGCAAGATCCGGACCGGTCTCCGGGAACAGTCGCGCGCCCTGGCCGAGAACCACTGGGATCACGATCAGAATCATCTCGTCGACCAGATCGTTCTCCAGCAGCCACCGGGTCAGGGCGCCACTGCCGTGCACCTGCAGCTCACCCCCGGGCTTGGCCTTCAGCTCACTGATGGCCGCCGCGAGGTCACCGCGGAGAACGGTCGTGTCCGCCCAACGCGGCGCGGTGAGCGTGTTCGAGGCAACGTACTTGGGGGCCTTGTTCAAGGCCACGCCGATGGGATGTGCGCGCATCTGGTCGATTGATCCCCAGGAGCCGGCGAACAACTCGTAGGTGCGCCGGCCGAACAGGAACGCCTCGGCGCGCCGGTAGGTCTGCGTGATGAACGTCCTGGTCTCCTCGTCACCCGCCTCCCGGGCCCATCCGCCGCGCTCGAATCCGTTCCTGCGGTCATCCGACGCACCGCCGTTTCCCTGCATCACTCCATCGAGGGTGACCTGGGTCATGGTCGTCAGCTTCATGATCGCGGTTCCTTCACTTTGGTGCCGCCCCTTGCGGGCGGCCTCACCCCTGCTACGAACACCACCGCCCCGATCCGACACCGCCTCCCGGATTTCTTTGAAGAACTTTCCGGGACGCCGGTCGTCAGCGATCCGACGGCACGACGGCTTCGCGGCGACGGCGCTCCACTTCCTTGAGCGCGCCCAGCGCGGACGAGCTCTCGGACCAGATCGATCGCGAAGATCCTGACCAGTGGTGGCGGGCGTCGAACGGCTCGTGGCGTGAGGGCAACCTCGCCGGTGGCGTAGCCGCACGCAAGGCCATCAACGCCGGCCAGACCATCCGCCCGCGGCCAAAGCCAGTCCGCCTCACTGCCCCGCTCACGCTGCACCACGCCGCACCGCAACAGAGCGCCGCCCTGGCCGACCACGCCGCCGGACCGGCCGTCCGCAAGGCGCACCGGGTGTACGCCGCCCGCATCGCCGCCGTCGATCAGCCACTGCCACCAGGCAACTGACCAACACCCCAGCCAGCGCCAGGCCCGGCCACTCGTCTTCGCCGTCATCAAGGTCGCGCAGTTCACGAACGACCGGTCGACCCCGCGGCCCCTTTCTGCCGCATTCCGGCCGTCCCCGTGCCTGCATCGGAACGGCCAGTGGCCATAGCGCGCTCCCCGACGGCTCGTTAACGCCACTGGCCGTTCGGTTGCTGCTCAAGCCCCGACACTTTGACTGGGAGCCTGGCGAAGCCGGGTGATAACCCGCTATCACCTCGTTCTGTCGGTGCCCGTCGTTACCATCCGCGGCATGGCAGGTGACCAGGAAACGGTGACCGCGGCGGCGGTGACCGCGGCGGCGGTGACCGCGGCGGCGGTGACCGCGGCGGCGGTGACCGCGGGCGGTGACCTAGTGCCCTGGGCCGGTGCCCGGCCGCCGGGGCCGGTGGCGATCGCCGCTGGGCTGCTCGCGCGCACGCGTACTGAGCTGCCGGTGCTGGCCGGGCTGGGTGAGCGGGAGGAACTGCTGGCTGCCGCCTGGCTGGCCAGCCTACGCGCGCCCCGCACCCGCCGCGCCCATGCCGGCGACGTGCGGGGCTGGCTGGGGTGGTTGGCCGAGCGCGGCGTGGACGTGCTCGGTGCGGGCCGGGTGCACGTGGACGTATGGGTGGCTGGGCAGCAGGACCGCGGCGCGGAGGCCTCCACCGTGCGGCGTCGGCTGTCGGCGCTGTCCAGCTTCTACCGGTACTGCGCCGCGCATGACCTGGTCGACCGGATCCCGACCGCGGGGGTGGCGCGGCCGGTGGTGGACGCGGACTACACCGCCACCATCGGCCTGGACCGCGACCAGGGGCGCGCCCTGGTCGCGGCCGCCGACGCCGACCGAGGCCCGCAGGCGCTGCGGACCGCGGCGGTGATCCGGCTGCTGCTGCACAATGCGCTGCGGGTGGAGTTCCCGAGAATACCCAAGTCGGGATCGATTATGGCCTCACCCTTGGCTCTATGGCCCAGTCAGGCAGCGCCAGGCTAGTCCAAGTTGACTTGACCATGAAAAATGAGTCCTCAGTGACTGCGGTTACCTTGGGTTCGATGGTCGTAGTCCGCGGAATCAGCTATCCGAGCAAAAAGAGCATGGTTCAAAAGAGCACGGTTCTGAGAAGTCTACAACCAATCCAGAACAATACCCTCCTCTTCCCCAACGACACGTACTCGTATGATTTCCTCGTGGTAGTTACCGATCCCGGGATCGAGGCTCTCAACTTCGGGCTCACGCTCTCTATTATGCTCGTACCACGGGGCTGGAGTTCCGTAATCCTATTCTAATGCAGGAAAACCTCTGGCCCTGTCCCGACGGCAAGCAATTCGAATGGACTATTGAGGAGAGCGAGCTGCGCAACTTTACCGAAGGCCCCCAAGTTCTCTACTCGGATTGGTGCACAGACTCGAAGGTCCCGGGTGCCCCTTCCGTCAACGTCAGGATGGGCACGCCCGCCACAGAAAGCGCCATGGGATCACTAGTCGACGTCTCTTCCCGTGATTATACGCTTACGCTTGGAGGGGAATCGAACCCCTGACCCCTGCTGGCAAAGTCGTGGTCGCGATCCCATGGCCTTAGCGTCAACTCAGGTATCCAGATTTCGCCGGGGCGGCAAAAACCAGGTATGGCAGGCCCGATCGGGTCCTGCAGAAAGGGCCCAATATGCGAGAAAACATAAAGCCGCCACACCGGTCACAGCGAAAACTCGTCTACACGGCGTTCGCGGCGGTCGCCATCCTAGTCGCGGTGCTCGTCGTCGTGTACCTCGTGCGCAGCACGGCCAGCCCCCCGCCGGGCACGAAGCCGCTGACGGGCACGAAGCCGCTGACGGGCACGGTGACGCTGGTAAGCACTGGCCTAGTGCCCGGCGTCGGGGGTGACGCAACCCTGGCCCAGACGGGCCCGGGGTGGCGAATTGAACTGGAAGTCACCGGGCTGTCCCGCCGCGACGACCAGCAGTACTACTTCGAGGCTAGGCTGAAGAACGCCGCCGGAATCCTGGTGCCCGCCGGAACCTTCAACCAGGGCCCAAGCGTCACGTTGTGGGCCGGCGTCTCACCGATCGACTTCCCGACGCTGACGGTCACTGAGCAGCAGGTCGGCCGTAACCAGGCGTCATCGGGGAAGCGGGTGCTTACGGGCTCGGTGGACGTCCACCACTGAGCCCCACCGACAAAGAGTCACCTCAACCCTTGTGGTGTTCACGACCGGCCCGAAGGTACCGCCACTCGGTCCCAGGAAACGCGGTGGCACCTACGGCAGCGGACCCTATGAGCCGGTTCATGATTTCCCTGCTATCGCGAGCACGAATTGCAAGCCTTCAACGTCTTGGTCGCCCCTAGTCACGTTACTGAGCCTCTGGTGGTCGATGTCCAGCCGATTCAGTTAATCGCAGGGTTGGCGCCAGTGTTGATTCCCTGGACGGTAGCCCGTTTCCTATTTCGATGTCGTGCGCCTCGGGCACCGCCATCTCTGCTGGCACGGTCTGATCGGCCGTGGATGGTTCGTCGTCCTTGACTTCGGCGGGGCCTGGGTCCATGGCTTGATGTGCTGGACGACCTCGGCGAAGAAGCGGTCGATGGCGCTGACGACCGAGCTAACGAATGATCCTTTGTCCTGGCGGCGTTTGGTCCCGACGTTGGCAGTCAGCGACACGGTGAAAGCGCGCAGTTCCCGCTTCGGATCATCCACCGGTACTTCGGATCCTCCCGCACCTGTGCGAGGCTCTTGGCCGCTCCCTTGCCGCGCTGCCACGCCGCGATCTCGTGAAGACGCTGACCGTCTCGACGCCCAGATCGTCAGGGACGGACCAGCACACCGGAGATCGGGAAGACACATGTCGTAGTGCTCATTACCCAGCGACCACCGACTCACCCTGTGCGGGGCACATCGGGGGCACATCAGCGCGAGATCTGCCGGGAAGCGATGAGAACTGCCGAGATCTCAACCGCAGGTCGAACGACATGTCGACCGCACCCACCGAGGTGGGAGACATTCCGGCACAAGACCCGGCCTACGGGTCGGCGCGCCCGCCACCTGCGCCGCTGACCTGCGGCGCAATGGTGCTCAGGAGGTGCGTCTTCAGGACTGCTCTTTGCGCAGGAGGTCGAGCACGACGTCGTTAACGACGTGGTCAGCCGCGGTTGCCCGAATCATGGCCCCGATGGCCCGGGCCAGAGTCATCCTGCTGACCGGCTGATCAAGCTCCACGCCGGCCCTGGCCAGCCAGCTGTTGAGGACCTGATAGTCGGCCGGGGTCAGGTCGACCGTGATCCGGACGGGCTTGGTGCGGGGCTCCTTGGCGGGGGACTCCTTGGGAGGGCGGGACCCCCTAGGAGGTGGGCCATACGGCATAGCCCTAGTTTGCTGCATGTACCGTACTTACGGCAATCGGGTGAGGCCCAAGGCCCGCCGCAGAAACCCGGCCGAGGCCGAACCGGTGAAAGCACCCCGGTCAGTTGACGCCTGAATTAAGTGTCAGTGGCAGCGTCGTCCGGGCCGCATTACCGAGAGGTCTGTCCGGCCCTGGCTCGGGTGGCCGGACCAGGTCCTTCCGGTTCTTTGGTGCTGGACCCATCCTTCGGGTTCTTTGGTGCTGGGAGTGCTGGCGTGCTGGGTGTGGTGGCCGGGGCGGTGTCAGGCCAGTGAGGTGCGAGCCCACAGCGCGGTCCATGCGCGCGCGGGGACGAGGCGCGCGGTCTTCATCAGCAGCGCCATCCTGGTGGGGAAGACTATTTCGGTGCGCTCACGCTCCAGGCCGTCGCAGATGGATCGTCCGGCCTCGTCGGTCTCGATCATGAAGGGCATGGGGAAGGAGTTGCCTGCCGTCAGGTCGGTGCGGACGAAGCCCGGGCAGATCGTCGTGACGCGCACCCCGGTCCGGGCGATGTGGACCCGAAGGGACTCGAGCAGGTTGATCTGCGCCGCTTTGGTCGCGCCGTAGGCTTCGGAGCCGGCCAGCCCCCGGTATCCGGCCACGGATGCGATGCCGGCGATGACGCCGTGACGTCGCCGTCCAATAGCCGGCGGACAGCACGGCCAGGTCGATGGGCCCGAGTTCTCCGGATACGCGCAGGGCGGCGGCCGCGACCGAAGCGGCATCGGTGACGTCGAGGGGTACGACGAGCATGTCCCCTCCCGAAACCTCCCGGAGCCGTTCGTCCCGGCGAGCCGAGATCGCGACGGTGGCTCCACGGCGGGCGAGTTCCCGGGCGACTGCTGCGCCGATACCACCTGATGCGCCGACGACCCAGGCGACCTTGCCCGTCAGCTCCACGTCGGCTCCCGGCTCATCTCGAGCTGGCTGACGCCGAGGTAACCGCTGCGGAAGCCCGCCTCGGCGTATGCCAGGTAGAAGTCCCACATCCGGCGGAATGTCTCGGTGAACCCCGGGGAGTGGATGTCCGGCCAATGGTCATTGAAGCGTTCCCGCCACAGGTGCAGGGTCCGGGCGTAGTGCTCCCGCAGCTCGCGCCGCTGGGTGACCCGCAAAGTGGTGTGCGCCGCCAGAGTGTCGTCGATCGACTGCAATGACGGGATGATCCCACCGGGGAAGATGTACTTCTGAATCCAGCTGAAGCTTCGCCGGGTGGCGAGCACCCGGTCGTGGGCCATGGTGATGGTCTGGATGCTCACCTTCCCGCCGGGCGCCAGCAGGCGGTCCAGCGTGGCAAAGTAGTCAGCCCAGTAGGCTTCGCCCACCGCCTCGATCATCTCCACACTGACGATGGCGGCGTACTCACCTTCGACCTCGCGGTAGTCCTGCAGCCGCACCTCCACGCGGTCGGACACGCCGGCTGCCCCGGCCCGCTCGCCGGCGAGCCCCAGCTGCTCCCGGGAGAGGGTGACCGTGGTGACCCGGGCTCCTCGTTGCGCTGCGCGGACGGCGAGCGCCCCCCATCCGGTGCCGATCTCCAGCAGCCGGGTGCCGCTGCCTACGCCGGCGAGGTCGAGCATCCCGTCGATCTTGCGCAGCTGTGCCTCCTCGAGCCGGGTCGCGGTCTGTACGGGCTCGTTGTCGTCGAACCACGCCGACGAGTAGGTCATCGTCGGATCCAGGAAGGAGGCGAAGAGGTCGTTGCTCAAGTCGTAGTGAGCGGCGATGTTGCTGCGCGCGCCATCAGGAGTGTTCTCGTAGCCCCGGGGGATGCGCTTGTCCGCGAGGGCCTCAGCCTCTGCAGGGGCGCGGGGACCAGGCTGGTCAGCCGCGCGGCAAAGGGCGTCAGCAGGTCGGCCAGGTCGGTGCCGGGCCCGGATCGCCAGTCGCCGGCCATGTACGCCTCACCGAAGCCGACCTTGGCGTCCCGGCCGAGCCGGGCGAAGAAGGCATTGGGACGGAGGACCTGGAACTCGGACGAAGTCTGCGAACCGCCGCCAAGCACACGACCGTCGGGGTAGGTCACCCGGACTGGTACCCGCTCAACGGCATGCTCGAAGATCATCCGTGCGATGGTGGCCCTGAGCGGTGCCCGTGGTGTGGCGGCGACGGGCCACTTGATGGAGGCGGAGACGGTCAAGGTCAGACCCCTTCCTGTGGGGTGCGGTGTGGCCGGGAGCGAATGGGCAGGCGATGCAGCCACAGCCAGATGCCGTGCACGCGGATCAGGGCCGAGATCCGCTGCGGCATGAGGGGCTGGCGGATGAGCCGGCGGGCCAGGGCCGGGCGGGTCGCCGGTTCCGGACGTCCCCGGAAGGTCGCGCTGAACGCCAGGGCGTCCTGGTGTCTCAGCGTCACGGTCGTGGCAACAAGGTCCGGCCGCAATGTGAACCGCAGTGCGTAGGCGCCGCTGACGTCGAAGAACGGGGAGACGTAGAAGTCCTTGGCCGTCACGGCGACCCCGGCCTCGTCTGGCCGCAGGAGGTAGGCGTGCCGCTCGACGTGGGTGTTGTGGACCTCCGCGATGACACACGCGAGGATGCCGCTGGTGCCGTAGCACCAGAAAACCGAGAGTGGGTCGAATACGTGGCCGAGCACTCGGGCGCTGGCCAGCATGAGCACTCGTCCCCGGTCACCGAGCTGAATGCCGTTAAGCGCCAGGTAGTTGTCGATGTTGCGCTTGATCGGCAGGCCGCTGCCGGGGAATCGAGTCCAGGTCGACCAGCCACTGTAGCCTGAATGACTAAAGAGCCTGAATGACTAAAGTCTGTCAAATGTTTGTCTAGACACTGTAGAGTGTCAATATGGACACTCCCGATGGCTCGCCAGTACTGCGGATCGGTGAGCTGAGCCGGCGCCTCGCCGTGAGCGACCACGTCCTGCGGGCGTGGGAGAGCCGCTACGGCCTCCTTCAGCCGGTGCGCTCAGCGGGCGGCTTTCGGTTGTACTCCGAAGCGGACGCGGCGCGGGTCCGCCGGATGCAGGCCCATCTCGCCCAGGGGCTGTCGGCTGCCGAGGCGGCCCGGGCGGTCCTGGCGGAGGAGGACGCTGCGGGCACCGGATCCGGCCGGGCCGCTCGCCCTGACCGTGCCCCGTCGACGGTGGGCGAGCTGTCCGCTGACCTCCGGCGGGCCCTCGACGCCTTCGACGAGCCAGCCGCACAGGCGGTCCTTGACCGGCTCATGTCTGACCTTTCCGTGACGACGGTGCTACGGGACGTCGTGCTCCCGTATCTCACCGAGCTCGGGGAGCGCTGGCGCCGGGGAACGGCCAGCGTCGCCCAGGAGCACTTCGCGAGCAACGTCATCCGCGGGCGCCTCGCTGGGCTGGCCCGTGGCTGGGGGGAGGGGCACGGCCCGCGTGCCCTCCTCGCCTGCCCTGAAGGCGAACTCCACGACCTGGCGCTGATGGTCTTTGGCATTGTGCTCAACCGCAACGGGTGGCGGATCGACTATCTCGGGATGAGCACCCCGGTCGAGGAGCTGACACGGACCATCGACGCGAGGCACCCGGACCTCGTCGTGCTGGCCGCAACCCTGCCGGAAAACCTCGAGCCCCCCGCGGAGCAGCTCGCCGCGCTCGCTCAGCGCGCTCCGCTCGTCCTGGCCGGAGCCGGCGCCACGCCGGAAATGGCCGCCGTGATCGGGGCCGGGCTGCTGACCGGCGACCCGGTCACCGCGGCGCAGAATGTGAGGTGGCCGCGGTAAACGCCCGGCCCCCAGGACGGCTTGCCCGCCGGCTGCGCCGCTGGCCTGGGGTGTAACGCTGCGTTGCGGGCCATCCGGGCGGCGCGCAGGGCGTTCGGACTTCTCGATTCAGCCTTAGGTAGCGGCGCGTTGCACAAGGGCGGTACGTGCGGCGTGCGGCGTGACATAGTGCTTGGGGTCCCGCTCGAGGCATCGCTCATGGCTGAGTGCTTCGCAGGAGGGGCAGGCGACGCGGAGGGCGGGGTCGGCGTGAGCCAGCTGGTCGGCGCTTCCCCAGTCAGCGAGCACGCGGTTGATAGCGATTTCCGATTGGGTCGCGGAAGACATTCTTCGTGACGGACCTGCCCTAAAAGGCATCGCTTTCATCCCATTTCGAGTTGTCCTTTCAAGTTATCACGTTACGCCAAATTAAATACCATTTGTAGAAAAACCGAATACTTGAGCGAATTAGTCTGGCTTGTCACCATAGGCGGCGGATCCAAGCCCGTGAGCCGGCCCAGCCGTGCATGCCCCCGGGCGGCTGAGGGTACGGGCAGGCCGGACAGCGCGCCCTAGCCCGGCCCCGCAGCCGTTCCGTCCGTGAAGGCCCGCAGCTAGCCGTGGACGCAGCTAGCCGTGGACGCAGCTAGCCGTGGACGCAGCTAGCCGTGGACGCGGTTCGCGTGCCCCGCCCATTCGGCGTCCCGGAGCATGAACTTCTGGATCTTTCCCGTCGGGGTCTTCGGCAGCTGTACCGTGATGTCGATATCGCGGGGCGCCTTGTAGCGGGCGATCTTCGTCCGCACGTGGGCCATCAGCTCTTCCGGGGTCGCGCTGGCGTCGGGGCGCAGCACGACGAACGCCTTCGGGCGCTCGCCCCACTTTTCGTCGGGCACCCCCACGACCGCCACCTCAAGAACGCTTGGGTGGCTCATGAGCGCCTGCTCCACCTCGATCGTCGAGATGTTCTCCCCGCCGGAGATGACGATGTCCTTGGCCCGGTCGCGCAGTTCGATATACCCGTCCGGGTGCATGACGCCGAGGTCCCCGCTGTGGAACCAGCCACCGCGGAACGCCTCGGCGGTAGCGTCCTGGTCGAGGTAGTAGCCGGCCATGACGGTGTTGCCGCGCATGACGATCTCGCCCATGGTGGTGCCGTCGGCCGGGACGTCAGCCATCGAGCCATCCACGACCCGCACGCCCTCGGCCGGGATCATGGGGACGCCCTGCCGGGCCTGGAGCACGGCGCGCTGGTCGGCGGTCAGGTCAGCCCATTCGGGCCGGTACTGGCAGAAGGTGAACGGCCCGTAGGTCTCGGTCAGCCCGTAGACGTGCACGATGGTGAACCCCATGCGCTCCATGTGCGCGAGCGTCGTGGGGCTGGGCGGCGCACCGGCCGTGGTGATCAGAACCGGCTGGGGCAGCGGCCCGGCTTCCTTCGCGTTCAGGATGGTGGTCACGACCGTCGGCGCCGCGTTGAGGTGGCTGACGCCGTGCTCGCGCACTTGCGCCCAGATCGCATCGCCGCGCACCTCACGCAGGCACACGTGCGTGGCGCCGATGGCGGTGATGGCCCAGGGAGTGCACCAGCCGTTGCAGTGGAACATGGGCAGTGTCCACAGGTAAACGCTGTTCTCGTCGTGCCTGGAGTGGATGATCTGCGCGAACGAGTTCAGGTAGGCGCCGCGGTGGGTGTAGACGGCACCCTTCGGCTGGCCGGTGGTACCGGACGTGTAGTCGATCGCGATAGGCGTCAGCTCGTCCGCGACCGCCCAGGGAAGCGGGTCCCCCGAGGCCTGGGCCAGAAAGTCCGGGTAGCTGACCAGCCGGGGGTCAGCGCCCAGATCGGCGCCCGCGCCCGCGTTCCCGTTTTCGTTCTCGTTTTCGTTCTCGCCATCTTCGGCCACCACCAGCCGATGTAGCGTGTCCAGGTCCTTTGCGGCCGCCACCGCCGTGGGCAGCATGGCAGCGTCAGTGACCAGGAGCTTCGCGCCTGAATGGCGCAAGATGTACGACATCTCCTCGGCGACCAGCCGGGTGTTCATCGCCACCAGCACCCCGCCCGCCAGTGGCACCGCGAAGTGGGCGATGAGCAACTCGGGCAGGTTGGGCATCAGGTAGGCGACCCGGTCGCCGGGTTCGACGCCGGCGGCCCGCAGCGCGCGCGCCGCCCGGGAAACCTCGGCCGCCAGCTCGGAGTAGCTGAGGCGACGGCGGCCATAGATCACGGCGGTCTTCTCCGGCCACACCAGGGCGGACCTTTCCAGGAACGACAGGGGCGTCAGCGCTGTGTACGAAACCGACTCCATAGCGATCACCGCACTTTCACTTCATTGTGGGGCGGCGCGGATTCGTGCCCCGGCGCCCTTCTACTCACCAGGTACACCAGTTCAGAACGATTTGCCGGTCGGCGTTAGGGGAGAAAGTCCCTGCTCGGGATGGCACTCCGGCCGGCATGATGTGCGGCACGGGCGAGCAGGTGACCATGACAGAACGGCCAGATGGCCCGGGGGTCAGGGCAGTCGGCGCAGGTGAGCGTCAGCGAGCTCGGCGGCCTGAAGGCGGATCCGGGCATCGACGGCCTGCACGCTGTCCGGGCGGGCGAAAACCGGGCTCAGCTCGAGCTCGGCGATCTGCGGCAGGTCGTCGGCCATCCGGGAGACGCGCAACAGCAGGTCCCGCAGCGCCGTGAGATCAGCGGCCGGAGCGCCGGTGTGCCCGAGCAGGAGCGGGGCGGCGTGTTTGGAGCGGATCAGCTCGTCGGCATCGGAGTCGGTGAGCGGAGCGAGCCGCGCGGCGCGGTCAGCCAGCGCATCGGCGGCGGCACCGCCGATCCCGAACAGCACCAGCGGGCCGACGACCTCTTCCTGCAGCACGCTGATCATCACCTCGACGCCGCCCGTGACCATCGGCTTGACGATGACACCGGCCAGCCGGTGGCCGAAGGCCTGCCGCAGCGAGCGGAACCCGCGCCGGACCTCGTCCGCGCCGTGCAGATCGATCAGCAGGGCGCCGGCGCCACGCGCGCGCACCAGGCCGGGCACGTCCGCCCGGAGCGCGACCGGGCCCCCGAACCGGGCCGCCGCCGCGATGGCGGCGTCCTCCGTGACGACCCCCACGCTTTCGGTCAGCGGCACCCCGTAGCAGGCGAACAACTCCACGGTGGGGTCCAGCGGCAGCCAGCCGCCGCCCCGGGTGTCGGCGAGAAACCCGGCGACCAGTTCCCTCGCCCGGTCCTGCCGCAAGCCGTCGAGCTCGGGTACGTTTCCCGGCGGGATCGCCCGCCACCTGCCGTAGCGGGCGGCGTGGCCGAGGGCGCGGGTGGCCGACTCGGAGTAGGCGTAGGCCGGAACGGCGGGGGAGTCCTCGCCCGGGCCCCGGAGCAGCCGGACCACTTCCACCTGGTCCAGCACCGCGGCCGCGATCGGCACGGGCAGCCGCGCGGCGGGCACCTCGGGGACCGGGTCGCCTCCCGCGCTCGGAGCCGTCAGCGCCAGCACCGCGTCGACGCCGGGGTCGGCCCCTGCCAGCTCCAGGCAGCGGCGGAAGACGCCCGGGCCGATCAGCAGGGTGGTATCGACCGGCCCGGCCACCGTGGCGTCGCGGGGAAGCAGGGCCCCGAGCGCCCGCTGGGTGTCCCACGCCAGGCCGGCGACCTGCAGGCCCGCGTCGTCGCACGCGTCGGCGGCGAGCACCGCGGCGCCGCGGGTGTTGGACACCACGGCGATCCTGGGCCCGACGGGCACCGGCTGGGCGGCCAGCAGAACCGCGGTGTCGAGCAGCTCGCCGAGGTTCGCGGTCGCGATCACCCCGGCCTGCTCGAACAGGGCCTGCCTGGTGAGCAGGGGGGTAGCCGCTGTGGCGCGAGCCCCGGCCAGGCGCCGGCCCGTGATGGACCGGCCCACAATCACGGTCAGGACCGGCACGCTGCGGCCGACGCGGCGGGCCGTGCGGGCGAACTTGGGCGGGTTCGCGATGGACTCCAGATACAGCAGGGCCAGCTTGGTCGCCGGATCGGACTCCCACCACAGCAGCATGTCGTCGCCGGCCACGTCGTCCTTATCGCCGAGCGAGACGAGGGAGGAGATCCCGACGCCGATCCGCGACAGGTGCTCGGCCAGGGCGAAGCCGGCGCCACCGGTCGACTGCAGCGCCAGGCCGGCCCCTCCCGGCCTGGGATGGCGGGCCGTGAACGTCGCGTCGAGGCCGGCACTGGTGTCGGCCACCCCGAAGCTGGCCGGTCCGACCATCCGCATGCCGTAGCGGCGGCAGATGCTCAGCAACTCCGCGCGGCCCGCGGCGCTGAGTCCCGCCGCGAGCACCACCAGCGCCTTGACCCCCCGTTGCCCGCATTGTTCGGCGATACCGACCACGGCCGCCGCCGGTGTGGCGATGACCGCCAGGTCGACCTCCTCGGGCAGGGCGGCCGCCGACGGGACGCAGGGCACGCCCTCCAGTTCGGTCACGGCCGGGTGAACCGCGTACACCGGGCCGGAGAAGCCGCCGGTCACGATGTTGTGCAGGATCGCCCGCCCGACCGAGCCGGGCCGCCGGCCGGCGCCGACGACCGCGACCGAGGCCGGCGCCAGCACGTGCCGCAGGCTGGCCACATCGGCCGAGCGCTCCCGCGCGGCCACCGCGTCACGGTAGCTGCCCAGGGCGACGTCGGCCTCGTCGGTGGGCAGCGGGAAGGTGAGGTCATACACGCCGTCGGCCAGGGCGCGATGCGCCTGCAGCCCGGCGTCGGCGAAAACTCTCAGCATAAGCGCGTTCTCGCTCAGCGTCTCCGCGGTGAAGGCGAGCAGGCCCCGGCCGCGCGCGAGCGAGATCAGGTGTTCCATCAGGAGCATGCCGACACCGCGGTTGTGCATGTCATCGGCGACCGTAAAGGCGACCTCGGCCGAGCGCGACGCGGGATCGTCGCGCTCGTAGCTGCCGCAGCCGATCAGCTCGCCGTCCAGCAGGGCGAGCAGCGCGGCGTGGTCCGGCGCGGGCGGACGGCAGATCCGGCTCGCCTCCCGTTCGGCCGCACGCGGGCTCATGCTGAAGAAGCGCAGGTAGAGACTGTCCGGGGACAGCTTCTCGTGCATGTCCCGCACCGCGTCGAAGTCGTCAGGGCGGGCGGCCCGGATCTCGATAGTGGTGCCATCGGTCAGCAGGGCGTACACGCTGGGCTCGGTGTCCACGCTCACGTCGCCTCCCCGTTTCCGCGACTTCTGCGACGGCTGACGATGCCGAACTTACCCGCATTACGGGCCATCGGCAGCCGGTCTACCGGGACCGGGCGGGCACAGGGGGGAGGGGAGCACAGAGGGAGCGGCGAGGAGCGCTAGACGGCCGGTGCAGCGCGGCGGCTGGCGGCGAATGTGGGCGCGGCCCGAACTCATCGCGAAGCGGCGAGCAGCTCGCTCACGGTCACGAAGGTGTATCCGGCGTCGGTCATGGCGCCGACCAGGCGGTCGAGCTGCCGCATGAGCGTGGCGTTCGGCTGGGGGCCGCCGTCGTGCGCGAGCACAATGCTGCCGGGGGAGGCCCGCCGCAAAGTCTCGTCGACGTCTGATTTCGGGCTGCCGCCAGTGACCCAGTTAGACCACAGCATGACCTCGTAGCGCAGGCTCGCGCATACGGCCAGCCCGACGCTGTCGATGCGGCCGTACGGCGGCCGGCACAACGTGGGCGCGCGGCCGGTCAGCTTGGTCAGGAGCTCGTGGGTGCGCTCCAGGCTGGCCCGGTCGAAGGCCTCGTCGTAGTGGGTCAGGTCGCTGTGGGCCCAGGTGTGGTTCGCCACTTCGTGACCCGCCTCCGTGGCTCGCGCTACAGCGCCCGGGTCGGTCTGCGCCCGCATTCCGACCTGGAAGAATGTGGCCCGGGCGTTGTGCCGCCGCAAGATCCGGAGCACCTGCGGCGTCCATTGCTTCGTCGGGCCGTCGTCGAAGGTGAGGGAGACGAGCCGGGCGGACGGTGCGGTGCGGAACGTGACCGTCGCGGCGTACGCGACGGGGCCGGCCGGGACGGCCGTTCGCGCCGTCGGGCTTTCGGCGGTGGCGGCAGGTTCGGTCGACAGTCCAGCCGCGGTGCCGACGGCACCGCCGACGGCGAGCAGTCCCACTCCGGCGAGCAGCGTGCGGCGATTCACTAGTTAAGTTTCAGGCAGTTTTCAGCCAATTTCAAAGCATGCATCGGCTTTTCCAGCGAAGAATCCTTAATCCTTCGCCGTTCCCGGTCGGGACCCGGCGTTCAGGCCCAGGCCCGCCGCCCAGGCCCCGCCAGGTCCCCGCAGGTCCCCGGTCAGGCCTCGGAGTCGTACCGGAAGCCGTCGCGGAAGCGGCGGAACAGGCCGCCCTCGCGCCGGAGCGGCGGTCCGTCCGGCGGGGCCACCGAGCGCTCGTGCCCCTCGGGCTCGCTGTAATCGGCGCGCGCGATCGCGTCCGCGACCTGCTCGTCGTTGAAGTCCCCGGATCCAGGGATTTCTGGGACGAAGCCGACCAGATCACCGTCGAGGAGCACCTCGGCTTCCAGCGATGCGGTGCCCTCGTTACCCCAGATCGCCTCGCGGCCGCCACTGAGGACGACGCGCACTCCGTAGATGCCGGCGCCGGCCTTTTCCAGGTACGCATCGATGCCGCGATCTCGGAGAGCGTCGGCGACCCGCCGTGCCCGGTTCTCATCCATGCGATCAACCTACCCGCGCGAGGTGGCCGTCTTCGCGCCCGGCTGAGCCCCCGGGTAGTGTGACTGATCTCCAGCGCCCGGAAAGGCTCCCTTGGCCATTTCGTTTTCCCTTGCTGATCTTCCGCCGATCGTCGGCGCGCTCCGCGCCGCGGGCTGCGTGTTCGCCGAGGACGAGGCGCAGCTGCTCGTCTCCTCCGCGCAGACCACGGCCGACCTCACCGCCATGGTGAAGGAACGCATCGCCGGGCTGCCCATCGAACAGGTCCTCGGCTGGGCCGAATTCTGCGGCCTGCGGATCGCCGTGGACCGGGGGGTCTTCGTGCCACGCCGGCGCACCGAATTCCTCGCCCGTACCGCGATCACGCTCGGCTGGCAGGCGGCCCGACCCGGGGAGCCGCTGGTCGTCCTCGACCTGTGCTGCGGTTCGGGTGCGGTGGGCGCCGCGGCAGCCGCCGCGCTGGGCCCGGTCGAGCTGCACGCCGCCGACGTGGACCCCGCTGCCGTGCGGTGCGCCCGGCGCAACGTCGCCGCCGCGGGCGGCCAGGTGCACGAGGGTGATCTGTTCGATCCGCTCCCGCCCGGGCTGCGCGGCCGCGTCGCCATCCTGACCGCCAACGTCCCCTACATCCCGACCGATCAGATCGCGCTGCTGCCGGCGGAGGCCCGCCTGCACGAGCCGCGGGTAGCGCTCGACGGCGGCGGGGACGGCCTGGACCTGCTGCGGCGGGTGGCCGCCAGTGCCCCGCAGTGGCTGGCGCCCGGCGGCAGCGTACTGAGCGAGGTCAGCGAGCGGCAGGCGCAGGCGGCCAGAGCGGCCTTCGCCGCCGGCGGCCTGGGAACACGCGTGACGGCCAGCGAGGACCTGAACGCCACCGTGGTCGTCGGCACCCGCCACCGGTAAAGCCTGACGAGGGCCCCCGGCCACGGGAAGAAGACGGAGTCCAGCGTTGTCTCAGTCCGTGGTGTGATTCTCCCGGGGCGGGGCGGCACGGTGATCGGTCGCGCGGTGCTCGGCGGGAACCAGGTGCGGCGCCACCGTGGGGGCGTCCTCGATGTGATCAGGCGCGATCAGGCCCAGCAGCTGGTAGACCTCCGTGCCGTCCACCGTTTCCTGGTCGACGAGCAGATCGGCGAGCTGGTCCAGCTGGGCCTCGTGGCCGCGCAGCAGCCCGGTTGCGGTCTGTTCGGCCTCGCGCAGCAGCCGGGAGACTTCCCGGTCGATGAGGGCCTGGGTGGTCTCGGCGTACGGCCGGCTCGAGAGGCCAGGACTGCCGCCGTCCAGGTACATCGATCCGCCCTGCGGGTAGCCGACCGGGCCGACCGCCGGGGACAGGCCGAACTCGCGGACCATCCTGGTGGCCAGGTCGGTAGCTGACGCCAGGTCGTTGGCGGCTCCGGTGGAGCCCTGGTTGAACTTGACCAGTTCCCCGGCGCGGCCGCCGAGACGGACCGCGAGGGACTCGTTGAGGTATTGCTCGCTGTATAGGTGCCGTTCGACCAGCGGAAGCTGCTCGGTGACCCCGAGCGCCTGGCCCGCGGGCAGGATCGTCACCTTGGCGACCGGGTCGGCATGCGGGGACAGCGCGGCGACGATCGCGTGGCCGGCCTCGTGCACGGCCACCGCACGCTTCTCCGACGGCAGCAGCACGTTCGAGTCGTCGCGGCGCCCGAGGATGATCTGGTCCCGGGCGGCGGCGAAGTCGGCCGCGGTGATCACCTCGCGCCCGCCGCGGACCGCGAAGATCGCCGCCTCGTTGACCAGGTTGGCCAGGTCGGCGCCGGAGAATCCCGGGGTGCCGCGGGCCACCGCGTTCAGGTCGACGTCCGGGGCGATCTGCTTGCCGCGGCAGTGCACAGCCAGAATCGCCGACCGCTCGTTCACGTTGGGCAGAGGGATTGTGACCTGCCGGTCGAACCGGCCGGGGCGCAGCAGGGCCGGGTCCAGCACCTCGGGGCGGTTCGTCGCGGCGAGCACGACGATGCCGGAGGCCGGATCGAAGCCGTCCATCTCCGACAACAGCTGGTTCAGTGTCTGCTCGCGCTCGTCGTTGGACGCGTAGACCTGCCCGCTGGAACGGCGCTGCCCGATCGCGTCGATCTCGTCGATGAAGACAATGGCCGGGGCGCGCTTACGGGCCTCGCTGAACAGGTCCCGGACACGGGCGGCGCCGACCCCGACGAACAATTCCACGAAGCTGGAGCCCGCGACGGAGAAGAACGGCACCTCCGCCTCGCCGGCCACCGCCCGGGCGATCAGCGTCTTGCCGGTTCCGGGCGGCCCGATCATGAGGACGCCGCGCGGCGGGATCGCGCCGACCCGGCGGTAGCGTTCGGGCTCCTTGAGGAAGTCCACCACTTCGGAGATCTCCCGCTTCGCGCCGTCGTACCCGGCGACGTCGGCGAACCGGGTGGTCGGCCGTTCGGCGTCGAACACCTTGGCCCGCGACCGCCCGACGCCCATGACGCCCTGAAGCTGGCCGGCGGCGTTACGGGAAAGCCGGAACCACAGGTAGCCCAAGATCAGCAGCGGCAGCAGGATGAACAGCCACGACAGGACCTCCGAGCCGAACGAAGCGCCGGTGGGGGTCGCCGTTGTCTGGACGTGCGCCGCCTGGAGCTGGTTCAGCAGTGACTGGCCGGCCTGGGCCGGGACGACGGTGGTGAAGTCTTTCCCGTCGGTCAGCGTCCCCGTGCTCGTCTGCCCGCTCTGCGCCAGGTCGATGCTCTTGACGTGGTGGGCCGATACGTCCGACAGGAATTGGGTGTAGGTCAGCGTCACGGGGGAGGAGGTGTGCACCGCCGGCAACGCGAACCACAGCCCGAGCGCGACGACGATGGCGACGGGCCACAGCCAGTGCCGCCAGGTCGGCGGCGGTGGCGGAGCAGAAGGTGTCGGCTTGTCGCCCCGTGGCGGGGGCGTTACCTGCTTGCTCATGGCTTGTCCACTGTCATGGTTTCAGTCTGCCTTACGCCTAATTGATCCTTGTCCGGGCCGGGCTGCCGGTTCGCTGGACGCACAATGCGGCGGCGGCCCTGCGGTGCGGTGGTGCTCAGTCCGGCTGGCATGAGGGGCACCAGTAGGTGATGCGGTCGCCGAGTTCCGCGTGCCGGATGCGGGTTCCGCAGCGCCGGCAGGGCCGGTCGCGCCGGCCGTAGACCCAGGTCTCGTGACCTCTGCGCTCGTCTCCGGTCGTTACCCGGTCGTACCGGTCCTTATTGAAGTCCAGCATCCGGTGGGCCAGGCTGACCAGCGCGTCGAGATCGTGGACCCGGCCGGTCGGACGCGGCGGGCGGATGCCGCGCAGGAACAGCACCTCGGATTTATAAGCATTGCCGATCCCGGCGAGATTCCTCTGGTCGAGCAGGGCCTCCCCGATGGGACGTTCCGGGTCATCGCTCAGCCGCCGCACCGCCTCCGCAGGGTCCCAATCGGACCCGAGCAGATCCGGGCCGAGATGGCCGGTGAACCGGTCCTCCTGGGCGGTGGGCAGCACCTCGACGATCCCGAGTTGGTAACCGACCGCCCGCCATTCGGCGTTGGCCAGGATGAGACGGATCCGGTAACTCTCCCGCAGCCGCTCGGACGCGGGCGCGATCCGCCACCGGCCTTCCATCTTGAGGTGTGTGTGTATGGTCAGGCCGTTGTGCACGCGGATGAGCAGATGCTTCCCGCGCGGCACGACCTGCGTGACGGTGCGGCCCGCCAGGTCGGTCACCGCGAAGCGGGGCACCCGGAAGTCGCTGCGCGTCAGCGCCCTCCCGGCCAGGGCGTCGTGAAGCAGGCGCGCCGTGTGCCAGACGGTGTCCCCTTCAGGCATGTACTCAGCATGCCTGAGGCGGCGCCGTGCGGTGACGGCGCCGCCCGGTAACGGCGTGTTCGGTACGGGCCTGTCGTCCGGTGGCCGGGTGCCGAGGAGCGGCGAGTTCAGTAGCGGCCGTCGTCTGGCCTGCCGTGAGGGTCCTCGTAGGGGTCGTCCGGGCGGCGGTGGTTGCGGTTACTTGACCGGCGCTCCCGCGGGTATCCGCCCGACCCTCCGGCCCCTCCCGGCTGGGAGGAGTCCCCGTACGTCCCCGGGTAGGGCGAGGTCCCGTTGCCGCCGGGGTAGGGCGAGGTCTCGTTGCCGCCGGGGTAGGCGGAGCCGCCGTTGTTACCGGAGTTGGGCAGGTTCCCGTTGGTCCCCGGGTACGCCGAGCCGCCGTTGGTTCCGGGGGGAGAAGGAGCCGGGTAACCGGAAGGCGTGTAGGGCGGGCCGCCGGAGGCCGGACCGGGAAGCGCGGGACGCGGAGGCCGCGGGCCGCTGGCCGCTGGCGGACGGCCTTTGGAAGCAGGCGGTCGGCCATTGTTGGAGGCAGGGGGCCGGCCATTGGCTGCGGGCGGGCGACCGTTACCGGCGGACGGGCGGCCACCCCCTGGGGGGGACGCGTGCCGGGAGGCGCGGGCAGAGGGGTCATAGCCGCCGGTGCCTTCGGGGTACGAACCGGCCGGGCGGGCACCGGTGCGGTATCCGACCTCGCCGCGAGGGTCGCCCGATGAGGCTGGGCCGCCGACCGCGTTGGGGCCGCTAGGCGCGTTAGGGCCGCCGAGCCCACCGGGCCCGCTGGGCGGGAGGCCCGGGAATCCCCGCTGACCCGGCCCCGTTGTGCCGCCGGGCCCGGGCCGGCCACCCCGTCCGGGCGCGCCGCGGCGCGGGGAGCCAGGTCCCGGTGCGCCGGCCGGGCCCGGAACCCCGGCCGGGCCCGGAGCCCCGTAGCCGCGCGGGTCGGGGCGCATGGTCTGCGTCTCGTCCGCCGATGGGTCGGGTCGGCCGTGTGAGGGCCGGTGGGGCTGGCGAGAGCCCCGGTAAGACCGGCTGTCATTCGCCTCACGGGCGTGCTGCGAGAACGACGTGCTCGTCAAGGGATCGTCCTCGGTGCCGCGCGGGGAGCGCATCGGCTCACCCCGGCGCCGCGAGCCGCCGGACGCGCCGGGCCCTGGTGTCCCGCTAGGCCCGCCCAGCCCGTGGGGTCCTACTGCCCCGCCGGCCTGCTGCCGCGGACGCGGCTCCGTGCCGTCCTCCGGCTCCGCGGCACGCCCTCGGGCCCATCGGCCGCGGCCGATGGCGGGGGTGTGCGCCGGAACCGGCGCGGAGACCATGTCCGTGGAGTCCGGTCCCGCTGAGGGGCGCGGCCGGCCAGGACCGTCGCCCGGCGCCCGGGGCTGCCCAGAATCGCTGGGGGCCTGCGCGGCCCGCGCGGTCGTGGCCAGTGGCTTGTCGGAGGAGAGGTCGCTCCAGAACTGATCGTCGGAAACGCCATCGATCTCGTCGGGACTGGGCCACGGATCGTCGTCATAGTCTCGCCGGGAGCGGCCTATCCGCAGCTGCGGCTTCTGGATCTTCGCCATCCGCCGTCGCCCGCCGGGAGAGCTGTCACCGGCTTTGCCGGTGTCGTCGGACAGGAAGTCCGCGCTCGAGGCGGATGGGAACGGGCTGTCGGTCAGTGCGGTCGGCGGGTCGTCGTAGTCGGCCGGTGGCGCGGAATCGGGGGCGCCAGCGCGGCGGCCTCCCGGCCCGGCGTGCCCGCGCGGGGTCCTGGCCGCCGGCGCGCCGAAGTCGGTCCCTGCCGGGTCCTCCGGCGAGTAGGGGTTCGGCGGCGGGTACATCCTGCCGCCAGTGCCCTCCGGCGCGAGCCCCGGATACCTGCCGCGGGGAGAACCGGCGTCCCGGCCGCGGGCAGAACCGGCGGCCCGGCCGCGCTCACCTGCGGGGTCGCGGACGCGATAACGGTCTGGGGTCTCGCCGCCATACCCGGGGGACGGTCCCGAGCCCGCATCGTAGGCGCCCGTATCGTAACCGCCAGTGGCGTAGGGCCCGGTGCCGGGCTCGGCGGCGCCCATCGGGCCGGACACGCGCGCGTCGGCCGCGGCGTCGTACCCGTTATAGCCCGCGGCGCCGTGGCCGTAAGCAGCGTGCAGGGCGGGGTCGGTCTGGTCGAATCCGGCCGCGGTCCGTTCGCTCGCTCGGTGGCCCGTCCCGGCCGTCACCAGACTGCTGCGGTCGCCGCCGGCGCTCCGAGAGGACCGGCGTGCCGTGACGTAATCGGGCACGTCGTACTCGTCCTCGTCATCGCCGCCGGGACGGCGCCGGGAAGACCCGGCGGTCTTGCCCCGGTCGGCCATGGACCGGACGCGCCCCGCCAGCGACGCTGAGCTGCCCGGCCTGCTCCCGGCTCTGGCCTGGCGGTCGCTGGCTGATGCCGCACTGGGCGCGGGCTCATCGCCTCGTCCCGACTTCAGGCT
>Ga0181532_10001321_pt1 | contig 24255 bp, 19 predicted proteins | sample PEATcosm2014_Bin_33_FD_119768 | JGI IMG/M metagenome (GOLD analysis project Ga0181532, IMG submission 119768) | Peatland microbial communities from MTU Mesocosm Facility, Houghton, MI, USA - PEATcosm2014_Bin11_30_metaG | ecosystem: Environmental > Terrestrial > Soil > Wetlands > Peat | place... | reverse complement strand
GCCCCGTACTCAATCAACAACAGCCCGACAGCTCTCGACAACATGTTCTTCACATCCTTCCGCTACTACCTGCCGTAAACAAATCGGGTGGCTGGTGCTCGGCCAGCCACCCGAATTCTTCTGAATCTCTTGTTTCGGAACCGCTCTACACTCTGACGATCATGACTTCGGTGGACTTGACCAGGGCAGCGGCTTTGTCGCCGCGCTTCAGGCGCATTTCGCGAGCGGCATCGGCGGTAATGATGGAGGTAATATGTTGCCCGCCGATGGATAGCTTAATCTGCGCAATCAGGCCTTCAATCCGCATTTCCACAATGCGGCCTACCAGCTGATTGCGTCCGCTGATGGTGCGGAAATTGGCCCGGCTCTCCGCCGGTTGCTTGCCCAGCGACTTGAAAAGGAAGGCGTCGATTTCGCTTTGCGGGATACGATGGTGGCCGCCGGCAGTCTTCACCGTTCGCAGCTTGCCCTTGTAGATCCACTGCTTCAGGCTCGCATAGCTGATGCCCAGGACCACGGCGGCATCGCGGGGGCGCAGCAATTCCTCAGACTTGGGGCTCATGCTTGGCATTGTAGAGCACACTGGGGCGACTACTCGGCCCTGTTCTCAAGGCCCAAGTTAGAACTGCTCCCAGGAAGGAACCGTTGGCACGATCTTCAATCGCCAGTGAAGTCTTTGCGCTTACCCGCCGATGGCTTAGTTGACAACCTGTGGGTAACCCATAGCCGGGGGCAGCGCCGCATGAAGAACGTACAAAACGAACCGGGAAGCTCATTCCCTGAGCTGCCGCTGGCATTTGACCGGCGACGGCGCGAGCGAATCGCTCTCAAGATCCCATTGCGAATTCTCACCTATGGGCTGCTGGTGGATAAATCGATTGACGCAACCTGCACAGACCTGAGCGAAGGAGGGGTCGCCTTCGATTGCGAAGCAGGGCTGAACGTCGGCGATATCGTCATCCTTGAGTTCCATCAGAAAGGCGAAGCCGCGTACCGTTGCCACGCCCGGCTTGCCTATCGCATGGGCCGACGCTACGGAGCATACTTCCTGGCGGGAGAGTGACGCAAATCAAGAACAGCTTCAGCTCGAAGAGGTTTGGAGCTGTTCCAACACCAGTTTGGCGGCGGCGAGGTCCTCGACTGCCAGCCCCAGCGATTTGAAAACGGTGATCTTCTCCTGCGGCATGGGTTTTGTTCCCGCAAGCAGTTCGCCCAGTTCGGCGTAGATCGGCGCATTCGCCAACAACACATCGCCGGATTCCTTCATCGCCGCCTCGCGAGAATCTACAATCGTGGCGCCGCGCATTGCATCGTCGTCCACTTCACGATTCTTCCGGCCGACCGCACCCACGGCATTCACCAGAACGCCGGGCTTCAGCCACGCGCCGTGAAGTACTGGCTCGGGCGAGTTCGTAACGGTCACGACAACGTCGGCTCCGCGGACCGCGTCCTCGGCGGAGGTCGCCCGCGCTCCGATCTCATCGGCCAGCACGTGTGCATGTTGCGAATTGCGGCTCCAGATGCGGACGTCATCAAACTTCCGCACCACAGAGAGCGCGTGAAAGTGCGCCCTGGCTTGTACGCCGCTGCCCAGAATCGCCAGGCTTCTCGCGTCGGAAGCCGACAGTAGCTTGGTTGCAACCGCCGACACGGCTGCGGTGCGCATCTCGGTGATCAGGCGGCCATCCATCATTGCCAGTGGCTCGCCGGTACCGGCGCGGAACAACGCGATCACAGCCTGATGCGTGGGCAACCCACGCGATCCGTTGTCGGGATAAAGGGTAACCAGCTTCGCACCCATTACATCGCCGTAAACGGCAGGCATGACACCCATGAATCCACGGTGTTGCTTGATCGGCAGGATGCTGCGGACCGGCTGTAGCACGCGTTCCGTGGAGAAGTCGATGAGGGCGCGCTGCATCACTGGGATTAGCGCTTCAATGCTCAGGCACGGGTGGATTGTGGCTTCATCGAGAAAGCGAACCGGCGCGGCGGAATTGGAAAGCTGGGTCATTGGTCAACAATTGTAATGTAGAGTAACCTGCGGAATATCTGAGGGTGATGCGGCGGAGGTCTAAATGAAGAAGCGATCGCCGACCTCAAGGAAGCGACCGAGCTCTATCGGGAAGAGTTTCCTCTACCGCCGTCGAGCGATCACTGATTACATTCCCCAACTGGTCGCAATGATCGCCCGCCCTCACTGGCCGTAAAGAAACAGCAGCGCATCGGGCAGGCGCCGCGACCAGGCAGCCTCGTCGCGCTGGCCGCCTTCTTCTATCGCGACCCGCAGGCGGCTTGCGCCCATGCCCTTCTTTACCAGAATGGCTTCAAGGTCGCGCACCTGATTCACGATCTCGGTGCTGCGCGTTGGCTCACTAGCCTCGGCGGTGCCGATGCCGATATATATCTTGCGCGGCAGCTGCTTCGCCGACTGCGCATCCTTCAATAGTTGGTTCTTTCCGATCCACAATTCCGGGCTTTCCACCAGCACGTACCCGAAGACACCCGGATATTCCAGCTCAGTGTAGAGCGCGACGTCGCCGCCATAGGATGATCCGCCGAGCCCGGTGTTCATCGCACCGCGCGCGATGCGATATCGCTTCTCGATGAATGGCATCACTTCGGTGGTCAGGAAGCGCGCGTACTCCTTGCCTTGCAGGTTCTTCTCGTCGGCAGCGCCGTCTTTGTCATTGAGTGGATCGGGATAGGGCAGATATTCGGAGCTGCGCGCGTCGCCGGCATTGTCGATGCCCACCACGAACATCGGCGGAATTTTGAAGCCGCCGACCAGGTGCTCGACCGTCTCGTCGACGTGCCACTCGCCTTTGGGGCTGGTCGCCTCGTCAAAGAGGTTCTGTCCGTCCTGCAGGTACAGCACCGGATAGCTGCGGTGCACGTTGTGCGGCGAAAAATAATTTGCCGGCACCAGCACGCGCAACATTCGCGTGTTGTGGAAGATCTTGCTCTCGAAGGGAATGATCTCAAGCCACCCAATGACGGTGTGATCTTTGTCGAACGATGTGATGGTGGTGACGCCCGGTGTGTTGGCCGTCGACTGCGCCTTGGATTTCGGTTTCGCGCTCTGGGCTCTCAGTGGAGCAGTGACGGCGAGAGACGACGCGAGAAGCATGGCGATCCAGAGTCTCGACATAGGATCAGCTTAGCAGGAGGGTCGAAGATGCCTTTCGGCGAGGTCGGAACGGATTCTTGAAACGAGCTGGTCACACTCCGAATCGGACGATCCGTGCTAGGGCGCCTAACCCTTCAGCTTCAAATTCACCAACTTCATTTCGGGATAGCTCTGGTTCCAGTCGGCCGAGATGTGCTCCAGCGTCATCCGCACGGTCTTGCTCTGGCCTGGTCCGATGGGCGAGCGGGAGAGGTCAACCAGGTCGGGATAGCCGCCCATCTGGTTCTCCACCAGAACATGCAACGGAATCGTCTCCGTCTGCACCACCTGGTCCATGGAGTTCTTGAAGGTCAGCTTCATGTCGGCGCCGGTCAGCGCCTGGTCACCGGTGTTGGCAATGTTTACGTCGAGATAAGTCACCGTCCCGCCGACGTAATTCTCCGCCGCACTTAACTTGACGTTCGAGATCTGCAGCTTGGCCGCATAAGGATTTGGCTGCGACCCAGTCCCGCCCTTGTTGCGCGTCAGAACGACGATGATGCCAACGACGACGACAACTGCCACCAACCCAATAACGAAAGGCGTCCAGTTGCGCTCTTGCGTTTGCGGCTTCGTTGGTGCGAACAGATCGGCCATGGCTGTGACGATTTTACTCCGCGGGAGAGCGGCGCGAACATGATTCCAGAGCACGAAATCCGTGAAAAGAGCAGGGCATGGCACGTACCACATTGGGAGTATTCGCACGCTTTTCACGTGCGTGGATCGCCGATTGCGGCGTTATAATAGTTACATGGCGCGTGGCTGGGAAAGTAAATCTGTAGAAGCTCAAATAGAAGAAGCTGATTCCGAACCCTCAACAAACCAAGAGCAATTATTCTCCGCTGAAGAGCGGCAGACGAGCCTCAAGAAGAGCGATTTGCTGCTCTCGCGCAAGCGTATTCTGCAGGAACTGGAAAGCTGCAGCAGCGAGCGCTACGCGGAATTACTGCGGCGCACTCTCGCCGGTCTGGATGCGCAGATCGCTGCGCTGGACTAGGTGGGTTGGACCATGAGGCTGGTAAAGAAATAAGAATACTGCGCGACAGTACCCACTAGTAGGCTAGCATCGCGGTTCCCAAGAGAAGCCTGGCAAATCACTCCATGCGGCGATAGCAATAGATGTAGTCCGTGATGACGGGCGGGCCAGTCATGGGGATTTCAGTCACCGATATCTGCTCCAGGCCCGACGGTACCGTGTCCTCGAGTTTGTCGTTGGAGAGCAAATAGCCTCCAGGCTTCAACATGGCAGCAACATTTGCCCGTGCGAGCGCCTGCTCGAAGCCGCCGTAATAGAGGAAGATATTGGTCCCGATGATCAGGTCGAACCGCTGCTCGGGAGCCAGCGGCAGCCTTTGGAAGACGATGTTCATGTCAACCGGCTTAACGCGGCTGACGATTGCGGGACGAACATCGACCGCCTTGGTTGTGAAGCCGGTTGCTTCCTGCGGCACTGGAATGGCAGCGACCGGCTGTCCGATCTGCGCGCCCAAGTTTTGCCAATACTGCGTAAACTTGGCGCGAAAGTCGTCGCTCCAGCGCCCCTCGGTGAACCACGGAAGCTGAACTGTATACCCGCGTCCCAGCGCTGCGTTCTTTCTGGCGATTTCGATATGCAGATTCACTCGTGAGCTGATGTCGAAGGTGTCAAGCTCGACATCCTCAGGCTTCGCCAAACCGAGGCGGAACAGCGAGACGAGTACGGCGAACGGTTGCGTCGTCTGCGGCGGATAGTAATCCACTCCCTGCTGTTTATTGACGAAGTCGAGACCAGGCCCAACAATGGCCACGCGCCGAATGCTGCCCGGCTTCAGCATTCCTTGCTTCAGCAGGGTCTGCAGGCTCAGATCGAGATCGTAATCGGGCCATAAGTTGCTATCCAGCGAGATACCGCGGTTCTGGAACATCTGGCTGCGGTTGGTCTTGGCTTGCTCACGAGCCTGCAGCAGGTCCTTCTGCATGCGACTTAAATTTGCCAGAAGATAAGCCTTCAATTTCTGGCGTTGCTCGGGCGAGTTGAGCGAGTAGCCTTTTTTCTCGACGAAGGCCCGCATCTCGATGAAGCCCTGGTTTCGATTGGGCGCGGCCAAGGCCTTGATAAGGTCGTTCGCACGGTTTTCTGCGAAAGCATTGACCAGAGTGCTTTTCCCATAGAGCACCAGGTAATCGTCGTCAATGCGATATTCCTTGGTGTAGGTCACGCCAAAACGCAGCAGGTTGGTCAGGCTGTCTTCCTCGCCGACGTCCAAACGTTGCCGGATCTGTGCGTCCGATTGTTTGAGCCACGCGAGCCAGTCCGCAGGGCTTACAGCTTGAGGTGGAGCGGCGGGATCGCTGGAGCTCATCTTCTGCAGGACCGGTCTCGCCGAATCGAGTGGCATGAACTCGGGATTAGGCGTTTGCGCAGCGGTCCAGGATGTGAAGCTTGCAAAAGCAGACAGGATCAGGACGATCTGGAAGATCGTTCGCTTCCCGCTGGCGAGACGCGGGTGCAGCCATGTCGGCGGGCGTCTTTGAGAGGTATGTTCCCCGATGTCATTCGGCCCAATCGATACACTACTCAAAACGGCAGTGAGCATATGATGAGTGGAGCACTTCTCGTTCCAAGGGTTTTTCCCTTCTAACATATTAAGAAGACTGGGGATAGCCTTTGGCAAAGATGTTGTTAGAGAGATTGGTTGCGAGAAATAGCTCGAAGATATATGAACTTTCGCGCGATGGCTGGGAGTCTTTGGGTTAGTCTAGTCTTGGCCAGTCTGGTGGGGGATTTCACCGTTGAATGCGGAGGAAAACCCATTTCCGGGGTCATCGATGGCGCAAGAAATAGCTCTTGCAAACTTCCTAAGCCATTCCGGATCATTAACTTAGCCGATCTTTTGCGACCCGCCCGACAGCGGTACGTGACGTGCTCCATACAGGTTGGTTGGGGTGGGAGATTGCTGTGAAGGTAGTACGGTTGATTCTGGGTCTGGTTTTGATCGCCAGCGCACCTTGGCTCGGCGCGGCCACCCATCCTGTTCCGCTCGACAAGAATACCCCTTCGGCCAAGTGCATCGAGTGCCATGAAGACAAGGCGAAAGGGAAGAATGTTCACTCCGCCATCGCCATGGGCTGCACCAGTTGCCATGAGATCCGCGTCAACAAGGATGTCACCCGGGTAAAGCTGATTACCACCACGCCGCAGGCGCTGTGCATCACCTGCCACGCCGACAAGAATGCCGCCGATCTCAAAGGCAAGGTCCATCCTCCGGGAGTGCGTGATTGCCTTAAGTGTCACGACCCGCACCAGTCCGACAACAAGTTTCAGTTGCTGCTGCCGACCTCCGGCAATAAAGGCCAGAACCTTTGTCTCACCTGCCACACGCAGGGGCTCAATGTTCCGGAGAAAGGCAGCCGGCACGTGGCGTTGGACATGGGCTGCGAGACCTGCCACACCATCCACAAGACGGGCGAGCCGGGCAAGATTGAGTTCGAGTACCACCTCACCAAAACCACTCCGGCACTGTGCATCGACTGCCATGATGTGAAAGACGCCAGCCTGATCAAGGCGCACCAGGGACAGCCTTTTGCCACCGCGAATTGCATTCAGTGTCACGATCCTCACCAGTCCGCGCAGGCGAAGCTGATGCAGAAGTTCACCCATCCGCCATTCGCCGGTGGCTCGTGCGACACCTGCCATCAGCCGGCAAAGGACGGCAAAGTCGTCCTGACGCAATCGGATTCGAAGGCGCTCTGCGTGACTTGTCACGCCGAACAGGCTGAGAAGATCGAGAAGGCGAAGGTGCAGCATCCCGGGGCGCAGGGAGAATGCGTCGCCTGCCATAATCCGCACGCCGGCAAGACTCCGGGCTTCATCCAGCCCGATCCTGTGAATGCCTGCCTGGCGTGCCACAGCGAGCAGGCTGAGCAATTCAAGAAGGCGCACCTGCATCAGCCGGCATTCGGACAAAGCTGTGCCATCTGCCATGAGCCGCACGGCGGCGACAACGAGCACCTGCTGCGCGCCAAGGGCAACGCGCTGTGCATGGAGTGTCATGGTCCAGACTCGCATCCCCAGAGCCTGGAGTCCGAACACGTGATCACTATCTTCAATGGCACTGTGAAGCTGCCCGACGACTACTACGTGAAGAACAAAGTCGCGATCCTTCCGGTGCGATATGGACTGGGTCATCCGGTGGAAGGTCATCCGGTCGCCGACGTGATGGATCCAACCGATGTAACCAAGGTCAAGACACCCATGAGCTGCCTGACCTGTCACCAGCCGCACTCTTCGGCACAGCCCGATCTGCTGGTGAAAGACCAGGCGAACAACATGGCGTTTTGCGACACCTGCCACAAGAACCGAATCAACATGCGGCAGATGCCGGCAACAGGGAGTAAGTAACTATGTCAGCCTTTCGCGCACATTCATTTCGCAGCAAGATTACGGTAGTGCTGGCCCTCCTGCTGGCCTGGGCACTGGCTTCGCCGGCTTCAAGTTATGCCAGCGACAAGAAGAAGACGACGACTACAGCTGCCGCAACGGACCAGCCGGCAGAAATCGTAGATCTTTCCAAGATCGACATTTCCAAACTGGTCTGGCCGCAGCCGCCTTCCATTCCGCGAGTACGCTACACCACCTACTTTGCAGGAATGAAGATCGACCGCACTCCGGCTGCGACAAAAGCGAAGCCTAAGCAGACCTGGATGGATCGGCTGGCTGGCGGCCAGTCGCAGCAGGAGAAATTCAACCCCAAGGATTTCCCCTTTCAGCTCCTGGGACCCTACGGGATGGCCGTCGACTCCAAGGGACGCCTCTATGTGGCCGATCAACGGGTGGGAGCAGTCTTCATCTTCAACACTGAAACCCGCGACGTCGAGCTGATCGCCAATGGCCAGCAGGCACATTTTGGACTGATCAATGGCATTGCTATCGACGATGATGATCGCGTATTCGTCTCCGACGGCAAATTGCATCGCGTCATTATCTTCAACGCTAAGCACGAGGTTGTGGGCCAGATTAACGAGAAGCTGATCGATCCGGTCGGGCTGGCGATTGATACCGAAAATCGCTTGCTGTACGTAGTCGACACGCAGGCCGACCAGGTCGTGGTCTACGACCCTGACAGCCTGAAGGAGCTGCGCCGCATCGGGACCTGCTGCAAGAACCACTACCTCACCACGCCCGGAGATTTTGGCGGAGCCTCGAATGTGGCTGTGGACAAGGAAGGCAACGTCTACGTCACCGATACCATAAACAACCGGGTAGAGATCTTCGACGCCGACGGTAAATTCATTAGCACCTTCGGCAAGAACGGCGATGGCCCAGGCTATTTTGCGCGGCCCAAGGGAATTGCGGTGGATGGCGACGGACACATCTGGGTAGCGGATACGGTCCAGAACCGTCTGCAGGTGTTCAACCGCGAGGGACAGTTGCTGACTTACATCGGCGGATACGGCCACTATCCCGGCCAGTTTGAGTCGATCGTCGGTGTCGCGATCGACAAGAATAATCGCGTCTTCACCTCTGAGCAGTATCCCGGCAGGGTGCAGCAATACCGCTACATTACCGACGCCGAGGCCGAGCAGTTGAAGAAGGAACGAGCTGCCGGGACCACGCATACGGCGGCGGCAGCCAGCACTCAGCCTACGGCAGCAGCTCCGGCGGCAACCAGCCCCCAGCCCGCGGTTCCAGCTCCGGCTGCGGCGGACGCGAAGAAGTAAGCGTAGGAATTCTAAGGGGTGCAGCTTTAGCTGCGCCCAGTCCCTCCTGTTCATCCGCAACTCGCTGCCCACCATCCACTTAGGGGCCGCTGGGGCATTTCACTGAATTCCCGCTCATTTTGGCTGTTTTCACCCACATGTGACCCCCATCACAACCTGATGTCAAACTGGGAACGAGCCGCCAACAGTCTTGATTTCAATAGCTTGGCGGTGAAACCGGCACCCAGATTCAGCCCCTCGATTTCGGCCAGGGAGTTGCACTTACAACAGCGGACGCCATCGGGGCCTGGCTTCCAGAGTTCTAAGTCCTAATTAGGAGATCGATCTCATGAAGAAAGTAATGCTAATCACGCTCATGATTCTGGCCGTCGGGATGTTCGCAGCGGCACAGATCCAGGCGCCGACGTCTGACGTCCTGGGAGCTCACTTAAACTACGGTCGCGGTTGCGCGGCCTGTCACGCCCCGCACAGCGGCGCATGGGGCAACGGCGCCAACAAGTCCGGCGATACCACTGCCGGCAACTCCATTTTGTGGGGCCAGGACGTAGGTAACCTGTTCGGCAAGACGATCAGCACCGGCAGCACCAACGGCACGACCTCGAACTACATCGAGACTCTGCCCTCCAGCATGTCCGCTGGGACGCCCGACGTTAACAACCTGCTGACCTGCCTCAGCTGCCATGACGGCAACTGGGCGCAAGGCGCCATGATGCGGAACCAGCTCTATGAGAGTCTGCCGCCGACTTACGGAACCTACAACAAGGTCCCGACCCTGCTCGGCAATGACGGCGACGGCGCCGGCGACTACCTCAACGACCACCCGGTGGGCGTGAACGCCTATGTAACCTGCGGCGGACAGTACAACTGGGATTGCACCGAGACCAACGGCGTCATCACCATGAACGGCGCTAATTCTTCTCAGTTCGTGAAGAACTACGGCTTCTTCGTTAGCCTCAGCGCCTGGAACAACAACGCCACCGTTATGTGCACCTCCTGCCATAACCAGCACTTGATGAACGTGGTCAGCGTAACCAACGGTCCGAAGTCAGGATTGCCGACCGGCAACTACGCGACGATGTTCTTCATCCGCGCGCCTTACAACCCGGCCAGCGGAACCGGCGGCTCCAACCAGACGGCGCAATTCTGCCGCCAGTGCCACGGTGGAGAAGCCAACGAGTCGAACGGCAGCTACACCATCCCGACGACCTTCTAGTCTGTCGGACTTAACCGAGGGGAGGGACTCCCTCCCCTCAATTCTTTAACCTCAGGGGTGAGGAGAAAGTCATGAAGTACCCGCTAGCCATCAGCGCAATAGTTCTGCTTACAGTCTCCGCCGCATCTGCCCAGGTCGCCTCCCACGCCCCCACTCAGATATCCGCTCCGCAAAAAAAAGCCAGCCAACCAACTGGTAAGCCGGTAGCGCGAGTGAATGGGACGGTGCTTACCGACCGCGACTTGCAGCGTGAGATGTTCGCGATGTTTCCGTACGCGCAGCAGCATAACGGCAACATTCCTCCAGAGTTGGCGCCGGGGATCCGGAGCGGCGCACTGAAGATGATCGTTTTCGAGGAACTGGTGTACCAGGAAGCGCTGCGGCGGAAGATGACAGTCGCGCCAGAGCGGCTGAACAGCGCGGAAGTGGACTTTCGCAAGCAGTTCGCCACTCCTCAGGAATATCAGCAGTTTCTCAACACAGAGTTTCAAGGCTCGCAACAGTTATTGCGCGACAAGATCAAGCGCTCGCTGCTGATTGATCAACTGCTGAAGGCCGAGGTCGATAAGAAATCGACCGTGAGCCCTGCCGAGCTGAAGGCCTACTACGACCAGAACCAGGCCCGATTCGATTATCCGGAAGCTTTCTCCTTCCAGACCATTACCATCCTGCCTCCGGCCAATGCGACTCCAGCCCAGCTGCAGGAAGGGAAAAAACGCGCCGATGACGCGCTGCGCCAGGCTAAAGCAACCAAGAATGATGAAGACTTCGGCATGCTGGCGGAAAAGATCTCGGAAGACGATTACCGCGTGATGATGGGCTATCACAAGCCGGTGGATCGCGCCAAGCTGCCGCCTTACGTTGTGCAAGCTCTCTTGAAGATGCAGCCCGGGCAGATCAGCGACGTTATCCAGGTTGACCAAGCCTATACCATCTTGCGGCTGGTGAAGCACGTCCCGGCCGGCAAGGCGACGTTCGCCCAGGTCAAGGACACATTGCAAAAGGAACTGCAACAGAAGAAGACCAACGCGGTTCGCGCGAGCTTCGATAAACAACTGCAGCAGGGCGCCAAGGTCGAGGTCCTGTAGGGACGAGGTTTATGCCGTGCGCCGAGCCTTCCGAGTTACGCTTTCCGGACTAGCTGGAGTTCTTCTGTGGGCGCTGCCGGCGGTTGCCCAGTTACAGCTCGGAGAATCGAGTACCACTCTGAACGGGGTGATTGGCGCAGGCTACGCCGCAGATTACGGAAATCAAATCGACTCATCCCACGGGTTGAACGTGAACGGCAGTGCCACCGCCGCTGGATATTATTACAGTCCTAATTTCCTCTCCTACAATCTCTCGCCTTATTACGGACAATCGCGGGCCAACTCCGACTACCAGTCCATCTCCGATGCCAGCGGTGTAAATCTATCGAGCGCCATCTTCAGCGGCAGCCATTTTCCGGGACAGATCAGCTATGCCGCGGCATATAACAGTGAAGGACAATTTGCCGTTCCCGGCCTGCCTAACTACACCACCCACGGCGATAGCGACACATTCGGGATCTCCTGGAGCGAGTTCGTTCCCGGCCTGCCTACCCTGACGGCAAGTTTTCAGAGGGGCAGCAATCAGTATTCGGTGTATGGGGCAACCGACAACGGCAATTCCGATTTTCATTCGTTGACTCTTAGCTCAAACTATTCCATTGCCGGATTCAACATGGGGGCGTCTTATAACAATGGAGCTTCGAACTCGCTAATTCCTGAGATTTTCGCGGGCGAACAGTCGGGAACCATCACCACGGATAACAGCGGTTTCGGCTTTAACGTTTCGCATAAGCTTCCCATGAATGGTACTTTTTCTACCAGCTTTTACCGGTCGGACATTGATACGGATTATCTTGGCTACAAATACCAGGGGGACTTTGACACCGAGGTCGCCGCTGCTTCTATGCAACCAACCAATAAGCTGCGTGTCTCGGCAACGGCCAGTTATACCGATAATCTCGCCGGAGTTCTCTATGGGTCGCTGCTCACGTCCGGCCTTAGTAGCAGCAGCGGCAGCAGTAGCAGTAGCGGTGGCAGTAGCATCTTGCCGACCAACAGCCTTGATTCCTCCCATGCCTGGGACTTGAACGGGTCCGCCAACTATTCCCTGGCGTCAAACTTGTGGCTCCAAGGCCAGGTTGACCGGCGCGACCAGGCTTATCTGGGAGAAGATTTTGGAGCAACGTCGTATAGCGCGGGGGTCACCTACGCTCGCGGGTTATTCGGCGGCACGATGAATACTTCGCTCAGCGTTATCGACAGCATGATCGATAACAGCAATCAGAACGGGCTGGGCTTCTCGGTGAACGCCAACTATGGGCGCAGAATCGGCAAGTGGATTACGAACGAGTCCTTCAGTTACGCCCAGAACGTCTCCACCCTGCTGATTACGTACATGGCTTCTTACTACAGCTATTCGGGGAACGTGCGTCGCCGTTGGGGCAATTTTAATTTTAACGCGGGAGCAAGCTTCGCCCATAGTGGCCTGACCAATCAGCCCGGCACCGACAACAGCAGCCAGAGCTATACCAGCAGTTTTGGATATGGAAAGTGGATCAACGTTACCGGGAACTACGGCAAATCGGATGGCGTCGGCCTGATTACGGGAAACGGAATCCTGCCGGTGAATTTGTCCCCGATTCTGCCCCAGAACCTGATCACAATGTACGGCGGCACCGGCTACGGTGTGTCACTATCAAGCATGCCGGTGCGCAGGTTCACGATTGCGGCAAGTTACGCCAAGTCATCCAGCAACACGTCGACCGAAGGCGTCGCGTCGGCAAACCAATTTGACTCCAAAAGTCTGCTGGTCCAATACCAATTCCGTAAGATGTACTTAACGGGAGGATACGCCCAGCTTTCGCAGGGTTTCAGCGTGTCAGGCCTTCTGCCGTCGAACGTATCGTCGTTTTATATCGGAGTGTCCAGGTGGTTCAATTTCTTCTAGCGGGAGCGCGCACGAGAAAACATTTCTTGTCTCACGTCGCCTGTGCAGTGCTCCTGCTGCTGACGCCGGTTTGGGCGTCCAAGACTAAAGAGAAGCCCGTCGCGCCCACCCCTCCGGATATGTTGCTGGAAGGCGGCCGCAAGCTCAGCTACGAGCGTAGCTTCAGCTCGCAGCGCGAGGTCAAGCCCAAGCGCGGCTTCTGGAACCGCGTGGTCGACTTCGTCGCCGGAGAACCGGATTTCCGCAGCCTGGTTCGTCCTTACAGCATCGCCGTCGATTCCCGCGGACGCATTATAGTGACCGACCCCGGCGCCTATGGGGTCCACATCTTCGATTTCCAGCAGCAGAAGTACAAGTTCCTGTCGCGCGTCGATAAAGGAAAAGATCCCATGCTGACGCCGCAATGCGTCGCGGTGGACGCGCAGGACAACATCTACGTGACCGATTCGGAGTCGGGCAAGGTGTTCGTCTTCAACTCCGACGGGAAATTCCAGCGGACGATTGGGAGCCTGAAGGGCGGCGAAGGTTTCTTCAAGCGACCGACCGGGATTGCGGTCGATTCGGCGGCCCAACGGATCTACATCACCGACACCCTGCGCGACAAGATCTTCGTAACGGATATGCAGGGCAATGTGGTGCAGACCATCGGGAGCAACGGCGTAGATCCGGGCCAATTCAACTTCCCCACCGAGTTGCGGCTCGACGGCCAGAGCCTGGCGGTGGTGGACGCGATGAATTTCCGTGTCCAAGTCATGGACACCTCTGGACAGATTCAGTACACGGTCGGAAAGCTCGGTGACGAGTCGGGAACCATGTTCCGCCCCAAGGGAATCGGGTTCGACTCGGAAGGCGATCTTTACGTGGTCGATGGATTGTGGGGCGTGGTGCAGGCTTTCAACCGCCAGGGACAACTGCTCTATACCTTCGGCGACCGCGGCACGGCGCTGGGCCAATTCCAGTTGCCCACTGGGCTTTTCATCGACCACAACGACCGCATTTATGTAGTGGATTCCTTCAATCGCCGAGTGCAGATTTTTCATTTCTACGGACTGGGTAAGCAGGCAAAAGGAGGCGTGCAGTGAAGTTCAAGCTGTCCCTTGCCTGTCTGTTGCTGTTGCTGTCCGCGGGCGTCCTGCGGGCGCAGATTACTGGCGATGTGATCGGGACTCACGATCTCTCGCCCGGGAGCAAGTCGCCGATCACCGGCGCGCGTCCGGGGTCGTGTTCCTACTGCCACGCTCCGCACTCCGGACTGGCTACAGGCCAGGCGCTCTGGAACCAGACGCAGACCAAGGCGACCTACCAGCTCTACACCAGCACTACGTATCACCAGAAAGGCGAGCAGCCGGTACTGGGCTCTGACAGCAACCTGTGTTTGAGCTGTCACGACGGTACGGTCGCCGTCGGCAACGAAATTGTAAGCGGACAAGTCACCATGACCGGCAACATGAACAGCCAGGACGTGTTCGGGACCAACTTGCAGTCGTCCCACCCGTTCAGCCTGGTGTTGCCCATCAAGGACGCGATCGACATCATTGCGACCCTGGTATCGAAAGGTAAAACGGGCGATCCGACCGGCAAGATCACCCTCATCAACGGGAACATTGAGTGCACCTCCTGCCATAACCCTCACGTCCAGGCGATCGATAAGGTCTCGCAGAACTTTCTGGTGAAGGACAGCTCGAACGCGCAAATGTGTCTTGCCTGCCACGATCCCACGCGCACGATGTCAGGACAAGTCAACCCCTTAGCGGGATGGGCGACCAGCGCCCACGTTTTGGCAACCAACAAAGTATCGCTGCAAGCGAATCTCGGCAGCTATGGCACGGTCGCCGCCAACGCGTGTCTCTCCTGCCATGAGCCGCACAACGCGCAAGGGCCGATGCGGTTGTTGCGCGAACCGAACGAGCAGGATTGCATCGCCTGCCACAACGGCAGTTCGAACCTGAACCCTGCCATCGCCAACGTTTACGCAGAGTTTGCCAAGGTAGGGCATCCGTTTCCTTCGGGCAACAATTTGCACGACGCTGGCGAAAGCGTTTTGTTGAATAACAATCGGCATTCCACGTGTGCGGACTGCCACAACGGCCACTCGTCCGACCAGGTAACTTTGTTCCCGCCGCCTCCGGCCATCCGCATGTCGCAGAATGGAGTAGCCGGAATCAGCGCGACCGACGGCATCACCATCGTTGATCCTTCCGTCAATCAATACGAGAATTGTCTGCGCTGTCACGGCACCAGCTCGGGAAAAGTCGTCAATCCCATCTACGGATACCTGCCGGTAAGAGCAGTTTCAGCAGGCGATCCTCTAAACGTCATCCCGCAATTCGCCGCCACCGCTACTTCCAGTCATCCAGTCACTCACACGCGCAGCAGTCAGCTGCCGCAACCCAGCTTGCTGAGTACGATGTTGGATTTGAGCGGCGGTACGACGCACGGGCGTGCCATGGGCACCCAGATTTTCTGTAGCGATTGCCACAACAGTGACGACAACCGGGAATTTGGCGGAATAGGCCCGAGCGGTCCGCACGGATCGACGTTTAAGCACATCCTCGAAAGAGACTACGAGTTCAACCAAGCGCCCGCGCCGGGACAATTAATTACCAACCTGTACCCTGACCCTGATCTGAGCATCAAGGGCCCGTATGCGATGTGTGGCAAGTGTCACGATCTCAGTAACGTTGTTTCGAATGCAAGTTGGAACCAGCACGGCTTCCACATCAACACCGGTTTTACCTGTTCGGTTTGCCACACGGCCCACGGCATGGGCGCACGCAGCGGGACCATCTCCGGTGAGCGCCTGGTAAACTTCGACATCAATGTGGTCGCCGCGAACGGCAGCATCCCGGTTTCGTATTCCAGGGCGACGAATACTTGCATTCTGGTTTGCCACATGGCCGCGCACAACGCCGACGGGTCCGTCACACAAGACACTCACAAGAGCAACGGGACGACCCCCGGCGCGGCTCCCCCGAAGAGACGTTGATCTTGGCGGCTGACTTCGGCCAATAACAGAAGAGCTATGTCCACGAATTCCGGTGTGCGCGAAGTGGCTGTCCCCAACGTCTTCCGCAGACCGAGCCATAACGCACCGGTGCAGGTGGCAGCGCTGCTGCTACTATTCACGACGGCAGCGTGGATCGAATCCGCTCACCTTTCTGCGCTCGCCGATCCGGATGTGTGGTGGCGCCTCAGCGCCGGTAACTGGACCTTGCAGAACCACGCGGTGCCACACTACGGGTTGTTCTCACAATATTCGAACTTACCTTGGACCGACTCGAGCTGGCTCTTCGATGTGCTGCTCGCCGCCGCCTACAAACTGATGGGCCTGCGCGCTCTGCCGGTATTGTTGATGGCGTGCAAGGTCGCGATCGCAGTCGCTTCATTTGTGCTGGCTCGGGGCTCGCGGATGAACTTCTGGCCCGCTGTTTTCCTGGCTGCGGCAGCGCAATATGCCATGCCCGGCTTGCCGCCGGGGCCGGCTGTTTGCTCGATTGCCCTGTTCGCTATCGAATTGGGTGTGCTGTTCAGCGTGCGAAGAACGGGCAATGTTCGTCCGCTGTTCTGGCTGCCGTTGCTGTTCCTGCTGTGGGCGAACCTGGACGTTGTTTTCATGTTTGGGCTGCTTTTGCTTCTGTTGTTTAGCGCCGTTGCATTTGGTGAAGACATTGGCCGCCGTTCAGAAGCAGCCTTGTCTACAGGCCAGAGACCTGCCGTTCCGCCGAGGATAGCGGCGATGGCATTGGCCGCTTCATTCGTTGCTGCTTTCGTGTCGCCCTATTTCTTCCATTCGTTTTCGGCCGCCTCCGAAGCTCTTTGGCTCCTCGTGCCGTATGTGCAGAACTTGCACGCCATTAGTTTCCGTCGGCCACAGGACTATGTTCTCTTGCTGCTGGCGATGGCAGCATTCTTCTCGCTGGGACGACGGCGCTCGCGAGACCTGTTTCAAATCATCCTGATGATCGGTTGTTTGACGCTCGCCTTCACCCGGCAGCGCGACATCTGGATGCTGGCTCTGGCCTCCGTCGCCGTCATTGCTGACGGCCTTCCGATGGGCTCAGCTTTGGCGGAGCGGGAGAACAACGGTCGGCCATGGCACTGGACGAAGCTGGCAACCGCCGGACTTGTGCTGGTTGTGTTCATCGTCGCTGTGATCAGCAGCATTCCCAGCAATCGCGAGACGCTGCTTTCCAAAGTCGGCGAGACCTTCCCAGTTCGCGCCAGCGACTACATCCGCGCCAACCGTCTGCCGCTCCCTATATTCAACGCTTACGATTGGGGCGGTTTCCTGACATGGTATTTGCCCGAGTACCCAGTCTCCATCGACAGTCGCACCGAGCTTTACGGGGACGAGATTGACTCCCGCTACTTCAAGGTCACCACAGCGGAGATCCCGCTTGACGCCGATCCCAGCTTCGCGAATGCGCGAACAATCCTGTTGCGGAAGGACTCGCCGATGGCTGTGGCGCTCAGCGCCGTGCCCCAATTCAGGGTCGCCTACCAAGACGATGTAGCCATGGTGCTGTTGCAGAACCAGTAGAGCGGCTAGAGGCTAATCTGATAAATTCTCTTGCCTTGTATCAGGGCACGACTTTGACAGGCCGCTGAAAAAGTCGCCTTTGAAGTGCTTTGTAACAGGGCACAACTTCAGCAGTGCCGATAAGCCGGTTATTTTTGTCATCCCGAGGAGGCCTTTAGGCCGACGAAGGATCTGCTTTTGAGTTTTTCAGCTGCCCGCTAGGGCTGCCGGATACGAACAAATACCACCCCGAGTTTGTCCTGGTACACCAATTGGAAGCGCGGGTCTGCCCCCAGGAACTGCACCAGGCTGGCGCCCTTCTGCAAGATCACAACTCCCGCCTGGTTGAGGTACTGATCATTCACATACGAGGGCGCCCCGTTGGCTGTTTTGAAGAAACGCTCATTCAACTTGTCTCCGTAGAGATCGGTGCGTCCGTCGATCGCTACCGGATAGTCCGGCAGGTACCAGATGAGAAAGCCGCCCCAATCGAGCGTGTTGTATAGTGGACCTGGCGCATGGTTTCGGAGCAAGTAATTGGCCGCATTCACGGGAAGAAAGCCGCTGATTGCGCGGTCGAGGCCGCGCCTGTTGAAGTCCGTGCTATTGGCGAACAGCAGCAGTGCCAATGCAACGGCCGCAGCCACCCCAATCTTCTCCAGCCAGGTTTCCTTCGCTTCGTGCTCCGCGTCGTCCGCCACGGAGTCGGCAATGCACGCCGCTGCAGAAATGCAGATGAACCACGCGTCGCGCAAAGTGCGGAAGGCGACCATGCTGGCGATGGCCAGCAGTACCAGCTTGAATGGATCGACTTTGTTCTGCCGCCCGACAAAGAAAAACGCGGCCGCGCACAACAGCAATTGCACGTAGTGACTGTAAGCTCGGAAGTTCAATGGCTGGAGTTCTTTGATCATCGCGTAGGGCATCTTCGACTGCGTATATCCCAGGATGACCTGGTAGAGGTGGTAAGAATTCGGACCTATGCAGGTGGCAATGACGCAGGCGGCAAAAACCGCGGCCATGATTGCAGTCGGAAGTGCGGGAGGCAGCAGCCAAGCGGGCGCGCATCCGAAATGCTCGGCCAGCCGCTGAGCCACATTCACTGCCAGCAACAGCCCAACAAGAAAAAGTCCGTAGAGGAACTGGATGTGCAGGTTCGCCCACAGCAGAAAAACCAGCGGCAGCCAGTAGAGAAGCTCAACGCGTCCCGTGCGATGCGCTTCCAACAAGAGCGTCAGAGTGACGCTGAAAAGCATCATGGAGAAGAAGACGGGCCGCGGCATCAGGTTAAAAAGAAATGCCGAACAAGCGACGACCGCCAGGATGCATGCCAGCCAGAATTGGCCGGAAAGACGATGCAGACCCCAGAAGACGGAATAGGCGACACCGAGAGTCAACAGCGTTCCGTAAACTCCGATGCCGACCAGCCCGAACCAGGCGTAGGCGCGCGATAGCAGCACCTCGTATCCCCAGCTGTAGGCCACCCATGGGCGGTCGGCCGCAGTCCACGTGAAGAGGCCGTTGTGGGGGACGGCCATGTGTTGCACAATCCAGTCGCCGACTTTGAGATGCCACCAGATGTCGAGGTCGAGCACCGAGAACTTCAGGTTGAAAGCGATGACTCCGACTATGACCAAGAGGCCGGCCAGCGTGACCAACTGCAGCCACCGCAGACGGAGCAGTGGTTTCAACTCCTCCACAAAACGCATAGGTGTTTTGAGTGCAGTCACCCCTCCAAAAGAAAGTCGTAATAAGCTCAGTCCCAACAATAACTTAAGAGCCACCGCTGCGGTGAAGAAATACCATTCCCGCGCCAAATCACACCTGAATTGCGGAGAAAGACTCTTTTGGAACCTCTTGCTGGGACGAGCCAACTCGGCAAACGACACTAAGTCGCTGAATATGAATGGCTAGCCGCCGACGGGCGATCGGGTGCGTTTGGCAGACCGACTGCATTTTCCAACGTTGGCGCGGACGCAGTCGAGCGCAAGGGCACGTCCCGCCGGGCAAAAGTCAAGTCATGTCGAATGCCAGCTTGGATGTAGAAGCAGCAAGTCCCGAAGCGAGAGTGGTCCGGCGCCCGAGCTCCGACACCTGGCTTGCCGGGGCCTACGGCTTGGCCCTGTTAGCTTGTCTTTCGATATGGTTCCTCGCGATACGTGCGCCCTTGTGGACGGATGAGACCCTCTCCTACTGGCAGATCGCCGGGGGTTTCAAGCAAATTTGGGCGCGATCGATACAAGGAAATTCGTTTGCTGCTTACGCCTACATCCTATGGCTGACCAAGACGCTCTTCGGCGACAAGGAACTCGTCCTTAGAATCCCCTCGATTCTCGCCATGCTCGCCGCCGTGTATGTGTTTTACCGTTGTGCGCGAGAGCTGTTTGACTGGGATGTGTCGCTTATCGCGACCGTGATGTTCATTCTTCCCCGGGGAATCGTGTTTGCCGCGATCGACGTCCGTCCCTATGGCTTCGCGCTCCTGCTAACTAACCTCACGATTCTCCTGTTCCTGCGCTGGACGAAGACTCACAGGGATGCGTACGCCGCGCTCTTTGGCACCGCGGCCGCGGGCATCATCTACTTTCATTATCTGTTCGCCAGCATTCTGCTTGCGCTCGCCGTCTACTACATCCTGTCGCGACGCACTGCACTGCGTGCCGATCTGCGACAGATTGGGATCGCGCTCGGCTGCTTTGGAATCTTCCTGCTTCCCGTGTTGCCGAGGCTGAAGTACATCTACCAGACGCGGACCATGCATTCCTTCGCCGACGCGCCCCAATGGACATGGATCCTGGACTTGCTGAATCCCGGCAAAGGGCAGTTGTTCGTACTGGCCGGCGTCATCCTTCTCGCCGTAGTGGCGCGACAACTGTTGCCCCCCGATCGTGCCTCCCTGGACAAGCTGGCGTTTTGCGTGAGCCTGGCGCTGGTCCCGATTTTGTGTTTGTACACCGTCAGCGTGAACACCTCGGTGCATGTCTTCATTCCACGTTATCTGCTGGTGGCTGTGCCCGGCATCTCCTTGTGCTGGGGATGGCTCTGCAGCCGGCTCGGATCGCGCGCTCTGCGCGGATTGTTCTGTTTTGCGTTTGTGGCATTGTGTGTTTCTCAGGCGTATAGATCGCCATTGTCCCGCTGGCACGAAGAGTCCTGGAAGGGATCGCTCGCGTTTGCCGATGCCAACGCTGCCCAGGACAACGCGCCAATCCTGATGTGCAGTCCACTGGTGGAAGCCGACTATGAGCCCATGCCGGCAGTTCCCAGCGAGAGCGTGCTGTACGCGCCGTTGAGCTACTACAAAGTCAATGCCCGGATTGTTCCACTTCCGCGAACACTAAATGCGGAAACCAAGCGCCAAGTCAGTCAGTTCCTGGTAGAGAACCAGGGCACCCGTTTTCTGATACTGGCCCCATGGCCGTCTTTGCCGATCGTTAATCTTCTTGCCTACGATTTACAGAGCACGCACTCTTATCGCGTACTAGGAAGTTTCGACGAAATCTTTGTAGTGGAGTTCACTCCTTACGCAGTTGGGCCGTCGTAGGCAATGATCGAGCCCTCAGTTACCAATCGGGCTGGACACCCAGACGATGGCAAATGAATCGGCGGAAACGTCGCTGCGCGGGTCAAAGCTCACCCATATTCTTGGATATTTGATCCTCGCTATCGGCGCAGGCACTGTTCCTGGTGCGGCGTATGTGATGAGGGCCGGGTACTCGGTCGTTCCTTACTGGGACGAACTGGACGTCATGACTTCCTATGTCGATGCCATGCACAAGTCCGTGCTCGCGTGGATGTGGGCCCAGCAAAATGAGCATCGAATTCTCTTCTACAAGTCGCTCTTCATCGTGGACATGCAGTTTTTCCAGGGCCGCAATTGGCCAATGTATGCCGCCATGTTCTGCTCGCAGGCGGCATTGGCCATGGTTATCGGCTACATGCTGTACAAACTGGGCGATATCAAAGGTCCTTTGTGGCGACCCTGCTTTGGACTGACGTTGTTCTGCCTGTTTTGTCCGTCGCAGTGGGAGAACTTCTGCTGGGCCTTCCAGCTGTCTTTTGTGTTGGTGAATCTCTGGGCAGCAGCGGCGGTGCTGTGTCTTGTTATTCATAAACAACGCCTGGCGTCGGGGCAGCCAGGCGGAATAGGACTTGTCTTAGTCTCACTACTGGCGGCCACGGCCGCAACTTTTACCAATGGGAATGGGATCACGATATGGCCGGTGCTGATTGTGCTGGCGCTGCTGGCGAAGCTTCCCTGGCGAATCGCCGCCATCTACGGTATTGGCCTGGCTTGCATACTGCCTGTCTACCTGATCGGCTACCATTCACCGTCCCAGCACGCATCGCCCCTGAAGTCCATTTACCAATCGCGGTGGGTACTGGAGTATATAGCCAACTACTTAGGCGGCGGCGTTGTGCCTGATAGCGCAATCCTTAAGACCGGCGCCATCGGTCTGGCGCCCGCGATCGGCTTGTTGGGATTGATTGCGGCGATTCTTCTCATCGTTCGGTTAGCCATGCAGGGAAGCAAAAAGGGTTTACTCGAACTTGCCCTTGCTGGAATCCTTTTGTATGCCATGGCCACGGCACTGATTACCTCCCTGGGGCGCGTAAATCATGGGCCGCTCCAGGCCTTCACTTCCCGCTATCAAAGTTTTGGTCTTCTGTTCTGGCTGGCGCTTGCGCTGTGGGTCATCAGCATTGCCGCGCGGCAGCGGACTGCCACTGGCCTTATCGCCGTCTATCTGCTGATCATAGTTATAGCCTGCTACGCTGCTACGCAATACGGCGGAATTGTGGAGCACGTAAGTAACAATAAGGCAGCGAGAGAACTGGGCGGGGTGGCCATGATTACCGGCATTCATGACGATGGGTTTCTCCGTTCCCAAATCCTGCCAACCCCCATAGGATGGCCTGAGGTTGAGGAGTTACGAACTCGCCAATTGTCATTGTTCTCCTCGCCAAGGGCAAAACAATTCGGCCAGGACTTCGTGCGATACTACCGGGTGGCGAGTCCAGACACATGCGAGGGTAGAGTCGATGATGCTTCGTACGTTAGCACGAATCCGGAAGGCATTGTCATTCGCGGGTGGCTTGCCCAAGGGCTGACAGGCAATCCACTGGAAGAAGTCCTGTTCGTGGCTGAGGGCAAGATTGTCGGCTTTGGTGTAGTTGAACCCGAGCCAATCGACTTTGGGAATGCGTTCCACTCGAGTCGTGCCCGCCGCCGCGCCTGGATAGGATACGCGCAGCTTACTGAGAGTAAAACACTTGAGTTGTACGGCATCCGCAGTTCGATCAGTCACAACGATAGTTGCCTCATCGATACCGTAAGCGTCGGATCCTATTAAGACATTCCTACAAAGATAGCTCTTACCCTTCTAACCCTCCAAGGGAGTTAATGCTATCGGGCCTTTCGCCACCACTTCCCGGTGCAGTTTTTCGTGGCATTCGACGCATAACGTGATCAAGTTTTGTTCGTCGTCACCGCCCGCCTGGCTGCGGAAGTTGAGGTGGTGGACCTGCAGGTTTTGCATGCTCCCGCAGAACTGGCAATGCCACCCGTCGCGCTCCAATATCGTGCGGTGAAGTTTGCGGTAGCTGTTCGAATCGAGTCTTAGTCGCGGATTCTTGGCGTGGATCTTCCTCATGAGGCTGGCCCGGCGACCTCAGATCGAAAGACCTCCTGTTGTTCGCCGGGCAGAAACCGGTAGTAGCGTGACATAGATTGCAACAGAATCTCCGGGCTGCCACCATCCATTGCGGCCCCGGCGAGAAAATCCGCGCAAATCATCTCCAGGCAGTAGCCGCGAGACTTGTCGGATCCCAGCATTAAGGCCGCCGTCTCGATCGCCTGCTCGATGACCGGGATCTGGCTCTTATAGACCTTGAAATAGATTAGCTCCGAAGGCTCGCTGTCCTTTCCCGTCAGTTCTTTCTCTACTTCCCGCTGGAACTCCGCCTTGGGCATCTGCCGGGCTTTGTGCAACCAGGTTGCACTTTCGAACCGCTCACCCTGCTGCCGCGCTACCTTGGCCAACTCCAGTCCCTTCGTCCATCCGACCTGTTTCAGTTCCTTCCGCACCTGGGGTGGAAGCTGTTCGTGAATCGACATCAGGTAGTAGGCTTTCCTTCTGGACTCCGGAAACCGCCGCTCCAGGAAATCATCGAACGACTTCAGATTCTCCAGCCGCCAGTACTGGCCGGCCCGCACTTCGCAGAGGTACTTGCCCAATTCCACGAACCTGGTATCGCGCTCGTTCTCATGCCGTGCCTCCCAGACCAGGATCGCGTCGATCCGGCTCAATACCAACTCAGCGCGGCGGCGATTCAGCTTCGGCGGCATAGGCGGATTCTTAGTAAGCAAGTTCGTCAAACAGACCAAGATCGACTCCCGGCTTGCGGATCAGCCCGGCCTCCACCAGATCGCGCTGGTCGAGACAAAGGCCTAGGAAGGGACAGGTGGTACACGGGTTCTGAGGGAAGCGGATGCCGCTGTGCGGCAGGAACAGTCCCGACTCAATCCTGCGGACCGTGTCGTCGACCAGGGTCTCGAACTCCTGCCGCTGTTGGTCGGTGATGGTGGCTCGCAGGTACTGGACTTCAACTGTGCGCTTACGCACGAAAACGACCTGGGCGACGTCATTGATCCCGGTCATCCAGGAGTAGCAGACT
>Ga0181532_10001320_pt1 | contig 24262 bp, 19 predicted proteins | sample PEATcosm2014_Bin_33_FD_119768 | JGI IMG/M metagenome (GOLD analysis project Ga0181532, IMG submission 119768) | Peatland microbial communities from MTU Mesocosm Facility, Houghton, MI, USA - PEATcosm2014_Bin11_30_metaG | ecosystem: Environmental > Terrestrial > Soil > Wetlands > Peat | place... | reverse complement strand
GCGGGTGTTGCCTGCCTGCTGGTGGGATGGACGTGGGGCTTTTTGTTTCCCATCATCAAGAACATCTGGTCCAGCTCGTTCGTCCTGTTTGCGGGCGGATGGAGTCTGCTCCTGCTCTCTCTCTTCTACTGGATCATCGACGTTCGCGGCTACCGGCGCTGGGCTTTCTTTTTTACGGTCATCGGGTTGAACCCCATCACCATTTACCTGATTCGCAGTCAATTTGATTTCGGAACCGTGGCCATGATCTTCGTCCGCGGATTCATCAACCAGATCGGCCCGTATAAACCCCTGGTCTTTGATTTGAGCGTTTTTGCGGTTGGGTGGCTCTTCTTGTACTTCCTTTACCGGCAGAAGATCTTCCTGAAAGTGGGATAACCCAAGACGAAGCGCGATTGCACCACTGAGACACAGAGACACGGAGGAAGGCAGGAGGCCTTTACATCATTCTTCTCGGTGTCTCAGTGCCTCAGTGGTTAATTTAACACCGATGTCGAACTTGCGAATCTGCATTTACTGCGGCTCCAGCCGCCAGTGCGACCCTGCTTATCTCCGCGCGGCGGCCTGCCTGGGCCGCGAACTGGCGCGCCACGGCGCCACGATCGTGTATGGCGGCGGAGCGGTCGGGTCAATGGGCGCTCTCGCCGACGGTGCCTTAGGCGAGGGCGGCAATGTGGTCGGCATTATCCCAGGCTTCATGAATCAGCTCGAGTGGGGGCACAAGGGCATCACCGAACTTCGCATCGTGAGCGATATGCACGAGCGCAAGCGTCTGATGCTCCAGGATGCGCACGCGGTGGTCGCCCTACCGGGCGGCTCGGGAACCTTCGACGAACTGCTGGAGGCCATTTCCCTCAAGCGTCTCGCCGTTTTCCTCGGCCCCATCGTTCTTCTCAACACCCAGTCGTATTTCGACCATCTGCTTCTGGCGCTCGAGCGCTGCGTCTCCGAGCGCTTCATGGACCCGCGACACAAATCCATGTGGTCCGTCGTGAAGGAGCCGGAAGAGGTTTGGCCCGCCATTCAATCCGCCCCGCCGTGGCATACCTCCAGCATCGCGTTTGCGGGTGTCTGATACCACCCTCGCACGGGAGGGAGGGCGTTGGTCCGGAGCTCATCAGCAATCGACAATCGACGATCATCAATCGTCAATCCATCGACATTCCGTCTCCTTGACGCTCTGGGGTGTTTACCTTAGAGTAAAGTGGTTCATGCGGTTCCCACGCCCGAGCTCCGGAATGTCGGGAGCATGGGACGGGCGTCGGCAGCGTCCGGCAATTGCCTGAGGCACCATGTTTTTCAGTTTGCGCACAAAGCTGTTTCTGGCCCTTGGGGTCTTGGCGTCCGTCCTTTCGGCGCTTGCCTTCACTCCTGTGGCTGGCCGGCACGGAATGGTGGCTTCGAGCGAACCCTTGGCCTCTGAGGTGGGGGTGCAAATCCTTCGCGAGGGGGGCAATGCCGTGGACGCCGCGGTGGCGGTGGGGTTTGCGCTCGCGGTCACACACCCTGTGGCGGGGAATATCGGCGGAGGCGGCTTCATGCTCATCCGCCTGGCGAGCGGTGAGGCCGTGATGGTCGACTACCGCGAGGCCGCCCCGGCCGCCGCTTCCAGAAACATGTACGTGAACTCCAACGGGGAAATCATTCCGCACGCCAGCACCGTGGGGGGGCTATCGGCCGGCGTTCCGGGCACCGTCGCCGGCCTCGCGTTGGCCGAAGAAAAGTACGGAAAACTCGGGCTGGCCCGGGTGATAGCCCCTGCGGTTCGTCTGGCGCGCGATGGATTCGAGGTCAGCTACCATTTCAGCGAATCGCTTCGGCAGGACGGCGACCGGCTTTCGAAGTTCGATGCTTCGCGGCGCATCTTCCTGCGGGACGGACGCTTTTACCAGCCGGGCGAAACTCTCAAGCAGCCGGAACTGGCCCAAACGCTCGAGTCGATCGCACACCAGGGAGCGAAGGGTTTATATTCAGGAGCCGTGGCGCAGGCGATCGTGGCCACCATGCAGAAGTATCATGGCCTGATCACCGAAGAGGACCTCGACCGCTACCGTCCGATTCTACGCCAGCCGCTCGTCGGCCATTTTCGAGGTTACGAGATTCTCTCCGTCCCGCCGCCCAGTTCGGGAGGCGTGGCCTTGATTGAGATGTTGAACATCCTCGAGCCGCTCGACCTCGGGCCGCCCGACTCTTTCGAGTCCATGCATTTCATGGTCGAAGCCATGCGGCACGCGTATGCCGACCGCGCCGCTTGCCTCGGAGACGCCGACTTCACGCCGGTGCCCGTGGCCCGGCTGACCAGCGAAGCCTACGCGGCCAAGCTGCGCGAGGAGATTCTGCACGCCAAGCCGGACGCGCCCATTGCTGCGGGCAATCCGCACGCGTTCGAAAGCTCTGAGACCACGCACTACTCCGTGGTGGACGACGACGGAAACGCGGTGGCAAATACCTACACCCTGAACAACGGCTACGGCAGCGGCGTGACAGTCGAAGGCGCGGGTTTCCTCCTGAACGATGAGATGGACGACTTCGCCGCGAAGCCGGGCACGCCCAACCTCTACGGTCTTGTGCAAGGCGAGGCCAACGCCATCGCTCCCAACAAGCGCCCGCTCTCCAGCATGACCCCGACTCTGGTGCTTCAAGATGGAAAGCTGCGGCTGGTGCTCGGCTCCCCTGGCGGAGGCACGATCATCAACACCGTTCTACAGGTGCTCCTGAACAATCTGGTTTTTAAGATGGACGTCCTCCAGGCCGTCTCTTTCCCGCGCTTCCATCACCAGTGGATGCCGGACCGGTTGATCCTCGAACGGGTCGGCTTCTCGGAGGACACGGTCCAGAAACTGCGGGAAGCCGGCTATCAGATAGATACTTACGGCGGCATCGGCGACTGTGAGGCGATCGCAGTTGATGCCCTTTCAGGATGGAAGTTCGGCGCGTCCGACCCGCGCGCTGACGGAAAGGCGGTCGGATACTAATGAACTACGGTCTCTCCACTTCCCTTTTTGGCGCGGAAAGGCTCAATTCCCATATGCTGGATAAGATTCTGGCCGTGGGCCTTCGTCATATCGAAATTATGGCGGCCCGCCAGCACCTGGACTATCACGACGTGAACCAGGTACGGGATGTGGCGCAATGGTTCACCGACCACGGGGTCGCTCTGCACGCCCTTCATGCTCCCCTGTTCAGCGACTGGAATTGGGGACGGTCGGGAGGGCTGCTCATTTCTGTTGCCAGCCTGGAGCGCCGGGCGCGCTTCCTCTCCATGGATGAAATCAAGCGTGCTATTGACGTCGCCGAGCACCTCCCCTTTCGGTATCTCGTGCTGCACTTGGGCGTTCCGGGTGAGGAATACGACTTGGCAAAGTTCGATGCCGCCTTTACCTCCCTCGAGCATCTGCATCTCTTCGCTAAAGAGCGGGGCGCGCAGATTCTGCTGGAAAATATTCCCAGCGAATTAAGCACTCCCGAGCGCATGATGTCGTTTTTCCAATACACCCGCTTGGACTTGAAAGTCTGCTTTGATACAGGCCACGCGAACCTGACCGGAGGAGTGGAAGCGTCCTTCCAGACACTCAGGGAGCGCATTGCCGCCGTCCATCTTCACGATAACCACGGTGAAAAGGACGAACACCTATTACCCTTTGAGGGGAAGATCGAATGGGCCCCGGCCATCCGCAACTTCCGCTCCGCCGACCCGCCCTACCCGATCCTGTTCGAGATGAACAGCGAGCGCCACGATCCGGGCGCCCTGGCGCGGCTGCCGGAGGTGATGGCGCGGCTGGAAGAATTTCAGATTTGAAATTTCAGATTTGAATTTTCCGTTTCACATTTGAAGGGGCGCTCGGCCTGAGATTAACGCCAGAAGAGAGTCAAAGTTCAGAATTCAAGAATAAGTCCGGCCGGGGCGCGAACTCAGACACTGAAGAGCCGACATGAAATGGAATATATACTCGCTGGTGTTCGCGATTATTGCGTTGGCCGGTGGCGCGTCACCTTCTCCCTTTGCGTCGCCTCAGGACCAGATTCGCGCGGTGCTGGAATCACAACAGGACGCGTGGAACCGAGGTGACCTTGACGCATTTATGCAGGGCTACTGGAAATCTGACCGAACGGAATTTGTGGGCGCCAGCGGGATTCAGCGTAGCTGGCAGGCGGTGCTGGATCGCTACCGACAGAGATACCCGGACCGTACGGCGATGGGCAAGTTGACTTTTTCCAATCTCGAAATCACGATGCTCGGACCCAAGGCCGCGTTTGTATTGGGCGAGTGGTGGCTAGATCGCGCCTCCGATCAGCCGCACGGCGTCTTTACGCTGATCTTCCGCAAATTTCCCGAAGGCTGGCGGATTATTCATGACCATACCTCGGCGGCGCAAAAATGACTTCGAAAATCGAAAGTCTAAAAGGTAACACCGGATCACCCGATGATTAAGGAGATCACCCTTGGTTCCTACCGTTGAAATTCGAAACCTCTCGGATCACGTTGGCCAGGAAGTTCTCGTGCAGGGCTGGCTCTATAACCTGCGGGAAAGCGGCAAGCTGTTGTTTCCTCAGTTTCGCGACGGCACAGGCCTGATTCAGGGCGTGGTGGTGAAGAGCGCAGTCTCGCCCGAGTTGTTCGAGCGGGTGCGCAAGCTGACCCAGGAATCGTCCTTGCGCGTCACCGGTAAAGTGCGTGCGGACCAGCGCGCTCCGAGCGGATTCGAGCTGGATGTTACTGGCCTCGAAATCGAGCAGTTGGTCCCGCCTGAGAATCCTTACCCTATTACGCCCAAGGAGCACGGCACGGAATTCCTGATGGACCATCGCCATCTCTGGCTGCGCTCGCTGCGCCAACGCGCCATCCTGGGCGTCCGGCACGAGATCATCAAAGCCGTGCGCGACTTCTTCGACGGGCGCGGCTTCACCTTGCTGGATACTCCCATCTTCACGCCCGCGGCCTGCGAGGGCACCACCACGCTTTTCGAGGTGAATTACTTCGACGCCAAAGCTTACCTGACACAGTCCGGCCAGCTTTACAACGAGGCCGCGGCCATGGCCGTGGGCAAGACATACTGCTTTGGCCCGACGTTCCGCGCGGAAAAATCCAAAACCCGCCGCCACCTTACGGAGTTCTGGATGGTCGAACCGGAAGTCGCCTTCGCCCATCTCGAAGACGCTATGGCGCTGGGCGAAGAACTGGTAGCCTTCGTGGTGGGGCGGGTTCTCGACAATCGTCGCCCCGAACTGAAAACTCTTGAGCGCAACATTGCCAATCTCGAAAAGATCAGGCTGCCTTTCCCGCGCTTGAGCTATGACGAAGCCGTGAAGCTGCTCCAGGCAAAAGGCAGCGAAATCCAGTGGGGCGGAGATTTCGGCGGCGGCGACGAAACCATCATTTCCGAAGGCTTCGATCGGCCCGTGCTTGTCCACCGCTACCCCAGCCAGGTGAAAGCTTTCTATATGGCGCCTGACCCGCAACGCCCGGATGTGGCGCTCTGCGTGGATGTGCTCGCTCCGGAGGGTTACGGCGAGATCATCGGCGGCGGAGAGCGCTTGGCGGACTACGACCTGCTCCTCAAGCGCATCGAGGAAGAAAAGCTGCCTCGCCAGGCGTTCGAATGGTACCTCGACTTGCGGCGCTACGGCAGCGTGCCGCATTCCGGCTTCGGCATGGGTATCGAACGCGTGGTCGCCTGGCTCTGCGGCCTGGACCACGTCCGCGAAACCATTCCGTTTCCGCGCATGCTTTACCGCCTGACGCCGTGAGCACCAGGGCTGGACATATTTATGTCTATGCGATATGCTTTGACATATGAGAACTACAATCCGTTTCGACGAACAGCTCCTCATCCAGGCTAAAAAGCATGCAGCTGAAAGAGGGATTACGCTCACCGCACTTCTCGAGGACGCTCTGAGGGAAACCCTCCACCGGCATAGGCCCGCGGCGCGGCGCGCCAGGGTTCGACTTTCAACTACCGGCCGTGGCGGCGTACAAACCAACGTTGATCTTGACGACACCGCATCGCTGCTCAATCTCATGGAGGCACGCGATGGTGCTGATTGACGTGAACGTCTTGGTCTACGCACACCGGCGCGATTCCCTGAGCCATCTGGCCTGTCGTCGTTGGCTTGAGGATTGCATAAACTCCCAGCACGCCTACGGAATGTCGGATTTTGTTCTCTCCGCGTTCCTCCGCATCGTAACCCATCCGAGGATCTTCAAGTCGCCGAGCAGATTGGAAGACGCCCTTCGCTTTACCGATGAGGTGCGAAGCCCGGCCAATTGCGTGCTCATCACACCCGGCGCGCGGCATTGGGATATCTTCACACGGCTTTGCCGGGCAGCGGAGGCCAGAGGCAACCTTGTTCCCGACGCTTTTGTGGCGGCATTGGCTATCGAATCGGGCAGCGAGTGGATCACGACCGACCGGGACTGCAGTCGGTTCCCAGGCCTCCGCTGGCGGTCGCCTCAGTCAAGCGCCAAACAACTTTGATAATCCTTCCGTCGTTTGACCCTAGACCACTTTAAGTTCTTTTCTCTCCTGTTGACATTCTACAGAGACCATTCTATTCTACGACCTGTTGGCATTCTAAAGGAGAGCGGGCCCATGGACCAACCCAAGGGGGACATTCTACAGGGGACCTTAGATCTGATGGTGCTCAAGGTCCTCGAAGGCATGGGTCCGATGCACGGTTACGGAATCGCCCGCCGCCTCGAGCAGGTTTCGGAGAACCTGCTCGAGCTGAATCAGGGTACTCTTTACCCGGCCCTCCTTCGTCTCCAACAGAGGGGTTGGATTAACTCCAAATGGGGCGCTTCGGAGAATAATCGGCGTGCCAAGTTTTACTCTCTTACCAGGTCTGGGCGAAAGCAGCTCGCGACCGAGGAAGAAAACTGGGCGCGCACGGTAACCCTAATGGCCCGTCTGCTCGAAAGAACAGAAGGGTGAGGGCACGGTCGCGAACCTCCGCTCCGCCTGGAATGACCGCACTATGCTGAAGATGACATGTCGAGGCTGAAAGCTTAGAGCTGACGGCTGAGAGCTAACTGCTAACTGAAAACGGGAAACCGACGACTGATAACTGACGCCTGAGGTCTAACATGCGAATTCTGATGGAGCGCTTAATTGGCCTCTTCGGCAAGCAACGGCAGGAGCAGGAACTCGACGAAGAGGTGCGATCGCACCTGGAAATGCTGGAGCAAGAATATCTGCGGAGAGGTATGTCGCCGCAGGAGGCACGCTACGCCGCTCTGCGAAGCTTCGGGGGCGTCGATCAAACCAAAGAACGCTACCGCGAGCAGCGTGGCCTGCCTTTCGTCGATGCGTTTTGTCAGGACGTCCGTTACGGCTGGCGCGGTTTGCTCAGGAATCCCGGGTTCGCGGCCGTGGCCATCCTGACGCTGGCTTTGGGAATCGGCGCCAACACGGCCATCTTCAGCGTGGTCCACGCTGTCCTGCTGCGTTCTCTGCCCTATCGCAACCCAAGCCGCCTGGTCTACATCTCCGAGTTCTGGCCGCACGAAACCCCTGTCCGGACTGTACCGAATCCCGATTTCGCCAACTGGAGCGAGCATGCCCAACTCTTCGACGGGCTTGCGGCCTATGGTGGCGGCGCCGAGGTCAATCTAACCGGGATGGGGGAACCGGAGCGATTGTCGGGGGCTAAGGTTACTGCGGATTTCTTCACACTGCTGGGAGTTGAGCCAATTCTGGGCAGGAGTTTTCTGCGTGAAGAGGATCGGCCGGGCGGCCGTAAGGTGGTGCTTCTCAGCTACGAACTCTGGGGGCGGCGCTTTGGTTCGGACTCGAAAGTCATCGGCTCAACCGTCCAGCTTGACGGTGACCTCTACACGATCGTGGGGGTCACGCCGGCCGGCTTCCGGTTTCCCGACGATGACTTTCGCGCCCAAGTGTTCTTGCCCATGCTCGTGGCCCGAGTCGCCGACTGGAAGTCGCCGGACCCGAATCAGTTCAGATTGGTGAGGGCTCTCGCGCGCCTCCGTCCGGGTGTCGCGCCTGAACAAGCCCGCGCCGAGTTGACCGCACTGGTGCGAGCCGAGGCCGAACTGGAACCGCCGCAGTTCAAGCGGATGCGGGCGGGAATGGAGGTCCTGATCACTCCGCTTTCCGAAAGGCTGGCCGCACCTGCGCGCCCCATCTTGCTTATTCTCCTCAGCTCGGTGGCTCTGCTTCTCATCATGTCATGCGTGAACGTCGCCGGCATGCAACTTGCCCGCGGCGCCGCCCGGCAGCGGGAATTGGCCGTGAGGGCGGCCCTGGGGGCTCGAAGGGCGCGGCTCGCCGCGCAGTTGCTGATGGAAAACTTCGTGTGGCTGATCGGTGCTGCAGGCGTGGCCGTCTGCTTGGGATTTGCAGGCCTGAGAGCTCTGCGGGGCCTTGCGCCACCCCAAATTCCGCACCTCGAGCTGGCGTCACTCGATTGGACCGTCCTGCTCTTTACCTTGATCGTTGCCACCATGACGGGAATTCTCGCCGGCTTCGCTCCGGCCATGCTCGGCTCTCGTGTGAAGTTAAACGAAATCCTGAAGGGCAGCGGGACGCAAACCGGGTCTGCCCAAAGACAGCATCGAGTTCGCAGCATCCTGGTGACCTCGGAGATCGCGCTGGCTCTGGTGCTTTTGATCGGCTCGGGCCTGCTCGCCCGAAGCCTCATCCATCTCATTTCTGTTGATCCGGGTTTCAACACTCACCGCTTACTGACGCTTCGCCTTTCCCTCTCCGAAAGAGCTTATCCAAAACCTGAGCAGAAAAACGCCTTCCTCAGCGCGCTGCTGGTGCGCCTGAGAGCCTTGCCAGGTGTACGTTCCGTCGCGGCGGGCAGCGGGCTGCCCACACTCGGTTGGTGGTCTCTCGCAGGAACGGACATCGAAGGCCAGCCGCAGATGCCTCCGGGATTGCGCCCCGACATTCCTCACGATGTGGTCAGCGCGGACTACTTCCAAACGCTGGGCATTCCGCTGCTGGCCGGGCGGACGTTCAACGAACTGGACCGCCCGGGCACGGTCCCGGTGGCGATTGTCAACCAGGCTTTCGTTCGCCAGTATTTTCCGGGGCAAAATCCAATCGGCAAACATGTTGGGAGAAGAACTTCTCCGGGCGTATGGGGCGAGATCATCGGAGTGGTGGGAAGTGTGAGGCAACTCGGCCCCTCCCAAGCCGCTTCTCCTGAGGTCTACACGGCGTACCAGCAGGAGCCCGAGGGAGACGTGAATCTGGCGCTGCGATCGGACACTGACCCGCTGGCCCTGGTCGGGCCGGTCAAGGCCGCAGTTCAGGCCGTCGACCACGCCCAGCCTGTCTACGACGTCGCCACCATGGATCAGCGGCTCTCGGAATCGATCGCGCCGCAGCGCTTCAATGTATTGTTGATTGGCGTGTTTGCTTTGGCTGCGCTGGGGCTTGCGGGAGTCGGCATCTTCGGCGTGCTGGCTTATTCCGTGGCGCGACGGACATCGGAGATCGGCGTTCGCATGGCGCTGGGTGCGAGTCGCGCACAAGTCACGAGGCTGGTCGTAGGCGAAGGCTTGCGGCTCTGCGGTCTTGGTGTGGTCTTGGGACTGGTAGCTTCGGTCCCTCTAACTCGCCTGCTTGGCGGTGTGTTGTTTGGTGTAGGTCCCTCTGATCCCGTAGCCCTGGCTGCGGCCTCCGCAGCGTTGGTTCTGGTAGCGGTCCTGGCTTGCTACATCCCGGCTCGGCGGGCGCTCTCGGTCGATCCCATGAGCGCGCTGAGACACGAATGAACGTGGGGTTCCCGGCCGCGAGGCAAGGGCGGCGCTTCTACGGCAAGGTCACCACGGCCACGGCCAGTCCGCCCAGGGTGACGTCATCACCGCTGAGTTGCGACGCGGCAGGCGGCTGGAAAGCCGTTTGCTGGTCGACTACTTCGAGCTGTCCCCCCGAGGCGCCGGGAACGGATGCTACGACTGTCCACATCCGTTTATTCACTAGCAGCACCTTGCGTTTCCCGTCGTGTGTAACGAATCCCAAACCGTAGACCGAGGGGGTCGCAATATTCGTTGCAACGAGTTTGTCGCCCGGCCTGAAATTTGAGCGAAGCAATTTGAGCACCCAAAAGCGCGCGTTCGGCTGGCCCGTGTTCCAGTCCACCAGGCTGACGGAGGGCCACTGGTTGGGGTAGCCGACCATCTGCGACTCGCCAATAATCTCGATGCCGAGCTTGGCCACTTCGCCAAAAACATAGGCGTACATGGCACCGGAGAGATTCCAATAGGAGTTCGGAATGGGCGGCGCAACATAGCTGGCCGGCATTCCGGTGCCGTCGGTTCCGGTTTGCGACCCCACTTCATCGAGGTCCGTTTCGGTCTGCGGCGAAAGACGCTGGCGGACGGACTCAGCCCAGCGCACCACCGCAAGGAATCGATCGGCCTGATTGAAGAACGTGTACTGCTGAACTTCCGGCGGCTCATTCTGCGTTGGCTTAGCGTAGAAGTGATAACTGATCACATCGCGCGGAATCCCCGGCTTGTGATGGTGCGGGTCCAGGAAATACTCCATGAGCGGCATATGGCCTTCCGCCGAATCGAGCGCCAGCGCCACGAATTTCATCTTGGGCGCTACTTGCCGGATAGCCGCGACGATGGCGTCGTAACTGGCCGTGTAATCCTGCGCCGTCATGGAGTGCTCGTCATCGACTTCGTTAAAGACTTCCCAGTAGTCGAACTTGTAATGATGGCCGGACTCGTTACGCTTCCCGGCTTCATCGGTGAATCCCCCTTGTGTGTACCAGCTCACCAGCCGTGCGTAGTACTGAGCCAGTTCCTTCCGGCTCGGATCCCGCAGGTCCTTCCCATGCTCGTAGGTCCAAGTTATCTCGTCCGGATCAGCCGGATAAGGCACAGGCTTTTCGGTCTTGTACATCCACTGGGGAATCGTGCTGAAATTGATGATCACCGAATGCCCGGCTTGGGCGTTCATGAAATCTTCCATCATCGGGTCGATCAAGGCGAAGTCCCACGAGGTGTGGTCGTGCGTCGGAGGCTCGAGTTCCGCCACCGCCAACTTCGGGTACGGCAGCCAGGGCACGTAACGAACGTCTTCAGCTCCCAAATCGCGCAGAGCCTCGATGACCCGATCGTGGATTTTCGAGCCGCGACGCAAGGGCGGCATCACCACCACTTGCAGAGTCGGGGTCGTCTTGGAAACCGTAATCACGTTGTCCCAGGCGAGTTTGACGGAACCTTTTTCCGGCGCGGGCGTGTTCACGGTTTCTTTTCGCGTACACGAGATCACGGCGAACAATAAGCACATTAAGAATGGAAGTAGGGTTTGGACGGCTCGAGAAGGTCTCATGATGCTCCCTCTAAAAGGCGGATGGTGCAGCGCACAGCAGAAGGGGCGGTTCGCGAACCGCCCCTACTTCGCACGCATCAGTCCTGAAGCCCTGTGCATGTGGCGCACACTCGGTTGAAGGCGTGGAATCCGGTGAGTTCGACGGCGGGCGACAGATATCCCTCCCGCTTCGGCTCGTCGCGCAGCAGGTCGGTGCTGAGGTATTTCTTGTTGTCGTCGGGGAACACGGTAACCACCACGCTGTCGTCGCCTAACTGGTTCTGTAGCTTGAGCGCGCCGACAAAGTTCGCGCCGGAGGAGATTCCCACGCCCAGCCCCAATTGTGCAGCCAGCTTCTGCGCCATCAGGATCGCGTCGCCGTCGTGCACTGTAACCACTGCGTCTAATTTATCTAGTTGGACAATGGGCGGGATAAACTCGTCTGAAATGCCCTGGATGCGGTGCTGGCCTACTCGATGTCCCGTCGACAGCGTGGGCGATTCCGCCGGCTCGAGGGGATGAACGCGCAACGAAGGAGTTCTCGATCGCAGATAGCGCCCCACGCCCATGATTGTGCCGCCCGTGCCTACGCCCGCAACGAAGGCATCGGCGGTAAGCGAATTGGCGTTCAACTGCCACCAGATCTCCGGGCCGGTAGTTGTCTCGTGGGCTCGCACGTTCGCTTCGTTGGAAAACTGATGGGGTAAAAATACGCGCGCCTGCTCGGCAGCCATCTCTTCCGCCAAGCGGATACTGCCCAGAAATCCTCCCGCCTCCCGCCCCACCAGCACAACGCGAGCGCCGAAGCTGCGAATCAGCTCTATTCGTTCCCGGCTCATCCATTCCGGCATGAAGATAGTCACCGGATGGCCCAGAGCGCGGCCCAGCGCGGCAAAGCTGATTCCCGTGTTTCCGCTCGTCGCCTCCGCAACCGCGTCGCCGGGAAGAATCTTCTCTTCGGCGTAGGCATGTTCGAGGATATAAAGCGCCATGCGGTCCTTGATACTGCCTGTCATGTTGAGCTGTTCGGACTTGGCGTAAAGGATTCGCGGCTTTCCAAGGTAGGTGAATTCGATAGCCAGCAGCGGTGTGTTACCCACCATCCGCGCCAGCCCTCGAATGCGGCTCGATAATACCGGTTCCAACGTACGCATGTGCCTTCTCGGCGCCTATTCCCCCAGGACCTGTACGACGTACACCCTCTCCAGCGGACCATCATACTCCATAAAGTAGATGGTCTGGCGTGAGCCCCGCACGATTTTGCCGTTTTCAATCGGGAACATGCACTGAATTCCGCCGAGGATACTTTTCAGGTGGGAGTCCGCGTTGAAGCCCATGCGGCCGTCGAAGTCAAGATAGCGCCGGTGATGATAATCTTCCTCTTCCGGAAATAGCCGCGAGAAATGCGTGAGAATGTCTTCCTCAAGGCAAGGGATACCCTCCGTCACCAGCAAACCCGAGGAAGTGTGGCAGGTCATGACATTGACCAATCCGTTCTTCACCCCGCTCTTCTCCACGATCTCATCCACTTTCGGCGTGATGTTGATCGCCTCTTCGGACTTGCGGCTTTGAACCTTCACCCTTTCCAGCTTGATGATCATTGACGCATCCCCAGCAAGCGTTCCGCGTTCGTTGAGAAAATCTTCTCCAGACACCCGTCCGTCAGCGACAACGACTTGAGCGCCCGAACTATATTCTTGATCTCGACGCGAGGGTAATTGGAGCCAAATACGACCTGGTTTCTGAGACTCCGTTCGATCAGCGTCGTCGGAATTTGCCGGCTGAAAACAAACTGGAAGAACTCCGTCGGACCGTCGTAGTAAAAGCAGGAGGTATCAAGGAATACATTGGGATACTTCAGCGCCAAAGCGGTAGCATCCCAAACCCATGGCCAACCCCAGTGAGCCAGCACAAAGCTTAGGTTCGAGAATCTGCGAATGGCTTTCTCCAGCAGGAGCGGTTGCCCTTGCGCGAGCGGAGTCCCCGGCGCCCAGCTCATTCCCGTATGAATCAGTACGGGGATTCGCAGCGAGGCGGCTGCTTCATAAACCTCGAAAACCGCGGGGTCATTCAGGTCGAAATCCTGAAGCGCCGCGTCGAGCTTCAGGCCTTTGAGGCCAAGCCCGGTGATGGCGGATTCGAGTTGCTTCGGCGCGTCGGGAGCTATTGGATCCACGCTTGCGAACCCGATGAAGCGGTCCGACATGCCGCAAAGCTCAGCGACCTGTTCGTTGCTGCTGACCGGATCTTTGCGCGCCCGCTCGCAGGCAATGGGCAGGAGAACAGCCTTCTCAATCCCCGCCACATCCATTTGCAGGAAGAAGGTCTCCAGCGGCTGAAAGTTGTTCCCGATATTGAAGACTTCTCGCGCCACGCGTACGTAGTTCGGGTATTTTTCAGTGAACTCACGGATCAGGACTGGATGCGTATGGAAATCAATCATCGATCCTCACTGGGTAGCTGGGTAGCGCGGACCCCAACCCGCGGGTCCGCGCTACGAACGTGCCGTCTTGCTAAAGAAATCCTCGCAGCGTTTCCGGTCGCGGAAGGCTTCCGTACCGCCAGGGCGAGTTGTCGAAAACGCTCCGGCGGTGTTGCCGTGCGCGACGCAGTCCGGCAGCGCCGCTCCGCGCACGTACTGGTGAACGAACCCCGCGTCAAAACTATCTCCTGCTCCTACCGGGTCAACCACCTCGACGGCCAGCGCCGGGCCCCGTACCTCCCCGGACGGACCGCGAGCCAGCGCTCCCTCTCCTCCCAGCTTCACCACCAGAATGGGAACGAGTGGGGCAAGCGCGGCCATGGCCGCTTCCACACTGCCGGTGTGCGCAATCTTCTGCGCCTCACGCTCGTTGGCGAAAAAGACATCCACTTGCTTCAAGACTTCAAACAAATCCTCCCCCCAAAGGTCCGCAGGATCATCATTCGTATCCAGCGATGTGGTGAGGCCTTTCTGTTTCATCGTCGCGAACAATTCCGGGATGCGCGAACGGAGGGCGCGATGCAAAAAGAAAGACGATAGGTGAAAGTGTCTCGAATCCGAGAGGTACTCAAGGTCCAGATCCTCAAAACACATTTCGTCCATCGTCCCGGGATAAGTCAGAATGTTGCGGCAGTCCGTCCGCGGCAGGATGACGGTAAGACCCGTAGTTGTCGGGCCGCTCGCTCGCCGCACTTTCGACACATCGACTCCGCCGGCTGCCAGTCGATCCAGCGCAATCTGCCCGAGCGGATCCTCTCCAATGCGGGAGATGAATCCGACCTTGCTCCCCATTACCGACAAGTTGTGGGCAAATATAGCCGAAGAGCTTCCCAGGGTGAGCGCCAAACGGTTGGCCAACAATTCACGTTCCGGCTCAAGCTGCTCCGGAAGTCCGTAGAGGATCAGATCCAGGTTCAACTCGCCCACTACTGTGACATCAAAACGAGGCACTTGAGATAACCCCTTCCACTCTGGAAGTGTAATAAAGCCGATCGGCTCTCATCCTGCACCCTTTGCCTGTTAACCTGCACCCCTTGCCTGTCGTCCTGCACCCCTTGCCTGTCATCCTGAGCGAAGCGAAGGATCTCTGTAGTTGTCTGCAGGAGGCCCAGGTTAACATCAACTGCAGAGATCCTTCGCTTCGCTCAGGATGACAGACTTCCCAGTTTCTTCACTTTGTTCCGCTGAGGATCACGGCCCTCGACAGATTTCGCGGCCGGTCGATATCGTAACCTTTCTTCAGTCCTGTGTAGAGCCCCAACAACTGGCAGGTCACGAGGTACGCGGCAAGTCTCGCGCACTCGGGAACGTCGAGCTCGAGCTCGACAAGGAAATCCGCGTCTCTTCTCACCACCGCGTCGGCCTGGTTGGTAATCACCAGCGTCGTTCCGCCCAACTCTTTCATCTCCTCCAACACTTCACGCTCCGCCGCATATCCCGTTTCCGAAAGTAGAAAAGTAAGCAGGGTTTCCGGTCCCACGATGGCCTTGGGGCCGTGGCGGAATTCCAGTGTATGAAAGACCTGCGCATAAGAACAGGACATCTCTTTGATCTTGAGCTGGCCTTCCGAAGCAAGGCCGAAAAACGGCCCCTGGCCAAGGAAGACGTAATCCGCAAAAGATCGGGATTGAACGAATTCCTGAATGCGGGGATTTACCGAATCCAGGATCGGCTGTGCTCCTGCGGGTAGCCGCCGGAGGCCGTCGGTGACTTCCTGCCGGCGCGCCACATGCGCGGCCAGGGACTGCAAACCCAGCAGCATGGAGGTGAACGACCGGGTCATCACCACGCTTTTTTCGTCGGCCGGCAGAAGGTGAATCGTGAAGGCGGAGGTCTCCTCGAGCGGGTGACCCGTGGAGCAACTGATGGCCAGCGTGCGAATGTTCCGGGTGCGCTCCAGGTACTGCGCCGCCCGAACCACCTCTGAGGAGTGGCCGGACCGTGACACCAGAACGGGCTGGCACTTCGCCGACCCGTTCAGGACCAGGTCCGGGTAAAGAAGCACCTCGGACGCCGGAACAGCCCAAGCACGCCTTCCGGAGATCAATCCCCAGCTTGCCGCGGCCGCCTGAGAAATGTAGTAGCTCGATCCGCAACCGATGAAGACGTATTCAGCGTCTTTGGCGTCTAACTTTGCGGCTTGTTCGAGCTGCCCGCTCTCGTCCAGTGCTTTAAAGCATTCTTCCCAGCAACCCGGTTGGGAAAGAATCTCGTTCTGCGTTTTCGCTTCGACAGCCTCACCTCGTGAAATCATAGAGCCCCTCTCCCAATTGTTCTCTCGGCCTCTTTCCATTTATAACGTTTTGCTTCGTTTGTCAAACAGAATAACACAGTGGATCCCCCGCCCGAGAGGCCGCGGCCGGATAAAGCCATCAATCCGGGCCGCCCTCAGCACACGTAAACATAGACATTTACGCTGTTTTGTTCGACTTAACAGGGTGCTGTCCCGTGCATAGGTGAAACCCTGCGAAATATTCGGAAAGTGACAAAGTGAAACTGTCGTTAACCTGGGTTCGTTCATGGCCGACCCATAGCTAATCTTCTAGAGATCCCCTTCGCTCGCTTGATACAGTCATCTTGTCGCATTGATAGAATAAGGACTTTTTTCAATTTTCCTCTTGTAGTAGATGATCTATGGGAGTATAACCGTTCTATGCCAAAGAAAGGTTCACCTCCGCTGGAAGGCGAGCTCCTCCAGGGCACGCTCGACCTGCTGATTCTACAGACGCTGGTGCTCGGTCCCGCCCACGGCCACACCATCGCCTACGCCATCGAACACCGTTCCGAAGATGTCCTGCAAGTCGAGCACGGCTCGCTCTACCCGGCCCTGCACCGGCTCGAGGACCGCGGCTGGATTGCCTCCTTCTGGGGCACTTCGGAGAATAACCGTAAGGCCCGCTACTACCGGCTGACGGCCACGGGCCGCACCCAATTGGCCCAGCAAACCAGCCGCTGGGATGAACTGGTCCGCGCCATCAATCGTGTTCTGCGGCCGGCAGAACTAGTGACGGGTGACAAGTGACGAGTGACGAGCAAGACGAACAAGTTCCCTCTCCCCCTTGGGGGAGAGGGTGGCACGCAGCCGGCGTTTTCTTCAGCCGGGGCGGGCCGGGTGAGGGGGTCGTAGGTCCCGCGTGATCGGAGCCAATCATGAGCTGGACTCGATATTTTCGCCGCCGTCGATGGGATGAAGAACGCGCTCGCGAACTCGAAGCGTATCTCGAGGCCGAGACTGACGAAAACATCGCGCGCGGCATGGCGCTGGAAGAGGCGCGCTACGCAGCGCGCCGGAAGCTCGGCAACACCACCATGATTCGCGAGGAGATCTACAACATGAACAGCCTGGGTTGGGTGGAAACGCTATGGCAAGACCTGCGGTATGCAACCCGCATGCTGACAAGGAATCGCGGCTTTACGGCCGTCGCGGTGGTAACGCTGGCGCTGGGCATTGGCGCTACCACGGCAATCTTTACGGTGGTCAATGCGGTGCTTCTTCGCCCCTTGCCTTACCCGCATCCGGAACAGCTCATTTATGTGCAGGAGATTTTGGGCGAATACGGGGTCAATCCCTTTGTGTGGAACAGTGAATTTGCTGCCTGGACAAAGCAGGCACAGACACTGAGCCCGGTTGCTGCATATATGAATTCCTGGTCTAATCTCACGGGCAGTGGCGAGCCGCAGCGAGTCACTGTCGGCATGGCCACCAATTCATTCTTCTCACTCTTGGGCGCGCGTCCGGCGCTCGGACGCCTTTTTCTTCCCGAGGAAGACCGCCCCGGCGGCGCGTCGGCGGTAGTCCTGAGCAGCTCGCTATGGAAGCGGCGGTTTAGCGGCGATCCTGCGGTGGTTGGGAAAGGAATTGTCCTCGACGGCAAGACCTATACGGTGGTGGGAGTGCTTTCCTCAAGCTTTGTCATCCCCGATCAGTTCAAGACGGACTATGGCCTTTGGGTGCCACTCGCCGAAGACGAAAACGGCGCGGGGCCTTTTCGCATCCTAAGAGCCATCGGCAGGCTCAAACCGGGTGTGAGCCTGGCAGCAGCGCGCGCGGAACTGGACACGATCATGCAGCCACTCGTGCCCAGGGGCGTCAAGAAGACCGTCGTACTCTCCCGCTGGCAGGAGCAGATCACGCAGGCGTCGCGGCTCACTCTGCTGCTCTTCCTTGGCGCGGTGGGCTTGCTGCTTCTCATCGCCTGTGTCAACGTTGCCAATTTGCTGCTCTCCCGCTCCGCCAACCGGCAAAAAGAGATGGCGATACGGCTGACAGTAGGGGCAGGCAGGGGCCGGGTCGTTCGCCAGTTACTCACGGAAAGCGCTTTGTTGGCTCTAACGGGCGGCGCACTCGGCCTTGCGTTGGCGCGGTGGGGGAAGGATCTTCTGATTGCGTTCATTTCTCCGAACCTCCCCGCACTCCAGCCCATCACGCTCGACTATCGCGTCCTAGGCGTTAGTTTAGCTACGGCACTCGTCACCGGACTGGCCTTCGGCCTCGTCCCGGCGCTCCAGGCCTCCAGGGTCTCGTTGAATGAGGTCCTCAAGGAAGCGGGTCGCAGCGGCTCCGATTTGCGATCTGGCGCGCTATTGCGCAACCTGCTTGTGGTCTCCGAAACCGCTTTGGCCATGGTGCTTCTGGTGGGCGCGGGATTGCTCTTCAGAAGCTTCCAACGAGTCCTCGGCATCGACCCGGGATTCAAGCCAGAGCGAACCCTGTGCGTCACGGTAGACCTGACACCCTCGAAGTATCCCACGGCGAAGGATCAAGCCAGGTTCTTCCAGCAGGTCATCGAGGGGATCAAGAGCTTGCAAGGAGTGCAATCGGTAGGAGGTAGCGGCATGCCGCCGCTGGAGGCGCGAATCGGCTCTGTGAGCGGTCTCGGGGTTGAAGGACGAACGGAAAACACGGCGGGTGCTTCCTTCGCCATGATCAGTCCAGATTACTTCCGCACACTCGGGATTCCCCTAAAGCTGGGCCGCGATTTTAGCCAAGCCGACCGAGACGGCTTGCCGGGCGTTGCCATTGTCAATGAGTCCTTCGCTCGCCGCTATTTCACCAATGAGAACTGTCTCGGAAGAAGAGTCGGCAGTTGGGTTCACAAAAAGGATTGGCTCACCATCGTGGGGGTGGTGGGAGATGTCCGACATTCCATGGAAAGCGAGCCAGACCCGGAGATTTATGTTCCATATTTGCAGGACGGCCAACCTTTCATGACCCTGCTCATCCGCACCGCAGGAGATCCGCGTTTGTGGGAGAGTGCGGTGCGCAATCGGGTTGCCAGCGTCGACAAAGACCAGCCGCCCCACGACATCGCGACCCTGGAAGAACTCCAGACTGCGTCGCGCGCTCCACGACGCGTTAATCTGCTCTTGCTCGGCGCCTTTGCGGTGTTCGGTCTAATTCTTGCCTCGGTAGGCATCTATGGCGTTGTATCTTATTCCGTCAGCCAGCGAACCCACGAGATTGGAGTGCGCACCGCCTTGGGCGCCAGCCACAGAGCGGTCCTCAAGCTAGTTGTCCGCCAAGGGCTCAGCCTGGCTTTGATCGGCATCGTCATCGGGCTGGCGGCTTCCCTGGGACTGACCCGGTTTCTGCAGTCCCTCCTGTTTGGCGTGAAGCCTATGGACCCCGTGACCTTCGTTGCGGCCGCACTGCTATGGACAGCGATCGCCCTGCTGGCGTGCTATATTCCTGCACGCCGCGCTACCAGGGTCGATCCGATCGTGGCGCTGCGATACGAATGAGAGCCAGGGCATAGGAAACAGGAAATAGGGAACAGAAAGCAGGGAACAGGGAACGGGGAATCGGTGTCTAAGTACTCTGAAGCTGACTCCCCTCCTCAAAGAGGAGGGGAGCCACTATCGAATCAAGTTCAACCCGTTCACGATTCAGATTTAGGCGTACACTAGTTCCTTCAGTTCACCGGCGCCATGTTCACGAATCCCCACTATTCTTTAGCTTTTCTCTTTCGCGCCATCCTCGCTCTTTGCCTTGTCCCTCAAGCCCTTGTCAAGGATGTTCCAAAGAACCCAGCACAACCGACTCCTCTCGATCCCACATTGGATATCGCGGCGCCTGTGCTCGAATCGAGCGTACACACTCCCTTGCCCGAGCAGTATATCTGGAGTTCGCAGCCCGGAAGCACGAGCGAAGGCGTGTTCAACTGCCTCCGCAAGACTTTTACGCTGAAAAAAGCCCCGCCCGTCGCCACGCTCTACGCTGCGGGACCCCACTACATTCGCGTGTATGTCAATGGAAAGCTCCTGGCTGCGGCGGAGCGCGACGCCAAAGACAGGCTTCGGCCCTTTCTGCTGGCGATCGACGTCTCGGGTCAGCTTCACGTGGGGCGCAACCTGATTGCCTTGACGGTCAGCGGTGACCGACTGGTGTTGAAAATCATCCCCGCTCCCCTTCAGGCGGTGAAGCCCGCTCTGCTCCTCACCGACACCACCTGGAAATGCGGCGACGGATCGAGCAAGGGATGGGAAACGCTCGGCTTCGACGACCGCTCGTGGCCTCAGGCCGTATCGCTGGGAGCGATCGAATCCAGCAGCGAGTTCTTCGAGCGGTACGAGGACGCGGGCATGTACCGCTGGCCGGGTTATGACGGCATTTCGCCGTTTCTCGCGCACGCCATTCTGAGGCCCGAAGAACTGACCTACGGCTTCGAGGGCATGGGGAAGTTTTCGAACTCCTCGGCGCTGATGGGGTATAACTTGCGTGAGGCTTTGCGGCGGCCGGGTACATCTTTCTACTACGACTCAGCCGCAAAGGTCGAGAAGATCCTACCGCGGTCGGACGAGTTCGCCGCCACTCTGCCCGTCAAGAAACTTCCGCAATCGGAGTACCCGTTCCTGGTGTTGGGATTCAGGAAAGAATGTACCGGCCGCCTGCGCATCGTCTCCGACTCGCCCGCGCCTATGCGCCTCGAGGTTCAATACGGCGAGTCCGCCGAAGAAGCGCTATCGAATCCCTACCTGGGGGCGAATGAAATTTACGTGCCGCCTTTCGGCACCGCTTACGGCCCCAAGAGCGGCTTCCAATATGCCCTGGTCAGGTTCCTGGGAGGGACTTCGCCTCTGCGTTTCAAGGCCATCGACGCGGATTTCATCTACTACCCCGTGAAGCAGACGGGCTACTTCCAGTGTCCCGATCCCACCCTGAACAAGATTTGGGAAACGGGCGCCTACACTGCCCACCTGTGCATGCAGGACGCCATTTGGGACGGACCGAAACGCGACCGCACCTGCCTGGCCGGCGGGCTTGATATCAGCGCGCGCGTGATCAATGATGTTTTTGGCGACCGCTTCCTGGTCGACAAATCTCTCAAAGAGTTGGTTGCCGCTGCCGGCAATCCTGTTAAAAACGACGTCAACGGAATCCCGGGATACTCGGCCCTCTGGGTGATGACCGAGGCGGATTATCTTCGCCACAGCGGCGACCTCGAGCATCTCAAGTCCGTGCAGGATTCGCTCCATGCTTTGATGGACTACATGGCAACGCAGATCGATGAGAAGGGCCTCTTCAGGAACTCCAATAACCGCTCCACGTTCGTCGACTGGTCTCCGGATCTCGATCAGGACTCCCTCGAATCTCGCCGCGTGACGCTGATGGAATTCCTAGGCGCTTTCAACGAGGGCGCCTGGCTGCTCGAGCAAGCAGGCGACGCAACGGCCGCAGAAAAATTCCGGCAGATCGCCGAGAAGCTGCGCGCGGATACGCTCAAGAACTCTGTGGATCCTGCAAGAAACATCTTCGGCGAACGCTGGCAGACCAACGCCATGGCCGTCTACTCGGGCTTGGCCGACCCGGCTCAGCGCGCCGCCGTCTGGGAGAACATCCTGTCGCGCCCCTACCGCTTCAACGTCACACCGCACTTCAACTATTTCGCGGTTTCAGCCATGGCGGAGGCCAGCCGCCGCAAGGAAGCCGAAGATTGGATAATGGATTACTGGGGCGGAATGCTGCGGCCCGACACGACGACCTTCTGGGAAGGCTACGACTCGCGCTGGCCGAAGGAGCACTTTCATGCGCACCTCCAGACCGACCACGGCGAGGGCTACTTTGTGAGCCTCTGCCACGGCTGGTCCAGCGGGCCCACAGCCTGGCTGATGGAGCAGGTGCTCGGCATTCAGCCCACGGCGGCGGGGTTCAGCAAAGTCAGCATTCGCCCCGACCTGTGCGGCATGAAATACGCCCGCGGAGCAGAGCCATGCCCGCACGGCCTCCTCAGAGTCGATTACCAATCCGATGATTCGGGTTTCACGGCCAAGATCGAATTGCCGGAAGGCGTCGAGGCAGAAGTTTCCATTCCCGTAAACCGCGGCGAGACGTCCGTTCAAGTTGACGGCAGTCCAGTCGCAGGCGTCGCCTCCGAAGACGGCACGCGGTTGATTATCCCCCTCAGCACTCCGGGAGCTCACGAACTCCGCTCGCGTGTAAGCTTTCCTTGATTTCAATGGGTGGTGCATACATTGCCTTTTATGTATGCGCCATCGAGATGCGGATGCGAGAATCTCGGATTGCCATGGGAAGTGAAGCAACCGGTTAAGGCGCGAGACGAGGAGCTTCGCTTCGAAAGAACTTCTTCACCGCCTCCCACGTCAGTGGGCCAAGCAGGTCAGGCATCGGGTCTTTCTCGGCGTCCTCAAACCAAGTCAGGGATTTCAGGAGGTGCGTCGGACTGGGATTGACGTCGGCGTATTTCCGCCGAAACCACTCGAGCACTTGCGCGACGCCGTATTGCTTCGAAGTCATGTACAAGTCGATGAAGTCCCGCTTCGTTCCCCGGCTTGCGATAGCGCTCAGCTTCATGCAGGCGATGTCGCGGGGATCTGCGACGTTCACGCTCTGGAATGCCACAAACGGGAAAAGCACCGGGTACGGGTAAGCCAGGAAGCTAACCTTGACGCCCTGGATCGTCACATGCAATGTGTCCTGGGCCTCGGCCGCGAGTGCGAATCCTGCCAGGGACTTCATTCTCCGAGTCAGCGCTTCCGTGTCAATCGCATCCCGGCTGAAAAAATCAAGGTCATGGGAGCGGCGGTGCCCGAGATGGAGCGCCAGGCCCGTCCCCCCCGCGAGGTAACACCGCTCGAGGACCCCGAGCGTGCGGAGGTCATTGAGCGTGCGCTCCACCTGCGGGTCAATCACTTCACGATGCCACACGAATTCGTTGTTTTCCACGGTGATACCTCCTCAGTTTACTCAAAATGAGGGAGGGATTAAGGGGCGGGGCGGAGCGCCGCCACGTCGTCAGGGACCATCCCGTACACCAATGCCCAGAAGTTGGCCGACTTCTTGGAAAGGCGGCGCTCCGTGGCAATCACCCGCTTGATTTCCGATTCCGAAAAGTTCTCTCTCATCCATTTGACGGCGATCTCATCTCCGAGTTCCAGAATGCGGGCTATGGTGTAGTCGGGAAAGAGCGTGGGGTTGAAGCTGTCAAGGTTCACGTCCCAGAACAGAGGATGTAAGTGTTGTGGGATCATAAGGTTACATTGTACCGTAGGGCGGTCAAAAGTCAATGCTTTGCGGGCCCGAGTGGTGTCGTCATTTGCCTCGTAGCGCTGGCCTTTAGGCCAGTACTTTTATGTATACGGCACTCCCGGAGCATTATGATAGGATCATCGCCCTCCCTGATGGGAGACTGTGTGACAACCTCCTTTGGACTGTCCTTCCGAGCGAAGCGAGGAATCTCGCTCTGAGTATTTTCAACACAATGCGAGATTCCTCGTCGCCTTCGGCTCCTCGGAATGACAGCAAAAGCGAGTTCTCCCACGGACTTTCAGAGGAGAGGCTGACCCGCGCCGGCGTTTTCATCAGCCGTTGCGGGGCGGGTGAGGGGTCGGTTCTGAAACGACTCTTCTCCTCGCTGGACGGAACGGGAGTGGCCTCATGTGTAAACAGCTCTTCCTGATGGCGGCGGCAGTTCTCATCCTGTGCCCTCTCAGCGGGCATGCCGAGAGTGCCCGCAAGAACTCCCAATGCGATGCGCCAAACTACTTCGGAATCTGCGATTCCTACGTGCCTGGGGCAATCATCAGGTTTACAGAAAAGCAGCCGATCTTGGTGGGTGATACATGGCACGATAGCCCGGCTGAGCGCGCCGGCATATGCCCCGGGGACAAGATCGTCGCTGTGAACGGGGTCCCTTCGGCCGAAAACACTATGGATCGGATGCTGCACGAGATCGTGTCGGCAAAACCATCCATCGTGGTTTTGAGTATCAAGCGCGGCGATCAAACCCTGGAATTCCATGTTCGGCGCGTGCGCGAGTCGACCTTGGCCAAGCTCAGCCAGCAGAAGTTCATAAACGATCCCAGCCTTGGGCGTCCCGCGCAGGCGGTACCGAGGAGCGAAAAACGGGCCGAATTCACCCGCTATGTCGACTTTTTCAAAATGCTCGAAGAGCACGAGGGAATCACGCGAATCGAGGGCCAGGATGTTCCGGTCGGTACGCCGCCAGAGCAAGTTAAGAAGCTCCGC
>Ga0181532_10001319_pt1 | contig 24276 bp, 21 predicted proteins | sample PEATcosm2014_Bin_33_FD_119768 | JGI IMG/M metagenome (GOLD analysis project Ga0181532, IMG submission 119768) | Peatland microbial communities from MTU Mesocosm Facility, Houghton, MI, USA - PEATcosm2014_Bin11_30_metaG | ecosystem: Environmental > Terrestrial > Soil > Wetlands > Peat | place... | reverse complement strand
GTGGAAGCGGAACTCGCAGAGGAGGTCGCGGCGCAGGAGGAGATGGACGCGATCGAGCGCGATGCCTGCCTGGCTCCGGCGGGGGAGACCTGGGAGATGTTGCTGCGGCAGGAAGCGGCGCTCGACCGCTCGATCGACCGCAAGGTGAGGATTATCCTGACCATGCGTAAAGATCATGCTCGAATGTTCAAAGGGGCTGGCGCAGACACGCCGTGCAGTGTCTGCGATTCGGGGCAGGATAGTGAAGCACGGCCTTCCCTTCGGGAAACGCAGACCCCAAAGGGCAGGGGTCTGCGCCAGCCGGGGAATCAAGGGACAGAAAGTCCGGCAGAGGAAAACGCCGGAGAAACCTCAAAATCGCCGGAACAAAGCGAGAATGTTATAGAAAACAAAGGACCGGTCGCAGAAGGGGTCGCCGCATGAGAAATGGCGCGGGCGTGGCGCCCGCTGTGGTACGGGCATCTTGCCCGTGCCGATTCACGGCCAACTCGATGCGGAGCTTACTGCCCGCATGCCGCATGCCTACTACCGACTGCCGACTGCCTCTCTGCCGACTGCCGATCTGCCCTCTGCCTCAGTGCACTGGGGCGGTGGGGGCGGCGCGAAGTCGGATTTTCTTCATGAGGAACATGAACGGGATCATGGCGAGGAAGGTCATGCCGAGCAGCCAGAACGTGTCGGTATAGGCGAGCATGCTGGCTTGCCGGAGCACGTTGCTGTACATCAAGCCATTGGCCTGGTTGAGCGCCTGCACGGGATTTGACCCCTGCGACATGAGGAAATGGCTGGCGCCCGAAAGGGAGGCAGCGTAGGCGGGGTCGAGGGGAGTCAGGTGGCTGACCAGTGTGGACTGATGGACCTGCGCCCGGCGGGCAAGCAAGGTGGCGACGTTGGCGATCCCGACGCTGCCGCCGATGTTTCGCGCCAGGTTTATGATGCCCGTAGCATTGTTCATCTTTTCTTTAGGAATGAAGTAAAACGCCATGACGTTGATGGGCGTAAACAGAAACGCCATGCCGAGCCGGGAATAGGCCCAGGAGCTGACGATGGTAGCAAAACTAATCTGGAGGTTGAAGTGGGCCATGTGGAGGAGCGAGAAACCGGTGATGGCCAGGCCGATGGCCACCAGCCATCGAGCCTCTACCGCCTGCGTCAGGCGGCCCACGACGGGGAGCGCGATGAGGACCAGCAGGCTGCCGGGAGAAAGCACTAGTCCGCTCAGCAAGGCAGTGTAGCCTAGTAATGTTTGCATGAGCAGCGGCAGCAGCACCGTGCTGCCGTAGAGCACGAACCCCAGCATGAACATGGTGAAGGTGGCGAGGGCGAAGTTACGGTCTTTGAGCATGCGCAAATCCACGATGGGATCGTCGCTGTATAACTCCCACAAGACCGCGCCCACCAGGCCGACCAGCGCCACCGCCGAGCAGGCGATGATGAGATTTGAGCCGAACCAGTCTTCCCGCTCGCCTTTGTCCAAAACCACCTGCAAGAAACCGAGACCCACGCCGAGCAGACCCAGCCCGATGTAGTCAATCTTGGCTTCGCGCCAGTTCTTCCTGACCAGATAGGGGGGATCGAAGATCAAAAGATAGGTGAAAATCAGGGAGAGCACGCCGACCGGGATGTTGATGAAGAAGATCCAGCGCCAACTGTAATCGTCGGTGATCCAGCCACCCAGCGTGGGGCCAAGGATGGGCGCCACGACCACGCCCATGCCGTAAATGGCCATCGCCATTCCTTGCTTGTGCTTGGGAAAACTCTCCACCAGGATGGCTTGTGAGATGGGTTGAAGAGCTCCTCCGCCGGCGCCTTGCAGAATGCGGAAGAAGACCAGAAGCGGCAGCGTGGGAGCCAGCCCGCACAGGAACGAGCTGACGGTGAAAATGGCAACGCAGGTCATGTAAAAGCGCTTGCGCCCGAATAGTGAGGAGAGCCAGCCGGTAAGCGGAAGAACGATGGCGTTCGAGACCAGGTAGGAAGTCAGGACCCAAGTACTCTCGTCGACGCCCGCCGAGAGGTTGCCGGCGATGTGCGGCAAGGCCACGTTGGCGACACTGGTGTCCAGTACCTCCATGAAGGTGGCCAGCATCACCGTCAGGGCAATCACCCACGGGTTCGTCACTCCGTCTTGGCGCGCGCGCGCGAATAAGCTTTTCATGCCTCTGTTTCGTTCACCGTGTCTTTGTCATCCTGAGGCCCGGTGTTAGGGGCCGATGAATCCCTGTAGTTTGCTATGATGATCCGGCGGCGAGAATGGTCCGCAGATCCAGCGGTCCCAAAACCGAGGGCCGCGCAACACACTTACCCCCTCACCCGGCTCCGTCAGCTGACGGACTGAAGAAAACGCCGGTGCGGTCCACCACGTAGCGCCGAGCTATAGCTCGGCACCTGCCGACCCTTCGCTTCGCTCAATCAGAGCAGGCTCTAAAGGTCGGCGCTATGTGTCAACGCATTTTGCGAAGCCGACACGGGTGGCGGTGGCCACTTGCAGGTTCTATGCGCAGTGCTCAAGACCCATGGCGCACAGGACAGTGGCCAGCACCTTTTCATCCCCCAGTTTGGAGGAGATCAGCAGGTCGTACAGGTGACGGTTGGCCCAGTCCTGGTTAAAAAACCGGCGGATGAGCGCCGCGCGCTCCTGGTCGCGCGCCTCCAAAGCGAGTTCAGCTTCCGCCCGGCTGGCGTGACGGCTTCGAATCCGGCGCAGGCGCTCGTCGCGTGGTGCGTAAACGAACACATGAAATGCGTCACTTCGCTGTTGGAGGATGCATTGGCTGGCTCGTCCGACGATGACGCACTGTCCGATGGCCGCCGCTTCCTCGATCACTTGCCGGGAGAGCGAAACCATCGTGTCGGCATCGAACAGTTCGGGCATCGGACCGGCCATGGTGCCACGTATGAGTCCACCTTGCCAAAGCGCCCGGACGATGCGGTTGATCCAGGGATCGGGGCGTTCATCGTATTGTTCAGCCAGCTTGGGATCGACGCGCGCGAGCTGCGCGATCTTCTCCACCAGGCACCGGTCCAACAGCTTCCAATCCAGGCGGTCCGCGAGGAGTTGGGCGATACCGGCGCCCCCGCTTCCGTATTCCCTCGCGATTGTGACGATGCGGAACATGGCTAACCTCTTAGATCGGTCGACAGTCAACAGTCAACAGTAGCGCATCAATTGACAGTCGGCAGTTAACAGTCCAACGGCAGCGTGCTCTCAGGGTCTTGACTGTAAACTGTTGACTGTTGACTGCCAACTCACTTGGTAATGATCGTCGCGTCCACATTCATGCCGGGGCGCAGGATGGCTTTATCCGGCGGAATGGGGTCGACCAGTATCTTTACTGGAATTCTTTCCACGACTTTGACGAAATTGCCCGTGGCGTTTTCAGGTGGCAAAAGGCTGAGCCTGGCGCCCGTGGCTCCTGCAATCGAGTCGACGTGCCCGGGGAAATTCTCACCGTACATATCTACATGAATCTCGGCCTTCTGCCCGGGACGGACATTGGACAACTGAGTCTCTTTGAAGTTGGCCGTCACCCAGATATCCTGAAGAGGAATCAAGACCAGGAGGCTTTGTCCGGGCTGAACGATCTGTCCGACCTCCACCGACTTCTTGGTCACGACGCTATCCATGGGGGCCACCACCGTCGTGTAGCTCAATTGCAGTTCGGCAGCTTCGAGGTTCGCTTTGGCCTGCGCCACCGCAGCGACTGCGGCTGCCGCATCAGCCTGCTTAATGGGAACCTGTTTGTGGTTGGCTCGAGCCTGCTCAATCCCGGCGCGCGCCTGGTCCACTTTGGCCTTTGCCGCCAGCATGGCGTCTTTGGAGATTTCGGCCCCTTGTTCTGCGGAAGTCAGTTTGTCCTTGGCCGCCGCCAGAGTGCTTTCCGCCACGCGCGCCGCCGCTTGGTAGGCATCAAACTGCAGTTGCGAGATCTCCGCCTTTTGCACGAGGGTCTTCATGCGCGCCAGGTCCGCCTGCGCACGGTCGTTATCGGCCTGCCGCGCGTCCACGTTAGACCGGGCAAAGGCAAGTTCCGCGGTGGAGTCTTTTTCGTAGGTCGACTTGGATCGATCATATTCCGCTTGCGCGTTGGCGAGCTGAGCGTCGGCGGAAGAGGTGTAGCTTTGAGTGGTTTCCTGGACCATCGGTACGCCCACCTGGGCTGCTTGCGCCTGGCTCTGGGCGAGCGCCAGCGCCGCCTTGGCTTGATCGACCTTAGCCTGGTAATCGCGAGGATCGATGCGCACCAGAATTTGTCCCGCCTTGACCGTTTGGTTGTCAAGCACCGCTACCTCGGAAATGTCGCCGTAAACCTTGGCAGCAATGGGAATAATGTGACCGTCCACCTGGGCATCGTCGGTGCCTATCCGGTTGTGGTAGTAGAGGAGCAGGGCGACGGTCACGACGGCCAGAACCACGATTGCCCCCAGAAAGAGCCGGCGAAACTTGGGGTCGGCCCAGCGGCTGGTTGTGCCCGGGCGCTCCGGCTCCCGCTGCGGTGAAGCAGACGGCTCCTGGTTCACAGCTTTATCCAGTTCTGCGACGTTCGAATCCATGATTCTTCCACCTCACTTTGCGTAAAGGCCTTCGGTTTGGCCGATGGCATGTGCCAAGTCGGCGCGCGACTGGTTGTAACCGTACAGGGCCACAATTTGATTATCGCTCGCGCGCGCAAACTCATTCTGCGCGGTGACCACTTCGATGTTGTTGGCCACTCCGGCCTGGAAACGGTCACGCGCCTGAGTCACTTCTTCCTGGGCCAGTTTGACTCCCAGATTGGCAACCTCGACTTCGTGCCGCGCGGACTCGAGCTGTGCGACTCCAGTCTTCACTTCCAGGGCGATCTGGTCGCGAAGATCCGATCTTTCCTGCATGACCTTTTTCAGTTCCAGGTTAGACCGCGCAATCTGGGCGTGGATCCTGCCGCTGGTGATGATCGGCACGTCAAAAGAGACTTGGAAAGTATAAGAGGGAATTGAGTTGGCCAAGGAGAGACCCTGGTAGGCCCAGTCTCCCCCGAGGTTGATACTTGGGAGGCGTGACTCGCTGGCGGCCCTTATGGCAAGCCTCGCCACCCTCTCTTGCGCCTCGAGCGTTTTCATCTCCGGGCGAGTCGCGAGGGCCTGTTCGATGCTCTCGCTCGCCACAAACTCCGGAGTCTGGAAAAAGCTGGGTTGATCCGCCAACTCCACTTTCTGGTGCGGGTCGAGATTGAGAAGCCGGACGAGCCCATAGAGTGCGATCTCTTCCTGCGTTTGCGCTTCGATGAGGCGTTGTTTTTCGTTCTGTAGCTCGACGTTGGAGCGCAAGGTGTCCAGGCCGGTGCCCACCCCGTTCTTCTGCAAGTCGGAGGCTTGATCGTAAAGGGCCTGCGCTAAATCGACGCGAGATTTCGCCGCCACCACCGCTGCACTTGCCCGCATACCACCCAAGTACTGCGACACCACCAATAGCGCCGTCTGCTCTCGAACAGTTGTCTCCTGGGCCGCACTTGCCTGGATGCCTTGGCGGGCAGACTGCAATCGGCGCCACAGGGTCAGATCGAATATCGGCATCCCAAAGTTCGGACCCGCCTGAAAAAACTGAAACGGCCCGCCGTGCTGGGGGATACCGGGGAACTTGCTGCCAAACAGAGCATAGATGTTGTACCGCATGGCTCTGTCCACAGTCTGAAAATCAGCCTGCGGCAACAAGCCGGCGCGCGCCATGTTCTGGTCTTGCACACTCTGGGCCAGATTGAGGTTGGCGATCAGGACCTGCGGGTTCTGCTTCAAGGCAAGCTTCACTGCCTCCTGAAGTGTCAGTTTCAATGCCTTGGCGTCTTGCGTTTGCGCCCGTCCAAGGGGGATGAACAAGGGAAAGAACAACACGATGAGCATCTTGACCAGGGTTTGTTTGGCTCCCTGGGCGCTTTCCGTGGTCCGCTTATGCTCGTCGTCACAGTTTGAGATTTCTTCGATGATAGATCGGGTCATGAGGCCAGTTCCGACCAGCTTTGCTCCTTGGCTATGGATCTTGGTTAAAAGACATTTTCCCTTAGAATCGATGAAAGTCACGCCGGCAAGTTCCACGACAACTTGCTTCCACTTCTCGACGGTCAAGCTCCAGCAACGCTCGAACTCCTCGACCCACGGGCCCGCGAGCTTGCCTTCGAGCTTTAACGTGACCCTGCCTTGTCCTTCTTCGGCGTTAGTTGTGACTCGGAGCATGATTTGGGATTCACCTCGCTCTACAGGAATGTGGCAGTCCAGGGGCCAAACCGCAGGTCAGACCTAGCGACGGTTAACTGCTTATAATCATGAGGTTTACCAAAGAACCAAGGCGCTGTCAGCGGGTATGACGAGGCAGCTTCAGCCGAAATATCGGCTCGCGCCGACATTTCGGCAGTCACTCGACGGCGGCAGGCGCTGACCCTGGGGAACTGAGCACGCCAGGGAACGAGCCAGTTCGCCGGCGGGCCAGTATGCGATGCGCTTCAGCACGCTGGCTGCGGTACGGTCAGGTAACGAAGCGTTCCAGTTGGAACGCGAGGACGAGGCCTACGACACCAGGATGAGCGGGCTTTCGGGCGGTCTTCGCAACTTAGCCGAGCAGAGAAATGCTGTTCGAGCCCGTGGGGCTTGGATTCTGGATACCCGCCTGAAGCCGTTGTATCTCCTGCTGGATGAGACTGTATGTCTGCTGAGGAGTGAGGTAGCCGATCCCGATGCTTTCGGGAGTCGGATGAAGCTTCTGCCACTCCTGCTGGATAACACCCAATGTTTGTTGGGGCGTGAGGTAGCCGATGCCGGTGGTTTGCGGTGTTTGGCTCGCAAACGCGCCACGATGACGCTGGCCCAGAGATTGCGCCGATGGATACTGGAGGTTGACCTGAAGCGCCGAGTAGTCCTTCTGAGCGGCCGAAAGGTTTCCAGCCTGGAGATCTTGCGAAAGCTGGTTGAAAGCACTGGCACTGCTGCTGTTGGTTTGCGCCAAAGCCGATGTGCCAGACTGGGGCACAAGTTGCTCCAAGGTGGCAAGGTCTGACTCTGCGGCAGACAAATCGCCCGATTGGAGATCCTGCCCGAGTTGCTGGAATTCCTTCTGAGCCTGGCTGGAGCTGCTCTGGAGGCCCTGGTTGGCGTAATTGAACAAGTTACTGGCTATGCCGAAAACTGACATGGTTATCTCCTCCCGGAACTGCCGGCGAGTAAAGAGTGGAGCCGGAGCCTGGCGCCTGCAAGATGCTTCCGCTGCGCAGCTCCTCTCGGCCTCAGTCCCGTCACTCCGTCCTAAGTGGGGCATGTGGTGTGCCAATCGGCACCAGACTTTGAGTTTGCTAAACACCATCATTCGACGAGGGTTAGCTAGCCGGCATCGGGCTTTGCCGCATTGAAACAGACGGACGCTGCAAAGCCTTCCGCCTTGGCCCGGGCATTGTTTGCCTAGTTGCCTGGGAGCAAAGAGGAAATCGAAATTTCACCGCGGGGCCGCTGAGACAAAGCGCGGCAAAGCCGCAATCGAATGCAGATTCTTCGCTTCGCTCAGAATGACATGTCATCCTGAGCGAAGCGAAGGATCTGCTTTTTCTTTGCGCGCCGCGAAGAAACTCGCGCCTAGTAATATCGAGAGACGGCTGGCGCCTTTATGCCTGCCAGACGAAAACCTGGCCATAGTTTGAGGGGACTGTGATGGTCTGATTTGCGCCATCGGCGGCGACCGAAATGGTCAGCAGGCGCAGGTCGGCGTCGATCATCTCTTGCCACGTGCCGGCCTTTGGAAAAGGAACGTTAATAGTTCCAGCCGTGTCGGAAAAATTCAGCAGGGTCATCACGTACTGTTCAGGCTGGGCCGCGGTGGCTGCGGCGTGGCGATGGTAGGCAATGATCTGATTATTCTGTAGGGACTGCAGGTAATAGTAGTAGGAATCTCGGCCGCGCAGCGCGGCGTAATTGCGGCGAAGAAATCCCAGCCTGCGGTAGAGGCGAATGAGGGGCGCGCCGTATTCGTCGTAAAAGTCTTCCCAATGCGTGTCCCTGCGCAGTTCGATACGCGCCGACCCGCTGCTCGGGAGGTTGTAGTTATCCGCAAACTCCTGTCCCTGCCAGAGCATTGGGATGCCTTGAAGCGTATAGAGGGCGATGGCAAAGGGCTGTAGCTTATAGAAGTGACTGCGGTCGCCGGGAGGGAAATCGCCGTCGGATTGGGTGCCGCCAAATACGATCAACTGGCTGTGATCGTGCGTTTCGAGGTACTGGAAAGGCGCCACGGGCATATCTACCGGGCTTCCGGCGGCGTTATCTACGGTCTTGGTGCTTGGATAGCCGCTGAAGGTCGGGTCGAGCAGGTGGGCGAAGTCGGCATCCACATAGTTCCACGTCATCATGTCCTCGGCTTTATTGAGCAAATCGTCCTGCCAGGCGCAGCTCGTGTAAGTATTTTGAAGCACGGTGCGGGCTATCCCCAGTGCTTCCGCGCATTGGATGATCCGGCTGTAGCTTGCCGTGCCTTGCTGGAAACGGCCGATACCCAGCGAATACTGGTAGGTGCCGTAAGCCAATTTCGCGTAAGCGTCGCCCGTGGGGCCGTTGTAAAGATCCGTGACCTCGTCGTAGCGAAAGCCGTCGACGTGGTAATCGTCCAGCCACATGTTGTTGGAGGTTTGGAAGTAATCCTGGGTGAAGGACAGGTCAAAATCGGCCTGGGGACCGAAGGGCCCGTCGGCGCCAATCATCGGATTTGCGACCTTGGGCGCTCCGGGGGTGTTGTTCACAGCGTCGTAAACCTGCTTGTAGGCAAAGGTCGGATCGACGTGCTGGTAGACGACATCCAGAATTACCGCCATGTTCGCCGCGTGACAGGCATCCACGAGGCGCATTAAACCCGCGGGGCCTCCGAAGCGTGCGTTGGGCGCAAAGTAATGGAGAGGGCCGTAGCCCCAGTCGAAATCCAGCTTGACGCTCGTCACCGGCATGAGCTCGAGGCAGTTCACGCCCAGGCCCTGGAAATAATCCAGCCGGCCAATTACCCCATCGAAGGTGTCGTTAAACTCCTCCACCTGGAGTTCGTAGACCACCAGGTCATCCAGTTCCGGAGTCTTGTAAGCCGCGTCAGTCCAGTTGAAAGGCGGGGCAGACGTGCTCAGCGTAACAGCCGAGAGTTCGCCGACATCGGTGGCGCGGGCAAACGGATCGGTAAACCAGAGCGTAACGAGTTGGCGGCTTCCGCCTGAGGGCGTCCACCAAAGCTGATAACGGTAGAGGTAAGTGCCTTGCTGGCCGAAATGGGTGTTCGCGATGGGTTGCAGAGGCACCGTGGCGGTCCACAAATCCAAGGCGCTGCCGCTTGCCCAGGTGAGCGGAGAATCCTGCGTGGGGATCGCCGGATTGAAGCGGTCGTCTTGGTGGATGACGCGCACCACTAATTCGAAGCCATCCGTGGCGCGAATGCCCGGTAGATACACACCGAAACGCACGCTGAGATTCCCAGAGGCGTCAATCGAGCCGAAGGCCCCAACTTCGTTAAGATTTATCATGTGAACACCCCACCCTTTACCAAAAGTGTACCACATTCCGAGCCCCGCGGCGGGATGGCTTGCCGTCCTCCGGCGCGTCGACGAGGGCATGGCAAGCCCTACTCAATCTCAGCCTCTCGCAGTTGATCGCTTACCATGAATATGGGATTATGACCCCATGAAAGCGGGATAGGTTAGCAACAAGTGACCACCGGTATCCGGCCAGTTTCGGCCACTTTCCGAGGAGGTCGCACAGCCCATGGCAGTCGTCATTTCTTTGAGTGAGGTTATCGACGCCATCGAGTCTACGACTGATGAGGCCGACTCCTACCTCGATCCGGATTCAGGCGAGATCGTCTACCTGACCGATGAGATGCGGGACTTTGCTGAGGAGGGAGAGGACGAACACACTCCGGAGTGGATGCGCGAGGACCTTCCAAAAGTCCGCGAAGCGCTGGAATCCGGCCGTTTCCTATCCCTGCCGACCAAGTTTGATGTACATGAATGGGCCATCATGGAAGAGTTCTCTCAGGAGCAGGAAAATGACCGCTCGCGCGGCGCGCTACTGGACGCGATCCATGGGTCAGGCGCGTTTCGCATGTTCAAAAGCACCGTTCGACGCCTCGGAGTCGAAAAGGACTGGTACAGGTTTCGCGACGAGGCCCTCAAGCAGATCGCCGTCGAGTGGTTGGAGGAGCACCATTTGAAGTATAAGTAACTTGGTGCCTTCTAAGGCCCAGCTCCCGCCGCCGACTGCCGACTGCCTACTGCCCACTGCCTTCTTCGCCCGGGGCGTAATAGCCGCGGCGGGCATAGACTGTGTACTTTTCGTCATTCGAGGCGTCCTTGATGTGAATCTCGATTTCACGGAAGGCGCCATCGTGACGCCGGTTGGTGCTGTAGTAGCCCAGGTTATAGCGCTGCTTCAAGCGGGAGATCGCCGTGTCCATGGCGGAGCGGATGGAGTTGAGGTTTCTGGCGTCGATGACTTCACCTCCGGTCTCGTGGGTCATCTTGGGGACGGAAACATCCCGAAATGAAACATCCTCAAAGAGGGGAGGAATCACATACATCGAGTGAGGGTGAGAGCCTTCCTCAACCCGAATACTGTAAATGACCGCCTCGGACTCGAGAGCTTGGTGAATGACCCGCTTTTCATCGCAGTATCCCTTTTCCGTATTCTGGTTATCGGAGACCAGGATGATGGCTTGACGGCGGCCAGGGGCGGCGCGGGCGAGATAAAGTGCCGCTTCGTAAAGGGCGTCTGGAATTACCGTACCGCCGCCGGGGCGAATGGTGGCAATAGCGTCGGCGATGCGCTGGCGATTCTTCGTCAGCCCAACGAGCATTTCCGCGCGTGCGGCGAAGTCGAACATGGCTACCTGGTCCTCGGGCTTGAGAGCGGAGAGCGTGTCGAATGCGACATGATGTAGTTGCCTTAGAACCGGCCCCATGGTCCCGCTGCAATCGAGGACGAGGGCAACGGCCAGGGGGAGTTGGTCGCGCGAAAAATACGCGACCTGCTGCTCGACGCCGTTTTCGAGGACGCCGAAACTCTCGCGCGTCAGATTGTTTACGATGCCGCCGTTCTGGTCACGCACCGTCGCTTCCACCAGCACCAGATTCACGTCCGCTTTGAGCTTGTAATTGTCCCCTGTAGCCGCGGGGGCAAACGTCTCGACAGGCGGAGTGCCTGCCGCAGGAGGGAGTTGGCTGGGGGCGGGCCGAGTCCCGGCAAGCGTTAGAGCCAAAATAGCGACAAGTTGGCGTGCGACCAAGTTTCTCATCAGTGCCCTACGGCTTTTCCGATGCACGAGATAAGCCATACGTTGCCAGCTTAACCCCCCGGGCACGCGGACTTCCGTCACTATGTTATCATTTGGCGCCTAAAACCCGGCGCGTGACGCCTCCTCTCGCCTTCTCGACTGTTTAGGCATTGCCATCTATAATCGCCGATGGACCTTCCGGGGGGTGTTATGCGCAAGCGGTTCGGCTCAAGTCGATTAGGGGTAAGCACGATGGCGGTGAAGTCGGCATTCCAGGCATTCGTCCTGGTAACGGGTTTCGCGTTTGCGGCTGCGGACGCCTGGGCACAGGAGACCTTCTTCCGACCGGTCACCGAAAATGTGAGCTACAATGTGGGCTCCCAAGTCCGTGTTAAGGTGATTCTCCCGCCTGCGGGCAGTTCTGGTTCGGCTCCTATTGATATCTCCGCCAACCTCCGCTACGCAGGCGAACAGAAGTACCTGGAACCCAAGAACGTACAGATTGCCCGAGGTATAACGCTCGGCGCCAAGGAATCGGCGACAGAGTATTATCCCTTGTGGAAGATTCCGGAGGATGCAAGAACCGGGCGCTACGAGGTAGTCCTTGCGTTAAGCGGGTCTCCGTCGGTTGTGAATGGGCAAGCTGTTCCTGTCACCTCTTTTCCCGTTTATCGGAAGCTCGTGAAAATCGAGAGAATCCGGCTTGGCAAAGCTTTTTACACACTGGGAGATGCCGTTTCCTGCGCGGTCGATCTCAAGAACCTTTCGGGACATGCGATCGGCGATCTGCGGGTCGAGTTCTCCGACCGGTACTGGCCCTGGACCGCGCAAACCTCGGAGCGCGCGGGGGTGGATGTCGAAACGATTGCGCAGGGTTTATCGTTGCCTTCGGGCGGAGAGCAACATCTCGAGTCCGCCCAAGCCGCGGTTGCCAAGCTGCCCCAGCCGCCGCAGCAGGCGCAGCAGACTCCCGAGGCCAAGGCAGCGGCTGCTAAGCGGGCGAAGGAGCCATCGGTCCAGCAGTATGCGGTGGTGGTATGGGATGGGGCGCGCCGGAACATCTACGACATCGCGTTTAGTTCCGAGGTGTTCGTTCAATCCGCCGGAATCACCGAGCCGAAGCCGTATCCCCTGCAATACGTCTATCCGTCCCTGGACGCCGTGAACGTCACGAGCTACCGGGACTTCTATCCTGCCGGCCTGGATACCGGGGCCATTCAAATCGACCACGGGCACACGATGTACCCCTCAGGGAGCGAGGCGGCCGTGCGGTTTTCTCTGCGCAACCCTACGAGCCAGCCCTGGCGCGGGGTGAGCGTTCGGGCTCGCCTGCTTGATTCCAAAGGGAAGGAACTTGCTGCAAAGCAGATAGCCACCGGAGTAAACCTTGACCCGGCAAGCGAGGCGCTTGCGGAGGAGACCTCGTTCACGCTTCCGGTGGGTCAAAGCGGGATTTTCAGGGCGCAGGTGGAAGTGAACGACCCATCCGGCGACACGCTGGCAACGAACGTACTCGAGCTGGCCGCTAACTCTTTGCCGCATTCAATCTTGATCTTTTGCGCACATCAGGACGATGAGGGGGCGCACGCGGGGATGATTCGTGCTGCGGTTGAGAATCACATCCCGATTCACTTCGTCTATATCACCTGTGGCGATGCGGGTTCGTGCGACCGGTATTACGAGCATTCCTGCGCGCCGGATGAGGCCATGAATTTCGGCGCGCTGCGCATGGACGAGGCGCGCCGGTCCGTGGGTCACCTGGGAGTGCCCAGTGAGAGCATCTTCTTTCTGGGACTGCCTGACGGCGGTTCCGGCCAGATCTGGTATGACCACGTGGAGGCCTCGAATCCTTACCTTTCGGTGCTGCTGGCCAGCGAACATGCACCGTACGAAGGCGTCGCCGAACCCAATTTGCCTTTCGCGCGCCAGGCGGTGGTCGACGCGGCCAAGCGATTCATCCGTGAGTTCCATCCTGAGGTCATTTATACGGGACATCCTGATGAGCGCCACGTGGACCACCGCACCAACAATTGGTTTGTGGTGAAGGCGCTACAGGAATTGCTAAGGGAAGGTGTGGTCCGGCCCGACCTTACCTTGCTGACTGACCAGGTGTACGGGCCGGGGCCGCAGGCCCATGCGCCGTACAAGTATCAGAAGAACGTCCTGAGCGTTTCCGGCGAAGCGATGGCTCTTGCCCAGGAAGCACAGTGGTTTTACCAATCGCAGGGCGGCGACCGCGCGCTAGGGCAGCTTCGCACCTTCGACAAGTTGCGGCGTGAGGAAGTCCACTGGCAGATTCTGGATTGGAAGGATCATGAAGGGTGGAATGAGAAGCAATGAAAGTCGTCAGTTGTCAGTTTTCAGTAATCCGTTGATTTTATAATCGCTCGATAGCTGACTCAGCGATGGTAACTGATGACTGAATACTGACTACTGAATTCGAGATCACGGATGACTGAAAACGACGAGTCGCATAAACTAGAGAGCGTGGCGGCTGAAACCCCTAGCCCAGAAGAACACTTTCCCAGCGAGCCATTTCTTTGTCCGGCGTGCGGGCAGTTGCTGGCCCCCTCTTGCCGAGTCTGCGTTGCGTGCCATCACACGATCGACCCCGCCGAGATCGGGAAAGAAACGCCTGCCGCGGTCGTTGCGGTCGTCCCACCCCGAATCCTGGAGCCAGTCCGGTTCCCTTGGCCGCTGTTCCTATCGTTTTTCGTGGCGGTGATGGCCGGGGGAATCCTTTCGGAGTCCTTCATAGGTCCCGCGAAGACACAGATCTTGGTTGGGACCCTTCAGCTTATTCTGGCAATCTGGGTTTCCTTCGACGCCTACTCGAAACGAGTACCCCATCCCCTGAGATGGGGGCTGGGTACGATGTTGCCAACTTGGTTGATCATTCTGCCCTGGTACCTGGTCCGCAGGCGCCGGCCGGAGGCGCCGTGCCCATTCGTCGAGGCGCGAGTCAAACCCACAACCGTGGCAGCACTTTTTATCCTGCTGGCCGTCCTGATCTACGTGATGCTCAAATATGCCCCGCCGGTGTGAGGCATCTGGCCTACTTGTCAGAGGCTCCAAATTTCGAGGCCGGGGAAAGCCGCACGATAGAGGCGGTCGTCAAGAGTGAGGAGGGCATGGGATTTTCGCAGGGCGTGAGCGCCAATCACGAAATCGGCGAGGATCCGGCGTGGTCCTGTTGCGCCGTGCTTTCTGCGGCGAGCGGCATAAGTTTGGAAGGCTTCCCCCGCGGTACTCCAGACTCCCTCATCTAGATTCCAGTCAATATCGATGCCGGCCTCCCGGAAGAACGCGTCAACGAAAGCCCCGTCTCTGCCTGGACACGCCATGAGCTCCGCGAAAACTGGAGCGGCGACAACCAAGCCGCCGCGCGCCAGCGCTGCATCCAGTGCGCTTTGGGCTGCCAAGTTGAGCGTGGGGTCGCGGTCCCAGAGTGACACGATGACGTTTGTGTCGATCGCGGTGGTCATTGGCCCCGGAATTGTCGAACCCACTGGCGGACTGCCTTGCGGCCTGAAGGCATGCCCGGATTTCCAATGCCGCGGTACTTTTCAAACGGGCTCCTGGCTCTCATTGGGCGGACTCGAACGCCTTCACTGTCACTTTCGAACACTAGCCGGTCTCCGGGACCTACACCCAGGGCACGGCGCACATCCCGCGGCACGGTGATCTGACCTTTGCTCGTGATTCGAGCTTGTTTCTGCACGGCAATTCTCCAGTTCCTTACTTTACCATATCTTTCCTTACTTTTGGGAACGGCCGCCGGATTTGTTCGCTGGGTCAGCGGCTGTTAGGCCGCCGGCTGGCTCGGAAGCGCCTAAGCGAACAATTCGGGGAAGACTTTTCGGTAGATAGCCATGCCCAGGGCGGCATTCATGCCGATCTCTTCCAGGGCCTTGATTTCTTCGGCCGTGGTAATGCCGCCGGCGGCGGTGACGGGCAACTGAGTAGCAGCGCGCAAGTTCTTAAACCACGCTAGATTGGTTCCCTGAAGTCTGCCCTCGCCATCAATGTAAGTGCAGAGGAATTCTGAGCAGTAGGGCTCGAGTTGCACCAACGCTTGAGCAGAACTGAGCTGCAGTGTTTCCCGCCAGCCACGTATCGCAACGCGATCGCCGAGGCAATCCACCGCAATCATCAACTTCTCCCGAGAGACGGCGGCAAGAAGATTTTCAAGGAACGAGGAGTTGATCCCGTCGGAGGTAAACGCGCTGCTTCCGACAATAACCTTGAGCGCGCCACCCGCCACCACTTGCACGGCCTTTTCCACGGTGCGGATTCCTCCCCCCACACGGCAGGGCTTTCGCCGGCAGAGTTCGCGGATAATCTCGCTGTGGTCTCCTCGACCGAGCGCTCCATCAAGGTCGATGACCTGGATTTGAGGATAGTCGGCGAACTTGGCGAGCACCGCCAGCGGGTCGGGCAACTCCAGGAACTTCTCCCGCCCCTGAATGAGTTGGACGACCTTTCCGCCCATTAGATCGATGCAGGGAATGATCATGGTCGAAACCAGTTAACAGTCGACAGTTGACAGTTCACAGTCGAAAGCCGACGGGTTCTTAACTGTCGACTGTCGACTGTTCTACAGCCGCACCGGCACGCCCTGCGATTGCAGGTACTCCTTGAGGCTGCGCAGCGTGTGCGTCTCGAAGTGGAAAATCGAGGCGGCCAGGGCCGCATCCGCATGGCCTTGCAGGAAAACCTCCCCAAAATGTTCGAGGCCGCCCGCGCCGCCGGAAGCGATCACGGGAATATGGAGCGCCTCGGCAATGGTCTTCGTTAACTCACAGTCGAAGCCTGCCTGCGTGCCATCCGCGTCCATCGAAGTCAAGAGGATTTCGCCCGCCCCGCGCGCCTCGACTTCGCGAGCCCAGGCGACCGCGTCCAGGTCGATGGGTTTGGTTCCACCGTAGGTTGAGACCGTCCAGCGAGGTGAGAAAGGCGCATCTGCAGGGGTTGCGCCTACACGGCGTCGCGCATCGATCGCAACGACTAGCGCCTGTCGTCCAAAGTGCTCGGCAATCTGGTTCACAATTTCAGGAGATTCCACCGCAGCGGTGTTCACAGCCACCTTATCGGCTCCGGCGGAGAGCAGGCGCTGCGCATCTTCCAGAGTCCGCACACCGCCACCTACCGTTAACGGGATGAAGAGGCGTCGAGCCACCCGGTGCACCGTTTCCATCAGCGTGGCACGGCCTTCGCGAGAAGCCGAGATATCCAGCATCACCAGCTCATCCGCGCCCTCGCGGTTATAGGCCTCGGCAAGGTCGCCTGGATCTCCGGCATCTCGCAGATTCAAAAACTGGATGCCTTTGACGACCCGGCCGTGCTTGCAATCGAGGCAGGGAATTATGCGCTTTGCGAACATGAGAACCTGTCAGTCGTCCGTGGTCCGTCGTTATTCGCAACGGACAACTGACCACGGACAACGGACAACCCCTTCACAAACTCAGGAAATTTTCCAAGACCTTCAACCCCACGTCGCCCGACTTTTCGGGGTGAAACTGCACTGCCCAGATGTTGCGCATCTCGAGTCCCGCCGCGAAAGTCTGGCCGTACTGAGTTACCGCGGAACTCTCTGGGTTCGCCGGACCGTAATACGAGTGGCAGAAATACACGAAACTGCCATCCGCAATTCCTCGAAAGAGTCCGCCTTGGCTGCGAATCTCCAGTTGGCTCCAGCCCACGTGCGGAACTTTGAAGACGCCTTGTAATCGAGTCACTCGGCCCGGGAGCAAGGCCAGTCCGGAAACCTCGGGGGCCTCCTCGCTGGCTTCGTAGAGCGCTTGGAGACCCAGACAGATGCCCAGGAAGGGTGTGCCGGCGGCCAGCGATTCGCGCAAGGGTGCCAGAAGGCGGCGTTCCTCGAGGGCGCGCATCATGGTTCCGAAGTGGCCTTGGCCCGGGAATACGATTTTCTCCGCGGCGCGCAAGGATTCAGGCTTGTCCACCACCTCGGCTGAATGTCCGAGGTGGTCGATGGCCTTGAGCACGGAGCCCACATTGCCGGCGCTATAGTCGAGTAGAGCGATCACAGCAACCCCTTGGTGCTGGGAAGTTGGGACTTCAGTCGTGTGTCGCGCGCGCACGCATAGCGCAATGCGCGCGCCCAGGCTTTGAACAGAGCCTCGACGCCATGATGGCTGGAGCGCCCGTACGCGAGTTTCAGGTGCAGGTTGGCGGCTGCGCTAGTGGTGAATCCGTGGAAGAAGTCTTCGAGCAGTTCCACTTGCAGGTCGCCGACATACTTTGCCTTGATCGGTACATTGAGCACCAGATAAGGCCGCCCGCTCAAGTCGATGGCGGCGATGGCCAAGGTTTCATCCATCGGCATCAAAAAGTAGCCGGCGCGGTTGATGCCTTTCTTTGCCCCCAAGGCCTCGCGCAATACCTGCCCCAACACAATGCCAATATCCTCGACGGTGTGATGCTGGTCAACGTCGAGATCGCCGCTCGCCACAACCTCGAGATCGAATCCGCCGTGCCGGGCGAACAGCTCCAGCATGTGGTCGAGAAAGCGGATGCCGGTGGAAACTTTGTATCGCCCACGCCCGTCCAGGTTCAGCTGGATGCGGATGTCGGTTTCTGCTGTCTTGCGGTGAATTCTCGCTTGGCGCGCCTTCATGCGAACCACCCTGTCTGGGAGTCGGTCACAGACTTCCTCCAGGCTTTTTCCCCTTTGCGGGTCTCGATCAATTCCTCGTGCCTTGCCAGTCCGTCGAGCAAGCGGCGCGTCTGAACACCGGAGCCGATGGTGAAGCGCAAATAGCCCTGGAGATTCGGGTCGTAGCTCCAGTCGCGCACCAGAATCCCCTCCGCGCGGAGAAGCTGGGCGATCTCCGGCGCCCGCTCTCCCACGCGGGTCAGAATGAAATTCGCAGAGCTGGGTACGTACGGAATCCCCCGCGATTCGAGCCAGCGATAAACGCGTTCGCGACTGATGTGAACTTGGGCCACGTATTTCTTCACATGCTCTTCGTGCTGGATGGCAACTGAGGCAGCGGCGAGCGCCAGCGAATTCACCTGGAAAGGATTCTGAGCCCGATGCAGGAGTTCCACCAGCTCCGGGTTGCCGAAGATAAAGCCCATGCGCAACGCCGCCAATCCAAACGCTTTCGAAAACGTCCTGGATACTAGTAGATTCTCGTACTTTCTAATCCAGGGCAGAACCGTGTGGCCGGAATAGTCGAAATACGCCTCGTCGACTAAGAAAAGAACGTCCGGCGCGGATTCCAGAAGTGTCCGTAGTTCAGGTTTGGAAATCTCCGTCCCGGTAGGATTATTGGGGCTGCCGAGAGCGATCCACCGCGTCTTCCTGTTGATCGCTGCCACAACGGCACCTACCGGCAGGTGGAACCGTTCATCGTAGCGAACGCGCTCGACCGCGCCGCCCGCCACCTTGTGAAAGAACTCGTAAACCGGAAAAGTCGGAGAGGGCACAAGAAGTACATCGCCGGGATCGACAAAGGCGTCGCAGATCGCCTTGATGGCGTCATCGGTGCCGTTGGTGAGAAGCATCTCTTCCGGCTTGAAGCCGAAATAATCGGCCAAGGTCTGCCGATTCTCTCCGTACTCCGGATAGCGCGTGAGCATCTCCGGCGTCAAGGCACGCCGCAGGGCGCGCACGACTTCCGGGGCACACCCCACCGTGTTCTCGTTGAAGTCGAGGCGCAGTTTCCCCGCCCGCCCCTCCATCGGCGGACGGTACTTCTTCAATTGCTCGACTGCTTTGCGAGGCCGGATCATAAGAAATAACCACTGGCTGTCATCCTGAGCGAAGCGAAGGATCTGCATTGCTTCGTTTCAGAACCGAACTGCAGATCCTTCGCTTCGCTCAGGATGACAAGCTTCAGATTTTTCCCCTCCTCACCGAAGGAGGCAACTTTTGGAACCTAACTTGGACTGACTCTGCGTGCGCCATAAGGCCTTCCGCGGCCGCCAGTGTCAGAATTGATGGGCGGAGGAGCGACAGGCCCCTACGCGTAATCTTCTGGACCGAAATGCATTTGAGAAAGTCTGCCGCGCTCAAGCCGCCCCGCACGTGCGCCGCCCCGGCAGTGGGCAGAATGTGATTGGTGCCGGAAGCATAGTCTCCCGCGGCTACAGGGCTATAGCTGCCCAGGAAGATCGAACCGGCAGATCGGATCTGGTCCAGCAAATCCTCAGCATCCCCGAGCAGAGTCAGATGCTCGGGTGCCAGGCGGTTGACGAACTCGGCAGCTTCAGCCAGACTCCGGGTGAGGACGATGCAGCCGTGATTAGCTAGCGATTTCCGTGCAACCGGCAGGGAAAGCCGGGCAACGAATTGGGCCGCGCAGGTTTGCACGCGCCGAGCTAATCTCAGCGAAGGGGTGATGAGCATCGCCACCGCGTCCGGGTCGTGCTCTGCCTGAGCCACAAGATCGGCTGCGATCCATCGGGGTTCACCCTCAGCGCCCACGATCACCAGTTCGGATGGGCCGGCGACGAAGTCGATTCCGCATTCGCCTGCCACCAGCTTTTTGGCGGCGGCGACGTATCGGTTCCCAGGTCCGACGATCTTCTCGACACGCGGAACGCTCTCGGTCCCGTAAGCGAAAGCCGCAACCGCCTGGGCCCCACCAAGCCTGTAGACTGCGGTTACCCCCAGCATTGAGGCAGCCAGCAGTACGCCGGGGGCGGGCTTGGGTGAAGTGATCAAGATCTCCCGCACGCCCGCGACCTGGGCGGGGATGACGCTCATGAGGACGGTCGAGGGCAGCGGGAAGCGCCCCCCGGGCACATAGCACGCTACGCGTTCGAGAGGGCGAAGCACCTGGCGGACGTGAACGCCTCGAACCGGTTGAGCCTGCCAGGAGCGCGGAAGTTGGCGGCGGGCTACAGCGCGAATGTTCTTCGCTGCCGCCGATAAGGCCTCGGCCAGGGCCGGTGGGGTGTCGCTGGAAAGACGATCCAACTCATCGCGCCTCACTGTCATACCGGTTTTTCTCAGGTCGATGCCATCAAAGCGGCGTGAATAGCGAATCAGGGCCTTGTCGCCATGGCGGCGAACATCGTTAATAATACGCCGTGCCACCCTCTCGGCGTCGCTAAGGTTTGCGGTGCGCGCACGAAACAGGCGGCTGACGGCTTGTTTATCGTTGCTGCGAATGAAGTCGAGCATAGTGGACTGCCGATTGGTGATTGTCGATTGCCGATTAAAGAAGCGTCGCCACGAATTGTCCCGCCATCAATCGGCAATCGACAATCCTTAATCTGCAAGCTACAGCACGATCTTATTCAACGGATATTCTACAATGCCCTGCGCCCGAGCGGCTTTGAGACGGGGGATGATCTCGCGCACCGTCTTCTCCTCGATCACGGTATTGACCGCGACCCACTCCGGATCGCTGAGTTGTGAAATCGTCGGCCGTTTCAGAGCGGGGAGGACCGACAGCACTTTTTCCAGATCCTGCCGCAGGACATTCAGCATCAGCCCCACCTTGCCCGCGGCCTCAATCGCCCCTTTCAGCAGCATAACCAGCATTTCAATCTTGGCGCGCTTCCAGGGTTCATCCCAAGCAGTGTGATTGGCGATGAACTTGGTATTCGATTCCAACACTGTCTCCAGAATGCGGAGGCCATTGGCGCGCAGGGAGGAGCCCGTCTCCGTAACCTCTACGATGGCGTCCGCCAGGACAGGAGGCTTGACCTCAGTGGCCCCCCAGGAGAATTCCACTTTGGCCCTCACTCCCTTTTCCTCGAGGTATCGCCTGGTCACTCCGACCAGTTCCGTGGCAACGACTTTTCCCTCTAAGTCCTTGACACTCTGGAAGGGCGATTTCTCCGGCGCCGCCAGCACCCAGCGAACCTTCCCAAAGGTTTGCTTGGCGTAGATCAGGTCCGCGACTTCCACCACCCTGGCCTGGTTTTCGAGAATCCAATCTTTGCCGGTGAGCCCGCCGTCTAAGACTCCGTCTTCCACGTAGCGCGCCATTTCCTGGGCGCGGATCAACATGCACTCAATCTCGTCGTCGTCGATGGCGGGAAAATAGGAGCGTGGATTAATCGTGATGTCGTAGCCCGCGCGGCGAAAAAGTTGGAGCGAGGCCTCCTGGAGGCTTCCCTTGGGCAGGCCCAGCTTTAGGCGATTCATGTTTGACTCTCCCGATTTCCGTCACCGTACACTTTGGCCGGGTCAAATTCCCGTTCCAGAAAGATTTCCTCTCCGGCAGCACTGAGTTTGCGGAAGAAGCAGGACCGATAGCCCATGTGGCAACAGCCGGGACCTGTCAGGTCCGCCTGGATCAGCAAGGCATCTTGGTCGCAGTCCACGCGGATTTCACGCACGTGCAGGTAGTGGCCGGAGACTTCACCCTTCGTCCAGAGTTTCTGCCGGCTGCGGCTGAAGAAAGTCACATAGCCGGACTCCAGCGTCTTTTGAAGTGCTTCGTCATTCATATAACCTAACATCAGCACTTTTCCGCTGTGTCGATCCTGGACAATGGTGGGAATCAAGCCATCTTGATATTTCAGGTCCATCTATCTCCGCTCCTCGTCCTCAAAAAATAAAAGGCCCGCTGAACTCACTGGCCAGCGGGCCATCTTTTTTCCAATGCATCGGAAACTAGTAATTCGCCCACTGACACGCTACCCTTTGGGACGAATGGTGATAGAAATGTATCAGCGGGAGTAACATCAAACGACAGGTTACATCCCCGCAGGGAAATCTGTCAATGCGAATTCCGAGCGTCGCCTGCGCGGGTTGGCCGCTAGGGCGCGGCCCTAAGGTCCCCGCTGCATCCCAATTATGCGGCGCACTTCACGGCCGCGAGGCCCAGGAATTCAGCAGCTTCGCCCAATTCTTCCTCGATGCGCAGCAACTGGTTGTATTTGGCAATGCGGTCGCTGCGGCTCGCGGAGCCGGTCTTGATCTGGCCGGTACCGAGTCCAACCGTAAAGTCAGCAATGAAAGCGTCCTCAGTTTCACCCGAGCGATGCGAAACCACTGAAGTGAAGCCGTGGCGACGGGCCAACTCGATGCAGCGGATGGTCTCGGTCACGGTGCCGATCTGGTTGAGCTTGATCAGGATGGAATTGGCCGTGCCTTCCTCGATGCCGCGCTGCAAGCGTTCGGTATTGGTGACAAAAACGTCGTCGCCGACGATTTGGATCTTATCGCCGAGTGCCTCGGTCATTGCCTTCCAGCCTTCCCAATCATCCTGGGCCAGGCCGTCTTCGATGCTGATGATCGGATACTGACGCACCCAGTCCGCGTAAAGCTCGATCATTTCGTCGGAAGACTTTTGCGATTTGTCCGACTTGAAGAAGACATACTTGCCGTCCTGGTACATCTCGCTGGAGGCGGGATCGAGCGCCAGACAGATGTCGTGACCGGCCGAATAACCCGCTGCTTCAATGGCGTGCAGCAGGATTTCCACGGCTTCGACGTTGGACTTCAGGCTGGGCGCAAAGCCCCCCTCATCGCCCACGGAGGTGTTGTAACCGCGCTCCTTTAGGACTTTCTTCAACGTGTGGAAAGTCTCGGCGCCCATGCGCAGCGCTTGGGCAAAGTTCTCCGCGCCCACCGGCATGATCATGAACTCCTGAAAATCCACGGTATTATCCGCGTGCACACCGCCGTTGAGCACATTCATCATGGGGACGGGAAGTATGCGGGCCTGAAGCCCGCCCAAATAACGATAGAGCGGCATGCGCGCTGATTGGGCTGCGGCACGGCATACCGCCATGGACACCGAGAGTATGGCATTTGCGCCCAACCCGCCCTTATTCGGTGTTCCGTCCAGGCGGATCATGTGGTCATCAATTCCCGCCTGGTCGTTTGCTTCCTGCCCCCCGAGTTCGCGCGCCAGCACCGTATTGACATTCTCGACAGCTTGCAAGACGCCCTTGCCCAAGTAACGCTTCTTGTCGCCATCGCGGAGTTCCACGGCCTCGTGCTCGCCGGTGGATGCCCCTGAAGGCACCGCCGCTCGCCCGAAGGAACCATCGCGAAGGAAGACCTCCGCCTCGACCGTGGGATTCCCTCGCGAGTCGAGTATTTCTCTTGCTTGGATTAGATCGATGTGGGCCATTAAATTAATCCTCTCAGTGAATTTCGAAACTGGGGATTCTAACACAGGTCGCGTCTCCAGGAAATCGGCCAAAGGTGATGGGGTATGCAGACAGGTGGGCAGATGGGCGGAAAGGCGCCTGGAAATGGTTGGTGGACGCTAGGAATGCGGTTGGCGCCGGGAAGAAAGGATTGAGTGCGCACTGGATGCTGAACTGAAGAAGGAGATTCTTGTTGGGCCTTCCTGAGAACTAAGCCCCAGTGTTTACAGGCTGTTGCCCAGCGCCTGCTGCCGCTTGCCCATCTGCCTCCGTGCCTTCCGGCCCAGCCCCGGCTTCCTCTGCCCGCCTGCGATCTTCAAACATGCTTTGTTCTGGAACGACGACGACAATTCCGCCTTCGGTGACGTGATATTTCTTTCGGTCCGTCTCGAGGTCATATCCAATTTCAGTATGTTCCGGGATACGCACGGCCCGGTCGATGATAGCGCGGCGGATGCGCGAGTATCGGCCGACATTGACGTGAGAGAAAACGATAGAGTTCTCAACTTCGCTGTAGCTGTTGATGCGGACGTCGTGGGAAAGAACCGAGTTCGTGATGCGCCCCCCTGAGACGATGCAACCCATAGAGACCATTGAGTCCAGAGCGATCCCCATGCGACGCCCCTCCTGCGCGAAGACGAACTTGGCCGGCGGGTACTGTTGCTGATAGGTGCGGATCGGCCAGTGGGAGTCATACAGGTTGAAGACAGGGGTGACGGAGATCAGGTCCATGTTGGCCTCGTAATAGGCCTCGACGGTTCCGATATCCCGCCAGTACTTGGCCTCTTTCTTGTTTTCGTCTCGGAAGTCGTAAGAGTAAACCTGTTTCGACTCGATAAGCCTCGGAATCACATTTTTCCCGAAGTCGTGGCTCGAGTTGGGATCGGCGGCGTCAGACACCAGCGCCTCGATCAGAAGGTCACGGTTAAAGC
>Ga0181532_10001318_pt1 | contig 24279 bp, 23 predicted proteins | sample PEATcosm2014_Bin_33_FD_119768 | JGI IMG/M metagenome (GOLD analysis project Ga0181532, IMG submission 119768) | Peatland microbial communities from MTU Mesocosm Facility, Houghton, MI, USA - PEATcosm2014_Bin11_30_metaG | ecosystem: Environmental > Terrestrial > Soil > Wetlands > Peat | place... | reverse complement strand
GGCTTCGCTGTGTTGAGTTCGCTGTTTGAGATCGCTGTCCGCTACTACGCTCGGACAGCCCAGAAGGTTCCATTGAATTCACGGTGAAAAGACTCACGATGAATGAGGACGGCTGTGAGACGTTTTCAAATTCAGATTCGCTAGCAATGATAGTGATTTATTTCCCTTCACATTCGTTCTCTGCGTCCTGCATCCTCTGTTTGTCGTTCCCGTAGCGTCTTTGTTTGTCATTCCGCAGCGCCGCGGAGGAATCTGCTTCTGTCTTTGCTCAATTCTCCGAAGGCCTCTCTACGTGGTCGATGACAATCGTCTCAACCGGCCCTTTGCCCGATGCAAGTTTCAGCCCGATCTCCCGCATCGAAGTGATGATTCCAACCGTCGCACTCGAATCCAGTTCGTCGTCTCCAGTTCGATACTCGAAGTCATACGATCCCGCCAGTCCAGTCCGATCCAGCACAGGGCGTTTTAGAAATCCACTCAGCCGAATGGCCAGCTCCGGCATCGAGATATTCGTGCCGGCAACGCCGCTTCCATCATCGACAGCCCCTCCGCCAACACTGCCAGCCCAATGAAACTCGTCCTTACCCTTGGGCGGCTGCAACTTGAGCGGTTTGTTCCCTCGCGACAAGATATAAACGTCAGCGTCCTTTTGCTCGCGATGAATGTTCAACTGAAATCGATCCATCAGCAGAGATTGCAGCATCTGCCGCTGCTCATCGTTGGGTGGAAGCTTGGGATATTCCGGATTCGCATGAATGGACATGGACGACTCTGGCGGCTTGGCTTCAACATCGTATCGCGCATCCTTAACCCAATTCGGACCACCCGATATCTGCCAGTCCTGAATCCCGAATGCCTCCATCATCAGATACTGCAATGTACACAGGCTGCAAACGATCCTGCCGCCCGGATAAGTGAAGAGTCCGATGGCATTGTCCTTCGGGCTCGCGGGCTTTATCGTTGCCGCATCGAACTCCGGCAACTTGCCAGCCGTGGTTGCTGCCTGTGTCCCAGCCGTCTTCGGTGCCGCGCTGACCTGCGCGATCTCACTTGACGCAACCGGCGCTGCGCTCGTCTGCACCACCTCCGCCCCATCCACGCTCGGCTTCTCCGCCGACTCGATCACCAACGTCTCAACCGGCCCCTTGCGTGCCACCAGCTTCAACCCGAGCTGCTCTTCGAGGGCGGTATATAGCGAAGGTCCCGAGCCGTCCTGCGTTGCCTGCCACTTGTATTCAAAGTCGTATGGTCCCTTCAGGCCTGTCCCGTCCACAACCTCACGTGCTATCTCAGGGTCGCGCTCCAACTGCATGGCGAAGAGCTGCATCGTTGTCCTCGTCAGGATGTGCCGCCCGTCGGCCATAGTGGTGGATCCCGGTCCATCGGGCGGCATTTGGCCGTCTGAATCAGCCACCAGCGGAGGCGATTTCGTCAGCTTCGGCCCACCCTTCGCCACTTCCAGCGAATAGATGGCTGACTCCTTCGTCTCCTGCCGCACCTTCAGCTTGAACCGCTCAACCAGCAAATTGCGCAGCATCGCCGTGGCTCGCTCGTACCTTTGCTTAGGCGGAAGCTTCGAGAGCGTTTCCATCTCTTTGTCGCCAAACTTCGCGTTGATGACGAACTGTTCTGAGCCCATCCAGTCGGGTCCCCCGACGACATATGCAGGAAGAACGCCATACGCGTATGTGATCAGCCCCTTCAGTGTCATTTCCGCGATCAGCCCGTCAGCAGTCGGCTGCCACCGCATCATGTACGGAGAGGGACCGCTTGGCCGGATACTGGCCACTTCAAACACAGGTTCCGACTCCTGCCCGTCCGTCCCAGCACCGCCCGCATCCTGTCCGCCAGCCACCTCCGCAATCTCTGCCGTGGACGGCGTCTGCTCCTCCGCGATCATCGCGTGCGCCGCTGTGCGGATCGGCATCGGTGCAGCATCTACCGCCGCCAGCATCATCCGCCGCGCCCCCTTCACCTGTCCCAGCAGGAGTGGCACCGCAACCACCACCAGCCCAACCGCAACCAGCAACAGCTTTCTGCCGGGGCCAAGTTTGCGCACCACCCGTTCCGTCATGATCTCCACAATCCGCTGCTTCAGGTCGGCCCCAGTCACTCCCGACACGCACGCCAGCGGCGACTCCACGCAAAACTCGCACACCTTCAGAATGCTCTCCGCATACACCTCCGGCTGCTTGCACAGCTCCAGCACCTCTTCGTCGCAGGCGCGTTCACGCTCCTCCACCAGCCGCGCGCCCAGCCACCACACCAGCGGATAGAACCAGAAGACCGCCTCCACAACCATGTGCATCGTGGCGGTCAGGTTGTCGCGCCGCCGCACGTGGCACACCTCATGCGCAAGCACCGCCGCCAGGTGCGCATCGTCCAGCCGCTCGGAGATCCGCTCTGGCCACGCCAGCACCGGACGCGCAATCCCGAACACCCCCGGCTCCATCGAGGCCGGCGACAGCAGCAACCGGATGCGCGCGCCAATCCCGCTCGCCCGTTCCAGCCGAAGCAGCGCCTCCAGCTCGCGCCCTGCGCGCATAGCAACGGACTCGCGCATCTCCGCTGCAATCCGCCTCCAGCGCATGTACCACAGGCACAGCACCGCTACGAATCCGCCCAGCCACACGACCCCGCATGCCAATGGAAGCAGGGCGGCCCAATCGACTGCGGCAACCGGCGCCGCAACCACCGGTACGTCAGGCAGCGCGAATGGCTCGCTTACGTCTTCCATCGCAACGACCATTCCGGCCTGCGTGACTGCGACGGTGCGCGGCTTCGCCAGATGGCTGCCAATCGCGATCAGCAGCGCAAATGGCACCAGGAACTTCACCGACGCCGCCATCCATATCCAGTAGCGTGCCCGCGCGTGGTTCTTGCGCAGGGCCAGTGTCAACACTCCCGCCACCACGACGAACACCGTCGACTGCCATAGATGGTTGGCCAGCGCGGGCGCAAAGTCCGCCAGTATCCCATCCACTCCGGCAAAGCTCTGCGGCATCATGCGTCACTCTTCCTCTCCAGCCTGCGCAGCGCCTTTTCGGCTTCCTTCACGTCCTTCATCGTCAGCTTGCCACTCTCGATCAGGTGCGACATCACCGGCTGCGTGCGTCCGCCGAACAGCGCCAGCAGGTCGTCCACCAGCCTGCGCTGCGCCGCGCTCCGCGTCACCGTCGCCGCAAAAACGTGGAAGTTCCCCACCTTGCGCACCCGCCGCACAACGCCCTTCGCCTCCATCCGGTACATGGTTGTCTGGATCGTGGTATACGCCGGCCGTCCCCTCACCGCGAACGCCTCCTGCACTGCGCGGATCGACGACTCCCCGCTCGTCCACAGCGTCTCCATGATCTGCAACTCCAGCTTCGTCAACCTTGGTCCTGCCATCGCTCTCTACTGCCTCCGTAGTCGCATCTACTATGCGTGTACGAGATGCTACCACACCCGTGTGATACAGTGCAAGTGCTAAATTCAGCCCGTCGCGCACTCTCCCGCCGTCATCGAATCCTGCGTCGCCCCGCAGCTAATTCTCCGACGGCCTCTCCATGTGGTCGATCACCAGCGTCTCCACCTGTCCCTTCTCCGACTCCAGCTTCAGCCCAAGATCGTTCAACATCGGAACGATCATCGACCCTCCGGGATCGGACGCTGAAGTTACGCCTTGCTGCTCGTTCGGCGCGGGCCCCATGTATGCCCCCAATTTCATGATGATGTCGTACTTGCCGGCCAGCCCCGTCTTGTCCTGGATCGGCCGTCCCCCATTCCCAAACGAAGACATCATCGACGCGAACGAAGCCATCGAGGCCCCGTAAAAACTCATCGTGCCATTGGCGGAAGAAAAAACCATGACTCCGCCCCAGGGCAGCTTCATTCCGTCCGGATGCTCCACCGTTGGGTCCGTCTCCTTGAACTTCGGCCCGCCCTTGGCCACCACCAGCGAGCTCACCCCAACCTCCTTCACCTCGCGATGCACCGCCAGCTTGCACCGCTCCGCAAGCATCGCCTGCAGCATGGCCTGCAGCATCACCTTCTGCGACTCCGGCTTCTGCCACTCCACCCGGTCCTCGTCGGCAATCCGCGCGTCGATGTCGTAGCGCTCGCTCATGAACCAGTCCGGTAGTCCCTTGACCTGGTCTTGGCCGTACATCGCCGTCCCGCCCACCTGCGGAACGTAAGCCGTCATCAGCGGCAGCGCCAGCGACATGTTCGTCATGCGATAGCCGTCTGCCGTCGGCCCGAACTGCGGAATCGTAGACTGCGTCCCCATATACATCTGCATCGGCGATATATTCCGCCGGATCGAAACCACATCGAACGCATACGCCTTCGCCGGTGCCGCAGTCGCCGCAGCATTTGTTGACGTCGCCGGCGCCACCGGTGCGGTCGAGGCCGCCGGCGCGCTGGTCTGCGCAAGGGCTCCGTCCCCACAACTCGCCATCCATGCAGCCGCGATCAGGATCATCGCCGGCCCCAGATACACTGCACGTCTTGTCATCTCGATCATCCTTCCTTGGATTGATCCAGACTAATCCTTACCGCTGAACTTGGTCGTCCTCATCTGGATTCCTTGTTGGACGTTCGCCGACAAAATCCGCTCGCCGCATCTCGTTTAATTTTCCGTGGGTTTCTCGATGTGGTCGATGACGAGCGTATCGATCGGGCCGGTGGCAGGATGCAATTGCAATCCAACCTCTTTCAGCGCCCCGAAGATCGCACCTTCATCCTCCTGTAAAGCCGGGTCGTTCATATAGACCGACCAGTTGATGGGGAAATCGTAAGTGCCGGTCAGTCCTGTCTTATCCAGCACGGGACGCCCAAGCTTGCACACTGGCTGGGACAAAAAGCCCGCCCACGCTGTCATGGAATACCCCTCCACGATGGATGCGTTGACGCTCAAAACCTTGATGCCCATCCGCGGCTTGCCATCTTCCCCCCGGTCCAGTTTGGGATTCGTATCGGTCGCTGAGTCAATCAACTTGGAGGCGCTCTTGGCAAGCACCAGTTCGTAGACTGGGAGCTGTTTAATCGCGGGATGCACCTTCAGTTTGAAGCGCTCTGCCAGTAGAGCCTGCATCATCAGTTTGCGACGAGCATTGCTCTCATCCGAGCTCAGCTTCTGTGTCTCTGCGAAGTCCGTTGCGCTCATCTTGGCCTGAATGTCGAACCAATCAGTCTTCACCCAGTCCGGGGCGCCGGTGATCTGGTCCTCGGTCAGAGTGCCATACGCGTACTGCACCAGCATGTACAGCGTCACTGTTCCGGTGAAGCCATCCGGCTGGTACCTCAACCCCATCCTGAGCATTCCCGCATGCGGCCTGATGGTAGCCACATCGAACGCCGGCGCGGGGGTCGCGTTCATCGTGAGCGCTGGAGACGATGCCGCGCCGGTCTGGGCGAACGCCATCGGACTTACAATGGCGATCCATGCGCATGCGCAGGCAAAGGCAAGCAGCAGATGGTTGCTGCGGCGATTCGGTTTTGCGGCGAAGACGAACACCTCTTCAATATGGGGATGCTTCAACATGATGAAACTTCCTCTCTCGAACCTGTGTAGTCGCTCCAAATTCCCACGCCGGTAACTGGAAACAAAGATGGCACCCACGCCCCGGAACGACCTGCAACAGCGTGACGCCTGAAGCGTTTGCGAGAGCAACTAATTCCGCGGCCACTGCGTCTCCAGCGGCAGTTGAAAATTGGGAACTGTCAGATATGCCCGGCTTCGCCGCACCACGTCGTAATGCGTAAAGTGGGCGGGCGTGCCGGGGCAGAGCGCGAGACCCCGCGTGCCGTGTGCGTGTCCCCCGTTGTCGTAGGCGCCGGATTCGGCGAAGGTTAGCCGGACAGGATCGGACGAAGCATCGATCGGGTCTGCGTAGGCTTTCCCCGTCCACTCAGCGAAGGTGCGTACGTCCTCCGGCTGAGGCTGCGGACCGGAGCACAAATTATTTGAGAATGCCGCCGTGACGTAGGTCAGCGGTAATTCGCCAAACTCCGACCGGCAGATCAGGAAGTTTTGCGGCTGTTCCCCCCACTGCGCGGAGCAGACCCCGAAGCCGCTCACCGGAAATGCCGGATTCGCAATCGTCGCCGTGGCCTCGCTGCCCGCATGCAGCTCAGTCACCGCCAGCGCGACATGCAACGTGACCGGCACAGATTTGAAGTGCTCGTAATCCTTGCGGCTGAGGATAAATGGCAGACTCGGAGCGTGGGTGCCGGGAAGGAACGGCGTCGTGTTCAGCTGCCGCCATGGGCCGGTCCAGTGCTCTCCGTCCGCCGCATCCATCGAGAACTGCATATCGTCGACCTCCACCGCAGCTCCTTCCGGCACGCCGGACAGGTCGATGGGGAAGGTGATGAAGACATTGTTTGGCCACACCCCTGCCATCAGTGGGTTGCCCGGCTTCGGCGCGAACACAAGCTGCAACTCTCTGGCAACGCCGGAACTGGCGGCGGGGTACTGCCGATCGACCTCGCGCTGCGGCATCCTGGAGAGCGCCAGCGCTGCGCCCGCTCCCAGCACCGCGAGGCCGACCGCCAGCGCGCGCGACAGCCACACCCTGCGCGTGGCGTATTGCAGCAGCACAACCGCCGCGCCGCCCACAACCGCAAACACCACAACCACGAAGAAATGGGAGTACGGCACCATCGTCCCGTAGCCATGGCTATATACGCTCACCGCATGCACCTCAGACCGATTCGAGATCCAGATGTAGCAGGCAATCGCGGCAAGATAGCTGCCGAAGACGGCCAAAGCCATGCGGGCAAAGTTGGCCGTGAGGGCAGCAATCGCGATGAGGGGAAAGATGAAGACGCCGCTGTACAGCGCCAGCATCAGGAGCCAGCCTGAAGCTCGACCCAGCGGCGAGAACCCCGCCTCCGTGAGGACCAGCATCTGCGCGATCACAAACGGCACGTAGATCCAGACACCGACGAACAGCGCCTTCGCCGCCAGCAGCTTCTTCCACTCATACGGCCGCGTGATCCAGAACTGCTGGTCGCCCACCAGGCTCTCCGCGTGGACGACGCGCGCGATCAACAGCCACCAAGCCAGCACGACGACACACACCATCGAGTTGTCGTTGAGCTGCTGGTATTGCGAAGGATATTGCACAGCATTCCATCGCGCAGGATAGTGAACGACGTAAATCGCCAGAGCGGTGAACGAAGCAAGAATTTCCAGCCAGAAGCGGCGGGTGTCTTTGCGGAAGATGTGCAGGACCTGGTTCATGCCTTCGGCCTCCTGTCGTCTGCCGCGATCTGCGGCGCGTGGTTCTGCGGTCGTCCGGTTTTTGCGATCGCCAGGAAGATCGACCGCAGCGGCATCGCCTCCCACGCCACATTGCGCGCCGCGGGAAACAGGTGGGCCACTTCGCGTTCGCTGGCATCGCCCCGGTATTCGCTGTGCACAAAGCGCAGAACGCAGTCGGCGGTCTCCGGCACAAGCCATGCGGGCGGAAGGTTGGGCGGGACCCGCGACGGCGCGGGCAGCGTGATGCTGACCTCGCGGAAGCGGTCCGCCAGCACGGTCATCTCCTCGGAGAAGAGCATTCGTCCTTCTTCGAGATAGCCGACGTGGCTGGCAAAGCTCTCGATCTCGGCCAGGTCGTGCGAGGAGAGGAAGATCGTCGTCTCCGGTGCGCGCTCCAGCAGGCTTTCGATCAGTTCGTCGCGCACCAGCGGATCGAGACCGGTGAACGGCTCATCCAGGACGATCAGCGAGGGCCGATAGGCCAGCGAGCTGGCGAAGGCCGCCTTCATCCGCATGCCGCGCGAGAGGTGCTTCAGCTTGCGATCGAGAGGCAGATCGAACTGGCGCACCAGTTGCCGCTCCAGCGCGCGGTCCCACCGCGGATAGAAGGGCCGCATGAAATCCAGCAGCGCCTCCACTGTCATTGCCTCGGGCATCTCCTGGTTCTCGGAGACGTAGCCGATGCGGTTGAAGACCTCGCCCGCCAGCTTCTGCGTATCGAGCCCCAGAACCTGCGCGTGGCCCGAGGTGGGGCGAAAAATGTTCATCATCAGCTTGATCATCGTGGTCTTGCCCGCGCCGTTGGGGCCGACCAGCGCGTAGATGGCTCCCTCCGGCACCGCCAGGTTGATCTCGAGGAGGACTTCTGTATGGCCAAATCTCTTGCCAAGGTCTTGCGTGCGAATCGTAGGATTCATCGCTCTCTGCGTCCTCCCTCGGTGGGCTTGCCTGCGGCTTCTGAATCCTTGCTGCTCAAACGCTGCCAGTGCGCGGAGATGGAAGTGAGCATCTCGTCGCGGCCGATGCCGAGGCGCTTGGCTTCAACCACCAGCTCCTCAATCTCGTGGCCGAGCAGTTGGGTGCGCTCCCTGCGCGTCGAGTCCGGCAGCGCAGCCACCACGGTGCCGATCCCCGGGCGCGTCTCCAGCAGCCCCTCGCTTACCAGGTGGGCCACGATCTTGTGCGCTGTGTTGGGATTGATCTTGAGCTCCTTGCTTAGGGTACGCACCGAGGGGAAGGGATCGCCGGGGCGCATCTGTCCGGACACCATCGCCTTCTTGGAGGCGTAGACGATCTGCTCGAAGAGCGAGATGCCGGTGCGGAATGGGACACGGAACGGAATCACATCTGTACTATAACAGATAGTACACTTGTCCGCGCAACTTTTTTTCGATGGCCGGCTGCGGGCCGGTCAGTTCTCCGTCGGCATCTTCTCCGCGCTGTCCACCACTGCCTGCTTCACGGTTAAGAACGTGCCTTGCACAACGGGTAGAAGAAGGAAGCCAGGACCCGCCACACCAGATCGCGGCCCAGATCAGGTAGGGCCGGCTCATCCGCGACGCGCGGCGGAACGGCGTCTTCCAACTGCCTACCGGGCGCAGTTGGAGGGCCATCGCTTTCAACTGCTGCATCCCGCGGAACGTTACGATCCCCAGGGTTCCCAACACCGCCGACGGCAATCCCGTCCCCTCGTCCAGCGCGCCCCCTCCGCCGCCTGCGCACAACTAACACGTCATCGAAATGGGAATCTCCTGTGCCGGCGCCTCGATTTAACGCCGCGGGAGTGCGCGAAGGATGGGGTTGTGGGCGATGCATTGCGACGCTTCGGAGCGTTTAAGAGATTCATTGCGCGTCATCCGTGCTCGCGTGCGCGCGTCCAAGTGACTTCCTGCAGCAAAAAATAATTTCACCGAAGTAACGATTTTTCTTGACACTGAATTTCATCAAATCTATACATTCGTTAGCTGCATATTAATGTCATGCAGCATCGATGTCATATCGATAGGGAGAATAGACACATGGCAACCAAGAAAGCAGCCAAGAAAGTCGTCAAGAAGGCAGCCAAGAAAGCCGCCAAGAAGAAGTAATCCAACCCAAGGCAAATGCAGAACGGGGGACGCGATGAGCGTCCCCCGTTCTGCGTTGCTGCCTTGCCTGCCGGCGCGAAGGCCTCGCCGGCATTGCCTATTGCCCGCTCTTGGGTGTTGAGAGATAGCCGGAGACTGAGTTCTTTTCGATGTTGTTGACCACCAGCTCGAAGAGGACGGGGTCCTTGCCGGTATAGAACTGCACGGGCTCATCGAGGTTCTTGTCCTTCTTCAGGATGTCACGGTCGTCGGCGCTGACGGTGAGGCTGTAGCGCGAATGCTTGTTGTCCACCTTGTCCAGTTTCAGCTTGATGGTGGAGAGCAGGGTGGGCTTGGCGCCCTTCTGCAGGGTGAACTCGATGTAGTTGCGGTCGCCCTTGTGCTTCAGTTCTTCGAGTTCCGCGTGGTTGGTGGCGATCAGGCCGCTCATCACGCCGGCGTCGCCCATGACGCGCTGCAACTGGCTCTTGGTGGCGTCGAGGTCGCTGCGCGTGGTGGCGACGTCGGTCTTCACGCCGCCCACATCTGTCTTGACGCTGGCAACGTCGCTGGAGACGGCGCCGATCTTCTGATCAGCGGCCTGCTGTTGCTGCGCCAGTTTGGCGGTCTCTGCGTTCTGAGACTTTTGCGCCGCGATGATGACCGCAGTTCGGGCGTCAATCTGCTTCTGGGTCGCGCCGACGTCCTGGCCGAGGGTATCGGCAGTGGCGCGCAGGCGGGCGTTGGTGGCATCGAGGCGGTCGGCGAACTCCGCGTTCTTCTTGTCGGCGTCGGCAAGTTTCTGTTCGGTTGCCGCGATATGGTTTTGCAGGCTGATGCACCAACCCAGGGCGCCTACGCCCAACAGAACTGCAACGACAACCGCTGCGATGAATGCTCCCGAGGCGGACCGCTCGGCTACCACGACTGGTTCTAGATCGCTCATGACTGTTTTCCTCTCGCTGCTGCTTCCTATGGGACGTTGCGGGGCTGCCGAAGGTTGCACAGCGAAATCGCACCGCGGATTCGCAGACCCCTAAGGAAACTATAGCTCATCAGACCGCGCGGCCCGCGGCCCAGAGAGAAAAGAGGCGGGAGGGCATCTATCTTCGCAAGCCGGAGCCGAGCGATCGTTTTCGGCTGGCCTGGCGCGACGAGGGCGGATGGTCTGCCCGGCTTCGTGACAAGCCTTTCGCCGCTGCGATATAACCATACTGATGCTCCATTCCGGTTCGCGAAGGGTCGCCTATGTCCACCGTTCTACCGATCAAGGGTCTTGAAGGCATCATCGCCACGAAGTCGTCAATCTGCTGGATCGACGGAGACGCGGGTGTACTGTCCTATCGCGGCATCGACATCCACCAATTGGCCGAGCACTCGAACTTCGAGGAGACCACCTATCTTCTGTGGTTCGGCGTGCTTCCCACCGCGTCGCAACTCGCCGACTTCAGCAAGGAGCTGGCTTTTTCGCGCGCGCTGAACTGGCGCATCTATGAGTTCCTGCGCAACGTGCCCACCGATGCCACGCCGATGGAGGTGCTGCGCACGGCGGTCAGCCTGCTGTCGCTGTACGACCCGGACGAGAAGGACTCGTCGCATGAGAGCAACGTGCGCAAGAGCTACCGGCTAACCTCGCAGATCGCGATGATTGTGGCCATCTTCGACCGCATCCGCAAGGGCAAGACCATCATCGACCCGGACCGCTCGTTGTCTCACTCGGCCAACTTCCTGCGCATGTTGAATGGGGTGAACCCCACCGAAACGGCGACCCGCGCGCTGGATGTTGCGCTGATCCTACAGGCCGACCACGAGCTGAATGCCAGCACCTTTGCGGCGCGCGTGATTGCGTCGACGTTCTCCGACATCCACTCGGCGGTTGTAGGCGCCATCGCCGCGCTGAAGGGACCGCTGCATGGCGGAGCCAACGCCGAGACGATGAAGATACTGGTTGCCATCGACGAGGCCGGGGCCGATCCGGTGGAGTACGTGAAACAGATGTTCGAGCAGAAGAAGAAGATCTCCGGCTTCGGCCACCGCGTATACCGCACGGAAGATCCGCGGGCGACCCACCTGCGGCGCATGTCCGAGGACCTGAGCCGCTCGGCCGGCAACACCAAGTGGTTCGACATGTCGCGCAAGATCGAGCTGTATGTGAACGCGGAGAAGAAGCTGAACGCCAACGTGGACTTCTATTCGGCCTCCACCTACACCGCGCTGGGGGTGGAGATCGATCTGTTCACGCCGATCTTCGCGATCAGCCGAATCGCCGGGTGGACCGCGCATGTGATCGAGCAACTGGACGACAACCGGCTGATTCGTCCCCGCGCGGACTACATCGGGCCGCCCTATCCGCAGCCTTACATCCCGATTGAGAAACGGTAGGGCATGTTGGCGGCTTGTCGGATACTGGCCTTGTTCGTCTAGATTTGTTGTGTTCCTTCGAGGGGTGTCTCCTTGTCCATTTCACGGGCCAGCCGCAACCTGCCCTCGCCGCTCTCCGCTGGACTCTTTTTCTTCGTGGCTTTTGTTTTTGTTGCCGCCCCGGTTCCCTCCGGCCGTGCGCAGGCAACCCAGACGCATGCGACCCAGGCGCAGGCGGGTCAGTCGAGCCAGGCGAGCGATCTGGACGAGCTGGGCGGCTTCAGCGCGGAGGCGATGACCAACGACAGCGGACCGGCGGGGATCATTCCCGTGTCGAAAGGCTTCAATGTGTCGCTGGGAACGACTTCGCAGCACGATTCAAGCAGCGGCTGGTCTTCGCTGCTGACGCCGAACGTCGCCTATCGGCTGGACCGGTACTTCAGCGTGGACGCGGGCGTGGCGATGTATATGTACATCAACACCGACGATAACGTCGGCACCAAGACCAAGCCGGTCTATCTTTACAAGACAAAGAACAATGTCTTCGGGGACACGGCGCTCTCCTTCCACGGCGATGCCAGTTTTTTGACCATCGGCTACAACGGGACCGTCTCCATGGGCCTGCCATCGGGCAACACCGATTACGGCCTGGGCGCGGGGCAGGTCACATACAACATCAACAACCATTTTGAGAAGAACTTTGGCCTGTTCACGCCCGACATCGAGTTCGGCTTCGGCGACACCAGCACCCTGGTGAACCAGCGCGTTGTGAAGAGCTACGTTGCGGTGGGGCCGATGGCGCACTTCCAGGCCGGGACGGCGGTCGATCTGCCGTGGCGCATGAGCTTCGCGGCGGATGCATACGAGGAGCTGCCGCTGGACAAGAACCTGGTGTACTCGACCACCGGCAGCGGCAAGAAGAAGGTGACGACCGCGACCAACACAGACCCGGCCGAAGACAACGGCTTCATCACATCGCTGGACATTCCGCTGTCGCGTCACGTCACCATGTCGGGGTTCTACAGCCGGAGCCTGCGCGACCACGAGGACACCGGCGGGTTCTCGTTTACGTTCTTGCTAAGGCCCCCGCCGCGACCGCCGGAGGTCGCGTTCTAGAGCGCTTACAGACGGAATGCGTCTACATCCCCCGCCGGCCTGCGCTGGCCGGAGGAACGATCCCATTCATCCTCAGATACTCAACCGCCTGTCCGTATTCGTCGTTGGCGTGTCCGACAGCGCTGGCCAGGATGCTGGCGCGGGTCTGCGTGCCGCGCACGCCGTCAAATGCGTTGGCGGCGGTGACGTTGGCCACGGCCTTGTGCGCGAAGGCAAATGTATCAGCCAGCGCCTTGACGATGTCGTCCTTGGAGGTAAGCTTGCCGATGGCCGCGGTGTCCACGTCCGGCTTGATGCCGCCGATGGCTGCGAACAATCCGTAGTTGACCTGGATAGTGTGGGTGACGATCTGGGCGAAGGTGCGCACGCCGTCGTACTGGACCTTCTGGCCGGGAACGAAGATCGCGGCGCTGGGCGCAAAGCCGTATTTGTCGGCGGGCATCGCCTGGGCCGCGCCCGTCCACAAACGTTCTATCTGGCTCACCGAGGCGTCGAAGGACTTCGCGGGATCGACCGTGGAAGCAGGCGCGGCTGCGGGAGCTGCCGCCGGGCCGGAACCCATGCCGCCCGTCTGGCCGCTCATCTGGGCCTGAACTGCCACGACGCTTGAGATTGCCAATATCACCACTGCTGCAATGCGCTTTATCGTCATCTCCTGTTCCTCCTTCACAACGATGCAAGCCTAGCATATTTCCCGGTGAGCTTTCACGGGCGGCTGTGGGAGAGATTTCGTGGAACGGGCCGGGTTGGTCAGAAGGCGAGGGCGCCAAGTAAACTTCAGGTGTGCGGCGCATTTACATGGACGCCAACGCCACTACGCCTCTGCTGCCGGAGGTGGTGGAGGCGATGCGCCCGTTCTGGACGGAGCAGTTCGGCAACGCCAGTTCCATCCATCAGCAGGGCCAGCAGGCGCGGGCTGGCGTGGAACGCGCGCGCGAGTCGGTGGCCGGGCTGATTGGGTGCCGAGCGGCGGAGGTGGTCTTCACCTCGGGCGGCACGGAGAGCGACAACCTGGCCCTGTTTGGAACTATCGCGCCGGGCGACCATCTGATCGCCAGCAGCATGGAGCACTCGGCGGTGATGCAGGCCGCCGAGGCGCTGGCCGGGCGCGGAGTCGAGGTCAGCTTCCTGCCCGCCACGCCACAGGGATTGGTCGAGCCGGCTGCGCTCGAAGCCGCGCTGCGTCCCAACACCAGGCTGGTGAGCGTGATGCTGGCCAACAATGAGACGGGAGTGATCCAGCCGGTGCGCGCGCTGGCGGAGTTGACCCACGCCGCCGGCGCGCTCTTCCACACCGATGCGGTGCAGGCAGCGGGCAAGCTGGCAATCGATGTCAAGGCGCTGGGATGCGATCTGCTCAGCATCTCGGGGCACAAGATGTATGCGCCGCAGGGAGTGGGCGCCTTGTTCGTTCGGCGCAACGTGCGCCTGCGGCCGATCTTCTTCGGCGGCAACCACGAGCGCGGACGAAGGCCCGGCACGGAGAACGTCGCCGGAATCGTCGGCCTGGGCAAGGCCGCGGAACTGGCGCGCGTGTGGCTTGCCAACGGCGAGCAGCACTCGCTCGCAGCGTTGCGCGACCGCCTGGAGCAGGGAATCCTGGCGCAGGTCGAGCAGGCGGGCGTCAACGGCGCGGGTGCGGCGCGCGTGGCCAACACCAGCAATCTGTTCTTCGACCACGTGGAGGCCGAGGCGCTGGTGATCGCGCTCGACCTGAAGGGGCTGGCGGTCTCGGGCGGGTCGGCGTGCCAGTCGGGCTCGACCGAGCCGTCGCATGTGTTGACGGCGATGGGGCTCAGCCCGGCGCGCGCGCGCGCCAGCGTGCGGATTTCGCTGAGCCGGTTGACGACCGGGGATGAGGTGGACTGCGCTCTGGCGCTGGTCCCGGCCGCTGTGGCGCGGCTGCGGGAGCTGGCGCCGGGTCCGCGGTCCAAGGCCCGAAGTCTTAGTCCCTCGCGCCTTGAACCTTGAACCTGTGCCTTACAGGTACCAGGGGATGTTGACGACGATGATGCGCTGTTTTCCCTTGAGCAGGAGAAGCAGCTTGAGCATCTGCACGCGCTGGTTGTGCAGGAAGTACTCCCACCAGTGGCGCACCACGAGCTCGGGCAGAAGCACGGTGATCTTGCGGTCCGGGTTTTGCTGCTCCAGCTCCAGGATGTAGTCCATCAGCGGGTTGATGACCAGGCGGATGTTGGAGTGCAGGGTGACGAGTTCCGGCTCGTGCAGGCCCTGGTCGCGGATGGGCTTGAGGACGTTCGCCTCCCAGACGTTGTCGAGCGTCTCTTCGCCGTCGGCGCCGATGACGTTGACGACTTTGATCTCCTTGGAGAGCAGCAGGCCGAAGCGCAGGGCCTTCTCGGTCATGCGGTCCCAGCGCGCCATGGGAATGACCACCAGCGGCGGCTGCATGTTGGTCAGGTTGAGCGGGGCCATCTCTATGACCTCGCCGTTGACCCGCCTGTAGTGCTTTTTGATGACCACCATCAGCACGATCAGCGTGGGCACCAGAAGCGCGACGAACCACGCGCCGGAGGTGAACTTGGCGGCGAGCACGATCAGGGTGGTGATGCCCGTGGCGACGGCGCCGGTTCCATTGACGAACATGTGCCAATGGCGGCCCTTGTGTTTTGCCCCCTGCTTCTTCCAGTGGACGACCATGCCGGACTGGGAGAGCGTGAAGGCGAGGAAGGCGCCAATGGCGTAGAGCGAGATGATGCTGTCGATGTTGCCGCTGAACAGGATGAGGATGATTGCGGTCAGAAAGGTGAGGGCATAGATCCCGTAGGAGTAGAGCAGGCGGCGTCCGCGCAGGACGAAGACGTGGGGCAGATAATCGTTCAAGGCAACGGCGCGGGTGACTCGCGGGAAGTCGGCGAACGCGGTGTTGGCGCTCAGAGTGAGGGCGAGGAAGATGGACCACATGGTGAAGTGGAAGAACCAGCTGCGTCCGAAGACCGCCATCACGATCAGGCTGAGCAGGCTCTGGTAGTTGGGGTCCGTCGGCTCCATCGCCATAATTCCGTACTGCTTGGCCAGCCAGGCGGTGCCGAAGAGCATGATGACCAGGGTGCTCATGATAACGGTGAGCGCCATCTGCGCGTTCCTCACTCTGGGATCGCGGAAGGCCATCACTCCGTTGGAGACAGCCTCGACGCCGGTCATCGCCGCGCATCCATTGGAGAAGGACTTGAGCGCGAGCCATATGCCGAGATAGGTGATGGTGACGGGCAGCGGGTGCGGCATATCCGCACGGGCGACGGGGTGGCCTCCCGCCGCAAAGACGCGGAAGATGCCGAAGGCCACGGTCGTCAGTACGGTCCCGACAAACAGAAATGTGGGAAGAATGAAAGCCGCGCCCGTGTCCTTGACGCCGCGCATGTTGACCAGGGCAAGGAACGCCAGCACCAACAGGCACAGCATCAGCATGTGCGGCTGCAGCCACTGCTGGTCGCTGACCACGGCCCCGACCCCGGCCGTGATGCCAACCGCGGCGGTCAGGATGTAGTCGATCATCAGCGCCGCAGCGGCCACCAGGCCGGCCCCGCTGCCCAGGTTTTCCGTGGCAACGGTGTACGAGCCGCCTCCGCCGGGATACGCCGCAATGGTCTGACGATAGCTGAAGAAGACGATGAGCAGCAGAATGAGGATCGCCGAGATGATGGGAATCAGGTGGGCGATGCCGGCAATCCCCAGCGGAATCAGTAGCGACAGCGCCACCTCAGGCCCATACGCCGCCGAGGTCAACGCATCCAGGCCAAAGATGGGAATGCCGGCGGCCACGCCGATGTGCTCGGCGCGTTCTTCGCTGGTGGCCAAGGGCCTGCCAAACAGGGTATCGGCTAGGGACATGTAACTATTAATAATAGATCGTCCGGCGATGGCGCCGGTCGCAAACGTCGATTCCATGGAAATACTTTTGCATCGGGTCTTGCGCATTCGCATCCCATCATGGGGGATTTGCGATCCGGATCGGGCGCGTCTGGATTGCTCCGCGGCAGCTTGCAGCATCCTGAATCCGCACAACTATAATCGTCGAGAACAACCAGGAGAAAATCATGTCTACGCCCATCTACGAACTTCCCATTCATACCATCACCGGAGAACCGACCACGCTGGCGGCATTTCGCGGCAAGGTGCTGCTGGTGGTCAACGTCGCGTCCAAATGCGGCCTGACGCCGCAGTACGACGCGCTGGAGAAGCTCTATGAGCAGTACAAGGAAAAGGGCCTGGCCGTGCTCGGCTTTCCGGCCAACGACTTCGCGGGGCAGGAGCCGGGCACAAACGACGAGATTGCCACCTTCTGCCGCTCCACCTTCGGGGTTAACTTCCCCATGTTCGCCAAAATCGCCGTCACCGGCCCCGCAACCGACCCGCTGTACCGGGCGCTGATCGCCGCCGAGCCCAAGGCCGCGGGCGCAACGCGCGAGGCGTTCCGGCAGAAGCTGGCAGGATTTCTGGGCAAGAGCGGCGCGACGCCGAATCCCGAGCCGGGAATTCTGTGGAACTTCGAGAAGTTCCTCATCGACCGCACAGGCAAGGTGATTGCGCGCTTCTCGCCCGAGGTCGCGCCGGACGATCCGGCGATCGTCGCCGCCATCCAAGCCGCGCTGGCGAACTGACGCTAACATTAGAGGAACCGGATTCACCGCCCCAAGAACAGGTCGCCGAAGGGCGGGAAGGTAAGCAGCAGGCCGAGCGCAAGAAAGAGGAAGGCGAAGGCGCTGACCTTGCCAAAGGCGAGAGTCCTGTTCCTCCAGCGCGCGGCGAAGACTGCCCAGCAGACGATCCAGAGAGCGATGGCGACGGTGGCGACGCCGGAGAGCGGGCCGGTGGGGTTGTAGAAGTTAAGCGCGGCGGCAAGTCGCTTAGACCCGTCGGCAGCTACGGCGAGGACTCCCAGTGCGAAGCAGCCCAAACCGCAGGCGAGGACTGCTGCTGCGACGGGGCCGTTGGCGACGGGATTCGGTGGGACGAGCTTGATCTCGGTCATTTGACGCTCCGCATGAGTTGAATGGATTGTCCGCCCTGGACGGGCGCTTTTTTGTTGATCATCGCTCCCCAGCCTCCGGCGATTGCGGCGGCAAGGAATGCCACGGCGGCGAATCCGAGGACGGCACCGCGGATCGCTCGGTGGGCGTTCCACGCGGCCTTGTGTCTCAGCAGGACCCAGGCCACCATCGTGCTGCTCATGGGCGCGATCCACGCTACGTGTTCCTTCCACTCCATGCCGAAGTTGTGCCATCCGGCGGTGGTGGGGTGCAACATTAGCAGCCGCTGCGGATAGAGCGCGAGGTCGGCTCCCAGTGGAGCGACAGCGCGATACCACGGATAGATGATGGTTGCGCCGGAGAGCACGGCGGCCCAGCCAAGGGCGACCATCGCGATGAGATAGATGGTCTGCCAGCGGGGAACGGGTCGCCCGGGGCGGGTTTCTGCAGCGATCCGGTCTGGATTGCTCTGCTCCAGCAGCAGGACGAACGCGCCGAAGAGTGCCAGAAGAAAGAACCCGCCGAAGAGCATTCCGTGAATCATGGTCACTAGTTCACGCAGTGTGATTTCCATGGCAACCTCCGTACTTCTTAATGCAGCCGCAGCTTAATGCAGCCGAATCTTGGTCAGCGCAGACAACATTCTTGAGCCTGCGCCGCTCGCCGGCTGGTCCTGAGCGCCCGCGCCGCCCGGACCCCAGGTCCAATAGAGAGAAAGATAGGTGTAGGTCTCGGGCTGGCCGTAGACGCTGCGTCCCGCGGCGAAGAGAAGGTCGAAGCCGGGCTTGAACTCGTAGATTCCGCCGAGGTCGAGCATGGTGGCGGCGCGTGTGCTGGTGGCCGCAGCACCTTCCGCGCCGTGGCCGAAGAGTTCCGCGCCAAGGGTGAGCTTGTTGCTGAGTTGGCGCTGAACGAGCAAGCCGGAGAAGGGGTAGTCCTTGTAGCCATTGGCGTACCCGGCGGCTGAGTTGACCACTTCACCGCCGCCGCCATAACTTGTCCACTGCTTCTCTGACGGGCCCCAGCTCTTCTGCAGCCAGAGCGGCATGCGGTACCAGGTTGCGCCCACGCCGAGGCCCTTGGAGGCGTTGCCGCTGGGCAACTCGAAGAAGGGAAAGATGCCGATCTCGGGGATGCGCTTGGTCTCCTTGACGAAGCGGACCTTGGCGCCGAGTTCGCTGTCGCCGATGCCGAAGTTGGTTGGCCCGCCGGAGGGAGCAAAGCTGGCGGTCATCGGCAGGACGAGGTGAAGCTGCACGTTGGGCACAACGCCGTAGTTGACCTCGTAGGCAGGAACTTCGAGGGCGGTGCCGCCGGCGTTCTTGCCCGTGCCGTCGGAGAGCTCGAAGGCGTACATCTCGAAGTGGCGGAACTCGACCGGGTCGGGATCGTCGGTCTGGAAGGGAGGACCGGCGTGGGCGGTTGTGCTCGCGAAGAATGCAACCAGGGCTGCGGCGAGCGCGGCGCTGAAGCACGTTGATCGAAGGCTTGGGCGAGCGAGAATCATCAAGCGGTTAGATTCACGGATGCCGGAGTGGGTGCGTTAAAGTTGCGACAAAACTGAGTGGGGAAAGTTGCGATAATGAACTTATGGGCAAAGTTGGGTTAGTAGACGCATGAGTACGATCACACAGCCCGAGACGATTGCCGTTGCCATGTCGGGTGGGGTGGACTCATCCGCCGTCGCGGCGCTGCTGCGCGCTGAGGGGCACACGCTGGTGGGGCTGACGCTGCAGCTCTGGAACCAGCAGCGGCTTGCCGGGCGCGAGGGAATGCCCGAGGCGGTGGTGGGGCGTTGCTGCTCCATCGACGACGTCTACGACGCGCGACGCGTGGCCGAGCACCTGGGCATTCCGTATTACCTGGTCAACCAGGAGGCGCGCTTCGAGGCCGAAGTCGTGCGTCCGTTTGTGGACGAGTACCTGGCCGGGCGCACGCCCGTTCCATGCACGCTGTGCAACAACCACCTGAAGTTCGACGCGCTGATCGCCACGGCGCGGCAGATCGGCGCGGACCGCATCGCCACCGGGCACTACGCGCGCAACCGGTACGATGTGGCGTGCGGTCGATGGATTCTCTCGCGTCCAGAGGACAAGTCGAAGGACCAGACGTATTTTCTCTTCGGCCTGACGCAAGAGCAGCTCTCGCGCACGCTCTTTCCGCTGGGCGAGATGCAGAAGCCCGCGGTGCGGCGGCTGGCTGCCAAAGCCGGCCTCGCGCTGGCCGATAAGCCCGACTCGCAGGAGATATGCTTTATTCCCGGCGGCGACTACTCGGCGTTTCTGGCGGCGTATCTCGACGAGCAGGGCGAGGCGCTGCCCGACTCGGCGGGCGAGCTGGTGACGGCGACGGGCGAGGTTCTCGGCCAGCACTCCGGCATTCACGGCTTCACGGTTGGCCAGCGCAAGGGGCTTGGCGGCGCCTTGGCGGTTGCGCCGAACTCAGGGCCGCGCTATGTGCTGGCGATCCATCCCGACTCCCACCGCGTAACGGTGGGCAGCGACGACGAGTTGATGTCGCGCGAGCTGCGGGCGGAGCGACTGAACTGGATCGCGGTGGAGGGGCTGGAGGGTGAGATGCGCGTGCGGGTGAAGATTCGCCATCGCCATGAGCCGGCCTGGGCTACGTTGCGGATGGATGGTGAGGACCGCGTGCGCGCAACCTTCGACCAGCCGCAGAGGGCCATCACGCCGGGCCAGGCTGCGGTCTTCTACGACGGCGACGAGGTGGTCGGCGGCGGCTGGATCGCCTGACAGAAAGGTCTGTGCCGGCCGCGCTCTTCACTGGTAGAATCGTTCAACCAATGAGGTTTATCTTGTTCCCTGCGATGTGTGACCGATGAAGTGCCCTTACTGCGGCTTCGCGCAGGACCGCGTGGTGGATTCGCGCGAGAGCAAAGAGGCGGACGCCATCCGGCGGCGGCGCGAGTGCGAGGGCTGCAACAAGCGCTTCACCACCTACGAGCGCATCGACGAGATTCCCTACATGGTGGTGAAGAAGGATGGCCGGCGCGAGAAGTTCGAGCGCCAGAAGGTCCTCGGCGGGCTACTCCACGCCTGCCAGAAGCGGCCCATCTCCGGCGCGGCGCTGGAGCGCATCGTCGACGAGACCGAGGCCTATGTGGTCGATTCCGCCGAGCGCGAGCGCTCCACCCGAGAGATCGGCGAGCTGATTATGACGCGGCTGAAGGAGATCGACACCGTGGCCTACATCCGCTTCGCCAGCGTCTACCGCGATTTCAAGGACGTGCGCGAGTTCAAGGCCGAATTGGAAGAATTGTTGGGCGGCAAGGACGCGAAGAAGACGAAGGGGCCGAAGGGATAGGTTCCAGGACAGGTGAGGCGATATGAGCTTTCAGTTTCTGATGGTGATTCACACGCTGCCGTTGTGGTTTCTGGTCTTCGCGCTCTTTCTGCCGCGGGTTGCGCTTTTCGTGCTGTGGCTTGGCGGGCCGATGGTTCCGTTCCATCTGCGTGGAATTCTGCCGCTGCTCTTCGCGATCTTTCTGCCGCGCATCCTGGTGCTCTACCTCATCTATCTCGACCAGGGGATCAGCCTGTGGTTCATCATCCACCTGGTGGCCGCGCTGATGGTCTGGGGCGGATCGGGCAGCTACAGCGCGCGGCGAAGACGGAGGGCTGACTACTAGAGTTCGATAACGGAATAGCTTGGCGCGCGTCTCTCGGAGAAGTACCTATTTGATTCCACGAGGACAATTCCATGATGCGTCTACGCTCTATTGTTCGTGACCTGGCTTTAGTATGCCTGGCAGTTGCGGTTGGCTGGTGGGGCCGGGACGCGGGAAAGCCTGTACTGGCGCAGCGTTCCAGATCGTCTTCCTCATCGCGCGGGATGTCGGCTGGCGACTCTAGCCTTGCGTTTCAATTTGATTCTGGCGGACCGCAGCAATCGTTGGCTGTGTATGATCCGGACAAACATACAATCTATGTGTATCCACGGGTGGGTGTGGGGAACGCGTACATCAACTGCGAGTACAGTTTGACGATTGCGGCCCCGGGAGCGCCGATTCAGCGGCAGAACTGCACGATAAGAGAACAGGCGCCGCAGCAGTAAGGGGCGGTATGGGCAATGCCCCGATTCACTACAGAATACGCCGTGTCTGCGGTATTCTTAGTAAATATGGAACGGCGACGAGTTGGAATTCTTGGGGCGACCGGAATGGTCGGCCAGCGCTTTATTCAGTTGCTCAACAACCACTCGTGGTTTGAGATCGCGTGGCTTGCGGCCAGCGAACGCAGCGAGGGCAAGACCTACGGCGAGGCCTGCCGGTGGAAGCTGGATACGCCGCTGCCGCCGCGCATTGCGGCCATGACGGTGATGCCCAACGTGCCCGAGGGAACGCCCGCGGGTGAGCTGCCGAAGATTATCTTTTCCTCGGTGGACGCCGGGATTGCGCGCGAGCTGGAACCGAAGTTTGCTGCCGCGGGCTGCGCAGTTATCTCGAACTCGAGCGCCTTCCGCATGGTGGAGGACGTGCCGCTGGTGATTCCAGAGGTCAACGCAGACCATCTGGCGCTGATCGAGCGGCAGAGCTGGCGTAAGGAATCCGGCGGGTACATCGTCACCAATCCCAATTGCAGCGCGATTGGCTTGGTGCTGGCGCTCAAGCCGCTGGAGGTCCGCTTCGGCATCGAGGGCCTCTTTGTATCGACCATGCAGGCGGTGAGCGGCGCGGGCTATCCCGGCGTCGCGTCCCTCGACATTCTCGGCAACGTCGTCCCGTTCATCAAGAACGAAGAAGAGAAGATGCAGGAAGAGGTGGGCAAGCTGCTGGGACGGCTTGCCGGAGGACGCGTGGAGCTGCTGGACGCGAAGGTGAGCGCGCACTGCAACCGCGTGGCCGTGGAGGACGGGCACACCGAGTGCGTCAGCATCAAGCTGCGCAGCAAGGCCACGCGCGAGCAGATTCTGGCGGCGTGGGCGGAGTTTGCGCCGCTGGCCGGGCAGAGGCTGCCCAGCGCTCCCGACCAGCCCGTCGAGTTTGACGCGGCGGTCGACCGCCCGCAGCCGCGGCTGGACAAGATGCGCGGGCACGGCATGGCTGCCACCGTGGGACGTCTGCGCGAGTGCAACCTGCTGGACTGGAAGTTTGTGGTGACGTCGCACAATACGATCCGCGGAGCGGCGGGCGCGGCGGTGCTGAACGCAGAGGTGCTGGCGCGCCTGGGCAAGCTGGATTGGAAGAAGCAGGCCGCGGCGCGGCCCAGCGCGGTGCCGGCATGAGCGCGCGCAAGGCGGAAGAGAGCGCGGGCGAGGCGCGCGCCAACCTGGTGGTGATGAAGTTCGGCGGCACCTCGGTGGAGGACGCGAAGGCGATCCTGCGCACCACGGAGATTGTGCGCGGACGGCGGGAGCGCGGGCTCTCGCCGGTGGTGGTGGTGTCGGCAATGGCCAAGGTCACCGACCAGTTGCTGGCCGCGGGTGCGGCCGCGGGGCGCGGCGACAAGGCGGGCGCGCTGGCGATTGCGGCGCGGTTGCGCAACCGGCACATCGATACGGCTGCCGACCTGCTAAGCGGGGAGCTGCTGCTGGAGATGGAGGCTGCAATCCGGCGCGGGTTCGACGCGCTGGACGATCTGCTGCGCGGAATTGCCGCGGTCGGCGAGCTGACGCCGCGCACCAGCGACAAGGTGGTGAGCTATGGCGAACGTATCTCGTCGCGCATGGTGGCGGCCGCGTTTGCGCAGCGTGGGCTGAACGGCGCGCGCGTGGATGCGCGCAAATGCATCGTCACGGACGACCACTACGGCAAGGCCGCGCCGCAGGAGGCCGCGATCGAGGCCAAGCTGACCGAGTTGGTGCTGCCTCTGGTGGAGACAGGGAAGACACCTGTGCTTGGCGGCTTCATCGGTTCCACCGCCGAAGGGATTACGACGACGCTGGGGCGCGGAGGCAGCGACTTTACGGCGGCGCTGGTGGGCGGCGGGTTGCGCGCCGGCGCCATCGAGATATGGACCGACGTCGATGGCATCATGACCACCGACCCGCGCATCTGCCCCGATGCGCTGCGGGTGAAGACGATCAGCTTCGAGGAGGCGGCGGAGCTGGCCTACTTCGGCGCCAAGGTGCTGCATCCGGCCACCATCCTCCCTGCCGTCCAGAAGAGCATTCCGGTCTGGGTGCTGAACTCGCGCAACGCGGCGAACGAGGGCACCAAGATCACGGCGATGGCGCCGCCCTGCGCCAGTCCGTTCAAGAGCATCGCGGCCAAGAAGAAGCTGACCATCATCGACATCGTGGCCGGGCGGATGCTGATGACGCATGGCTACTTGAAGTCCGTCTTCGACGTCTTCAACGACTTCGAGTGCGCCATCGACATGGTCTCGACCAGCGAGGTGAGCATCTCGCTGAGCGTGGAGTCGAACGACCGGCTACCCGCGATCTGCGCGGAGCTGGGCAAGATCGCCGACGTGAAGTTCGAAGGCAACAAGGCCCTGATCTGCATGGTGGGCGAGGACATTCGCGGCCAGAGCGG
>Ga0181532_10001316_pt1 | contig 24328 bp, 14 predicted proteins | sample PEATcosm2014_Bin_33_FD_119768 | JGI IMG/M metagenome (GOLD analysis project Ga0181532, IMG submission 119768) | Peatland microbial communities from MTU Mesocosm Facility, Houghton, MI, USA - PEATcosm2014_Bin11_30_metaG | ecosystem: Environmental > Terrestrial > Soil > Wetlands > Peat | place... | reverse complement strand
TCTGGTGATCGCCTATCGCAACGGCGCGCCGGTCCGCTTGAGCGACGTGGCCGACGTTCAGGATTCGTATTCCAACATCTATAACGCCGGTAGCTTCAACGGCAAGCCCAGCGTGCTGATCGTGATTTTCCGCCAGCCGGGCGCGAATGTCATTGCCACTGCCGACCGCGTGATTGCGGCGCTGCCATTTCTGAAGGCTTCGTTGCCGCCCAGCATCAATCTCGACATCGGCCTCGACCGCACCACCACCGTTCGCGCTTCGGTGTCCGATGTTCAGCGTACGCTGGTCATCTCCGTCATCCTGGTTGTGCTGGTGGTCTTCGTCTTTCTTCGCGAGGTGCGCGCCACCTTGATTCCGAGCGTTGCCGTGCCGCTGGCCATCGTCGGCACTTTCGGGATCATGTACCTGTGCGGCTATTCGCTCAACAACCTGTCGCTGATGGCGCTGACCATCTCGACCGGCTTTGTGGTGGACGATGCCATCGTGGTGCTGGAAAACGTGATGCGCCACATCGAAGGCGGCATGAAGCCTCATGCGGCGGCGATTCTGGGCGCGCGCGAGATCGGCTTTACCGTGGTCTCCATGAGCACCTCGCTAATGGCCGTCTTCATCCCGATTCTGTTGATGAGCGGATTGGTCGGCCGGCTGTTCCACGAGTTTGCGGTAACGCTGAGCGCTGCCATTGCCGTCTCAATGGTAGTTTCGCTAACTACCACGCCCATGTTGTGCGCGCGCTTCCTGAAGGCCCACGATCCTGGCAGTCACGGCGCTTTGTACCGCATGAGCGAGCGCGGCTTCTTTTGGATGAACCGCGGCTACAAGGTATCGCTGGGGTGGGTGCTGCGCCATCGCCGCCTCATCCTCGCCGTGGCCATCCTCATGGTCTTCTTTAATGTCTTCCTCTACGTCATCGTGCCCAAGGGATTCTTTCCGCAGCAGGATACAGGCCGCCTGATGGGCACGATCATGGGCGATCAGGATGTCTCGTTCTACAACATGAAGGCCAAGACCGACGAGTTCATCCGGGTGGTGAAGAAGGATCCGGCGGTGGACAACGTCCTCGCCTTTGTCGGCGGCAATGCCGCGCAGAACCAGGGACGCATGTTCGTCACGCTGAAACCCTTGAATCAACGCAAAGTCAGCGCTGACCAGGTGATCGCCCGCCTGCGTCCCAAGCTCTCGCATGTTCCCGGGGCAACCTTGTATTTCCAGTCGGTGCAGGACTTGCAGATCGGCGGTCGCCAGTCGAATGCGCAATTTCAATACACGCTTTCCGGCGAAAATCTGGATGAGCTGTACGAGTGGGCCCCAAAGTTGTTGGCGCAACTGCGCAAGATTCCTCAGCTCAAGGACGTGAATAGCGATCAGCAGATTAGCGGCTTGGAGGCGAATGTTGTGGTCGATCGCGACACCGCCGCCCGGCTGGGCATTACGGCGCAGCAGATCGATGCCGTGCTGTACGACGCCTTCGGACAGGAACAGATCTCAACCATCTACCAGACGCTCAATCAATATCACGTGGTGATGGAGGTCGATCCCAAGTATCAGCTCGATCCTGACGCTTTGAAGAGCGTGTACGTGATCACCAGCTCCGGGGCGCAGGTACCGCTCGCGGCGTTTGCCCACTTTGCGCCCGCGAACACCTCGCTCTCGGTGAATCACCAGGGACAATTCCCCTGCGTGACCATCTCCTTCAACCTGGCGCCCGGCGGCGATCTGGGAACCGCTACGCGTGCCATCGACAGTGTTGAATTGGCCATGCGGATGCCGCTCTCGATTCACGGCAGCTTCCAGGGAACGGCTGCGGCGTTTCAGGATTCGCTGTCGTCGGAGCCGATGCTCATTCTGACCGCGCTGCTCGCGGTTTACATCGTGTTGGGCATGCTCTACGAGAGCTACATCCATCCCATCACGATTCTCTCCACGTTGCCCTCGGCCGGGACCGGCGCCCTGCTGGCGCTCCTGCTGTTCCACATGCAGTTGGATGTAATCGGGCTGATCGGCATCATCCTGCTGATCGGCATCGTGAAGAAGAATGCCATCATGATGATCGACTTCGCGCTGGAGGTGGAACGCAGCGGCAAGAGCGCGGAGGAAGCCATCTACGAAGCCGGGCTGATTCGCTTCCGGCCGATCATGATGACTACCATGGCCGCCATGCTGGGAGCGTTGCCGTTGGCGCTGGGCACCGGCGTCGGGTCGGAAATCCGGCGTCCCTTGGGTGTTGCTATTGTCGGCGGCCTCATCGTCAGCCAGGCGCTGACCCTTTACACCACGCCTGTGGTGTATCTCTACATGGACCACCTGAAGGATTGGGTGCTGTCGATCATGCCGGGACGCAGGAAGAAGGCGGCCGAACGCGAAGAAGTGCCGGTGTTCGCGGACTAGCCTCGGCGCTGTTGAGTAATGGCGGGAAACCGACGATACTTCTTCTTTGAATTTCTCACGCCATTGGCTCCACCGCATCCCACGCTTCTATTGGTTGGCTGCGATTCTCCTCCTCGCCGTGGCCATCTGGAGTGCCGCCAGCGGCTTGCTCTTCGCCAAGAAGGGTGGCGACGGCCAGATCGACTACCTGCCCAGCCGCGTCTTTTCCGCCCGGGTGTTTCGCTCCGGGGCTCTACCGTTGTGGAATCCGAACATCTTCAGCGGCATGTCGCACCTCGCCATCGTGCAGACCGCTCCGTTTTATCCGCCGAATATCCTCCTCTACATCGTGCTGCCGTCGACGGTCGCATTCAATGTGACGATGATGTTGCACGTCCTGCTGCTGCTGGGCTTTTCGCACGCGTACTTTCGCCTTCTCACCGATCGCGAGGAGGCGGCATGGCTGGGGGCAGTGGCGTTTAGCTTCAGCGGATTTCTGCTGCTGCACATCGAAGCCATCGGCATCTTCAACTCCGCCGCCTGGATACCGGCCTTGTTCTACTGCGTGGAGAAATGGATTCGCACCCGAGACTGGAAATTCAGCGCGGCGGGCGGCATCTGCCTGGCATTTCAATTACTGGCGGGCTGGCCGCAGATGGTGTTGCTGAGCGCAATCTACGTGGCCATCTACGTTCTCAGCGCAATGCCGCAAGAGCGTCGCCGGTTCCAACTGCTGGGCGGAGTGCTGACCATGGGCTTGCTCGCCGCGGGGATCGGCGCAATCGAGGTGCTGCCGACGATGGAGTTCAAACCGTTCTCCAACCTCGCGGTGCTCCCTTATAGCCACTTTCTCTCGAACTCGGTTGCGCCGCAGACGCTGGTCACGCTGCTGTTTCCTTACGTGATGGGCGCGGACTACACGACCTGCCATCCGGTCGCGTTTTTCGGACCGGCGCAGATGGTCGTGACCGCGTCGTACATGGGCGTCCTGCCGCTGATGTTTGGCGTTGCCGCGCTCAGTTTTTGGCGCAGATCGCGGTATGTGCGCTTCGCGTCATGCTCGGCGGTGGTCGCTGTATTCCTGGCGTGTGTAGCCTTCACCCCTCTGGCGCCGCTGCTTTATCGCTTGCCGGTCTATAACTTCTTCCGGGATCACCGGGTCAATGTCATCTTCCTCGCGTTTTCTGTAGCGAGCCTGACGGCTTATGCGAGCGGCAATGTCGAGCAACTCTCGTCCCGGCTTCGAATCCGGCTGGCGCGCGCAGTTCCTCTCGGGTTCGTCGCGACGGCCGCCGTTCTGCTAATCGAGATGAGAGCAATCCTGGGCTCCATGAATCCACGCATCGCGCCCCTCGATGGCATGTGGGTCTGGCGCCTGCATCAGTTCATGCATTTCGGCAACCGCGACATGGTCCTTGCGTGGCTGACGCTGCTGGTCGCGGCAATTCTCTTTTGGCGATGGATGATGAATCCAGCCAGCAAACTGATCTCTCGGCTGGCCGTCGCATTTGTGCTCGCCGACCTGCTCTGGTTTGGACTGTCGGACCAGCCGCACTTCTCGCCGGGCGACGCCGATTCCGCCCAGCGCGCCACTTGCGAAACAGTGAACCGCGCCACCGGTGGCGATCCGTTCCGCACCATGTCGCTTGCCCCTAACGATGAGTTCGTCAGGCCCAATCTCAACGAGATCGCTGGGGTCGACGACATCTACGGCTACAGCGCGCTTATTCCGCGGCAATATGCGGACCTGCTGCCGGCCAGCGCCTTCGAGCTGCCGCACTGGCCGGAACTGATGGCCAATAACGCAATTCTTTCCCTGCTGAACACGCGGTTCATCCTTGCCGGCGGCGACGAGGCCAAAGCGCTGGAAAACAGATTCATCGGTAATCGGCCGCTTTTGCAGATGGAGGAAGCCGCGACCGCCGAAGCGCAGAATGTGCTATCTCCCGATGGTTGGATCGCGCTGACTTCCGGGCAGCAACTTGAAACAGCCAATCCATTCCAGTGCGCTGCGCCTCCGTGTGGCATGCAGCAAGCGGGCCTGATGCTGCGGAAGAACAGTGTCTACGAACTGCGCTTCACCGTCAGCGCCGCCACTCAGATCACGAACCTGAATATTGTCGTCGCGCGGCACCACGACTGGCGGCCGCTCCAATCTTTCAGCATCAGCAATGTTCAATTGACGCCGCGCCCGACGCCGTACGTTGACATCTACGTTACAGCGCAGGAAGACGAGTTCGTCGATCTCCGTTTTTCCACGGACTATCCGGCCGCCGTCCATGTGTCGGATGTTTGCTTCGCGCGGGCAGGGTCCTTGCCGGCATCGAATCCGTACCGAGAGATCGCCAACCACAACGGAATTGTCGTGATCGAAAACCAGAATGCGCTGCCACGAGCGTTCTTCGTTTCCCAGGTGACGGGTGTTGCGGACTATCAGCAAGCCCGCAACCGTTTGTGGGATCCGGTGAACCGGTTCCAGCCATTGAAGGAAGCGCTGGTGGAAGGCGTGGCGACTGAGAACGGTCTGGGCGCGGGCCGTGTCGAAAAGCTCAACTATTTGCCTAATCAGGTGAACTTCGAGGTGTCATGCCCGTCGTATTGCTATCTCGTGCTGGGCGATTTGTATCTTCCCGGATGGCAAGCCACGGTTGATGGCGCGCCTGCTGAGATTCGTCGGACCGACGCAGTGGTGCGAGGAATGTTTGTCTCCGGAGGCTCGCACCGAGTGGAATTCCGTTACCGCCCGCGCTCAATTCTGATTGGCCTTTGGAGCGTGCTACTGTCGTGCGTCGTGCTTGTGTTAATGACCGGTTATTCTGTCAACCATAGCCGAAACAATCGGTAAGGCCCGGGGCCATCGCGGCCGGATAAACTGACATCGCCGTTCTGATCTACTTCGCCTGGAACACGGCAAAATGCCCGTACTTATCCATATCCACGCGAATACTGCACTGATCCGCAGCAATGTGTGCGAAGGAGACCCGGAACTCCGGCTCCGGACTCGGCAGTTCACCTGTTTCCATTGGCACCCGCACCATGTCCTGCTGATCGTCATATGAGCCAGTAGTCTGGGTGCTCTTGGAAATAATTAGCGTCCACTGTTTCGCATTAGGGATGAGAAACATCGTGTAAGCGCCGATGGGGAGAGTTCTGTCGCCAATCTGGACAGCAGTGTTGGCGAAGAGCGTCATGGGCTTGCCCCCGGGAGCCCACACCTTGCCGAGAGGAACCTGAAGCGACAACGGCTTCTTGGGTGTGAACGGGACGTGCTGGTACTGCAGCACCAGTTGCTTGTCTTCGTCAAAGTTGCAGGTCGTAGTAGCGGCCGTCGGGTCGACCTGCGCAAATGCGGCGCAGGCAAGGAAGAGGGAAACTAGCACAATAGCGACAGAAGTGACGCGGTGCATAGCCGAGCCTCCGAGACAGCATTGTAGCTTTACTTGCCGCCCTAAGTCTGTGATATTAACGCCCTAAACTGGAAAGTCAATGACCCTGCTAGATTTGGCTGGGATCCGATGAAACTGTCGTGGCACTTTTCGCATCTCTCAAACCGTATCCTCGGCCCAGAAATCCACCACCATGGTGGCGATAGAGAAGGACTGCCCGCACAGGCAGAATTGGGATAGTTTGTAAGTCAATGGTTCAGGAACGGAAAAGCAATGCGTGGCAGGAGCGCTTGTCGGCGCTCCGTAACCTCCCGCCCGTGCTCAAAATCGTCTGGGATTCCGGCCCGATTGTGGTCGTGCTGGGCTTTGCCTTTCGCCTGCTGGCGGCATTGCAGCCCATCGGCTTGCTTTACGTCAGCATGCGGATTATTGACCTGATCGTAAGCATTCACTCCAAACACCAGGCAATTCCCAACCGCCTTTGGTGGCTGGTGGCCGCGGAATTTGTCATTGCGGTGCTCGGCAACATCCTCACCCGCGCTATTGACTACCTTGATTCGCTGCTGGCCGACAAGTACACCCGCCACGTGAGCATCCAAGTGATGAAGCACGCGGCGGAGCTGGATGTAACCGCCTACGAGGATCCCGTCTTCTACGATCGGCTGGAGCGGGCGCGGGTGCAGGCGACCGACCGGCTGGCCATGATCCAGATGCTGGGACGGCTGGTGCAGCAGGTCATTACGACGATTACGCTGTCCGCTTCCATCATTTACTTCTCGCCTTGGTTGCTGCTGTTGCTGGTCGCTGGCGTGCTGCCTGCATTTCTGGGCGAAAGCCATTTCGCCTTTCTGGGATATGCCAAGAATTTCCGCCAGACACCGGTGCGCCGCCAGCTCGATTACTTGCGCATCCTGGGTGGAAGTAAGGAAGCGGCCAAGGAACTGAAGCTTTTCGGGCTGAGCAAATTCCTCACCGACCGCTTCACCAGGCTTTCCGACGAGGTGTATGAGGAAAACGTCGCGCTCTCCCGCCGCAAGCTTATCGCCGGAGCGCTGCTGTCGATCGTCGGCTCGCTCGGCTACTACTCGGCCTATGTTTACGTGATCTGGCAGACCGCGATTGGCGCTCTCACCATCGGCAAGTTGTACTTTCTGGCGGGCGCGATTCTGCAGGCCAGCACTAACATCCAGATGATTTTTTCTACCCTGTCCGGCGTTGCCGACCAGGCGCTATTCCTCACCGACCTGCTGGCGTTCTTTGAGATGCAGGCGACGATCCGCTCCAAGCCCAACGCGTTGCCCGCGCCGCGCCCCATACATCGCGGATTCGAGTTCCGCAATGTTTCGTTCGCTTATCCCGGCAGCTCGCGCCTGATCCTGAAGAATCTTGACTTCACGCTGCACGTTGGCGAGCGCGTGGCGCTGATTGGGGAGAACGGGCAAGGTAAGACCACCATCGTCAAACTGATCACCCGGCTTTACGACCCGACCGAAGGCCAGGTGCTGCTAGACGGGATTGACCTTCGCGAATACAGCCTGGAGGACTTGTACCGTGAAATTGGCGTAATTTTTCAAGATTTCATGCGCTATGAGATGACTGCCCACGAAAATGTAGCCGTTGGACGCATCGAAGAGATTGGGAATTCAGAGCAGATCGCGGCTGCGGCTCATAAGAGCCTGGCAGACGAGGTGATTGCCAAATTGCCCGGCAAGTACGATCAGATGCTGGGCCGCCGGTTTGAGAATGGCGTCGATCTATCAGGCGGGGAATGGCAAAAGCTGGCCTTAGCGCGAGCGTATTTGCGCGACGCGCAGCTACTTATTCTCGACGAGCCCACAGCGGCGCTGGACGCGCGCAGCGAGTTCGAAGTGTTCGAGCGTTTTGCCGAGCTGACCGGAGGTAAGATGGCGCTGTTTATCTCGCATCGCTTTTCAACCGTGCGCATGGCCGACCGCATTGTCGTGCTGGCGGACGGGCGGATCATTGAAGACGGTAGTCACGAGCAATTGATGGCCCTCGGTGGCCAGTACGCTGAAATGTTCGAACTGCAGGCGGCAAGCTATCGGTGAAGGCTGTCAGATGGTGTGGCGCCCTTCGGTGGAGCACCGCTTTAGCGGTGCAGTTGAGAGCAGGAAACGACCGGCTTTAGCCGCTGAGGCTAGGCACAGCGTTACCTCAGGGGCTAGAGCGCAGTACCCTTATGTGACATCGAAATGCACGCCTGAAGGCGTGCTCCACCCTGGAGAGACCGCCGCCCTCAGCCAGGGAAGAGCATAGATCCGAGCGTAATTGATGGCAGTAGCCAATCACAGAGACGTGCTGGTGGAGATGACGGTCAGGCCTTCAGCCTTTCCCGCCGAATCTCCACAGCGCAGTGCAGGGCTTGCCGCCGCCGCCCGCCATTGGGCGAACGCCCTGGTCTGGCTTCCTGCCGTCAAGCAATCCCATCACGTCGCCAAGCGACTAGCGGCCCTCAATGGGAACTTGGAGCCGTTGCTCGCAGACCTTGACTTCACGGCTGATCCAGAAGAAAAGCTGCCCGAAGACCTGCAATGGATGCACGACAACTTGCGTCTGGTGCGAGTGACGCAGGGCGCAGTGCGACAAGCGGCCAGTTCGCTACGGCGGGTCCCGCATGTGCGGACGCCGGAACACGTCATCCTGCCTCGCGTTCTGGCGATCGCCGAAGACCTCCTGCGCGCACTCGAATATCGCTATTCGGATCATGCTTTCTCGGCTTACGTGGAAGCGTTTCAGTCGGTAACCGGCCTCAACATGAACGAATTGTCGTTGCTGGTGCCCGCCCTGAAGTTGGTAGTGCTCGAGGAGTTCGTCGCGCGCGGCCGGCAAGTCCTGCAGTCAACCGAGCAGCCGCAGAGGATAAGCGACTTGATCGGCAGCATGCGCGAGCTTTCCGAAGCGCCCTGGAAGGAACTGCTGGAGCCTCTGATCGTCTTCGAGTCCGTGCTCGCACAGGATCCTGCGAAGGCATATGCCCGCATGGACTTCCAGAGCCGCGAGCTTTATCGCCATACCGTGGCACATTTTGCCGAACACTCCGACTGCTCTGAGCTGGAGATTGCCCATCTCGCGCTCGATCTGGCGGCGGAGTCGACTCGACATCCGGCAGCCGACCCGCGGCTCGCCTGGCGAAAATCTCACGTTGGCTATTACCTGATCGGCGAGGGCGCAAAGCAACTTCGCACTCGCGCCGGAGTACGCCTGCCCTTTGCAGAAAGCATGCAGGAATTTCTGCGCCGCCATCCCGATGAGTTCTACCTGGGGGGTGTTGAAGTACTGACGCTGCTGATTGTCATAGCGATCATGAGCCCAGTGTTTAACCTCTTCAACAGCTTTCTGGGACGCATTTTCGCCATCATCGTTCTGTTGTTGCCATGCAGCCAAAGCGCGGTCGAGATGATGAACTATCTGACCACCGCGCTGCTGCCGCCGCGCATCCTGCCGAAACTCGATTTCTCTGACGGTGTACCCAACGACTGCGTCACTATGGTCGTTGTCCCCACGCTGCTGCTGAATGAAAAGCAGGTCCGTCGGCTGGTGGAAGATCTGGAGGTCCGATATCTCGGCAACATCAGCCGCAACCTGCACTTCGCGCTGCTCACCGACATGCCCGATTCCGCCGAAACCCCCAACGAGGACGATCCGCTGGTAGGACTTTGTGCGCGCCTCATTCGCGACCTCAACCTGAAGTACGCGGCCGACGGCTTTGGGACGTTCTCACTCTTTCATCGCCATCGCATTTACAATCCGCGCGAAGGCGTATGGATGGGCTGGGAGCGCAAGCGCGGTAAGTTGCTCGACTTCAACCGGCTGATCAAGCACAAGTACGACAGCTTTCCCGTGAAGATCGGCGATCTGTCGTTGCTGCCTCATGTTCGTTTCGTCCTCACTCTGGACAGCGATACCGAGTTGCCGCGCGGCACAGCGCACCGTCTGGTCGGTGCGATGGCCCATCCGCTGAACCAGGCGATCGTCGATCCGCACGACAATATCGTGGTCGCAGGCTATGGTATTTTGCAGCCGCGCGTCGGCATTAGTGTGCAGAGCGCGTCGCAGTCCCGGCTGGCCAGCATCTATTCCGGGCAAACCGGATTCGACATCTACACTCGTGCGACCTCCGATGTGTATCAGGACCTGAAAGGCGAAGGCATCTTCGCCGGCAAAGGAATCTACGAAGTCGAGACCTTGGGCCGCGTGCTCGAACACCGCTTTCCGCGCAATGCGCTGCTCAGCCACGACCTCATCGAGGGAGCTTACGCGCGCGCCGGACTGGTGAGCGACGTTGAAGTTATCGACGATTATCCCTCGCATTACAGCGCCTACAATCGCCGCAAGCATCGCTGGGTGCGCGGCGACTGGCAGATCGTCAGCTGGCTGTTCGGGCGCGTGCCCGATGAAACCGGGCGGCGCGTTCCTAATCCCATCTCCTTCTTGTCGCGCTGGAAGATTCTGGACAATCTGCGGCGCAGCCTGGTTGAGCCCGGAATATTCCTGCTGTTCGTCCTGGGCTGGACTGTATTTCCCGGTAAGCCGCTGTACTGGACCCTGGTGACGGTTGCCATCCTGTTCGTGCCGCCATGGTTCCAGTTTGCATTCTCCGTGGTGCGCGCGCTGCTGGCGCGACGGCTGGGCCCGATTCGCGATGCGGCTGCCGGACTCGCGAAGGCGGTGATCAGCGTCTTTCTCACGATCACCTTCCTGGCCCACCAGACGCTGATCTCGGCTGACGCGGTCTTACGTACGTTTTACCGGCGCATCGTTTCGCGGCAACGCCTGCTGGAGTGGGAAACAGCGGCCGAAGCCGAAATGTTGGACAAGCGCACATTTGTGGATGTGCTGTTGAATTGGACGCCTGCCGCCGCCCTCATCGTGGGAGTTATCGTGTACTTCGCGCGGCGGCCTGCGACGTTCGACGCTTTGCCGATATTACTTTTGTGGGCCTGCAGCAAGCCGGTTTCAATCTGGCTGAATCGTCCGCCCAGGCCCTTGCATAAGAACGTGACGGTGCAAGATCAGCGCTTCCTGCGCCGGGCTGCTCTCCACACCTGGCGCTACTTTGCAGCCTTCAGCGATCGCGAGCACAACTGGCTGGTCCCGGACAACGTCCAGCAGGAGCCGGCGAGGATTGCGGCGCGCATTTCGCCGACGAATTTGGGCTTTCTGCTGAATGCCCGGCAGGTCGCGGTAGAGTTCGGTTATCTAACCCTGCCTGAATTCGTGCAACAGACCGTCCGCACCCTGGAAACGGTGGCTCGTCTGCCGAAAGAACACGGGCATCTCTACAACTGGTACGACACGCGCACGCTGCAACCGGACCGTCCCCGTTTTATCTCCACCGTGGACGGCGGCAACCTTGCCGCCTCGCTCATCACACTGAAGGGCGGCTGTCAGGACCTGCTGCGCCGCCCGTTGCTGAATCCCGCGCTGCTGGAGGGCTATGCCGATTATCTTTGTGCGCTGGCCGAGCTGAAAGTCATCTCTAGGAAGGTCGCGCAGAGCTTCGAGCGGCCGGGCGAGGCGCATTGGCTCGATCGGCTGCTGTCATCGGTCGAGTTGGGGAAGATCAGCCAGCACCAAGGAATTGGCTCGGACGCTGCTTGGTTTGCTGAGGGGGCCATGGCGCTGGTTGAGCAAGTGCAGCGGACCATCGCAGACTTTATGCCTTGGTTGCTTGGCGAATTCGCGCCGCTTCGCGCGGACGCCACGCTTGCGCCGCTGATGAATTGCGATTCCACGCCCCTTGAGCGCTTGCCCGAATGTATCGAGCAGTTGCGCAGCAAGCTGGACGTGAGCCTCACGCTCGGCATGGAAAATTCGGAGTTGCGGAAGAAGCTACTGCGAGGCTTGCCGGAGGCGCGGCTTAACAGCCTGCGGCTGGTTGAACAACTGCGGAGCATCGCCGCCCAGTGCGAGCGGCTGGTGCTGGAAATGGATTTCAGCTTCCTGCTCGACCGGCGACGCAAGCTGCTCTCCATCGGCTACGACGCAGAGGCCGGCAAGGTGCATGCCGCCTGCTACGACCTGCTGGCATCCGAGGCCCGTATCGCGGCCTTCATCGCCGTGGCCAAAGGCGATATCCCGCAGGAAAGCTGGTTCCTCCTGAGCCGCTCCCACGTTGTGGTATATGGACGCCCGGCACTGTTGTCGTGGACGGGGACGATGTTCGAGTACTTAATGCCCACGCTTTGGATGCGTTCGTATCCCCAGACCATGCTGGAGAACAGCAAGGAGGCTTCCGTCCTGGCGCAACAGATGTACGCTGACGGCAAGGGAATTCCGTGGGGTGTCTCGGAGTGCGCCTTCGCTAAACTGGAGGAGAACGGCGCCTACGGTTACCGCGCCTTCGGCGTGCCGCAACTGGCTTTGCAGCAGGACGAAGATCGCCTGGTGGTCGCTCCCTACGCAACCATGCTGGCGCTGGCGATCGACCCCGCCGAGGCGATCCGCAATCTGCGCTGGATGACCAGGAAAGAGTGGTTCGGCAAGTACGGCTATTATGAATCGGCTGATTTCACTCGCGATGTGCGTCCTTCACGACGTCAGCGCTTTGCCCTGGTCCGTTCCTGGATGGTGCATCACCAGGGAATGAGTCTGCTGGCGATTGCGAACTTCCTGAAGGGCGGAATCGTCCAGGAATGGTTCTGCCGAGATGCTCGCGTGCAGGCAACGGAATATCTGTTACAGGAACGCCCGGCTGGCCACGTTACCGCCAAGCCGGAGAAGAAACGCCGATCCAAACCCTCTCGTCGCAAAGTGCATGTCGCTTCGGCGGCTAACGTTTAGCGTGACATGCGGTCAAGAGATAATGCGCGATGCAGGTGCGCTTTTGCAGGCAACAGCCCTTCCGTATCGACTTTCTAATGGATAGAGGACCGGGCCAGGTTTACCATTTATGCGTTGGAGGTGGAGTTGATGGACGATCAGACTAATGAATTCGCGGGCCAAGGGGATTATCGCTCGTCGGAAAATAACGTCAGCATGGGGTTGACCATGCTGTTTGTCGGTCTGGCGTTGGGTGCGCTTGCTGCTCTATTGTTGGCTCCCAAGACCGGCAAGCAAATGCGCAGAACTCTGCGCCGAAAGTACGAAGATGCTCGCGATACCGTGGAAGAGCTTGGCGATCAGGCCAGCGATTGGGTCGACAGGGGTTCAGAGTGGGCGGAGAAGGCGAAGCAACGCGTGGCGCCGTTTAGCAAGCCTTTCCGCAGATAGCGCCTGAGCGCCGGCTCAAGCCGCGAAATAAATCTCTCTGAGCAACTGACAGCCGTGTTGTGCTTATCGGCCTGTGTCCCGCCGCGGTTGGGGCAGAATTCGTTTCGCCATTCAATAAGCTGCAAGTACTATGGTAGGCTCTAGTGCCGCCATGGTGAGCCCGCCAATCCATCTCGCCGCCCTCGCAGTCCTGAAGGACATGCAGGTTCAGCAAGCCGCGTCCACGCACCACTGGCCGTGGTGGCTTCGGCTGATTGCGTTGCTGGGCGTTCTGGTGTTTGTTCGCTTGGCTGTTACCTTCGCTCGTGGAACCGGACGTCCGCGATGACCGGGGCCCTCCAATCTCCTCGTCAATAGGCCCTTGCAAAATATCGTTGTTACCGGGAGTCAAAACCGGGCTATAATGCTGCCAACAAGAGCCTGCTCCAACGCTTCCGGATGACCCTTGGGGGTATGGTTGGCGCCGCGCCTTCTGTCATCGCCTCTCGAATTACTTGCTCACAACTTGATGGACGCGTGCGTCTGCTCTGAACAGGGTTTCTGACTTCCAGGGTGAAGTGATGGAATCAAGCGATCAGCACGGCAAGAAGAATGTTGGCCTGATAAGCGACCCCCATAGCGAGCCGACGACCGAAGTTCGTCCTGACCGGTCCATCTTCTCTCCGGGCGATGTCATTTGCGAGCGCTACAGCGTAATCCGTTTCATCGCCCGCGGCGGCATGGGTGAAGTGTATGAAGTCGAAGATTGGGAGTTGCAGGCCAGGATTGCGTTAAAGACGATTGCCCCCGAGCGCGCGTCCTCGGCCAGGCAAATCGGCAGGTTCCGGCAGGAAATTCAGCTCGCCAGGAAGGTCAGTCATCCCAATGTTTGCCGGGTATTCGACCTGGGCCACCACAAGGATAGGCTGCGGGCAGACTTGCTTTTTCTGACCATGGAATTGTTGGAAGGCGAGACCTTGTTCGCCTACCTTCAGCATCATGGCCCCATGACTCGCGAGCAGGCGCTGCCGTTGGTTCGGCAGATGGTATCGGCACTCGCGGCTGCCCATCAGTTGGGCATCGTGCATCGCGATTTCAAGCCCGGAAACGTGATGCTCCTGGAAACCACGCGAGGGCCGCTGGCCAAAGTGACGGACTTCGGCTTAGCTACTAACCCGGAGTGCGATGAGACTCTTGCTGAATCTGTTGTCGATGTTGTAGGCACGCCGGAATATATGGCGCCGGAGCAGCTTCGCGGCCAATGCAGCAGCCGGACCGATATCTATGCCTTGGGTCTCACTGTCTTTCAGATGCTGACCGGGAGGCTGCCATGCTCCCACGATGCGCCTTTCAACGGGCTCGAAGCCGACGTTGTCAAGCGAATCGGGCCACGCTGGCGAGACGCGATCACGAAATCTCTGACGGTCAATCCTGCTGCCAGGTTCGCTACCGTGGACGAGTTCTGGTGCGCTTTGTCGGGAGAAAACCTGCCCAGGCAATCGGGATGGAAAGCCTTCGCCGCAGGAATCCGGCGGCACGGAGTAATCTATGGGGTTGCTGCTGGTCTGTTGGTGGCCGTACTAGCTTTAGTGATGGCCGGTGTGATGCCCAATCCCTTCAAGCGGCTGCCGCAGGAGAAGCATCTCGCCGTCCTGCCGTTCCAGAACATTGGAAACGACGCTTCCAATCAAGCCTTCGCCGAAGGTGTAGCCGAAAGCTTGACCAGCAAACTGTCGCAGTTGGAGCGCTACCAGAAGTCGTTCTGGGTTGTGCCGTCAAGCGACACCCGAAACGTCAAGAGCCTGGACGAAGCCTATCGCAATTTGAACGTCACCCTGGCCGTGACGGGAAGCATTGAACATACGCCCGAGGGACTTAACCTTACGGCCGATCTGGTCGATCCAAAGAACCATCGCCAGTTGTCTTCGCGATCGATCCACGTAGCTTCCGCGAACCTTGATGAAATGCAGCAGCGTGTGTGGGAATCCGTGGCTGACATGCTCGATCTGCAAGTGAATTCACAAATTAAGGAAGAATTAGCGGCCGGCGGTACTACGCAGCCCGGAGCGTACGAACTATATGAAGAGGGAGTGGGTTATCTCAAGCGTTTCAACCTAGACGACGTCGATCGTGCTATTGGATTGTTTAACGCAGCTCTCTCTAAGGATCCTTCCTATACTCTCGCATATAGCGGATTAGGAAATGCTTTCGCCGACAAGTTCGTCCTGACAAAAGATCCTCAATGGATTGATCTCGCTACCTACAATGCGAACCGCGCGTTGGAGCTGAATGACCGCTTGATTGAGGTCCACATGACTCTAGGCAGGGTATATCAACAAACCGGACAATTCGACAAGGCGATACCTGAGTACAAGCGTGTCCTTGATCAAGATCCCGCCATCGTTGAAGCGGAGTTTCAGCTGGCTGAAGTGTACGAAGCAAAGCAGAAGTATGAGGACGCTGAAGACTCGGATCAGCAGGTCATTGCGCGGCGCCCTGGTTATTGGCTGGGGTATAGCGGACTTGGAACACTGTATTACCGTGAAGGAAAGTTTTCGAGTGCCGTCCAACAATTCAAGACCATGATTGACCTCGCGCCTGATAACTCGCTGGGATATTACGACCTTGGCGGAGCTTATATGGGATTGGGGCATTATGAGGACGCGGTCGCGGTCTTGAAAAGAGGCTTAAGTATTAGAGAAGACTCTGTCGCCTGGTCGAATTTAGGAGCTGCTTATATGTATCTCGGCAAGTATGCGGAAGCGGCTGATGCGACCAAGAAAGCTACAGACCTAAGTCCGCACAATCACGATTTGTGGCGGAACCTCGCAGACAGCTATCACCAAATCCCCGGGCGGCAATTGGAGGCCACGCATGCCTACCAGAAGGCATTGGAAACGGCACTCGCCCAACTCAAGGTGAATGCAAACAATCCTCAAGTATTAAGCAGCATTGCACTCTATTACGCCCACTTGGGTGAGAAAAGTAATGCCGAGAGGTATATCAGCGGTGCTTTGGATATCTCTCCCAAGGACAGCTATTCCTTATTTACATCGGCCCTTGTCTATGAGATTATCGGGCACCGGGAGCGAGCCTTGCAGGCCGTTAGCGACGCAGTTCAGGCTGGCTATTCGCTGGCCGAGGTCGAACAGGAACCCGAGCTTCGCGCTTTGCGTTCTGATTCCCGTTACCAGCGATGGCTCAGCGAAAGGGATGTGAGGGCTCCGCACTCAAAATCCTAGACCTCAAGGGGCAATCCATGAAATTGAGCCGTTTTGAAAAACTTGCGTTCGTACTATTGCCGGCAATGGCGCTCTTAAGCTGTTCGAAGACATCCGTAAACCCGCCTGTCGGACCCATGCACGGAACCTTAGCTATCGGGCAGTGCGCCAATTACAACTGGAAGGACAACTGCCCACCGAATAGCCCGAACCTATGTCCCCAGCCGGCCGTGGGTGGTGATTGTAAGATGACGATTTCCGACGATGGTGCCACCGTGACGGCGCAGCAGGGCAAGGTAGTTTCCGATTACATCTGCGTCACAAAGAATACTAAAGTTGATTGGATGGAGGGGAACGATAAATCGTTTGTAGTCGCTTTCGGCACTCCGTCCCCGTTTGCCAATAAAGCAGTCTTTTCGGGTAATTCGGGCGCTCCAGATAGCGGCTCTATTGTTGCCGATCCAAACCCTGCTCCCGAATGCAATAAATATCTGATTGCGAACTGCAATTCAGCAGGTTGCATCGCGAAGGATCCGGTGGTGATCGTACAACCCGGCCATTGATCCTGACGCTGCTCCCGGTAGGGCGCGCGGCGTCAATCCGCGGTCGCTTTGCCAAGTCTGTTCGGTCTAGTACAGCCGGAAGTTTACTTCCACGTTGATCATGACGGGGACGGGGTGGCCGTCCTTCTTGGCGGGTTCGAAGCGCCACTGCTTGACGGCTTCGACAGCCTTCTCATCCAGACCCATGCCCAGCGCACGCTGCACGCGGATTTCCTGCGGTTTGCCTTCCGCGCTCACCACCAGCCACAAAACCACGGTGCCCTGATACTTGGCCTTGCGCGCTTCTTCTGAGTATTCCGGATCGGGCTCGTACAAGACCTTGGGAGCGCTGACGCCGCCGCCGACGCGGTAGGCGCCGCCGCCGTATCCGCCGCCATGGCCCGGCCCAACGCCCGGCCCGCTTCCCGATCCCACGCCGCCGCCACTACCGCTGCCAATGCCGCCGCCGGAGCCGGTGCCGTTCGAAGGTGGTCCCATCACCTTGGACAGCGGATCGCCCAACGCGCCCATCGTCGGTAGCTTGATCTCAGGCGGTACAACCACCGAGGGGTCGACCACGAGCTTGGGATGGTCGTTGCGGATCACGATGGCCGGAGGTACGATCTGGTCCTTGGAGAGCTTAGGCAGCGCGCCTTTAGGGGCTTGCAGCTTGTCGCGATCGCCGCCGCCACCGCCGCCGCCCGCTTTTGTCTTGGAGATGGCCATCGGCAAATACGGGCTGATATCGGTGACCACGCCGATGACTTGCTGCTTGATTTCGTCTTTGTGCTCGAAGACCCAGTGCCCTGACCAGATAAGCAGGCCCACGGCAACCATGTGAAGGATAAAGGAATAGACAAACGTATCCTTGCGCTGGGGATACAGGCCCTCACCCTCGCCAAATAGCGCGGGGATGACCTGGTCCTCGGGTGCAACCTTCGGAATCGGCTCTTTCTCCGGTTTTGCAGCTGCGGGCGTGGCCATCATTATTTACTACCAGTATAGACCCAGCCGCCAGCGAGAAGTTCCAGAAAAATGCAGGTACGACTCTGGCTCGTCCCTCCGTGATCGCGTTTCATCACGGGAATTGGACAGGTTTCGCCAGCGTCGAAGGATTTCAGGGCACAATCACGCGCAGGGCGTTGTGCCGGACGCCGAGTTCGACTGGCGTCGTGCAGATGGGTTCGCCGTCGGCGAAGACCTCGGTGACCGGATCGGTAGCGATGCGCAGCCGCTCGGCCTGGAAGTATTCGACCTCCTTCATGCCGATGTGGCTCCCGCCATAGACCACGCGAAACAAACGAAGCAAGCGCATCTTACTCAACTTGCGAACGAAACAGACATCGAGCAGGCCGTCGTCCATTCGCGCCTGATGCGTCAGTCTCATACCGTGACCGTACTGCGGACCATTGCCCGCGGCGATCAGAAACCCGGGTTCGTCGATGCGGGTTTGCCATGAGTTGCCGGCTTCCACTGAGATGGTGATGCGCGGCGGACGGAAGCTGCCCAGGGTTTGCACCAGCGCCATCACATAGCCCCCATGCCGCCGGAGCCATCGCGACTGCTTTAAAGTCAGGCGGTTCACAGCGGCGTCGAGACCGGTACCGGCGATGCAGCAATAGAAAGTGGTTCGCGCGATCTCGCGCTCGGCGTCCGTCGCGTGGCGCAACTGCGATTGCATGATGCGCATGCCCATCCGCGGCAGGTCCTTTCGCGGGCCATCGGGAACAAAGTGCAGCGTTTCCAGTGAATCCTCCTGCCAGGGAACAGTATCGCCGGGCTGCAGCGCCTGAGAAATGTTTCCCAACGGCTGAATCGTTCCCAGGTCGATGCTCCTGGTGTTCTGAGTGCCGGAGCAGAAGCGCTTCCATGCCTCCCGCGCCGTCGCTACGCTGTCGATGCCGATGGATTGCGCGAAATCGTTGGCGCTGCCTATGGGGACGATGAGGGTGGGGACTTGCCTCAGCGCCAAGCCACCAAGATGACGATGGATGGTTCCATCCCCGCCGAAAATCAAGGCTGCGGCGGGCTGGTCGGTGGCATCGAGCTCGTTGCCTGAAAAAAGATTGACGCCCGGCATTTCGAATTGCCGGACGTCGTGATCGGAGGCGTGAAGTCCCAGCAGAGCCACGGCGCGCACGGCGCTACTTTCGCACAAGCGCGATGAAAAACAAAATGCGGCTCTCCCCTATCCGAGGAAATCCTGATCAAGCCCCTCAGCGGCTAAAGCCGCGCATTGATTCTCGCGGCATTTGCGGACGGCCTGAAGGCCGTCCCCTCCGAAGAACTGGAGTACTCAGAGTCAGCGTTTCCCTGGAGCACGAGGAGAGCCGCATCCCGGCCTCTGCCGGCAAGTTATATGTGACCTCCCGGGCCTACGCGCTGTGGGCTTCCTGCCAGAACTTCATCTCGTCAGCCGACGGCCCATACATGCCGGGAATCTCGATCTCATTCAGTCGCAGATAAACCCCAAGCTGGGCGCGGTGGTGGATCATGTGACTCATCACCATGCCGCGATAGCAGGCAGCGCGCGGCATGGAAAAGATGGTGTCACCTTTGGTGTTCTTGAGGCTCCAGATCACGCCGAACGCTTCGTCGTTGGCTGCGGCAAGGGCCTCGCGGCCGGCATTGGAGTTCTTGTCGAAGGTGTCGAGTACTTCCTGGCGGGTCTTCGGCGTGAAGGGGACGAAATTGTCCATATCAAATTCCAACACTTCCTTGGTGAAGGTCTCTTTGGCCCAGCCCGGCAGTTCGGCAACGTGTCCGGCAAGGCGGTTGAGAGGCATCGACTTCGCATGCGGTTTGTAGTCGGAAATCTGCTCGGGAAGACGTTCCAGCAGCTTGCGAGTGTTCGCCATCTCCTGGTCGTATTCGGGTAGTAGCATGTCGCGAATAGCCATCAAAGTCTCCAGCCGCAGTAGCGGCGACCGGAGGAGTATATCACGAAGAAAAAGCGAAAGTAAATACTCCGCCTACCAGCGCAACTTCCCAAATTCCGCACGAGCGTTCATAATGGCTGATTGCCTTGCGCTTGCAGGTTGTAGGTCAGACCGAGCTTTCGTTCGGAATCGCGGTTTTCAGGTTTAACTGCCTGCTATCCTGACGGATCGGCAGGTGTCTGGCACATCGAATGAATCAGAAGGAAATTAAAGAACTCATAGAGCTCCTGGTGGAGAAGGACATCACCGAGTTCGAGCTCGAACGCGGCGACATAAAGGTACATGTCAAGCGTGGAGGCCCGGCCGCTCCGGTGGTCCACGTCGCGCCCGCCGTCAGCGCCATTCAGCCGCTTCCGATTGCCGCGGTGCCATCGGTCCAGGCTGTCGGCGGCCCGGCGCCACAGGCCACTACGCAACCGGCAACGCCGGCCGCGACAACTGCCCCCAGTCCGACTGTGGAAGCGCCTGCGGATGCCGACTTGTATATCGTCAAGTCGCCCATCGTCGGCACATACTACGAAGCTCCTTCGCCGGGTACGCCGCCCTTCGTCAAAGTTGGCGACACCGTGAAGGAAGGCCAGGTGCTCTGCATCATCGAGGCGATGAAGCTGATGAACGAGATCGAGGCGGAGGTTTCGGGCGTAATCGCCAAGATGCTCGTCTCTAACGGAAGCCCCGTCGAATATGGAATGCCGCTGTTCGGCATTCGCCGGCAGTAGATGCCCTCACTTGTGTGTTCACCACGGAAGCACGGAACGCACGGAATTTCTTGAGATGGATTGCCTGGCGGGCAGTCCATGATGAAACGGATTGCAGGTTGCATATTCTAGGCGATAACGCTTGGAACAAATTCCCTTCCGTGCATTCCGTGCTTCCGTGGTGAATCGAAACCTATGTTCAAGAAAATCCTAATTGCGAACCGCGGCGAGATTGCCCTGCGCGTCATCTGCGCCTGCAAGGAGCTCGGCATCAAGGCGGTCGCCATCTACAGTGAGGCCGATCGCAACTCGCTGCATGTTCGCTTCGCCGACGAAGCTATCTGCATTGGTCCGCCGCGGCTCAACGAGAGCTATCTCAATATTCCCGCCGTGATCAGCGCCGCTGAAATTGCCAACGTGGAAGCCATTCATCCCGGCTATGGCCTGCTGAGCGAGAACGCCAACTTCGCCGAAGTCTGCCAGGCTTGCGGCATAAAGTTCATTGGTCCTCCGCCCGAGGTGACGCGACTGATGGGCGAAAAGGAAAAAGCGCGCGCCACGATGAAGCGGGAAGGCGTGCCCATCCTGCCGGGCTCGGATGGGATTATCGCCTCAGCGGACGAAGCCCTGGAGTGGGCGCGCAGCGTGGGATTCCCGGTGATCGTCAAAGCCTCCGCCGGTGGCGGCGGGCGCGGCATGAGGGTCATCCGTGATGAGCAGGAGCTGCCCAACCTGTTCCACGCGGCGCAGTCGGAAGCGGCAGCGGCCTTCGGCAACGGCGATCTTTACATGGAGAAGTTCATCGGGCGGCCGCGCCACATCGAGTTCCAGGTGCTGGCTGATGAGCACGGCAACGTGATGAGCCTGGGCGAGCGCGAGTGCAGCATCCAGCGCCGTCATCAGAAGCTGCTGGAGGAATCGCCATCGGTGAAGGTGACGCCCGAATTGCGCGAACGCATCGGCGGCATCCTGGTGAAGACCCTCAGCAACATCGGCTACATGAACGCCGGCACAATTGAGTTCCTCATGGACGAGGACGGAAGCCTGCACTTTATCGAGATGAACACGCGCATCCAGGTCGAGCATCCGGTGACAGAGATGGTCACCGACGTCGACCTGGTGAAATCGCAGATTCTGATCGCCGCCGGCGAGAAGCTCAGCAGCATCATCACCCAGCCGGTAGTATCTCGAGGGCACGCCATCGAGTGCCGCATCAACGCTGAGCATCCTGAACGCTTCACGCCTTCAGCGGGCAAGATCACGGTGTTCAACACGCCCGGCGGTACCGGCATCCGGGTGGACACGGCCGCTTATGCCGAGGGCGTCATCCCGCCCTATTACGACTCTCTGATTGCCAAGCTATGCGCACGCGGACGCGACCGCGATGAAGCCATCTCGCGCATGTCACGGGCGCTGGAGATGTTCGTGGTGGAAGGCATCTACACCAGCATTCCGCTCCACCAGCGGATCATGCGCGACCCAGACTTCCGTGCGGGCAACTTTGATACGAAATTCATGGAACGCTTCCTGGCTGCGAAGTAGATCACGGAAGTCACGGAGAGATCATTAACCACAGAGACACAGAGACACGGAGAAAACAGATTTACAAATTAGAATCTCTGTGCCTCTGTGTCTCTGTGGTGAAAATATCCTTTCAAACATGATTTTACCCAAGCTCTACGCCATCGTTGATGTCTCATGCTTCGCCATGCCGCTGCGGACTACCGCCGCCATAGTGGACTACGCTCGCGATCTCGCGGCCGGCGGCGCGACCCTCATTCAGTATCGCAACAAGGTTGGCACCACGCGCGAGATGCTGGACCATACTCGTGAAATGCGCCGCGCGCTGGGCGAGAACGTCATGCTGATCATGAATGATCGCGCGGATATCTGCCTTGCGGCTGATCTGCAGGGAGTGCACGTTGGCCGCGAAGATCTTTCGCCCGAAGCCGCGCGTACATTGATCGGCTCCGATCGGATTCTCGGAGTCTCCACTCATAATCTTGAGCAGTTGCGCGAAGCCGATGCAGGTTCGGCTGATTACATCGCCTACGGCCCGGTGTTCGCGACCTCGTCGAAGCGAAATCCGGATCCCGTGGTCGGTCTGGATGGGATTCGCGCCGCGCGTGAGGCCACGAAGAAGCCGCTGATTGCCATTGGTGGTATCACGCGGGCCAATGCGCGTTCCGTAGTCGATGCTGGGGCGGATTCGGTCGCAGTGATTGCCGATCTGCTCAGTTCGCCGGCGAAAGTTGCGGGGGAATTCCTGCGGCTGTTGGTGTAAATTCGGATAGGCCGACGCCCGGTGTGCCGTCCCCGGGGGACTCGCATTGTGATTGGGCGCGTACCCCGCCCTGAAGGGCGGGGCTATCATCTTGCGTCTCGCTGCGCGAGACTCGGCTCTGGTGATACGGGACAGCGTCGAAACCGGCGCGGTTTCAATGTCGCCGAAGACTTGTGCGCCCCTTCGAGGTTCATTGGCTACTGAAGCAAAAAATATCTCCGTGAGTTCCGGCGACAGCGGATTCGTGAAGGGCCTGGGCCCGATCAGCGCGACTACGCTGGTGATGGGCTCGATGATCGGCTCGGGCATCTTCATCGTCTCGGCCGACATTGCTCGCCTCGTCGACTCTCCCATCCTGCTGATTGGCGCCTGGGTGCTGACCGGATTTCTCACCTTCACCGGCGCGCTCGCCTATGGCGAACTGGCGGCGATGATGCCGCACGCCGGCGGCCAGTACGTCTATCTGCGCGAAGCGCTCGGTCCACTCTGGGGATTTCTCTACGGCTGGACGCTCTATCTCGTCATCCAGACGGGAACCATTGCCGCCGTGGGCGTCGCTTTCGGCAAGTTTCTCGGCGTTCTTTTCCCGTCGGTCTCATCCACGCACTGGCTGATTCATATCGCGCACGTGCCGCCCATACCGATTGGCCCGATGGTCCTGGGCAACATGGATGTCGGGCTGAACACGCAGAATCTCGCGGCGATCCTCATCGTGATCTTCCTGTCGGTCCTGAATATCTTCGGAGTGAGAACGGGCGCGGCGGTGCAGAACGTCTTCACCATTGCCAAGACGGCCGCGCTGCTTGGCCTGGTGCTGCTTGGGCTTTTCGTGGGACGCAACGCGCAAGCTATTGCCGCCAACTTTGGCGCGAACTATTGGCGCAACGCGGGCTGGCACATTCTTCATCCGGTGCAGGTCGGCGTCGGCGGTCCGATTGCGCTGGTGGGAACGCTGACGATCCTCGCGGTGGCGCAGGTCGGTTCGCTGTTTTCCTCGGACGCATGGAACAACATCACCTTCACCGCCGCCGAGGTCCAGAATCCGAAGCGCAACCTGCCGGTGGCGCTGGCGTTCGGCACCGCCGCCGTAACGCTGCTCTACGTGCTGGCGAACGTCGTCTACCTCACAGTCCTGCCGCTCCAGGGCGACGCGCACGGAGCTACGATTCTGGCGCGCGGCATTCAGCACGCCTCGGAAGATCGCGTTGCCACCGCCGTGATGCAACAGATTTTCGGCTCCAGCGGTGCAGCGCTCATGGCCATCGCCATTCTGGTCTCTACCTTCGGCTGCAACAACGGCCTGATTCTGGCAGGCGCGCGCGTCTACTACGCCATGGCCAAGGATGGGCTGTTCTTCCGCAGTGCTGCCAAACTTCATCCCAAGTACCACACTCCCGTGCACTCGCTGGCCATGCAGTGTGTCTGGACCTGCATTCTGTGCATTTCGGGCAGCTACGGACAGTTGCTCGACTACATCATCTTTGCGGTGCTGGTGTTCTATATTTTGACCATCGCCGGGTTGTTCGTGCTGCGCGTCAAACGGCCGGACGAGCCGCGGCCGTATCGCGCCATCGGCTATCCCGTGCTGCCGGCAATGTATATTTTGATCGCCGCGTTTATTGATGTAGTCTTGTTGCGTTATAAGCCGCAGTACACGTGGCCCGGCCTGATCATCGTT
>Ga0181532_10001315_pt1 | contig 24335 bp, 15 predicted proteins | sample PEATcosm2014_Bin_33_FD_119768 | JGI IMG/M metagenome (GOLD analysis project Ga0181532, IMG submission 119768) | Peatland microbial communities from MTU Mesocosm Facility, Houghton, MI, USA - PEATcosm2014_Bin11_30_metaG | ecosystem: Environmental > Terrestrial > Soil > Wetlands > Peat | place... | reverse complement strand
CACCTGCGGTCGAAGCGACGCATGCGCCGCTCGCGTCACGCCAGCGAACATGGACACTCCCGAGGACAGATCGTCGAGGCCATCTCGATCCGGGAAAGACCGGCGGAGGCGGAAGATCGAGCGATCCCCGGCCATTGGGAAGGCGACCTGCTGGCCGGATGGCTTGCGACGATGAGGTCATTCCGCAACAGAAGCGGATTGAAACCGTTGCAGATGATTCCGATCTTGAAGAGGTCTATAACACAGAGCGACACCTGCTCTATGTCGCCTGTACGCGCGCCCGAGATCATTTGCTGGTGTCGAGTGTCGATCCAGCCTCAGAGTTCTTGGACGATCTGCAGCAGAACGCGAAACAAAGTGAGTGATCAGCGGGCCCTGTCTTCATTCGTTTAACCCTTTGCGGAGGGAGGTCAGTGTGGAAGAGGACCTTCTACTCAAGTTGATAGTACAGATTCTGTTTCAACATCCTGCAGAATGGTTCACCTTCAACCGGATGGCAAATGCTGTGAACTTGCCGGGTGTTGACGCGAATTTGGTAGGGGCCTTTGTTGGGTTTAGGGATGATCTTTTTGCGACTAGCCAAGACAGGAGATTCAAGCTCCAGACAGATGTCGTTGAACAGATTGCGGGGCCGGGAATAGGGAAGTGGGCCATTCCCAATCGGCCTGAAAGGAAGCCCCGAACGACCGAATCAATATACTCCGCTCCGTCGGATGACCTCGCTGCATCGCATTACTGCCATTCCAATGACGGTGCAATCCTAAGCGACATTGTCGAAGGGAGAATTCCTGAGATCGCCTTAGTGACTTCCTGCTGCTGGAAGAGGATTTGCCAAGTCAGGGGTCGCAACTTCGGCCTTGTGCCAGAGGACACTTGGGAGGAACTCTGTAGATTCCGCGGCTATCTCTTCGCCAGGGAAAATCCTCGCGGCTTCTAGGTTGTGATCGCATGACTTGACATGCCGGAGTGATGAAGTCGCCGGAGACCGTACCAAACCACCTTTTTTGGTACGGCCCTTTTCTGTTCGACAGGAGATCGAAGAATCAAATAGTTAGAGTGCCCCTGATTAGCACCGTTTGATACTGCGAGCAACTTCCCAGAACCCGACTTCCGGCTCTGAGTGACTTGCGGTTGGCCCGTCATCCGGGAAAAACATAAGGTTTTTTGATGCCAGGGGGTCACTTCAACGAACAGCCGACCATCCAGCCAAGTCGTCGGGGACGAGCTACGTTGGGCAACCCTCCGCGCCTGTTTCCCAAGAAGGTGATTTGGCTTTTCCTGCCGTGACAGCGAATCGGAACCTCGTAATTTATACATGGGTAGCCATTTTCGTCGAGATTCAGATACACGGCTGACGCGGACCTCGCGCCATTTTCTGCCCCGCGATTTTTTGGAGGAATCAGCGACAAGCTGAGCAAAACCACTTTGAGGCCATTGGGGGGCGACAATAAGAATTTCTCCTTCGCGCGTTCGTTTCAATGAATTAGAGTGTAGCGTCACGCCTGAGATCTTGACGGGCAAAGGAGAAGCTCGTCAGCATGCGGTGCTTCATGCACCCGCGTGTTCCACTCAAAAACAGCGGTCTTTCAGCGCCCGGCGGGGTGCTTATGCCAACCAGCGAATCAGCGTCGTGCGCAGACGATCCAGCGTGACGGGTTCGGTCTCGTGCCACAGCGCAAATTCCGGCGGGGCCACAACGTAGGCTTCGGACAAGCTCTCGGCGATGCACAGGCACACTGTGTTTCGCAGGTATTCGTCATAGCGGCTCGCAGCAAGCCAGACGTACAAGGCCAGCATCTGCGCGTCTAGCGCGCTGCCCGGCAAGTCGTCCACCGCCGGAAGCGGATTCACCTCATCCGGATTCTCGAAGACGGCCACGCTGGTGAACGGCTTCGGCATGCTGCGCACACCGAATTGCGCCATCACGAAACTAGGCCGCGCCCGGCGAAACGCTTCGGAGGCGCTCCATTCGACAAAAGAATTGGAGAAAATAAGCGCTCCGTTTCCGCTGAGGTAAAGCGACCGCAGGAACTCCCGAATTACTGGTACGGACGCCACTTCCGGAGGACACCACCCTGTGACGTCCGCCTTGCGCAGACGATCGAACACCGCGTCGGCATCGGCCAAGTCCTTGCGCATGGTGTTCACTTCGCGCGAGAAGTTCTGGCGAAGTTTGTTGAGCCGCTCATTGCTGAGCAGCAGGGCCGTTGGAGCGCTTGAGCCGGAGGGCGTCTGCCTCAGCGCGCAGTCCACCAGACTTGCACCGGCGTCCAGAACCCAGGTATCCGCAGCCGAAGCGTTGGGCCGGTGTGACATCACTTCCAACAGCCGTCCCCCTTCTCCCGCGCTCAAAAGCGCTTCCGCGGCACTCTGTGTCTCGCGGGACATCGCCAGGTCCAGCCGCACGGGTCGCCCGATCCCTTGCCATTTCTCCCAGACCTTTTCGCGCTCCAGCTGCAGCACTTGCGGCAGGATCATCAGGATGAGCCGGTTGCCAACTGCGCCGGCGCTCTTCTCACTCTCGCCATGCTGCTCGGCTGCATCGAAGACCTTCCGCACCGCTTTGCGCCAATCCTGGTAGTAACGCGAGCGCGCTAGTTGCGATGCATTCAGAATGGTCTGCTCCTCGGTGGAGAATTGCCAGCTGCGCACTCCCATCTTCTCCTCGAGTTGCACAACCTCCCGAAAAAGTTCCGCGAACTGCTGTTCGTTTAGATCCGCCAGATAAAGGAGCAACCGCACAATTGATTGGCGTTCGTAGGGAAACAGCACGTCCCATTCCCGCAGTTGCTGGTGGGTAAGAGGCTGGAATGTGATGGGAAGGCGTTTCAGCAAGCCTTTGTTCAAAGCCTGCTGAAGTTTTTCGGGCAATTCATCGTGGACTGGCCTGGTCACGCCACAACCTCTTCCCGCACTCTTCGGACGTTGATATTAGACTCGCAATTCGCTCAATCTCACGCCTTGTGTATCCATGGGCGGGCAACCAAGCAGGGCTGCGAGCGAGGCGCAGACATCCACGTGGCGAATGGGCCGTTCAATAATCCGCGGCTTATCAACCGCCGTGCCCAGCGCCATCATCCACGTGTTCCGAGTGGATTCGGTGTCGCCACGATGGTTAAAGAAGCCGTTGGTTGATGAGCCGTCGGGATCTCGACCGAACTCCGGCAGAATCACCAGCGTGGTCTTGTCCCTGTAGTCAGGGTTGGCCTGAATTTCCTGCCACATCTGATAGCAGAGCCGGTCGCCGGTCCGTATGCCGCCGAGGTGCATTGCGTAGGAGCCGAAGTGCGCCGCTTCCACATCCGAGAGGATAACCACCAAGAGGCGCGGCGAGAATTTCCGCATGACCTCACGACCCACCAGAAACGTTAGTTCGTCGCCCGAAGTGGGTCCGCCGCCGCGCGCAAAGGTCGCGATGGCCTCCGTGATGGTGTCGCGCACGCGCGGATCCAGCCGCTCGGTCCCGTCGAAGACGCTCCAGCCCAACCCTTCGTAGTTGCCCGCTTCCAACATGCTTTGCAGTTCCGTCTGGACTTTTTCACGATCCGCCATGTTGCGGCTGCGGCCCGTTCGCAGGGCATTCACGACGGCCGCTATCATGAGCTGCTTTGGAAACACCACGTTGGCGCCGTAGGCCGGGCCGTAATCCATCGCCGAGCTTGCGCCGATCAAGCTTGTGAGCGCCTTGTTGCTGGCCACAACCCAGGTGTCGCTCTGCGCCGCGCCAAGTCCCTTGCGAAACTGCTCGAACAGCGTGGGCGTGGTGGGTGCCAGCTTGCCCCAATCATCCACGCGTTGCCAGTTGCCGGTGAGAATGCTGGAGACGGCATTGAAATGCGCGGTCACGCCTTCGTTGCGGGCGTCGCGATAGAACAATGATTGAGAAAGCAAATCTCCCGACAAATGCGGAATGTTCACCAGTCCCTGGGGCGAAAAAGTTTCGGCGCGGCGCACCCCGCCAAAAATCACCATCACCACGCGCTGCCCGGAGCCACCCACACCATGTCGGCCTCCTCCGGCCAGGGAGGTCGTGGGCAAATTCAAGCCGGCGAGCAACGCTATGGCAGCGCGCAGGAAGTCCCGCTTAGATCGGTCTATGGTGGCTTTAGGGCCGGCCGGAATAATGCGCAAGGTGCTATCCCCTGTCGGTTTCCATCGTGGCGAACAATCCATCGCCAGATTGTAACTCAGCGACGGACTCTCAGTCGTCACGATTCGCTTTCCTTGTCCCCGCCGAGATCTTTGCCCATTCCGTCCCAGTGGCACTGTCACTCGTAGCCGTGTTTTTGGCTTTGGCCGCTCGCCAAGTGAGCGAAAACGCATGAACGGCCACGCGCAGCTTTCCAACGTCCGGGAAGTATCTCGAGCGGTCACTGTGGCTGCCGCCAGTCTCTTGCTCACGGCCCCGTCCATCCGTTGGCGCGAGGGCCCAGCCCACTTTTCGAGGAAATTCCGATGGTTACGATTAGTTTCGTTTCTGCTTGCATATGCCCTTTCTCCTCCCTCGTCACTATCCGTATTATCTATCCCTGCTTACCCCCGGCGGTTCCCCCTCGACGCAAAGCGATGCGCTTCGTTTCCACCACGGCTTCAAAGCCCTATCTCACGCGACAGTCTCACTTCGCAGCGGCAAGTTTTTGCTTGACAAACCAATCGCCTTGGAATAGGTTTCATTTCAATCGAAATGAAACGAAACAATTCAATACAAAACGAAATATGCAAATGGCAGAGTATCGCTCGCAACGTGGAGTCATTTAATTCCTGGGCCCGGTGCAAGCCTAGCGAAAGGATGGAACATAATCACAATGTCTAACGCCATTTCGTGCCGCAAATTCCCCTGTATTTTCGCACTTCTCTTGCTGGGGCTGGTCTTGCCCTCAAGAGCCCTCAGTCAGGTGGATGCGGGTTCTATCTCCGGGAGCGTCAAAGACACCAGCGGGAGTGTCATACCCGGCGCTACAGTGACGCTTACAAATGAAGGTACTGGGCAATCAATCTCGACGACGAGCGGATCTGCCGGCGAGTATACCTTTTCGCCGGTAAAGATCGGGCATTACGCGGTCTCCGCGGAATTCAAGGGATTCCAAAAGGTACGACAAAATAACGTCACCGTGGACGTGCAACAGAAAGTGGTTGTTGACCTTTCTTTGCCGGTTGGTCAATCCATTGAGACGGTAATTGTTGATACAGCACCGCCGTCGCTGCAAACACAAGAGGCTTCCGTGGGACAGGTGGTCGAGGCGGAAGCGATCAACGCGCTGCCTCTGAACGGACGCAACTTCACGTTTCTCGCGCAACTCTCGGTAGGCGTTACGCAGGGCCAACAGGACACGCGCGGCTTGGGTGCGAGCGGGAGTTTTTCCGCGAACGGCATGCGTCCTGCGCAGAATAACTATTTGCTCGACGGCATGGATAACAACACCAATCTCGTGGATTTTTTGAATGGCACCGCTTATGTCGTGCGTCCACCCGTCGACGCGATTCAGGAATTCAAGGTCGAAACCGACGACTATAGCGCTGAGACGGGACGCTCGGGCGGCGCGGTCCTGAATGCCACCATCAAGTCTGGAACAAATGGATTCCACGGGTCGGCATGGGAGTTCCTCCGCAATGATCTGTTCGACGCCGCGAATTTCTTTGAAAATGCAGGCGGCATTCCCAAGGGCGAATACCGGCAAAACCAATTCGGGTTTACCATCGGCGGCCCCATCCGGCGGGGCAAGACTTTCTTCTTCGCGGATTACGAAGGCACGCGGATCCGTCAGGCGATTACCTCCACGAACACTGTTCCCACAGCTCTCGAGCGGAGCAGTGGTTATACGAATTTCTCGGAACTACTTACCCAAGGCGGAAGCTACGCCCCCGACGCTTTAGGGCGAGTCTATCCTCTCGGGCAAGTATTTGATCCTTCCACCACGCGGGCAGTGGACTGCGGAGTTGCGGACCCTGTGACAAGTATTACGGTGCCATGTGCTGCCGGCACAACGACGGGCACACAACTCGGATTCGTGCGCGAGCCTTTCAATGGCAACTTGATTCCTGCAAATCGCCTCGACGCCAATGCCATTAAGCTGCTCAACCTATATCCTGCCCCAACGAACTCCAACCTTTTCAATAATTATGCGGCCAACCCGATCTCGAGAAATAACTCCGACCAATTTGACGTGCGCGTGGACCATACCTTCAGTGACAAGGACAGCCTCTTCGGCAGGTTCAGTTGGGTGGATAACCCTTCATTTCTTCCCGGTCCCTTCGGCGGCATTGCCGATGGCGGTTCGTTTTCGGACGGTACCCAAACTTCGAAGAGTCTGAACGCCGTAGCCAGCGAAACACATTTCTTTTCACCGACACTGGTGAATGAATTGCGCGCAGGCTACAGCAGGCTGGCGGCCACTCGGTTGCAACCCAATGCCACTACTTCCGGTATCCCCGCGCAGTTTGGGATTCCCGGAGTTCCTCAGGTTGCCGATAACGGGGGTTTGGGAGCCCTCATCATTGCCGGCCTGACGACGCTCGGCAGCAATGGCTTCCTCCCCTCCATTGAACTCAGCACCAACAGTCAGATCATTGACAATCTGACTAAAACGGCCGGTCGGCAATCTTTCAAGATGGGATTCACCTACCAGCGTCTGGGATTTGCTATCACACAGCCTTATGCGGGCCGCGGACAGTGGAGCTTCAGCGGCGATTACACCGAAGTGCCGTCGCAACTGGGCGGCAACACCGGGCTGGTGCAAATGTTATTGACGCCGATTCCGGGGACGGTTCCAGGTGCGTCGGATTATGTTGGCGGTGCAGATGACATCTATGTCTCCAATTTTGCGAATACTTCCATGAAACATAATTACTATGGAGCGTATTTTCAGGATGACATTAAGGTCACTCCAAAGCTGACTCTCAACTTAGGGCTGCGCTGGGAATATTTTGGGGAACTTATCGAAAATTATGGGGGACAGTCCAACTTCCTGCCGGCCGGACCCGATGGCAGTTCCACGTTCATGCTGACGCAGAAGCGCTGCGATACCCCTCTCTCGCCGGACTTTTACACGGCGGCGAAGGCTGACGACATCAACGTCGTGTGTTCCAGCCAGCCCGGGCTCGGGGTACCACAGAAATTCAATTTTTCGCCTCGCGTAGGTTTTGCGTATCAACTGGGGCGAAAGTTCGTTATTCGCGGAGGGTACGGTATTTTCTATGGCGGCTTTGAGAACTCGGTCGTCGAAACGTACAATGATTTTCCATTCCAATTCTACCTGGATTATCCCAACCTGACGCCCAATGCACCGGTCACCTTCAGCAACGGCTCAATCGGCACCCTTTCGACGGGCCTGACCGGCATCCCCCTTGCAACTTCGGCCGTCGAGCCGGGCGGCGTCGTGTTCCTCGGTGAGGACTACAAGAATAAGACTCCGTATACCCAGGGCTACAACTTGACCGTGCAATATCAACTCACGCGGAGTGATACCATCCAGCTTGGTTATGTCGGGAATACGGTTCGTCACCTCGGCGTCTACGTTAATCCCAATACGCCGAGAGAGATTCTGCCCCCTGGCTTGGACGCCTACGCCTACTCTCCTTACCCCGATTTTCCCAGCTACCAAAACTACACGAGTTTTGCCGGGGACAGCAACTACAACAGTCTGCAGGCGAATTATGAACGAAGATTGGGCGGCGGCCTGAGCGTTCTAGGGAATTTTACCTGGTCAAAGTGCCTTACGAATGCGGTTGACGTTTTGAATGCCACTGCGGTGTCCGAGTACCGCGCACCCTTCTTGCCAGGATTTGGCATCCACAAAGACTTCGGAGAATGTGATTTTGACGTGCAAAAAGTATTCCACCTGAGCGGCACCTATGAACTGCCGGTTGGCCACGGAAGACACTTCCTGAAAGATTCAGGCCGCCTTTTGGACACCATTGTCGGAGGTTGGAACACGAACTGGATTCTGACCATGCAGGACGGGCAGCCGGGTACGATTCCTTGCATTAGCCCCACGACCTCCGGGTTTGGTTGCAATGCTCTTCGCGTTCCCGGTGAAAACCTGTATGCGGGTCCTCACGATGTGAATGACTGGCTCAATGCCGCGGCATTTGCCAGTCCTCCCGTGGCTACCACGATCGGCCAATCCGACTACAGCCCGCTCGGCGGTGGGCCTAGCCAGTTCCGGGGGCCGGGCTTCCATCGTCTCGATTTCTCCCTCTTCAAGGAATTCCGCACCTCGGAGCACACCCACCTTGAGTTTCGCTCCGAGTTTTTCAACCTGACCAACCATCCCAATTTCTCAATTCCCGGCTTCTCCGGTAACGGGGTGGTGGCTGCTCCCGGCTCGCTGGACTATACCAGTCCCAGCACCTTCGGAACTATCTCCTCGACCAGAGACGGTTCAAATGATCAGCGCGAGATTCAATTTGCGCTTAAGTTTTACTTTTGAGAACAGAAAGCGAGTTGCAACAAAAGCGGAGAAGGAAGATCTGCTTCACCGCTTACTCCGATACGGAAAGAACAGCCGAGAACACGACAGTTGCATGGCGGCCGCAATTGACGCAGGCAGAGAAATTGCGCCTGTGCCTGGAAAGTCCGCCGGAAATGGGCCGCCCGTGAAGACTGGAATATCGGCGATGTGCGCAACTCGTAGAAAGGCATGACTTCTCGTGAATAAAGGCTTCGAGCTTTGTTCCGGCGCCAGCCAGCGGCGCGGGGCGCTGACTCTCGCCGAAATTCGTCAGCAACCGGAACTTTGGCCCACATCGCTCGAATGCGTTGCCGCTTGTAACCTCAAATCGGTGGTGGGAGAACGAGCGGCAATTATCTGCGGCGCCGGCACCTCCGCCTATGCGGCGTCCGCTGTAGCTGCAGGCTGGGCAAATTCCTTGGCCATCCCAACCACCGATCTCCTACTTTATTCAAAGCAGGAAGTAGCGCGCCTGGCACCCGATTTTGCCGCCAATGGCATACTTGTTTCCCTGGCGCGTTCCGGTGACAGCCCTGAAAGCACCGCTGTAATCGCGCGCATGCAAAAGATGTTTCCCAACGCGGAGCATCTTGCCATTACTTGCAATCAGGATGGCCAACTTGCCCGGTTGCCGCGCGTCAAATCTATCGTTCTTGACCCCCGCACCAATGACCAGAGCCTTGCGATGACGAGTTCTTTCTCAAATCTTGTTCTGGCGGGACTCGGAATTGCCGAAGGCGAGATTTTGGCTGAACAACTGCCGCACATTATAGACAAAGTCAAAAAGGCGCTCGCCGGCCTTGAAATGGCGGCACAACACTTGGCCTCGCAAAAGCCCACTCGGGTGATGGTCCTTACCTCCGCAGCTTTGACGCCCCTCGCACGGGAAGCCTGCCTCAAAGTTATTGAGATGACCGCTGGACGCGTTACAGCTTTGCCCGAAACTTTCTTGGGTCTTCGTCACGGCCCGATGAGTTTTCTGCGGCCGGATTCATTAGTGCTGTGCGTGTTGTCATCGGAAATGGACCGGCGTCGTTACGAAGAGGATTTGCTGCGCGAACTGAGGCAGAAAAATCTTGGCCACGCGATCGTCGTCGGATCACCCACGTCCGCAAACGACCTGGCCCACGACTTCATTCTTGCCGTGGCGCCGGACATTCCGGACCATTTGCGTGTACCCTTCGAAATTGTCTTCCCGCAACTTCTGGCCTATCACCTCAGCCTCGCTTCGGATCTAGATCCGGATAATCCTAGCCCGGATGGTGTGATAACCAGAGTAGTGCAACGATTTCAATTGCACGAAGGTAGCGATATTCACTGATTTTCGACGTGGTTGCTGAAGCCATCGGTACCCTGCAGGAAAACGACATGCCGTCGCAATCCCTCACGCCACCCGCACCCATTGACGTTCGTGTGGAGGAGTTTTACTCAGGGGCAGATCGCAGCGACCTGGCGGGTGACGAAAAAGACCCAAGCCAGACTAGTGTCTACCAGTTGCAATGGAGGCCCACGGAAAAGCATGTTTTGATCCTGGAAGGCGGAAGGAAAGCCTGTCATGTGGGACTGGTGAAGCATACCGTAGCGGTTGAGGGTCAACCGGTTCCAGTCGCCGGGATTGGAGGAGTGCTGACACGGCCTGAGTGCAGGGGGCGTGGATACGCCCGTATTGCGATGATGGCGGCGGAAGCGTATGCGTTGAATCAGATGGGCGTGGATTTCATGCTCCTTTTTTGCAGACCTGCGCTGCAAGGTTGGTACGAAGGCCTGGGGTGGGTGAAAGTTTCAAGTGCCGTGTGGATTGAGCAGCAGCAGGGGACGATCGTCCAACCGCTTGCTTCGATGGTGAAGTGTCTTGGTCCCAAGCAATGGCCGCAGGGTGAGGTTCGGTTGGGGTGCCTTCCCTGGTGAGTCAAGGAGTTGCGCGTCTCCTGCGCGAGGTCATTGTGTTATCCAACGAAATCAAGGGTCATCTTACGAAAAACGAAATTGGATCGGCTGAGAGGAGTCGAACGCGCATGTTCAAGCTTATCGTTTCGTTGTTGGTGTCGCTGGGTGCGGGCGTCCTCCCGTCTTTCGCTGCCGCGGACTCCCCGCGAATTATTGAGTTGGCTGAAGACTGGAAGCTTACCTCTGCAAAGGATTTGAAGAGTGGTGGAGCGGCCATCTCCCTCCGCGACTATAAGGACACAGGCTGGTATGCGATCTATCGCATGCCCGCAACCGTTTTGGAAACGCTGGAAGATGACGGCGTGTACCCCAATCTCTACTTCGGAAAGAGTCTGCTGGAGAGTGTTCCGCAAGATCTCTACAAGCAGGCTTGGTGGTATCGCGCCACTTTCGAAGCGCCGGACGGCCATGCGGTTTATCTGCTGGATTTTCCGGGAATCAACTATCGAGCGGAGATTTGGCTGAACGGCCAGATGGTGGCCGACAACAAGCGCGTCGTGGGAATGTACAGCGCGCACGAGTTCGATGTATCGAAATGGATCAAGCGCGGAGAATTGAATACGTTGGCGGTAAGAGTGACGCCGGAGCAGGCACTGCAGGATGTGAATGGCGTTGAGTTGGCGGATAGCTGGTTCGATTGGATCAACTGGAAGTACTTGGGTTATCAAGGTCCGCGGAAGAATTCTGAAAACGGAATCTCATTTGTCGCGGATCGCAATGCCGGGATCTGGAAACCGGTCTACTTGAAGGTTTCGGGTGAGGTCACACTCGAACATGCGTCGGTCAATTCTGAGCTTCCGCTGCCGAAAATTACCACCGCGCGGCTAACTGTTTTCTCTGACCTCCATAATTTTTCGAACAGGCAAGTCAGTGGGATTCTCCGGGGGACTATCTCGCGCCCAGGCAAACCGTCCCTAAGGTTCGAGCAATCGGTGAGTCTCTCACCAGGCGAGGAGCGGCAGGCAAGCTTCACACCCGATAGTTATCCGCAGCTCATCGTAGAGAATCCTGATCTTTGGTGGCCCTATACGATGGGAACGCCAAACCTCTACGATCTGCGCCTCGAGTTTCTCGAGAAGGATCAGCTTTCTGATGCTACGCAAATCCGTTTCGGGATCCGCAGCGTCACCCAACATCGCGATCAGGATACCGAGTTCCCCGACCTCGGCAAAGGAGGCAACTTCTATCTGCAGGTCAATGGCAGAGACTTCCTGGTGCGTGGAGCGGTCTACACGCCGGATTTGTTGTACCGTTACGACCCAGACCGGGAGGCCGCGGTGCTCCGTTACGTAAAGGACCTGGGCCTGAACATGCTCCGGTGGGAATCGAAGATCTCGAGTGAGCACATCGTAGAGTTGGCAGACGAGCAGGGCATCCCGCTCATGTTCGGCTGGATGTGCTGCAACCAGTGGGAGAAGTGGGGCCAATGGGATGAAGAGGATCATCGCGTTGCGGCCGAAAGTCTTCGCTCGCAAATCTTAATGCTGCGTCCCCATGCTTCAGTCTGGATTTGGGCCAACGGGAGCGACGGTCTGCCGCCGAAATCCATGCTCACCGTGTACCACGGGATCTTGTCAGACTTGCACTGGCAGAACGCCACGGTTGACACCGTCTCATCGTTCGCCAAAGACGATCGAGGCGAGCGCTTGTGGGACGGCATCCATATGGCAGGACCCTACAGTTGGCGGCCGCCTACCTATTGGTTCAGCGGACGGTATGAACCCTCGCGTGGCTCGTGCGCGGAGCAGGGCGACAATGAACATATCCCTCCTTTCGCGAGCCTGAAGAAGTTCATCCCCAGCGACAAGCTCTGGCCCATTAATGACACGTGGTACTTCCATGCCGGCTCGAATCCGGGAAACAGTACGCTGATCAATATTCAGCGCGCCGTGGACCGCCGCTACGCACCTTCCAACAGTGCGGAGGAGTTTGCGCGGAAGGCGCAACTTGCGCACTACGAAGCTACCCGGGCGCAATTCGAGGCCTTTGCCGCGAACGGCTGGGCGAATCACAAAATGACCATTTATTGGATGCTGAACAGCCATTGGCCTTCTTTTTTTGGAAATATTTTTGACTATTACTTGCGACCGGGCGGGGCTTATTACGGCGCCAAGAAGGGTTTGCGACCCCTTTCGGTGGTCTTTGATTCCTACGCCACCGGTGATCACAACCAGGCGATGGTTACAGTCGTGAATCAGACGCCCACGGAACACCAAGGGCTGCATGTGCGCGTGCGCGTCTACAACCTGCAAGGCAAGGTGCTGGACGACCGCAACGCGGCGAACATCCTGGTCGCTTCCGGTGGGGCGGTACAGGCTATGACGCTGCCCCGGTTCCCGCAAGACTCCCTCGTCTTCTTTGTGCGCTGCCAGTTGTTCAATAAATCTGGCGAGCTCCTTGCCGAAAACACCTACTGGCAGTCGCAAAAGGACGATGATCTTGGCGATCGCAAGAACGACGGTGCCTTTGCATTACAACAGGAAAGTTGGGCCGACATGACGGCGCTGAACTCCATGCCGCAGACCCCATTAGACCTGAGTGCCAAACAAACGTCAGCGGGTGGGGCGAATCGCCTGACGATTCGACTCCACAATGCGACGGAACACGTCGCGTTCTTTGAGCGAGCAGAGATCACGTCCGAGCAGGATGGCGACGAGATTCTTCCGATCGAGTACGACGATAATTACGTCACAGTGTTTCCGGGCGAAACAGCGGAGATTCACGGTGTCGTTTCGCAATCAGCGAAGACACCCGCCTGGGTCCGGCTCGAAGGGTATAACACGCCGCGGATCGCGGTGGCCATAAAGTGACGCCATAGACATTCTGATGTGAAAGGAGAAACACACCGTGTTCAAAGTGAATTGCGGATGGCTCTGCAGTGCGGAAATCGCGATAATCGCAGTTGCGTCGATCGTTATCGCGCCCTGTGCGGCTCAGCAATTAACGAACGGCAAACTGTCGCTTAGCGTTAACGCCAAGGAAGGGACATACCAACTTGCGGTTCGCGACGGGCAACCAATCTTTACGAGCTCTGTGGCAGCTCAGATCGATCATGGGTGGCTGCGTTCAACGGATTATCCTCGCCACCAAACGTCCGAATCCACGTTCAGGGATGAACTCGGCACTGGCCGCGCAATCACCGTCACAAACTCGGGGCTCCCAGGGAAAGCAGACCTCATCTATGTCGTCCAACTTTACGACCAAAGTCCTTACGCGACTCTGCAGGTGACAGTGCGAAACAGGACTGATAAGGAAGTGACGGTGCAAGCCATCCGAGGCATCGAGGCGCTTGGGGAGCCATTGCTCAATCTGGATGGTCCTGCCTCCTTTGATCGTATTCTTTCTGACAGCTTCAGCGAAGATTGGCCACAGTTGCGGCTCTATGACCTGGGAAAAGCGCCAAGCGGGCTACATCGCGGGGTCGGAAGTCAACTCGTCTACAACCGGGAGAGCAAAAAGAATCTCTTTATTGGCGCGCTGACCGCGGACCGCTTGCTGACTGTTTTGCATCTGCAAGCTGCGGGCGAAGGGGCGGGAACGAGGATTGCGTCGTATAGCGTCGACTTCACGGGAACCACGGAAATACAGAAGGTTTTCGATCTGAAGGATGCTCTCCCGGAAAACCTTGTCGAACTAAGCCTACCCGTCGCGTCCGGCTCAGAAATGGCCTCGGAGCGTCTGATGCTCCAGGCCGGGCTGGGCTACCACGATCAGTTGTTGGCTTACGGCGATGCGATTCGACGACTGCACCGCGCCCGCCTTTCCATCGAAAATCCTATCGGTTGGTGGAGTTGGACGGCTTATTATGGCGCCATCAACGAAGGCGAGACCCTGGCCAACGCGGATTGGCAAGCCGAACACTTGAAGGCACTCGGCTACAAGTACTTACAAATTGACGAAGGTTATCAGTACGCCCGCGGAGAGTACGTAACAGCCAATGCCACGCAGTTTCCCGATGGCATGCGTGTTGTGGGACACCACATAACCGGAGATGGCTTGACGTTTGGCGTTTGGACGGCTCCTTTTGAGGTGACCGCCCGGGCTTGGGTTTACGAGCACCATAAAGATTGGCTGGTCCACAACGCCAAGGGCGAACCCATCCCGGGTCGCAAGGTCTGGAATCAAGATACGGATGTGCTCTTCACACTGGACACAACGCATCCAGGAGCGCAGGACTATCTGCGCCAGACCTACAACACGCTGGTGCGTGAATGGGGAGTCCGATTCATCAAGCTCGACTTTATGGACACCACCGCCATCGAAGGCTTCCGCTATCGGCCCAACACGACCGCTCTGGAAGCGCAGCGTATCGGCTTACAAATCATTCGCGATACGGTGGGTGACGAGGTTGTCCTGGACAAGGACGGAAGTCCCATGCTCACGCCGGTAGGGCTGGTGGACACGGGCCGAGTCTCCGCGGACACGGCGCATTCTTTCCAAGGAACCAAGCATGCTGCGCCGGGGATTGCTGCCCGCTTCTACATGCATCGCAATTTCTTTCTGAACGATCCGGACGCCTTCAACACCACGGATCAACCCTTCGACGAATTCACAGAAAGGCCGCAGTTCCTTGCGCTGCCCGCGGCGCAGGCTTCCATTGCTCTCTCGGCCGTGTCCGGAGGAATGTTTGAAATTGGCGACGACATGCTCGTCCTGGGCTCTCAGAAGGATCGCTTAGCTCTTGTTGAGAACAGAGACCTGCTCAATATGGCGAAACTCGGCCGCGCTTCCACGCCTCTAGATCTGATGACCTATGAGCCCGGAGACGAGCAACCCAGCATCTTCTTTCTGCGGGAAAGCCCGCACCAGTCCATCTTGACCATCTTTAATTGGACCAAAACTCCGCGGTCACATGCGCTAAAACTCGCGGATCTCGGGTTGCCCGTGGACCATGCCTTGATAGCGTCGGACGTACTCGACCAGAACGCGCCGGTCGCACTGGAGGGTGGCAACGTGCAAATCGAAAATCAACCTCCCGAGTCGGTGAAAGTGATCAAGATTGTCGACAGCAATGTCGCGCCAGGTGCACCAGGTGTCAGCGCAGCAGTGCCTTCGGGGGCCAATGCTGGCGAGTCCATATCGTTTTCGGCTCGAACAGAAGCCACCGGTGTGCCCGCGATCGAGTATCGCTGGGAGTTTGGCGATGGCACCAGCGCCAAGGGTCCGAGGGTCTCTCACTCGTTCACAAGTGCAGGGGATTTCACCACGCGGCTTACAGTGGACGGGGTAGACGGAGTACCAACCGTTCAGAACTTTTCGATCAAGGTGACTGGCAAATTGCGGCCCTTTGCAAATCTGCTCGATAACCGGCGCTTCCGGGAACCCACAGATCGCTGAAGAGTTTTCGAGACAGTGCGACTATTTTTTAGAAAACAGGAGTCGCGGCCGTCGTAAAGGCTCTGCACTCAAGAGCTGGCTGGCACACTACATGCTGATCGGGCCGGGTGCACATCATCGGTCAGCAGGAAAGTCGAAATAGAGATTGCTCATAACACCATGCAAGCGCGCGCAGGGGTTCACTCTCCAGACGAAAACCGTCCGGCGAAAAGGAGAGGTGCATGAGCACGGAGGCCGGCACCACAACCAAGGGACCGCGCCTGCGGCGCGCTCTCAAACTTCGCGACCTGATTCTCTACGGCGTCATTGTGATTCAGCCGGTTGCGCCAATGTCCGCATTCGGAGTTCTCAGCACACGCGGCCATGGTCAGGTCGTCACAGCCATACTAATTGCCATGGTGGCCATGCTCTTCACGGGCATCAGCTACGGCAGGATGGCCCGTGCGTATCCCAGTGCCGGATCGGCGTTCACCTACGTGGCGCAGGAGATCAATCCGGCCGTCGGATAGCCGCGTCGTGGAACGGTCTCTAGATAGTGAGGTTTTTCAGGGTCGTCGCCCAAAGCGTCCCGCAGCTTCTGAGCCGCAGTGTTCACCCCATCTTCGAAATCAACGAAAGTATGTTCGGGCCAGAGGCGTTTTTGAAGTTCTCCGCGAGCGCCGACTTGCCTTCCTTTTCAGCCAGCACATTCAGCAAACGTAGCGGCAGGACCTGGATCTTGACACGAGTACCACCTTTGCTGAGTTGTCCGGAGGGCAGGTCTACTTCGTACGGACCGAAAGCAAATGAGGGCTGAGACCCTTTGGCAAGTCCACGGAAGTGGCTGAATCCCCGACTGGGGATGCGCTGCGCATGCTGCCACCCGGGCCAGTTCCGCGCGAGTTCGGCACTGACTTTTGGCGGGGAGTGCGTGTAACAGTTGCTGTCCCAATAACTTGGCCGTCCAGCAAGAGTTCAGCAACAGTCCGGCCTCCGTCCATTGACCTCCGAGGTGCTCTTGCCGCACATTGCCGGGCACTGTCGCTCAGGAGATGGGACGGCGGCTGCGCGTCGTAGCCACCGAGGATCCGGGCTTTATCCAGAAGTCGGGAGAAGGAGCATCAGCCATGATGGGCAACACGCGTCGAAGGCCAGTTCAAGCACTAGATAAGAGTCTAAACGATGTTTCCGAAGGACCTGCATGGCTGCGCACGACCTTTCGCGGCTACCTGGAAACCGTCGCTTGGCTAACCTGCACCAATACTAGTCTTGTACCTGCAAATCGAGCCTTGCCACTCGATGGCGGCTATCGCAACGAGAGCAAGGCGATTGAGTCCCCTCAGCGAGCTGGCCGAATCCTGTGCGCGTTGTTTTGCCTGGCGATCATGAGTCTGAGCGTGGCTCCGCAGGCTGCGCGGGCACAGGACATGCAGATCATTGCCGGTTGGACAAACGCAACGCCGGGAACATATCCCCCGGTGTGCGAGCCGCCAGTGCCCGGACCGATTTTTATTTGCAACGCGGGTTTTGACGAGGGCGCTAACGGCAATTGGACTCTTTGGGGAGGACAGTACCTCTGGGTCCCCGGGCCTGTCTCCGCATTGGGCCATTTACACTCTCCGAATGCTGTCGCAGTCGGTCCTGACGGCAGTGTGTACGTCACGGATCAGAACATCGAAGGACTGCATCCGCAAGTCCGTCGGATAGACCCTTCCGGAACCATATCGACGTACGCGCTGATGCCACCGTTGAGCACCGGGGGAAGCTACCTGGCGACTTCAGTGGCAGTGGCTGGCAATGGGAACGTGTATTACGGAGATAACTTCGGAAACATCTATGTAAATGTGCAGTGCTCGCAACTGCACAATGCCTGGGTAGGCGGTTATTCCGTTACCCCACCGGGGCCCACGGCCCCGGAGTGGGTATGCACCAACAACACGACCTATCCTTACGTAGCGAATGCTACTGTTTTGCCCTTCACTCCCAACTTGTTCGTTCAGGGCGGCGGATCAAACCAGCCAATCACGGCCCTGGCCGTGGACACCAACAATAACCTCTATGCACTGACAAGCAACCCTAATGGCCCCGAGTTTGGATGGACCATCGCAGAGTACAATTCCACCGGTAATGTTTTGCGGATCGTCAATACTACCAATACCGCGGGATTGAGCGGCACATACGGGCAGTCGCTGGCGGTGGATTCCCTCGGCAACATCTACACCGTCGATGCACTTGGGGACCAGCTCCTGAAAATTGACACGAGCGGAAACGTAACCATCGTCGGTTCGGGCGGCTTGGGGTGCCCGAATTGCTTCTCTCCCAACCAGTTGGCGGTGGATCCCTACAACAACTTATACATCATCACGGAAAACGGCAGCCTCGTGGTGGAATCCAATCCGGTCACTCAGTTTGCGACCAATATCGCCGGGACTGGCACGAACGGACTGAATGCCCCGGGTTTCACTCCGCCGGTTTTTTACCCTGTGCTGAATGATTCTTTCCCCGCCTTACAGACGGACATCAACAGCGCCACTGGCATTGCCCTGGGGCCAAACGGGTCGCTATACATTGCAGATACGGGGAATAATTTGGTCCGACAAGTGGTTCTCAATCCTGCAGGTTCAGGCTGCCAGAAATGCGGCCCTCAAAGCCTGACGCTCACCGACCCGATTCCGACCGGGAAAGTTTCTTCGTATTCAGGGCTCAATCCCTCTACTCACCAGATCTACGTTGACTATCCGTCTTCCAACACGGTTACGGTGTTTAGCACTGTAGATGACACCGTGGTGACGAACATCGCGATTGGCGCGGCTGGCGATATTCTCGGCCCGATCGCAGTGGACAGCACGAACAACTTGATTTACGTTGCGGATACTACAGGTAACTCGATCAGCGTAATCAACGGCGTGTCGAACGCAGTGATCGGTAATCCGGTTTTCCTTAACGGAAGCCCGTTCGCAATCGCCGTGGATCCTGGAATAAACGGTGGCAAGGCGTATGTACTGACACCTGCCAGCGTGAGTGTGATCGCAAAACTTGTTAGCGGCGCCTACGGCGTCTCAACGACTATTCCACTATTCAGCCCGAGCGCGCTAGCCGTGGATACCTTCCGCCAGATTGTGTACGTCCGCTTTATAGGCCCCAATGGCCTCAACGAGCATGGCGGGTTGGGCTCTTCCCAGAACTATTCCATGGCTGTGATTAACGCATATACCGATACGTTGACGGCGACGCCTTCGATTTCTTACGGAGCCCCGGTGGATCTTGCCACGGATTCGATCGCCGTGGATGAGGGCACTGGCAAGGTTGTGGTTGCGGATGGATTCGACCAGTTCGCCCGCATATATTTTCCGAGCACGCAAGCCTTTTCTTTTTACGACCCGGGATTTTATCCCTCCCATGTAGCGGTGGATTCCATCAATGAGGTCTACTATTTTGCGGACGGGTACGGAGACACGGCCTACCTGAATAATCTGTCGTATACGAGCGGGCAGATCACGTCCACACCCGATCCTGGGAATGTAAACAATACGTGCAGCGCGCAGGGAAGCGTGATTGGCGTGGACGCGACGACCGATCAGGTGTACATCACGACGTGCGATGTGAGTGGCGCGGATCTTCACCTGTTCTCAGGTGACGTGCAGGGTGACTTGACCCCGACCGCGACCCTCCAGCTCGGAACCCCGCCCAACAACTCCGGCTTTTTGAGCGGATATTTTTCAATCCTGGTAGATAGCTCGAACACCGATCCCACAAAACACAGCGTCTACATTGAGAATTCAATCACGAACCAGCTTGACGTCATCAATGGGCCGACGCCGGGCGCGCGTCCCTCAATCACTATCTCCCCGAATCCGTTGAACTTCGGCCTGGTGCAAGTAGGAGTGCCCACCGTCCTTTCCCTGACCGTCCAAAATACTGGCTCAGCAAACTTAAACCTGGCTTCGCTCGCTCCAACGATTCTGCCGGCGACCGGGATCTTTCAGATTTCTGAGGGAACTTGCAACAGCCTTACGCTGCCGAGTGGCTCGTCGCCGTGTACATTCAACGTGACGTTCACGCCGGCGGCACTCGGACCCGTTAGCGGGTCCATCATCTTTAACGACAATACGCCGGACTCACCGCAAACCGTCAATCTGACCGGAACTGGAGTCGCCGGAACCACAGGGGGAACGACAAGCGTTACCATCTCGCCTTCGTCGCTAAGCTTCGGCCCGGTCCCGGAATTTGCCAACGAGTCGCTTCCCATCACCGTGACCAATTCCGGCGCTAACCCGCTCCAGATCTCGACTATCAATTTCGTGAGCGGCAGTTCGACAGACTTTAGTGAAAGTGATAGCTGCCAGGGCAAGCAAATCGCTATCGGACTCTCCTGCACCATCACAGTCGATTACCATCCCTCCCCATCCGATACGGTGGGAGTTACGGGGTCGGCTATTCTGCAGTTATATGATAACGCGACAACGGGAAGCCCGCAGTCCATCGGTATGACCGGCATACCGGCTGATCCGAACGAAGGCTACGCGGCGGCCTTGCAGGGGAGCTTTAATTTCGGCAATGTCGTCGTCAACGAGCCAAGCGTGACGGCACAGATTAGTGTGACGAATTCTGGCGGTAGTGGCCAGATCAGCAATTCGTTCTGCTTCCAGATCCCTGGGTGCGGGAATCTGACCATGCCGACCAGTTACGCGTTCACGTCGACGAATCCGAATGACTTTCAGGTGTCGCTGGGCACTTGCAGCGGTGCCACTTTGCAGCCAACTGGTGCAGCCTTTGGGCTAAATACGCCTCCTCTCCCTAACACCTGCGACATCACAGTTACGTTTGTGCCGTCGGCCAATCCACAATCATCATCGGCGCTGGAAACGGCGAAGCTTTCATTCGTCGCCAGCACGACGAACAGCGCGGGCACGCCAGTTTCGCTCCCGGGAACGATTCTGATATCCGGCATAAGTTCTACATTGGGCCAGCCTACGCTGCCTTTGACGAGCGCTTTACTGGTTTCCTCCGACAACAGTGTGCCTCCGAACCCGGCGGCGCAACCGCAGGGCGGAATCCTAGTGCCTACCGACACCGCTAGCCTGAGTTCGGGCGGCCAATTCGTTGCTTTTTCAGTCGACGATGCGTCCAATCTTCCCGGTCCAGCAAACGGCCTGCCAATCAATGTAGTCTATTTGCGTAATACATGCCTTGGCCCCAACGCGGGCTCCAGTTGCGAGCAGGGCACCAGTTTTGTATCCATTGGGCCCAATGGGGCTGCGTGCACCGGCGAATCCTTCTACCCGCCAGGAAACACGTATCCTGCCATCGATGCAACGGGCCAATTCGTCGCGTTCACATCCAATGGTTGTCAGGTCACTGGAATCACTTTCACTTCAACCAACGCGAACCAAATCTACCTGCGCGACGTCGTCAATAGGAGCACAAGCCTGGTCTCGCTCGATTCCACATCGAGCCCTTTAAGTTCAGGTGTTGCCGCAGTGCCCTTTTCGATGAGCGCCAACGCGCAGTTCTTTGCCTATGAGACGACTTCGCCTGACGTTGTCGCGGGCGTCGCGAACCCGAGCGCCACGGACCAAATTTATTGGACTAGCTTTTGCACGGGGCAAACCGGCTGCACACCCTCTACGTTGTTGGTGTCGCAAGATCCTACGAACTCGAACCCGCCCCACCCCGCGAACAACACTGCCAGTGGACCTGCGATCAGCGCCGACGGCCGGTACGTGGCCTTCGCCTCCACCGCGACGAACCTTGTCAGCGGGTTCACGATCCCAACGGGCTCCGAACAGGTTTATCTCCGTGATACGTGCTATCAAGCTCCGGCCACGCCTGTGTGTGTGCCCTCAACGCAATTGATATCGCAAAATAGCCTTGGTAGCCCAAGCACCGGCGCCTCCGACAGTACTACCGTTTCGAGCGGCGGGCGGTTCGTCGTGTTCGCTTCTTCAGGGGCTAACATGATCCCCGTGGGCACGCCCCCACCCGCATCTGGCACGTCAGAGATTTACTTGCGAGATACTTGTTACTACTATGGACAGCAGATGTGCCAAACTCCGACCACCACGCTTTTATCTGAGCTCATACCTAGCTCTGGGCCGCCCACAGTAGGCAACGAAGGGAGCAGTTCTCCCTTCATTTCAGCGGACGGCCGCCTGATTACGTTCGCATCGTCTTCGACTAACTTGGGTCTTAGCGCCGGCGGGGTCTATGAATACGATTCCTGCCAGGCCAACAATGTTGGTGTCACTCCGTGCCCTCATCCGGGCCTTAATGCGCTCTACAGCGGAGGCAGCGTCCCCATGGTAGACGCCACGGACCAATTCTACTCTTTCGATATTATTAACAGCAGTAGCGGTTACCCGCTTTCCCAGGTGTATGTAGGCCAAACGACGGTGATAGCCCCACCCGCGTTAAACACACCGGCAGGTACTAACATTTCTGTGACACCCACGGATGCCGCATCCCTGTTGTCTCCGGTCACACTCACGTTTTCGGATGTGACCTCGGCCGGCGAAACGACCGTGACGCTGAGCAACACTGGGCTGACAGCCCCCGGTTACGAAATCTTGACCGCTGGTTTGCCAATTTATTTGTACGTCACCACAACTGCAGGCTACACGGGTAATGTGCAAGTCTGCGTCAACTACGGCCAGCTAATCACCGGCAATCCGTCGAGCTTGGAGCTCTTGCATTTCGTGAACGGGCAGCCACCGCCGGTCGTGATTTATCCAGCCACAGGGGGTACGCTGAATGCGTCTCAGATTTGCGGTACGGTAACCTCACTCTCGCCATTTGCCTTGGCGCTGCCTGCGCCAACCGTTAACCCGACCTCGCTTGCAGGCGGCACTGCGGGCGTGGCGTACGGGCCGGTTCCCTTTACGACCACTGGCGGCCAGGGGGCCGTAAACGTCACCGAGTCCGGCGCCCTGCCCTTGGGAATGACATTCAGCAACGGAACCCTTTCCGGGACGCCTATGGAGGTCGGCAACTTCCCCATAACCGTCACCGCGACTGATTCACAGGGCAGTATTGGGGCCGAGAACATAGCTTTGACGGTCAGTTGTCCCTCGATCACTGTGATGCCAACGTTTCTCGTAAATGGAATCCCCGGGACGGCTTATAGTCCCGTCACTTTCACGCAGACCGGCGGAGTGCCCCCGATCACGTTCTCGCAAATCGGCGTGCCGACACCCATGACTTTTACCACCACAGGCGTGCTTGGAGGAACTCCAAGTCAGACTGGATCCTTCCCGCTTACCGTCTATGCGATCGACTCTAACAGCTGTACGGGGAGCGCGAACGTTACGTTGATGGTTACGACGCAGCAACAAAAGACCACGCCCGTGGTGAATTGGACCGCTCCCGCCGCAATCCCATATGGCACGGCCCTGAGCGCAACGCAACTTAACGCCACGGTGACTCCGACCATCGCGGGAACGTTTGTGTACAATCCGCCGGCTGGCACGGTCCTGGGCGCAGGACAGCAAACACTCTCTGTCACTTTTATGCCGACGGATACCACGGATTACAACTCGGCTGTGGGGAACGTGGCTCTCACGGTGAATACCGCCCCGCTCACGGTGACGGCGAGTGCCGCGTCACGCGCGTACGGAGCAGCGAATCCCACGTTCACCGCAATGGTGACCGGAGCGGTCAACGGCGATACGTTTACCGAGACTTTGGCGACCACGGCAACCGCAACGTCAGGAGTCGGGCAGTACCCAATCACGGTAAGCAACGTGGCAGGCACAAACATCGCCGACTATTCGTTAGTGACGAATAACGGCACGCTGACCATAACGAAAGCGAATTCCACGGTTCTGTTAGTGCCGACCGTGGGCAGTGGCCCCACGGCTGGAACCTTTGTATTGACCGCAAATGTGTTGCCCGGGACGTCTGGCGTTCCCACGGGGACCGTCACATTTACATACGCGACGACGACTCTCGGCACGAGTCCTCTATCAACGCCAGAAACCGCCCCTGCAGTTGCTGTGCTATCGACGCCAGACCTGCCTTTCGGTACAGACTCCGTCACGGCAACTTACAATGGCGATTCGAATTTCAACGGAAACTCCAATCCGACAAATGTGAATCCGAGCTTCACAATCGGCGCCACTCTCAACGGGACAGCCGTATCCAGCGTAACTCTCGCGGCAGGACAATCGAGCTCCCAGATCACGATTACGGCGACCTCACTGACGGGCTTTGATTCGCGAATAAGCTTCTCTTGCGGATCGCTCCCGATCTATGTTCACTGCCAGTTTACGCCAAGCACCATCCCTTCCACCGTCCCATCGACCCCTCCTGCGACAACCGCAACTTCATTGCTCACCATTTCCGTGGACTCCACGAATGCTTCCATGGGGAAACAAGGCCGGATAGAGCTGGCCACGGCAGCCCCTCTCGCGTTGCTCGGGTTACTTTCTCTTCTGTTCGGGAAGCGCAAGCGTTGGACACTCTATGTGGGATTGGTGCTGCTCTTGACAGGTGTTGCAGGGACGCTGGTAGGCTGCACCAGTGCCAGTTCCAGTTCAGGTTCCTCGACTTCATCAAAATTGCCGCCTGCAGGCTCGCCGGTCATCGTGATCGAAGGAACGGCGAATGGCGGTGTCTTGGTCCCGT
>Ga0181532_10001314_pt1 | contig 24339 bp, 20 predicted proteins | sample PEATcosm2014_Bin_33_FD_119768 | JGI IMG/M metagenome (GOLD analysis project Ga0181532, IMG submission 119768) | Peatland microbial communities from MTU Mesocosm Facility, Houghton, MI, USA - PEATcosm2014_Bin11_30_metaG | ecosystem: Environmental > Terrestrial > Soil > Wetlands > Peat | place... | reverse complement strand
TCGTAGAGAATAGACACCGCCAAATTGTCACTTGTTCCACAAAAAGCGGCGGCGGATCATTCCACGATCAACGCCACCTTGATGCTATCCAGTTGGGGGAAACTCTTGTCGAGATAGGGTTTCCCTTCGTTGGTGAGCCTGCCCTGGTCGGGACCGTTGCCCCCCGGCGCGCCCTCGCCATAACCACTATAGAACTGCTGGACGACATCCATGCCTTCCACAACCTTGCCGAACGGCGCGAAGCCCATACTGTCGAGGTTCCGGTTATCGCCGAGGTTAATGAACAGTTGGGTGGTGCGGGTGTTGGGGCCGGCGGTCGCGAAGGTCAGGTAGCCTGTCAGGTTGCTCTGTTTTACACGATCGTCCTTGATGTTGGCATTGGCCCAGACGCGCGAAACTTCAGGCCTGGGGCTGAGCCCAAACTGCGCGACGAAACCCGGCAGCACGCGGAAGAAAGCTGCGCCATCGAAGAAATGGTTCTTCACCAGATTGTAAAAGCGGTCGGCGCCCAGCGGCGCCCAGTCGCGCGTGACTTCCACGACGAAGTCTCCCTTCGTGGTGGTGAACTTCGCTCGGAACGTGGCAGGAGCTTGTTCCTTCATAGCGGAGGGAACCATCAGCGAGAGGCGCGGCGCGGGGTGCTGTGGGGCAGTCCCCTGCGCCCAAGACTGTGGGCAGCTAATTCCCGTGGCAAGTAACAATGCGAAGAATGCGATTAACAGGTTTTTCATTTTCGATCTCCCCAAGTTTGCGGTCATTCCCGCTTTCGTGGGAACGACGCGATATTTCGTGCTGCGTTGTAGGGGTACGGCTTGCCGTACCCTCTTCGTCTTTGTCGTGCCACCGAGCCAAGAGGGTACGGCAAGCCGTACCCCTACAAGCCGATCCCGCGCGACCCTTGCCAAGAATTAGAGGCTACAGCGCACTAGTTCCGCCCGCGCATTTCGTGGCTCACGCGCTCGACCTGCCGCATGACCCGCAGGAGGTTGCCTCCCAGAATCTTCTTCAAGTCCTGCTCGCTATATCCGCGCCGGGCGAGTTCGCGAACCAGGTCCGGAAGCTTCGAGACATCCTCCATGCCAACGGGGGCCGAATCGATGCCGTCGAAATCCGAACCCAGGCCGACGTGGTCCACACCGCCCACCTGCACCGCGTGGTCAATGTGATCGGCGATCGCTGTGTAACTCGGCGCCGGCAGGTCCTTCAACACGGATTGCTGGATCTTCACCTCTTCCAGATAGGGCAGCCGCTTGCCCTGGCTCGCGTAGCGCGCTCGCGCCGCCGCAAGTTGCGCATCCAACTGCTTTTCGACTTGCTTGTAAGCATCGGCGTAGGACTGGCTCAGGAAACCCGAATAGTAATTGATGTCCATCACGCCGCCGTTCTTGGCCAGAGCGCGAATCATATCATCAGTCATATTGCGGGGAGCGTTGCAAAGGGCGCGGCAGGAGGAGTGCGAGGCGATAACCGGCGCTTTGGTGACGGCCAGCACATCGTAGAAGGTCTTGTCGGACACGTGCGAGATGTCTACCATCATTCCCAGGCGGTTCATGCGCCCCACCACTTGCTGCCCAAATTCCGTCAGCCCGTTCCACTTGGGCTGGTCGCCGGAGGAATCAGCCCAGCCGGTATTGGCGGTGTGGGTGAGCGTCATGTAACGCACGCCCAAGCGAGAGTAAATATCCAGGGCGTGCAGGTCGTCCTCGATGATGTGGCCGCCCTCCACTCCCATCAAGATGGCGAATTTGCCTTGCAGATGAAGGCGCACGATTTCATCCGCGGTCGTGGCCATTCCCAGCACGTCGGAGTGACGCGCCACCTGCTCGTTCACAACGTCGATCAGGTCGAGGGCGCGGTGAATCAGGTCTTGCTTTGGCCAGGTGACATCCACCCAGATCGAAAAGAACTCCGCGCCCAGATGCCCCTGCCGCATCTTCGGGATGCTGACCATGTAAGGGCTGTCGGGCTGAGCGAGATCATAGCCCTCATCCAGCATCATCTGAGGCGTGTCCGCGTGAGTGTCAATGATGATGGCCTGCTGGAGAACCCTCTCCGCCGTCTTCTCCGCATCGGCCGGCGGGCGCTGGGCTGAAAACAGAGAGACTGCCTCCAGGCTGCATACCAACAGGATTTCGAGCGCGCGACGCGACCTTTGCATAGTGGATGCCTCTGCCATACCTGAGCCTGCGATTATCAGAAGTCGGGTGGGGGTTTGTCAAACGCATTCTGGGCATCCGTTGGGCGGGACGTGGCCTCAAGCCGCAGAACAGCCAGCTTGAGCTTGCTACTTGGTCTTGAGATAGGTAGGACGGTAGCGGTACTTCTGAACAGTTCCTTGGTCGATGTGGTGCGCTCTCCTAAGGATCTTTTGCACCCCCTCTATCTCGGGAGACGTCACTACCATTTCATCCTCCCCGCACTCCCGGACGTCTGCGTTGTGCTTGTTGACCGCGAAGTACCCGATCGTGCTGGAGCCGTAAGGGTTCGGTCGTGCGTTCATCACCCAAAATACAAAGTAATCGCTCTGGTTTTCCCTGGGGCTCGATTCTCTTTCCCAGATGATGTCCGATCCGCGCGCCCGGGTCTCCTTGGCGACGGGCAGGAGGTAGATGAGGATCTCGGCCTCATGATACGCGAGCTGTTCGGGCTCGGCGGGGACCGGGCACCTGGACAGCAACGAGGGCGTTGCCAAGCTGCAAGCCAGCAGGACTTTGAGAATCTGCCGCGAGTTGAGCATAATGGAGCCCTTTGCCGTTCCAGAGCTTTCGATTATCAGAAGTTGCTATAGCCTTTGTCAAACCCATTCTGGCCAAGGTAGTGCCTCGGTTGGTATTTGTAGCGGCGAGTTTATCCGTCAACTGACGGACCAAGTGGCGGCGTAAAGCCGCCGCTACTGCTTAGTTGTGTTAATAAGCGCAATTATTCGGAGTACTGGAAGGGCGGGGCTTCAGCCCCGCCGGTACGCAGAGCACGGTTGAAAGGGCCTTTAGGCCCTGAAGCAACGCGGCTTCAGGGGCTAAAGCCCCGAAGAGAGTGGCCTGTTCCTTGCGGCGGGGCTGAAGCCCCGCCCTTCCGCCGCCAAAGGAACAAGAGCGTTTACTACTTCGAGTAAGCAGTACTTCAAACTGAGACACTACCCTGGTCAGTGTTATAATCATTCACTCTCTTTTCAAACAGGCGGAATCTATGGCGAATACTCTTCCACGTCTGATCGTTCGTGACGCGTTTGGGAACCAGCGCGAAGTTGAGATCGTCCGCTCACCCTTCACCTTGGGCCGGCAGAGTGACAGCGACCTGGTGTTGCTGGACAGCAGAATCTCGCGCCGTCACGCTCGAATTCTTCAAACGGAGAAAGGATACGTGATCGAGGATTTGGGGAGCCGCCACGGCACCGCGGTCAACAATGAAAAGATCACCTCCTGCCTGCTGAAGTCCGGCGACCGCATCAACCTGGGCGTGGCGGACTCCTACATGCTTTCGTACGCGGAAGACCAGGCGGTGCTGCCCGAACTGCTGGAAAAGCTGGAAAAGGCCACCGCCGGGCCGGCTCCCCAACTCCAACACCTCGGATTGCTCCTGCGCATGGCCCAGATGATGCATCGGGCTCCTGCGCTCGAGGAAGTCCTTATGGTGCTGGTGGACTCGGCCTTGCAGTTGACCAACGCGGAACGCGGATTGTTGTTCCTCATGGAAGAGGATAAGACGCTGCACCTGAGACTGGCGCTCGGCGCCGGTGGCGTTTACCTGGGACGCGAAGTCAGCGACTACTCGCGTACGGTGGTGGAGCGAGTCGCGGCCTCGGGCCAGGAAGAGGTGATCCTCGAGGACCAGATGACTGGCCGGACGGCCCAGGAAACCCGAATCGTCCGCGCCGAAGTGCGCGGCATCGTCGCCGTGCCCTTGCAGAAACTTCCGGTTTCCGAGGCTCGGGGCGAGACCATGCAGATCATGGCGCCGGAACTGCTCGGCGTTCTTTACCTCGATACGCGCTCGCACCCCACCGCGGTCACAGGGCTCGACCGGCAGGTGCTTGAAACGCTCGCCGTGGAAGGCGCCACGGTCATCGAGAACGCTCGCCTGCTGCGCATTGCCCAGGATCAGGAACGCATCCAGCACGAGATGTTCCTGGCCCGCAACATCCAGCAGGGCCTTCTGCCGCGCCGCTTTCCGGAGAGCGACTACTTTCAGGTCCACGCCACAACTACGCCCATGGAGCAAGTGGGCGGCGACTACTATGACATGGTCTACCTGCCCGACGAGCGTTTCGGCTTCATTGTGGCGGACGTCTCCGGAAAGGGCCTCCCCGCGGCCATGCTGGCGACCAATCTACAGGGAGCCTTCGCGGGCGTTGCGGCGGGGGATCCGGAGCTCCCTCTGCTGTTTCGACGCGTCAACGAGTTCCTTTGCGAACGTACCCCTCCGGAAATGTTCGCCACTATCCTTTATGGCGTCCTGGACCGTCTGGGAAGATTTCAGTTTGTCAACGCCGGGCACGTTCCACCTATGCTCATCCGCGCCGACGGCAGTGTGGAAACTTTGACTTCCTCGAACTTCCCCGTGGGCTTGTTTCCAAGCGCCACGTTTGACGTCTGCAGCGCTCAATTGAAATGCGGCGACGTCTTGATGATCTGCTCGGATGGCGTTACCGAAGCTCACGCCGCAAACGAGGAACTGTTCGGAGAAGCCCGAGTGCAGAATGCTCTCCAGGGTTCTACCGGCCTCGCGGCGGACGAAATTTGCCATCGAGTGGTGAGTGCGGTGCACGATTTTGTCGGGGATTACCCCCAAACCGACGACATCACACTCACCGTGGTCCGATTTGGGCCGCAACCCCAACCTGGAAACTAGAAACCGGAAATCGGAAACTGGAAATTAAAGCCGCAAACGTCACCCGCCTTGTCATTCCAGGCAGTCAAGGGTCTTCGGCCTACCCAAAGCGGGAGGTCGGGAGCGGTTGAACGCAAGATTCGGGGAGGATGATGATGAGCGACAAAAACAATCCGGCGGCGCTGGCCGTTGAGCCCTCGCGGCGGCAAGCGATCGTCAGCGTTGCGATCGCGTTCGGTGGAGCAACTCTGTTTTCGACGGAGGCTTGGGCGGGAGCCGATGAGGAGATTTCCCATACGGCGGAAGCCATTCACCAAGAAGCTGTATTCAAAGCGAGCCGGAAACGCGTCTACGAAGCGCTCACTGACGCCCAACAGTTCGACAAGGTCATACAGCTCAGTGGAGTCATGCAATCCATGCACCTGGGAAACAAGCCCGCGGAGATCAGTCGTGAAGTGGGAGGCGCGTTCACGCTCTTCGGCGGGTGCATCACGGGACGGCACGTCGAACTTGTGCCGAGCGAGCGAATCGTGCAAGCCTGGCGAACTGGCAGTTGGCCTACCGGCGTTTATTCGATTGCGAAATTCGAGCTTGTCGAGCAAGGCTCCGGGACCAGGATCATCTTTGACCATACGGGCTTTCCTAAAGGCGCGGCGGAAGTCCTGGCGGCAGGATGGAAAGCGCACTATTGGGAGCCGCTCGCAAAACTCCTGTCTTAGGTTCTGCGCGGGGCCAACGCGAACGGGGCAGGGTTGCACCACTGGGAACCATCCACCTGAAGCAAAGCGAAGATCCCCGTTGCGCTGGTGATGACATTAGGCAAGCGGATGTTTTGCCCGAAAGCTCAGTCAATCTGTTTGGAGAGGGCTTTCTGTCTTACGATAGCGATGCAGAAGGGCTGCTTGGGAACCGGATGATGACGGCCTGCGTATGGAACAACACGAGGGGGCCTTGCCCTGACTTGAGCGCCCGCCCTCTCACGCTGCCGAGGAGGACAGAATGCGCACCTTATTGAGACTCTTGTGTGTTATAGGAGTTATGCCGGTGATCGTGGCCATGGCTTCGCCATTGCCCCACCCAGCTTCCGGTGACGACGACCGCTCTGTGGTGATCATCTTCAAAGACGGCCATCGGCAAACCTTCCGTTTGGCCGACATTGCGCGGATCGAATTCAGCACGCCGACGACGGCCACCCCATCGCAAGTAAGCCGCGCCCATTTTCTGGGGGAGTGGAGAGTCGGCGTCGGCGGTGACAACTCCGGGACTTTCCTCATCACGCTGAAACGAGATGGGGTTGCCGAGAAAACCATGGGATCACATAACGGAACATGGACGGTCGTCAACGGCGAGGCTCGATGCAAATGGGAAGACGGCTGGACCGACGTGATCCGCAGGAACGGCGGCAAGTGGGAGAAAGCCGCCTGGTCAAGCGGCCGATCGCTGGACGACCCTCCGGACAGCGTTGCTGAGGCCGTTTATACGGAACCGAATTAGTGTAGTGCGTTGCACATGCCTTTACTTAAGGAGATCGGCTGGCGCAGAGCTTCGCTCTGCGCCAGCCGAATTAGAACAGTTCTCGCAAGATTTCCAACTTGAGCCCTTTCAGACTTTCAACAACAAGGTCGGCCTGCGTGCGAGCACGCAATTCGGCGGCGGGAAACGTGGAGGCGACCGCTACGCATTTCATGCCTGCGCCCTTGGCGGCTTCAATGCCTGTGAACGAATCCTCAATGGCGACACACGCGGCGGGCGGAATGCCGAGCTTCTGAGCGGTCTTGTCGTATATTTCGGGATGCGGCTTGTTGTGGGTGATTTCGTCCTCTGTCAGGACGACGTCGAAACGCTGCCGTAGCTTGAGGGCATCGAGGAGGAAGAACACGTTCTTGCTCATGCCCGCGGAGGCCACCGCCACCCGCACGCCGTTTTCACAACACTCTGCAATCAGTCTCTCAACTCCCGCAAAAGGCCTAGCGTGCGGAGCAAAAGCGGCCCGGAACCTCGCCTCGAGTTCCTCGCTGAGCCGTAGCCGATCGTCCGCGGTGAGCCGTTCGCCAAAGAAATGACGGAGAATAGAATCATTGCCGGGTCCGGTCACTTGCTTGGGCAGGGCCTCCCGGTCAAACGCGATGCTGTGTTCCGTCAACAGCGTTTCCCACTTTTGAACGTGAAACGGGTTGGTGTCCACCAGCACGCCGTCCATATCAAAAATCACGGCGGCGGGGAGAAATGAATTCATAAGCCAGGATTCAGGAGTCAGGAGTCAGGAGTCAGGACCCTGTCATTCCGAGCACAGACGACTGCTGGCTCCTGACTTCTGCTCTCTGCTTTCTGCTTTCTTGCTCGTCACTCGTCACTCGTCACTGCTGTATCGCCCGCAGGCTCTCCAGCAATTTCTCCGGCGGCAGCGTATTCAGCACGTCTTCCTTTCTCAACCACCCGCGCCGCGCCGTCACCACGCCGTAGCGCATGAGTCTGAAGTGGTCGGGGCTGTGCGCGTCGGTGGAGATGATGACTTTCATGCCTCGATCTCGCGCCAGCTTCACGTGCCGGTCACAGAGGTCGAGGCGTTCGGGATTGCCGTTCAATTCCAGAATGACGCCGTGTTCCTTCGCGGCGGCGAAAACCCGCTCGAGATCAAAGGTAAACGGATCGCGCCGCAGAATCTGGCGGCCCGTAGGGTGCCCGAGAATCCTGACGTAGGGATTAGCGAGAGCTTTCAGCAGGCGGGCCGTCATCTCCGGGCCGGGCATATTCATCCGGGAATGCACGCTCGCGAGCACGATGTCAAACTGTTTCAGAATCTCATCCGGATAATCGAGCGTGCCGTCGCCCATGATGTCAACTTCCGCTCCTGCCCAGATTTTGATTCCGCTGACCTTCTTGCGGGCCGCTTTGATGCGTTGGATGTTCTCGACGGCGCGTTTTTCGTCCAAGCCGTTGGCAATCGTCACGGCTTTGGAGTGATCGGTGATGAGGATGTATTCATAACCGAGCTGTTTGGCGGCTTGCGCCATCTCCTCGACGCTGGCTCTGCCGTCCGAGGCCGTGGTGTGCATCTGCAAGTCGCCCTTGATGTCCTTTAGTTCCACCAGCTTGGGAAGCTCCCCTTTCTCGGCCGCTTCGATCTCCCCCAGGTTCTCGCGCAGTTCGGGAGGAATCCAGGGCAGATCCAGCTTGGCGTAAATCTCCTCTTCCGTCTGGCGGGCTAGAGCTTCTTCCCCTTGGAAGAGGCCATACTCGTTAAGCTTCCAGCCGTGTTTCTTGGCACGCTCGCGCAGCGCCACGTTGTGCTCCTTGGAACCGGTAAAGTATTGCAGGGCAGCTCCGTAGGATTCGCGCTCGAGCAGGCGGACGTCGACCTGAAGGTCGTTCCCAAGCTTAATGCTTACCTTGTCTTCACCTTTGGCCAGCAACTGGGCGATGCCGGGATACCGGGCAAAGTGGTCCGCAATACCGGCATGGTTATGACCCGTCACCAGCAGGTCCAAGTCACCCACGGTCTCGCGCCCGCGCCGGAGCGAGCCGGCGGGGGTCACTTCCTCCACCCCACTGAACTCTTTAAGGTAACTAGTAAGTAGTTGCGCGGTTTCATAAGCCGTGTCCATGCGAAATCGTCCCACGGCCCGGCGGTAAACCTCGAGGGCCTTCAGGATGTTCTCCTCGGACTTCGCGCTCATGCCCGGAAGTGTCCGCAGGCGGCCCGCTTGGGCGGCGGCTTCCAAGTCCTCAATGCTCTTGACGCCAGCTTCCTTGTAGAACAGCCGAACCTTCTGCGGCCCGACGGTTTGCAGTTGCAGTAGATCCAACAGGCTTGCCGGGACTTTGGCGAGTTGCTCCTGGTGGAATTTGGACTTTCCGGTTTCAACCAGCTCGACGATCTTCTTGGCGAGGTCTTCGCCAATTCCCGGGATATCCGTCAATTTTCGTTGGGGATCGCGAGCGATATCCTGCAGTCGCTCGGGAAAGCCCTCGATGGAGCGTTTGGCGCGGTCATAAGCCGCAGCTTTGAAAGACCATTTGGGGTCGTCCTGGTTGATTTTCATCAAGTTCGAGATTTCTTCAAAGATGGCTGCTATTTCACGATTCTCCAATGGACGCCTCCAGTGCCGTGCAGGAGCGAGTGGGCCTCTCCCGAGCAGGCTGCGGAAAAAACCTCCTGACTGTCATCCTGAGGAGCCAAAGGCGACGAAGGATCTCTGCAGTTCCTTGATACAACAACTGCGGGGATTCTTCGCTTCGCTCAGAATGACAGGTCGGGCGGGGTTTTTCCGCAGCCTCCAAGGGGCTGAACTCCGCTCGCGCGCAGAACTTAAACCCAAGGAAAGTAATCACTTAACAGCATCCGACGAGTGTATCTTTTTGCCACATGCGGTGTTAGAATCACAGCCTGGCGGAGTTTTGATGACTCAATCGCGTTTTGTCCTCCAAACCAAGATTATCACTATATTCGCCATTGCGGTTGTCTCCGTAGTGGGCGTTTCGACCTCCATCGCCATGATCATGACCCGGCAATTGGTGGAGGAGGAGATTTACGGCAAGGCCTGCACCCAGGCTAGATCCACGGCTCACCAGTTGGCTAACGAAGATGCACTCCAAGACACCGCCAAACTCCAGCGAGTCTTGAAGCAAATCCAGCACGATGTGCCGGGGGTGCGGCAGGCGGATGTTTTCCTGCATGGGTCGCCGCATCAACTCGAGGCCACAACCGCACCGCAGGCCGAGCATCTGGAGTTGGACAATATACCCGGAATCGAGCACTACGACGAGTTCGAGCGCCCCGACGATGAGTCGCTCACCATCGAGACCGACCACGGCCGGTATTGGATTATCGGAGTGACGATCCGTTCCCAGGGGCAGCCGGTAGGGTGCCTGAACCTGAAGGTCTCGAAGTCGCAGACCAGCGTTGTGACTGGCCAGTTGGTCATGCGCAATCTGCTGCTGATGCTGGCGAGCCTGGTGGTGGTGATCCTCGCCGTTCACGTGTTCTTCCTGCGCGCGGTCAGGGCCCCGGTGAAGGACATGATCCGCGTCATGGAAGGCGCGGAAAAAGGGCAACTGCACGTCCGCGCCAGTCTGCGAAGCACCGACGAGATCGGCATGCTCGCGGCGCATTTGAACCGCATGCTGCGGCGGATTGAGAATTTCAATACCGAATTGGAACGCAAAGTCCAGGAGTCGACCGCGGGGCTGGCGGAGGCCAACGAAGAGCTGCGGCGCATCAACGAGGAGCTTTTCGAGACGCAGAAGAACCTGGCGCGCTCGGAACGGCTGGCCATTGCCGGCCAGCTTGCCGCCAGTTTGGCCCACGAAATCGGCACGCCGCTCAACTCCATATCCGGACACGTGCAGTTGCTGGCTCGCCGCAAAGATACCGACGAATCCACCCGGCGCCGGCTCCAGATTATCGAAAGGCAGATCGATAACATCGTGCGCACCGTGAATCAACTGCTTTCGTGGAGCCGCAAGTTTGAACTGAAAGTCGAGCTGGTGGACCTGCGGCGTATTATCGAAGAAGTCGTGCTGCTCTCCTCCCCCGCCCTGCAACTGAGAAAGATTCGCGTGAAGCTGGACCTGGCAAAAGATTGCCCGAAGATTTACGGCGACGGCGGCTATTTGCAGCAGGTGCTCTTGAACCTCATCAACAACAGCATGGATGCCATGCCGCGCGGGGGCGACCTGCGGATCGAAACACGGCTGGTGGCGGGCGCTGCGAAGCAAGTCGCCGTGGGCGTGACCGACAACGGCTCAGGCATGTCGGCGGAAACCGTCGCCCATGCGTTTGACCCCATGTTCACGACCAAAAGGCTGGGGACCGGCACCGGTTTGGGGCTGGCGATCTGCGATCAGATCGTCCGCCAGCACGGCGGCACGATCGAAGTGGAAAGTGCGCCTGGAAAGGGAACAACCTTCACCGTGATCCTGCCTGTCGACGATCGTGAAAAGAGCGAGCCGGTGGGGGTGACAACGGCGGCCGAAAACGGCAAAGTGTGAAGGTTGAGGGGTAAAGGGTAAAAGTCGAAAGTCGTCTCTTCGATATTGATTCCCTCTCTCCTTTCGCAGTTGGTGTGATAACTCGACAAAGGGAGGAAGGGCGCCCTAGGCGCTTTGGAGTGCGGCAGCTTGCTGCCGCTTTTGATCAGGCCAGCTTGCTGGCCGGGATATGGAAACCCTAATGAACCAGCGCGAGCAAGCTCGCGCCCGGGGAAAGCGGCAGCAAGCTGCCGCACTCCAAAGCAGGCCGCCTGGTCGCGAGGTAAGAGGTGAAGGACTTGGAGACAACAAAGACAGAAGAAACCGCCGGCGCTGTCAGACCCGCGAGCGCTCACATCCTGGTGGTTGATGATGACGCGGAAACGCTGGAATTGCTGCGGGAGATTCTGGGCGAAGCGGGCTATCAGGTGGTCACTTGCTCGAGCGGTGAGGAGGCGCTGGCGGTTGGGAAGCAGGAACAGTTTGACGTCATTATCAGCGACATGAGGCTGGGCGACAATCTTGACGGACTCGATGTTCTGCGCACCTACAAAACCCTTCAACCGGAGTCGGAAGTAATCCTCATCACCGCTTTCGGAAGCATGGAAACCGCCATCGAAGCGGTCAAGGCTGGGGCCTTCGACTATCTTTCCAAACCGTTCAAGATTGACGAAGTCTTGCTGCAAGTGGAGCGCGCGCTGGGCAATCGGAAGCTGGTGCGCGAGAACCGCAGCCTGAAGCGCCAGCTAGAAAGCCAGGCCCAGATATCGAGCCTGGTGGGCCGCAGCCCTAAAATGCTCGAAATCTACAAGAAGATCGCCGTGGTGGCAGACTCGCGTTCCACGGTGCTGATCTGCGGAGAGAGCGGGACGGGAAAAGAACTTGTGGCGCGGGCCATCCATTATAACGGCCCCAGAGCTGCGGAACGCTTCTACGCGGTCAATTGCGGCGGACTGGCGGAGTCGCTGCTTGAGACCGAACTCTTCGGGCACGTGCGTGGCTCCTTCACGGGGGCCGTCGAAAACAAGCGCGGCATTTTCGAAGAGGCGAGCGGCGGCACGGTTTTCCTGGATGAAGTCAGCGAAATGAGCCCGGCCCTTCAGGTTAATGTCCTGCGCACTCTCGAGGAACAGGAAGTTCGGCGCATCGGCAGCAACCAGGTGATCAAGGTGGACGTGCGCATCATCGCCGCCAGTAACCGCAACCTGGCTGCGATGGTCGAAGAGGGCAAGTTCCGGCAGGACCTCTATTACCGGCTGCGGGTCATTGAAATCAACCTCCCGTCGCTGCGCGAACGCGTGGAAGACATCCCCTTGCTGGTCGAGCACTTTCTGAAGAGGTTCGCCGCTGAGCGAGGAAAACAGTTTTCCATCTCTCCTTACGCGCTTTCCGCTTTGATGAGCTACGAATGGCCGGGGAACGTGCGCGAACTCGAGAACGCGCTCGAGTCGGCGGCGGCTCTGACCCGCGCCGGTTTCATCGCGCCGGAAAACCTGCCTCCTAAACTTCTCGGAAAGCCGAGCGAAGATAACCGCCTGGTAGACTTCTACACCGATTTGCCCACGCTGGCGGAAATGGAAAAACGCTATCTGGCCCATGTCCTGATGGTGACCGGCGGAAACAAGGTCAGAACCGCTTCCATCCTCGGCATGAATCGGAAGACTTTGTACAGGAAGATTGAGGAGTACAAAATCAGGGAATAGGGAACCGAAAAAAGGTTAAAGGGTAAAGGATAAAGTGGCTGGTGGCCAGGAATATAGCCCTCTCCCCCTTGGGGGAGAGGGTGGCCCGGGACGGCGTTTTCATCAGCCGTCGCGGGTCGGGTGAGGGGTCGGGTCCTCCCGCTGTATACGGCTATTCGATATGCGCTCTCGAAAGTCTGTCATTCTGAGCGAAGCGAAGAATCTGCATTAGTTCGCGTGAGCCAACAGCGCTGATCGAACGATTATTCCCTGGACCACGGGACAAGCGGGCACAATTGAGGTATGCTACTGAGGGGTTAGCTTAGGGCGTTACGATGAAGTATTCCTATATCGCTAAATGCGGGCTGAAACACCTTGCCTCGGGGTTCAAACTTCCTTACATGGTGATGTTTGAAACCACGCTGATGTGCAACATGTTTTGCGAGTATTGCATATTTGGCGAAGAGGGCAAGTTCAATGACCTGCAAACCCGCGCCGTGCGAGATCGCATCTTCAAGCGCATTGACGAGTTCTGCGACATGGGTATCTTTGCGCTCAGCTTCTCGGGCGGCGAACCGTTGCTGAATCCCAGCACCTGCGATTACATCGCCTACGCCGAGGACAAGGGCATGTGGACTTCCATGCCCACCAACGGCCTGCTGATCCGCAAGTACGCCGACGGCGTGGCGCGGCTCGGCATGCTGGAAGTCTCCATCGACTCGCTGAACGTGCAGCGCTTTGCCAAGCGCCGCGGCATCGATGCGCTTCCCAAAATCATCGCCAACCTCGATTTCGTGTTAACGAAACGAAAGCCCTTCACCACGCAGATCAACGCCACGGTCAATCTCGAGAATCTCGAAGACCTTCCTGACCTGGCGGAATTTTGTAAGCAGCACGACCTGGTGTTACACCCGGAGGCCGTTCACAACGTCATGCGCGACGGCGAACTGCTCCCTGATGCGGAATTGCACGGCACAGGGATCGACAAAGTCGAAATGTTCTTGCGGGAGTTGCGCGCCGCTTATCCCAAGAACGTGCGCTTCTATTCCCACTACTACGCCTTCTACCGCAACGGCGGATTCGGCCCCCGCTTCCCCTGCCGCCATCCTTCCAAGCTGATTTCCATGAAGCCGGACGGTTCCATCCATCTCCCCTGCGCGTTCAAGACGCTGCACCAATCGCAAGCTCCTCTCAAGGAAATCTTCGCTTCCGACGCCGCCAAGCAAATCATCGCCCAGGAGACCACCCTGTGGGACTTCTGTAACGGCTGCAAGATCGGCTGCCCCTACGAAGTCAGCGCCTTTACCAACAGCCCCATGCTGGCCCTCGAATCCGGGCTGAATTTCCTGCGCATAATCTGACGAGGTGGCGCAGATCCTTCGCGCAGTTTACCCTGAGCCGAGCGAACGGGATCAGGATGACATGTCATTCTGAGCGAAGCGAAGAATCTGCATTTGGTTGCGGCTTTGCGGCGCTGTATCACCTCACTTAAACCTGAAAACAATCCCTGCGCTGGGAACAATGTTGTGACTCAACCCCGTAAACATGGCGGGCTGACCGCCTACGTAGTCCCTCAACTCCAGCCGCAAAGCGAGTCGCCAACGTAGCGCGATATCACCCCCGACTCCGTAGTTCCAAACGAATTTGAACGGGTACGAGGGATTCGGGACCCCACTACTGAGACTGAAGCGGCTTCCTCCAAGCCCGACGGTGACGAAGGGCTGCAGCCTCGGCTTTAGTGGAAGATAACGGATGTAATTGAATGAAAAGAGATCTTGGCGATTGTACAGACCCGCCGGGTTGTTGCTATAGGAATAGCTTGCCTCGAAGGCGTTATGGCCGAAGTGGAAGCGTGCACCGGTAAAGATACGACCCGCATACGTGAACCTCTCGGGCGGCGGGCAGGGTTGAGATCCAAATGTTGTACCTGTACCATTTATCTGGCAGGTGAGATACTTGTATTCGGTATTCCTGATGAAGGAACCCCCACCTTCAACGAAAGCGTCGGCGCTCAGCTTAGCGCCTTGACTCCAGGCCAAAGAACAGGTGCAGGAAAGAAGCAGAAGCCCTTGCGCTGCAATTCGTCTAATTCGCACACGTATCCTCCTCGAACATCGACGCCCCGTGCGACGCGAACCTCGGCAGGCGGGGCCTCGACGCCCGCATTTCACGCCCCTATTCCCGTCCCCAGAAGGCGAGGGGAGTAAGGGGTGTGAGGCAAGAGTGATGGAGAATTCCGAACAGTGCTGAGATGCCGAACTGCCCTGGGGGGTTATCCAAGATCAAAACATCTGCAAGTCATCCAATGTGCTCCACCCTCAGGGGTCAGATGCGAGCCTCGGACAATTGGTAAATGACGGGTTTAAAGGAGGGCGGCGGAATCGGCTTTCCTTCAACCTTGGCAGCCTCCAGCCAGGCAGCTTTGGCCTTAAGCACTTCGGCGAGAGCCTGTTCAGGGTCCGCGCCGAAAGCGGAGCAGTGCGGAAGGTCGGGGATGTCCGCGATGTAACCGCCGTCCTCCTGCCTGTAGAAAATGTTGATGTGGTAGTCTCTCATTGCTCACCACATATTGTCATGTCACAAAAGGCTGTACTATATGTCGGCACTTCAATTGGGGCGTGCTTGATTCTTGGTTGTGAATGTTTCGAGCCCCAAAGGGGCGGGCTAACAAAGCCCAGGCCAACGGCCTGGGTTGCGAACGAGACACCATCTTTCTCTGGGAGCAAGCCCTGCAGGGGCGATATAACCAAGCGCTGGCCTCGGCGGAACGTCGCCACCGCCGCCTCCGGCGGCTCATCACGCCCCCTTCAGGGCTGGCAATTTGCGCGACATGGATTCCTCACCCAGGCCGTAGGCCTGGGCTTTGTTAGCCCGCCCCTTTGGGGCTCAAGAATATCGTCAGCATTCTAGCGACGTCCGCGACACACCGTCGAATCGTCCCGACTTAATTCACGAATCATTGGGCCAGGACAATGGAGCTGGTTACGTCATGGAGCGGCTGGCACCTTCCAGAGGTTTTCGCGCGAAAGCTCCGCCGCATACGCGAGCGCGCCCCGGATGTCTTCCCAGTTCAATTGCGGATAGTGGTCGATAATCTCCTCGGGAGTCAGGCCTTCAGCGAGCCCGTCAAGAATGACGGCGATGTTAATTCGGGTCCCGCGAATGCAGGGTTGTCCCCCGCAAACATCGGGGTCGGCTATCACTCTGTTTAGGGGCTGTTGTTCCGCCATGCCCTTCTCCTGTCTCATTACTGCATCGTATGCTCCGCAGCCTACGTCTGCAAGCATCTCATGTTCGATTCCGTTTGGGCTGATCACTACCCGGCGGGAACGCTTCGTGCGAGGCGCATGCCATTGCCGCGCAGGCGGCGGTTGGGGCGTTCGCTATGGCGCGCGGCGGGATCGAGCCAATCCTTCCACTCTGTATAGCCGCCGCCCCGCAACACGCGCAGTCCCGGAGCATCAGACTCCTCGCGGCCGTCGGAAGCGACGTAGGGGTACGGGCGGTAGAGGCTGGAGGACCACTCCCATACATTGCCCATCAGGTCGAAGAGGCCAAGCGAATTGGGCTGCCCCTTCCCCACCGGCTTCAACTGCGGCCAGGCAGACGCTTCCAGCGATCCGCTCCCTGCGCGCGCCGCGAACTCCCACTCCGCCTCGGTCGGCAACCGAAAGCCGGAGCCCGGCACGCCGTCATTCAACTTCTTGAGCAGCGACTGGCAGTCTTCCCAGGAGATTTGGTCCACCGGCATGCGGTCGGACACCGTCTGTCCTGCTGCTGGTGGCGCGCTGGGATTCGAGCCCATTAGCGATTTCCATTCCGCCTGCGTCAGTTCATATTGCGCCAGGTAGTAAGGCTCGACGCGCACCGTATGCACGGGTTTGGTGGCGGCAAACCGCTCCGACCCCATCTCGAACTCGCCGCCCGGAACGAGCGCCATGGGAATCCCCAAGCGAGCCACGCGAACGTGCAGCGGCAGGCCGCTCTGGGAATCGAACTCCTTCCCGAGGATTTCAAATCCCGGGAGCGAGGGGTTCATCCGCCGCTCGCACATCTTCAGCCGCCCGGCCGTGCGCCTGTCCCCGGGCTTTTGCGACAGGGCCTGCCGATACGCGTCGGAGGCCGCGCGCCAATCCTCGGCCTTCACCATTGCGTCGCCGCGCTGCTCCAGTTCGGCGAAGCGCGACCAGCGCGCGGAAATCTCATCGAGGTGCGAATCGTTAACCATCGCGGGCTTCTTGGGATCAACCAAGGCGTGGCTGTGGTGGCAATCCTGGCAGGAAGTCGTTTGCTGCGTTTTGGGGCAGCCGCTCGTGTGGCAGCCGGCGCAGAGGCCTGCGATGGCGGCGCCGCGGGGAAGGCGCTCGGGCTTGATATTGTTTCGCTCGTCCTTGACGTGGCCCTGGCTCGTCCCGTGGCATGTCACACAGGCGATGCCGGCTTGGCGATGGCGGGACATGCCCCACTCGACCACCGAAATCACATGACAGCGCGCGCAAACGCCCGCCTCCTTGAACTGCCGGTCCTGGGCGGTCTGGGCGGCGCCGGAGGTTGCGCACAAAAAAAGAACGACTGCGGAAGTCAGCCGCGCCATTGTTCCTCCAGCCAGCGATAATCCGGCCGCAGCCAGTCCGCCCCGCGCAGGCTTGCCAGTTGCCGGGCCTTATCCAGCGCCGACTGTTCTTCGACGCGCATTTCCCGGTAGCGCGTCAGGGCCTTGTAGTTGTCCTCCAGCAGGCGGTCTTCAAACATGCCGGTGACGGCCGAGGCGAGGAATGGCCGGGAATAGACAAACCGCATGGCGGCCATGCAAAGCGTCTCATCGGGCAGGCGGTTGAGGCTCTCGGTTAACTCCACAACTGCGGCGGGCAATACGGGCTTGCCCAGTCTCTGCCACAGTTGAAGATTTTCGAATTCCGGATGGGCTCCCGGACGGGCGCGTGGATCAAGCTTCATAATCGAACCGGAAGCCAAAGGCTTCATGGCAATCAGGCCGATGCCGTTACTGAGCGCGCGCGGCAGAAACTGACTGTAATCGGCGCGTGCATGAATGAAGTTGTAAGGGAAGATTATAAAGTCGATGCCTTCCAGCTCGTCCAGCGCCACGGTCATGGTGCGCTCGATGTGGGTCGAGATACCGATCGCCCGGATTTTCCCGGCTTCTTTCGCTTTCCGCAGAAGGTCCCAGTTTTCGATCGTCGGCTGGTCGATGTCCTGAGCGCAGAAGCGGTAGAGATCGACATAGCCGAAGAACTTCGCCGCCTGATCGATGTCTTTGGGGGTGATGTCGTGGGCGAGCGAAATGATGATCTTGTCGCGCCTTCCGCGCACCAGCTTCGCCGCGGGTTCCCACTGCCCTTCGGTGGCATACACGTCGAGGAGGTTCACGCCAAGGTCGAACGCATGGGCGATAATCCGGTCGCGCCTCACCTGCCCCTCCGGCGTGAGCACCGTCTTCTCCGGGCCAGCCGGAAGACGGTCCGCCGGATCGGTGTGAGATCCGAAGGAAAGCAGCGAAATGTCCATGTCCGTTTTTCCGAGGCGACGATAAGCCATCCCGCCCCGCCGGAACTCGCGAACCGGGGGCGCCTGGACATCCGCGGCCGCAGCCAAAGTCCTGCCGGCGACCAACCCCGCCGCGCAGGCGGCCAGAAACTCACGGCGTGTTGAAGTGCTCATCTTTGATGTGGAGTGCACGCGTCCTCCTCGCGACTGGGAGTGGGACATCGATCCGAAAGCAGAAGCGAGTTGCTACGTTAGCGAACATGGGTTCGTGTGTCAATGCTCCTGTGGTGCTTCTGACGGGTCCCGAAGGGACCCAAGATCATTAGCCATAGGTGAAACCTACGGAAAGTGCGGGCTACATGGTTCAGCCAACCCCGCAGGGGTTGAATTCGACCCCTCCAGGGTCGGGGCGAGCACAAGGGAAGGGTCATTTCTCCGTAGATTTCACCTACGGCTAATGATGTTAGTGCCCTTCGGGCATACCACGGGAATAAAAGCGCGGACTAAATGTATACTATCTGTAGGAAAGGGGTGCGGGGCATGTTCATCAAAAAGGTGTCGGAGGTTCCGTCGTCCGAGGTCACGCCGAAATGGCTTTACTTGAACCGCAGGAAGTTCCTGGCGGGCGCATTGGGGGTGACCGCAGGGGCATTCGTGGGGGAGAGTCTGAAACAACTTGCCTGGCCCTCGCAAAAGGTCCTGGCGGGAAGCAGGCTGAACGTGGCGGCGAAAAGCCCCTTCAGCACCACGGAGCAGGTGACTCCCTTGAACGACGTGACCCATTACAACAACTTTTACGAGTTCGGGACGGGGAAGGAAGACCCGGCGAAGTATGCGACCAATTTTAAAACCTCGCCGTGGAGCGTCAAAGTCTTCGGGCTGGTGGATAAGCCGCGCACGTTTACGGTGGAAGAGTTGCAGCAATTGGCGCCGCTCGAGGAACGCATCTACCGCCACCGTTGCGTCGAGGCCTGGTCGATCGTGGTACCCTGGATCGGCTACTCCTTCAGCGCGCTGCTGAAGGAAGTATCTCCCCAGCCCAAGGCGAAGTTTGTGGCGTTTGAAACTTACTACAACCCCGGCCAAATGCCTTTGGGAAGCCGCGCGGGAATTCAATTGCCTTACGTGGAAGGTCTGCGTCTGGACGAAGCCATGCACCCGCTGGCCCTGCTCTGTTTCGGCATGTACGGCGACACGCTGCCCAACCAGGACGGCGCGCCGGTGCGCATGGTGCTCCCCTGGAAGTATGGGTTCAAAAGCATCAAGTCGCTGGTGAAGATCAAGCTGGTGGAGAAACAGCCGTCCACTACCTGGAACATTTCAAACGCTTCGGAGTATGGCTTCTATTCCAATGTCAATCCCCACGTGGACCATCCGCGCTGGAGCCAGGCCAAGGAGCGCCGCCTGGGTGAGTTCTTCAAACGCCCCACCCTGATGTTCAATGGTTACGACCAGGTGGCGTCACTGTACGCGGGCATGGATTTGAGGAAGTATTTCTGACGCCGCGTGACCCTCGTTGGTATAGCGGCCGCAAAGTGAGGCATGGTAGCGCAGACCGCCGGTTTTGCGGTCTGCGGCTTGTGCTGACCCAAGAAGAAGCCGCGGACCGCAAGAACGGCGGTCCGCGCTACTGTTCGAGAATTGGAAGGGGTAATTTTTGCGAAGACTTCTCCGAAGCAAATGGCTGAAGCCGCCGGTGTTTATCTTGTGCCTCGCGCCCGTGGGCCTGTTGGCCTGGCGGGCGCTGCACGGGCAACTCACCGCCAATCCCATCGAGTACATCACGCACCAGACGGGCGACTGGACAATCATCTTCATCGTCGCCACCCTGGCCGTGACGCCGGCGCGCAAGTTGCTGCGGTTGCCGGAACTGATTCGCTTCCGCCGCATGCTGGGGCTGTTTGCGTTCTTCTACGGGTTCCTGCATTTCAGCACCTGGATAGGGTTGGACAAGTTTTTTGATTGGGCGGATATGCTGGCCGACGTGCGGAAGCGGCCCTTCATCACCATGGGATTCACCGGATTCGTGCTGATGATTCCCCTGGCGTTGACCTCGACGGCCGGGTGGATTCGCCGCCTGGGAGGAAAGCGCTGGCTGGCGGTGCACAGGCTGATTTACGCGACAGCGGTTGCCGGCGTCGTGCATTACTACTGGCTGGTGAAGTCGGACGTGCGCAAACCGCTGTTTTACGGCGCCCTGGTGGCGTTGCTGCTGCTGGCGCGTGTGGGATTCTGGCTGGCGGCGCGGCGGACTAAACCGGCGGCAAAAAACCTCGAGCCGAAACTGACCAGCGCGGAGACGGCGTGACGCGGGCCTTGAAGGCAAAGAGCCGCAGACCTAAAAAGCAGGGCTGCCCTACCGCTTTAGCATTTTGGGCGGGGCCATGCCCCGCAGGTCGCCGAACACCTGCGCCGGTTGCCAATCGTTTCCACGGTAGACTTGAACGACTTTTCCGTCTGGGGCAACAAGCGCTGTGACCAGCGAGTGTACGATCTGGCCACGCTCAGTCCAGTATCGCAGGCCAAAGAACTCGGCAACTTTCCGAACTTGCTCCGGCGTGCCCGTGGCAAACTCCCACAGATCGAAAGGATGAAGGTTGCGTTCGTAGTTTCGGCCATAGGCACGCAAGACGGCAGGCGTATCGAACTCAGGGTCGATGCTGATGCTCAGCAGTTGGGTGAAAGCGGAGAGCTTGGGGTCGCTGCGGACTTGCTCTGCGATTTGCGCGAAATTCCTGCTCATCAGTGGGCAGTAATCGGGAAGCGGGCAGCGCGTGTAGATGAACGTCAGCAACAAGGCCTTCCCGTGGTACTTATGGAGGTGAATCCGCTTCCCAGCCTGGTTCAGCAGTGAGAAGTCCGGCACTTCCTGCCCCAACGCTGAAGTCACAGACCCGGGAGGCGCCGGCGAGTCGCTTCCCGGCCTGCCCTCTTCGGTCACAACCAAGCCTTCCAGCCACGAGTGATCGTCCTCGATCACCAGGGTTGCGCTGATCGATTGGCCCGGTTTGAGAACCTTGAAGGCCCACTGGTCCTTGACGACGAAGCTCATCGTCATGGCGCCCATGTACCCCAGAATCGACTGGTGGGCCACCGTCACCGTGCCCGCGTCCGCATCGACCGTCACCACTTTCCCTCGCAGATCGTATCGCTGCTGCGGCAGAGGTTTTTGTTTGTGACATGAGATCAGGCAAGATGCTATTGCCGATAAAGATAGAAAAACAATTAACCGTCGCTTTCGCATTGCGGAAATCCTGCTCTGAAAACGTGTAGGGGTAGGGCTTGCCCTACCCACGGCGATTGCAGCGGAACAACGAGGGGACGGCAAGCCGTCCCCCTACAATTGGGCCCGATCACCCGATCAATAGTGGAACCGGTAGCGAAATTCCACGTAAACCTGCCGCGGATCGTTCCAGTGAAATCCGCCAAAGGTCAGGCTGTTATCCAGTTGCACGCGTTTGTCTCCCACATTCAGGGCGTTCACGGAAACAGTGAATTTCTCTCCGAAGGTTTTTCCGACCGCAAGGTCGACCGTGGCGTGGGCAGGCAGATAGGGCCCCGGATACTGCGCGTCCGGAGTTCCGTACAATCCATTCGTGAAACCGGAGCCGTAGTAGACGTTGGTCGAAGCATAGGTCCGCCAGGGAAGACTCGTATTGTAGCCGAAGTTCAGTGTGTTCCTCTGATCGTGGTCCACGGGCGCAAACCCCGGTGGTACTTCGAAGATCAGGCCTCCGGTAATGGGCGACGTTGCCTCCGCGATCTGGTTTGAATAGGCAAGGTGGAAGTGGCCGTGGTGCCAGAGGCCGGGGGAGCGCAGCGTGAGTTCCCAACCATTGATCACGGCTGCATCCCAGGTGATCGGCCAGAAGAGATTCGATTCTCCGATATTATTGTGATCCAGCCAGTTCGTGGCCTTGGTCTGAAAGTTGTCGGCGTCCAGGGTCCAGCCGCGAAAGGGAACGGTGAGGCCAAACTGGTACTCTTTATCCCGCTCGCCGTGCAGAGGAGCGAAAGTGAAATCCTGGCTGCTGGCCAAACCCTGAAGCGCGCCGGTGGCCGTGACGAGCGGCGGTGCCTGGTAGTAGTGACCGTAGAAGCCGCGAAAAACCCAATTCAGTCGAGGAACTTTCATCGCAAAACCTACTCGCGGATCCGTAGCGTTCTCCGATACGGTCCCGTTGAATTCCGTCTGGCGAACGCCGGCGATGAGGGTCAACCAATGCGTCGCCTTGAATTTCTCGTTGATGAACTCGTCGGCCACACCTCCCGTTACGCCAATCGAAGAGGCGGGGAAGTTTTGGCTGCCGTCCGTGAATTGGTTATTGAAGTAGTTGTACTGATGCTGGGCGAATCCGTACACTCCCGCTTGCACGTCGCTCCTCCGGAAGTTCGCATTGAGGTCCGCCTGCATTCCAACGTAGTTCGCAGTCTGATTTACCGTCGAGATGACTGGATAATCGTCCGGGCCGCCGTGATAGTCAGCGCCGTTGTAGTGATAAAAGGGAGAAACGGTAAGCAGCAGATTGGGATTGAAGGTGTGAACCCAGGAGAAGACGACGTAGCCGTCGGGTTCACGCTCGCCGTCGCGAAGAGCGTAACTAGGGGATACGCCCGAGGCTTGCAAAATCTGATTCCCGGTGGAATTGGGATCAGGATCGATGGGAATCTGGTAATAATCCTGCCGCAGTGAAGTGACCAGGCGAAGTTGGTTCCTGGCATCGGGGTTGAAGATGAAGGTTGCGAATCCGCCATAGCCATTCTCCGCATCGTGAAAAACCTGCGCGATGGGGGTCTGGAGCCCGTCATCGCTGCGGTTTCCATTCAAGCTGAAGTAGTAAGCAAATCGCTGCGAGTGTCCCCCGCAACTGATTTGGTTGTCAGTTTGATAGAAATTCCCAAAGCTCATGGCGAGATCACACTCGCTGTTGAACTCAAAGCCGGTTCGCGGCACGACGTTGAAGATTCCGTAGGTGCGGTCTCCGTAATCGGCGTCGTAGCTGCCTCGAAGGACTTCAAGTTCGTCGATGTCCTTCGGATCAATCTGCGGCCCCAGGTTGGTGGCGATGTTGGTGTTGGGGATGGGAATTCCATCAATCAACCACTCCACCTGATGGCCGCCTCGCATGTGCAGCATATCGTGCGTAACATAGGCGGCGGGCACGTAATCCGTGATCATTTGCATGCCGTTGGTGCGGTCCGCTCCGGGAGTTTGCCGGATGTCTTCGCGGCTCAGCATGGTCGTGGGCGTGACGCTGTCCGTGGTCGCCTCCACGGGAGTTCCTAGAACGTTGACGGTTTGTTTCACGCCCGCCACATCCAACGGGCAGTGCAGCACCGGACTCGTGTCGGACTGCACAATCACACTTTGCTGAATGCTCCGGAAGCCCTGCGACGAGACCGTCACCGTGTAATTCCCGATCGGTACGGAAGTGAAATCAAATTCGCCGTTTTCGTCGGAAGCTTGAGATTGGGTCCAATCCGAGTGTTGAGCTTTCAACGTAACTTGCGCGCCTGGAATGGGGTGGTGCTGGGGATCGTGAACGACGCCGCGTACAGATCCAAAAATGGTGGCATATGCGACGCCGCCCAATACCAGGACGGCCGCCGTCAACACGCATGCTTGTCTCATAAAACTTCTCCTCTCCATTGGCGATGGTGATGAACGCTCCGGCAGGTCGCATCGTGAGGCGCCCCGACGCCGGGATCAATGCAGGTCTGAGGACCTGTGAGATAAATCCTCGCGCTACGCCGCCGGGTAATGCGATGCCGGCTTTGACAAGGCGTAACGGGGCTCTATCTGCCGGGCCCGAAGTCCGGGATCGAGCGATGGACGAAAGTCGATGAGCTCAATCGGCAATCGTGCATCGAAGATCGATCATCAGAGAGGAAATCGAGGAGGTTGATCCGGAATCCGCGCGTGGGAGGGCAACAGACTTGAATCTGAGGCATCGTAGCAGAAACTCCAAGCCGCGATCGGATTCCACCAAGGGTGTTCGGTGGGTACGTAAGTAAGAGTGCTGAGGATGGCGCTGATGTAACTGTCGGGAGATTGCATTCCGCACTGTCCGCCCGTGCCCATGCAGCACGCCGGAAGCGTGCCGGAACCGTGGTGGTGCCCTACACACAGGCAGGCTCCGGTCGGGCATCCGCAGGCATCAGCCGTAGCGTTGGCCGCAGTCCACCGCACGCTGGGGGCAAGCAGCGCGGCCATGGTCAGGATTGTCAGAAACCTTGCGGAAGTGCGCATTTTGCTTGTCGGGAAAGCCCAGATTTTGAGTATAGCAGGTCTTTGTGCCGAAGGCACCTTGGAGTGCGGCGGCTTGACGCCGCCTTGGAACCGCCAGGGTATGCG